>VFQP010005074.1_pt1 | contig 11718 bp, 8 predicted proteins | sample 3512351 | NCBI WGS metagenome assembly VFQP01 (sample SAMN10412372, study PRJNA504923) | tailings metagenome | isolation source: Relicate 1 Philex TSF1 revegetated site | place: Philippines: Tuba, Benguet | collected 2017-08-29
TCATGACGAACATGATGCGCATGCCCTGGTTCTCCTCGCCGATGAGGTAGCCGGTCGAGCCGTCATGCTCCATGACACACGTCGGCGAGCCGTGGATGCCCAACTTGTGCTCGATGGACAGGCATTGCACCCGATTGCGCTCACCGAGCGTGCCGTCCTCACCGACGAGGTATTTGGGCACGATGAAGCACGAGATCCCGCGAGTGCCTTCCGGGGCGCCCGGCGTGCGCGCCAACACGAGATGCACGATGTTTTCGGCGAGATCATGCTCGCCCCACGTGATGAAGATCTTCTGGCCGGTGATCGCGTAGCTGCCGTCACCGTTCGGCACCGCCTTCGTCGTCAGCGCCCCCACGTCCGAGCCCGCCTGCGGTTCGGTGAGCTGCATCGTGCCGGTCCACTCGCCGCTGACCATGCGCGGCAAGTACAGGTTCTTCTGCTCGGGGCTGCCGTAGTGGAGGAGGGCGTCGATGGCGCCCTGTGTCAGCAGCGGGCACAGCGCGAAGGCCATGTTCGAGGACTGCACCATCTCTTGCAGCACGAGACCGATCGTCGAGGGGAAACCGCCGCCGCCGAACTCCTCGGGGAACGGAATCGATCCCCAGCCACCGGCCACATAGGCCTCGTAGGCAGTCCGGAACGCGTCCGGCAGGCTCACCGTGCCGTCGGGGTTGCGCACCGCGCCCTGGGTGTCCCCCACCCGGTTGGTCGGGGCGACGACCTTGGCCATGAAGTCGGCCGCTTCGGTCAGTAGTTCCACGACGGTCTCGAAGTCGGCGTGCTCGAAGCCCGGCAGCGCTGCCAGGTCGCGGTAGCCGACGACATGTTCGAGGACGAACGCCATGTCGGACACGGGGGGACGAAACTCACTCATGGCACGAGGGTAGGCCTGGCCCGCCGGGGTGGCTGAGCTTTCGTCGCTGGCCACCAACGGCGAAGCGGCGCGGTCTGTCAAGGCTTGTCGAGCAGCCACAGGCGCGTGCCACACTGGCCCCATGCGCATTGCGGTCACGGGAGGAAGCGGCAAACTCGGACGCGCCGTCGTCGAGCGACTGAGAGCGGAGGGGCACCGTGTTGTCGTGCTCGACAAGGCGGCCCCGCGCGACGAGGATGCGATCGCCGTCGACCTCACTGACTTCGGCGATACCTGCGACGCACTGTTTGGGATCGAAGGCGGGGACGGCGGGTTCGACGCCGTCGTCCACCTCGCCGCGATCCCCGCGCCGGGCATCCGATCCGATGTCGAGACCTTCCGCAACAACATGCTCTCGACCTTCCATGTGCTGCAGGGGGCGCGCCGCGCGGGGATCCGGCGGATCGTCACCGCGTCGAGCGAAACGGTGCTCGGCCTCCCGTTCGACACTCCCCCGCCGTACGTGCCCGTCGATGAGGCGTACGACACCCGACCCGAATCGGTGTACTCGCTCGGCAAGCACCTCGAGGAAGAGCTCGCCCGCAAGCTCGTGCGCTGGGACCCCGAGCTGTCGATCACCGCGTTCCGGTTCTCGAACGTCATGGCGCCCGAGGACTACGCGGGGTTCGCCGACTGGCAGCACGATGCGACCCTGCGCAAGTGGAACCTGTGGGGCTACATCGACGCGCGCGACGGCGCGCAAGCCGTCCTTCGGGCGCTGGAGTCGGGCCGACCCGGCTTCGACACCTTCATCATCGCCGCCGCCGATACCGTCATGGCGCGGGACAACGCATCCCTGCTCGCCGAGGTCTTCCCCGGCGTCCAGGTGCGCGGTGATCTCGGCACGAACAGCACGCTTCTCTCGATCGAGAAGGCACGTCGCGTACTCGGCTACGAACCCGAGTTCAGCTGGCGCGACGCGTAGCGGAATCTGGCTCCTGCTGCCGTTGCGGACACGCATGAGCCGCCGCGGCTCGCCGATCCGTCCAGAACGGGCGCGGAACTACTTCTTGTCCTTGGCCTTCTCGGTGTCACCCGACAGAGCAGCGATGAAGGCCTCCTGAGGAACTTCGACGCGCCCCACCATCTTCATGCGCTTCTTGCCCTCTTTCTGCTTCTCGAGGAGCTTGCGCTTGCGGGTGATGTCACCGCCGTAGCACTTGGCGAGCACATCCTTGCGCATCGCACGGATGTTCTCGCGCGCGATGATCCGCGCTCCGATCGCCGCCTGAATGGGCACTTCGAACTGCTGACGCGGGATGAGTTCGCGCAGGCGTCCCGCCATCATCGTGCCGTAGGCGTACGCCTTGTCGCGGTGCACGATCGCCGAGAACGCGTCGACCTGCTCGCCCTGGAGCAGGATGTCGACCTTGACGAGGTCGGCCGCCTGATCGCCCGCGGGCTCATAGTCCAGCGACGCGTAGCCGGCGGTCTTCGACTTCAGCTGGTCGAAGAAGTCGAACACGATCTCACCGAGCGGGATCGTGTACCGGATCTCGACGCGATCCTCACCGAGATACTCCATGCCGAGCAGGGTGCCGCGGCGCGACTGGCACAGCTCCATGATCGTGCCGACGTAGTCCTTCGGCGCGAGGATCGCGGCCTTCACGATCGGTTCCCGCACCTCGGAGACCTTCCCGCCGGTCGGGAATTCGGACGGGTTGGTGACCTGCACCGACTTGCCGTCCTCCATGCGCACGTCGTAGATCACCGACGGCGCCGTGGTGATCAGGTCGAGACCGAACTCGCGCTCGAGGCGCTCCGTGACGATCTCCAAGTGCAGCAGCCCGAGGAAGCCGCAGCGGAAACCGAACCCGAGCGCCACGGACGTCTCCGGCTCGTACTGCAGTGCCGCATCCGACAGCTTGAGCTTGTCGAGCGCCTCCCGCAGGTCGGGGTAGTCGCTGCCGTCGATCGGGTACAGGCCCGAGAACACCATGGGCTTCGGGTCGGTGTACCCGGGAAGGGCCGTCGTCGCCGGCTTGGCGGCGTTGGTGATGGTGTCACCGACCTTCGACTGGCGCACATCCTTCACGCCGGTGATGAGGTACCCCACCTCGCCCACCCCGAGGCCCTTCGTCGGCGTCGGCTCGGGCGAGCTCACCCCGATCTCGAGAAGCTCGTGCACGGCCTTGGTAGACATCATTTGGATGCGCTCGCGAGGGCTCAGCTTGCCGTCGACCATGCGCACGTACGTCACCACGCCGCGGTAGGAGTCGTAGACCGAGTCGAAGATCATGGCGCGGGCGGGAGCATTCGCGTCGCCCACGGGGGCGGGAATGGCTTCCACGACCCGATCGAGCAGCTGCTCGACGCCGACCCCCGTCTTGCCGGAGACGCGCAGCACGTCGTCGGGGCTGCCCCCGATGAGTCCGGCGAGTTCGCGCGCGTACTTCTCCGGGTCGGCGGCAGGAAGATCGATCTTGTTGAGCACCGGGATGATCGTCAGATCGTTCTCGAGGGCGAGGTACAGGTTCGCGAGGGTCTGGGCCTCGATGCCCTGAGCCGCGTCCACGAGCAGGATCGCCCCCTCACACGCCGCGAGCGACCGCGACACCTCGTACGTGAAGTCGACGTGGCCGGGCGTGTCGATCATGTTGAGTGCGAAGGTCTCGGCGCCGACCTGCCAGGGCATGCGCACCGCTTGCGACTTGATCGTGATGCCACGCTCGCGCTCGATGTCCATGCGGTCGAGGTACTGGGCGCGCATGTCGCGATCCGAGACGATGCCGGTGATCTGGAGCATGCGGTCGGCGAGCGTCGACTTGCCGTGGTCGATGTGCGCGATGATGCAGAAGTTGCGGATGCTCGAGGGCGCGGTTGACGCAGGTTCCAGCGCCTGGGTTGCTCTCGGACTCACCGCGTGCCTCTCGTGTCGGCCGTTCGGTGGCCTGGCTCCTAGTCTACGAGATCGGTCCGCACAGACGTTCGCGGCGCCGTCCCGGAGGGAACGGCGCCGCGAGGCTCACGAGCCAGGTGCGTTGCTCAGAACGCGCCGGCGAACGCCCAGATGCCGAGCGGGATGGCGATGGACGCCCCGACGATCAGTGCGAGCAGACCGAACGCGAACGGAATCGCGCCGGTGACGATCGCCCAGGTCGCGAGCGTGCGTGAGCGCGGCTCGCGCGAGAGGGCGAGGATGCCGAGCACAACGCCGACAATCGACAGCGGCAGCACGAGGCCGAACACGATGCCGGTGAGCGAGGAGACAAGGGCGAGGATGCCCAGCACCTGAGAATCGGCCGGAGCCGCAGCAACGGGAGCACCCGCGGCGGGAAGCGCTGCGGGAGCGTCGAGAGCGGGCGCCGTCGGGATCTCGGGCGCGGACGTGGTGGATGACGTGGTCTTCGTGGGGGTCATGGTTCCACGGTAGGCGGGGGTGTTCCGCTGATCCATCGGGGTAACCCCCGAATCGCGACTCGGGGTGTCCGGCCGGATCTCAGGGTGACTCGTCGGCCGTGGCGGGCCCGGATGCGCCCACTCTCGATCCCCACGTGCTGATCTAGCATGGCCGCGTGACCCCGACCTCGCCGCGCACCGTCGTTCTCGTGCACGGTCTGCGCACCTCGGCGACGATGTGGCGACGCCAGGTCGAGTTGTTGCGCGCCCTCGGACACGACCCACGTGCCATCGATCTGCCCGGGCACGGCAGCCGCATGGATGAGCGGTTCACCCTCGAGGAGGCGGTGGCGAGCGTCGACGCCGCCGTACGCGACGCCGCGCATCCCGTCGTGGTGGTGGGATTCTCGCTCGGCGGCTATACGACGATCGAGTGGGCCGGGCGCGCGGAACGCCCCGCTGTGCGTGGCCTGCTCGCCGCGGGCTGTGGCACGCGGCCGTGGCGCCCGGTGCTTGCCGGATGGCGCGCCGCGGCGCGGGTGATCCACGCGTTCCCCGACCGCGGGCGGGCGCTCAATGACTGGGCGGTCCGCGCGGCGGTGCGCGACCCCGAACTCGCCCGTGACGTCATCCGCGGGGGCGTTGCGCTCGAGGTGATGGATGACGCGTTGCGCGAAGTGCGCGCGTTCGACCCTGCGGCGTCGCTCACTCGAGTTTCTGAGCCGGTGTGGCTCGTCAATGGAACGCTCGACCACTTCAGGCTCGAAGATCGTCGCTTCGCCCGCGCCGCCCCGCGGGGGCGTCTGATCCACGTGAGCGGAGCCACGCACATGGTCAGCCTCACGCGGCCGGATGTGTTTGACCGCATCCTTCTCGCGGCGCTCGACGCCTGGGGCTGAGAACTGGTAGAGTTGATCCTTGGCTTCCGCGCCGTTATCGCATCGCGAAGCGCGCGAATCTCCTTCCCGTATTTCAAGCAAAGGCAGTCCGTGGCAAACATCAAGTCGCAAATGAAGCGCATTCTCACCAACAAGAAGGCGCAGGAGCGCAACAAGGCCGTCAAGAGCGAGCTCAAGACCGCCGTGCGCGCCACGCGTGAGGCCATCGCCGCCGGCGACAAGGAGAAGGCCGCCGCGGCCCTCACCGTGGCGTCGAAGAAGCTCGACAAGGCCGCCAGCAAGGGCGTCATCCACAAGAACCAGGCCGCCAACCGCAAGTCGGCGATCTCGAAGCAGGTCGCTTCGCTCTAGACGCTCGAGGCGCGCACCGCGCAGCGCAACGAATCAGGGGCGTCCCGCATCGGCGGGGCGCCCCTTAGTCGTTTTCGCTCGCGTCAGCGCTGGCGGGTCTCGCCGCGTTCGGCGATGACGGAGATCATGCGTTCGACCGCGTACACCGGGTCGCGGCCGAGCCCCTTGACTTGCTCGTCGGCGTCCGCGATCGCCTCGATCGCTCGCGAGAGCCCCGCATCGGACCATCCCTGCACATCCCGCCGCGCGCGATCGACCTGCCACGGCGCCATGCCGAGGCTGGACGCGAGCTGTGCGCTCGAGCCCGATACGCCGGACACTTTCGCCATGGCCCGCACCTTCATCGCGAAAGCGGCAATGATCGGCACTGGGTCCGCTCCCGTCGCAATGGCGTGACGCAGAAGCACGAGGGCGTCGCCGAGGCGTCCGCCGATCGCGGCCTCGGCGACCGCGAACGCATTCGTCTCGACGCGCCCGGAGTAGTAGCGCTCGACCGTGACCTCGGTGATCTCATCACTGGCATCGCTGAGGAGTTGCTGACATGCGGCGGCGAGTTCGGCGAGGTCGTCCTGGAACGCGGACACCAATGCGCGGACGGCCGTGGGAGTGATCCGGCGGGATGCGGCGGCGAATTCGGCGTGAACGAAGTCCTGCCGTTCCGCGTCCTTCGTCAGTTCGAGGCACGCAACCTCGACCCCGGCACCCGCGCCACCGCGAATCGCATCCAGGAGCTTCTTGCCCCGCATCCCTCCCGCGTGACGGAGGACCAGATAGGTGTCGTCGGCAGGCGACGAGAGGTAGGCGAGGGTCTCGTCGATGAAGGCGTCAGTGCACTTCTCGACGGCGGTAACGCGGATCAGACGCGGCTCACCGAACAGGGACGGGCTCGCGAGCGTGATGAGCTCGCCGGGCGCGTAGTGGTCGGCCTCGACGTCGTGCACCTCGAGAGCCGGATCCTCGCGCTTGAGCAGGTCGCGCAGCATGCGGGTGGCCCGATCGGCCAAGAAGCCTTCAGGTCCGCTCACGAGAAGCACCGGCGCCGGACGCACCTGATGCCACGCGAGCACGGGAATCTGGGTCTTCGCGGCGGGCACGTGACGAGCCTAGCCGTCGCCACTGACCACGGAGCCGGAGCCGTCGGCGCACCGCGCGTGCTCACCCCAGACTCGCACTCCCGTGCCGGGCTCGGGAGCGACGAGCACCACACCGCACCGATCGGTGCGCCACGCCGCGGTGCCCACGAGGTCGAGGATCTCGAGGGCGGTGCGCGTCGGATGGCCGTATCCGTTCTCGGCCCCGACGCCGATCAGGCCAACCCGCGCGGCCGCAGCGGCGTACAGCTCGGAGTCCTGGTCGGCCGAACCGTGATGCGACACCTTGACCACGTCGACCGGTGCGACACCGAGCCGCGTGAGTCGGGACTGCGGCTCGGCGCCCAGGTCGCCCAGGAAGAGTCCCGACAGGCAGCCCCGCGCGCACTCGAGCACGCCATCCAGTCGGATGGTCACGCTCGCGTCGTTGCCCGGTTCGATCGGCCCGGCCGTGGGCCATTCGACGCGCCAGCGCCACTCCCCCAGCATGCCTTCGTCCCCTCGGCGAACCGGCACGATGCGGGCACCCCCCGCGTCGAGCGCGGCGATGATCGCCTCGTCGTCCGCTCCATCGGTGGGCCCGACGATCACGAGATCGGCGCGGCCCCGGATCGCCTCCCAGCCACCGACATGGTCCAGGTCGTAGTGGGTCAGAACGACGAGATCCAACCGCCCCACTCCGAGAGTGTCGAGGCATTGCGCGAGCCGGTCGGGATCCGGCCCGGTGTCGATGAGGCCTGTCGCGCCGCCACTGCGCACGAGAACGGCGTCGCCCTGACCCACGTCACACAAGGCGATCTGCCAGTCGACGGGTCGTCCCGCCGTGGCGGCGAGGCGCGCGCCGACGGTCGTGCCCGCGACGACCACGCATAGGAGCGCGAGCGCTGCGGCACCGGCGCGTCGCAAGCGACCCCGCGCGAGCAGCACGACGGCGGTGGTCACCGTGAGCGCAGACATCGCGATGACCCCCGCGATCCCGGATGGCCACGGGACGCTCGACCCCGGAAGGGTCGAGAACAGGTGCGCGACTCCCGCAATCCACGCCGCGGGGACCCACGCGAGGGCCGCCACGACGCCGGCGAGGGGAGGTGCCACGGGCGCGAGCACGCACGAGATCAGTCCGAGCACGGTTGCCACCGGCGCGGCCGGCGCGGCAAGGAGGTTGGCCGCGACACCGTAGGCCGCGACCACCGGATCGAGAGCGACGAGCACGGGCTGACACGCGAGCTGGGCTGCGACGGGCACCGCGACCACGAGAGCAAGCGGCTTCGGAATCACCCGCTGCAGAGCGCGAACAAGCGACGGGGCGAGCACCAACAGCCCGGCGGTCGCCAGGACCGAGAGCGCGAAACCCGCCGAACGCGACAGCCACGGGTCGGCCACGAGCAGCGCGAGCACCGCGAGGGCGAGCACGGGAAGCCCGCGGATGGGCCGGCCGGAGGCGAGGAGCAGAAGCACGATGACCGCCATGGCCGCCGCCCGCTGCACGGACGGCTCCGGCGTGACGAGCACGACGAACCCCGCCAAGAACGCGAGCGCCGTCGCGACACGAACGACCCGCGAAAGACCGAGCACTCGACCCAGGAGCATGCCGAGCGCCACGACGATGGCACAGTTGGATCCCGACACGGCCGTCAGGTGGCTGAGCGAGCTGACGGTCATCGCCGCGTCGAGCTCCGGCCCGACGGCACTCGTGTCGCCGATGGCGAGTCCCGGCAACAGCTGCCCGCCTGCTCCGGGCAGTCCCTCGGCGATGCGGCTGAACGCCGACCGCAGTTGCGCCGCCCACGCAACACTCGTCGGTGGCGGCGCGACCGTGGTCGGTGCCGCATCGGCGATCAGCAGCCACGCGCGAGCGTCGCCCGGTTCGGTCGCCACGACCCGCGCATCCAGGGCGACTCGTGCGCCGACCTCGATCCGGTGCTCGGCGGGCTCTCCGACGACGAGCACCCCGACTCGAACGTCGTTCTCGCCGGCGACGACCGCCAGCGCTGGCCAGGACCGCGCCCCTTCGGGAACGGTGCGGGTCGCCTCCACCACGATCGGGATCACCGCGCGCTCCTCTGCGGCCGAGACGAGAACGCGGGGCGAGCGCGTCGGCGCCTGGAGGGCGATCGACGTGCAGCACAGGGCCGCGCCCGCACACACGAGCGCGACGAGTCCGACCATCCCCGAGCGCCGGGCCAGCACGGCCATGACTCCCGCGACGGCCCAGCCCAGCACGGCCGCCGGCGTCGCGAATCCCGGCGCGCCGATGACGATCGCCGTCACGCCCCACGCCATCGCGGCGGGGATCGCCAGGCGGGCGTCGACGACAGACGAACCGCGAGGGGTCACCGAAGAAGTCACACCGTCACGTGGTCCCGGAGACCCTCGAAGGTCTTGTCGCCGATACCCGACACGGAACGAAGATCATCGACCTGCTGGAAGCCGCCGTTCGCCTCACGCCACGAGATGATGCGTTCGGCGAGCGCGGGGCCCACGCGTGGAAGTGTTTCGAGCTGCGTCGCGTCAGCGGTGTTGAGGTTCACCCGATCGTCGGTGGGCGCGGCAGCCGCTTCACCGACGACCGGGATGGTGACCTGCTCACCGTCGACGAGCACGCGGGCGAGGTTCACCCCGCTCGCATCGGCGCCCTCCGCCAGCCCTCCCGCCGCCGCGATCGCGTCAACGACCCGATCGCCCGCCGCGAGTTCGTAGATTCCGGGTGACACGACCGCGCCCAGCACGTGAACGACCACGGGAGCGCTCCGCACCGGCGTGCCCGACGCCGCCGGGATGACGGTCGCGTCGCCCGACGGCGACAGCAGGGAGGCGAGCACCGCGCAGCCGAGCCCCACCAGAACGAGCACGATCGCCGCACCCGCTCCGATGCGCCACCGTGCCCGCAGCCGCTCGAATTGCTCCCGCATCCCCTGACGCTAAGGGGCCGGTCGCCGCCGCGCCGAAGCGGCGGCGCTGACCGTGGAACGTCAGCCGCGCGTGGCGATGTTGACGAGACGAGGGGCGCGCACGATCACGTTCGCGATCGTACGATCGCCGACCGCGCGCACCACTCCCGCGGACGCGCGAGCCAACACCTCGAGCTCCTCACCGGAGATCTTGGGACTCACCTCGATGCGATCACGCACCTTGCCGTCGACCTGGATGATGGCGGTAACCGACTCCTCCACGAGAAGGGTCGGATCGGCCTTGCGCCAGCCGGCGAGGGCCACCGTCGGCTCGTGGCCGAGCCGCTGCCACATGTCCTCGGCAACGTACGGCGCGAACAGGCTCAGTCCGACAGCGATCACCTCGGTCGCCTCGCGCACCGCCGCATCCCCGCCACCCGGTCCGCTGTCGATCGCCTTGCGCGTCGCGTTGACGAGCTCCATGAGGCGCGCGACGACGACGTTGAACTTGAACGACTCGACGAGGGCCGGCGCATCATGCAGGAAGCGGTGGGTCTGACGACGCAGGGCGACATCCCCCGTCTTCCACTCGATCATCGGATCGCTCGTCACGTCGCCGGCCAGACGCCACGCGCGGGCGAGGAACTTGCCCGCACCACTCGGCGACACATCCGCCCAGTCGATGTCGTCCTCCGGCGGTCCCGCGAACGCCATCGTCAGGCGCACCGCGTCGACCCCGTACTCGTCGAGTTGGTCGGACAGCCGCACCAGGTTCCCGCGACTCTTCGACATCGCCGACCCGTCCATGAGCACCATGCCCTGGTTGAGCAGCGCGCTGAACGGTTCCGTGAAACTGATGTAGCCGAGGTCGAACAGCACTTTGGTGATGAACCGGGCGTACAGCAGGTGCAGGATGGCGTGGGTGACCCCGCCGACGTACTGGTCGACCGGGGCCCACTTCTCAGCCTCCTCAGGGTCGAACGCGTGCGAATCGTCGTTCGGGCTGAGGAAGCGCAGGAAGTACCAGGAGCTGTCGACGAAGGTGTCCATCGTGTCCGCGTCCCGCCGCGCCGGACTGCCGTCACGCGGGTCGGGCACCGTGACCCAGTCCGTGGCCGCACCGAGCGGGGACTGCCCCTTCGGCTGCAGGTCGAGGCCGTCGGTCGGCGGCAGCACGATCGGCAGCTGGTCCTCGGGCACGGGGATGAGTTCACCGTCGGCGCCGTGGATGATCGGGATGGGCGTACCCCAATAGCGCTGGCGGCTGATCAGCCAGTCGCGCAGCCGGTAGGTCTTGGCCGCGCGGCCCGTGCCCTCGGTTTCGAGCAGTTCGATGACGCGCTTGATGGCGTTGTTCTTGCTCAAGCCGTCGAGAGGCCCTGAGTTGATCATGCGGCCGTCGCCCGCGAGCGCCTCTCCCGTGATGGCGGGGTCGGTGACCGGAAGCGGCTCGGCGAGCATCTCTTCGGTGACGATCGGGATCGCCCCAGTCACGGGCGCCAGAGTGTCGACGACGACCCGGATCGGCAGACCGAACGCGAGCGCGAAGTCGAGGTCGCGCTGGTCATGCGCGGGGACGGCCATGACCGCGCCGTGCCCGTAATCGGCGAGCACGTAGTCCGCGGTCCAGATCGGGATGCGCTCCCCGTTGACGGGATTGATCGCGAACCGCTCCAGCGGGATGCCCGTCTTCTCGCGCGTCGTGTCTTGACGCTCGATCTCGGTGCTCTTCTGCACCCGCGCCCGGTACTCGGCAAACGCCTCCTGCACGGCAGGGGTCGAACCCGCGGCCAACTCGGCGGCCAGGTCGGAGTCCGGGGCCACGACCATGAAGGTCGCACCGAACAACGTGTCGGGACGCGTCGTGAACACGGTCACCGGCTCGTCGCGGCCTTCGATGCGGAAGTCGACATCGGCGCCGACCGAACGACCGATCCAGTTGCGCTGCATCGCGATGACCTTCGAAGGCCAGGAGCCCTCGAGCTGGTTCAGATCGTCGAGCAGGCGGTCCGCGTACTCCGTGATCTTGAAGTACCACTGCGTGAGCTGCTTCTTCTCGACGAGGTTGTCGCAGCGCTCGCAGCGCCCAGCGATGACCTGCTCGTTGGCCAGAACCGTCTGGTCGAACGGGCACCAATTGACCCAGCTCGCCTTGCGGTACGCGAGCCCCTTCTCGTAGAGCTTGAGGAACAGCCACTGGTTCCACTTGTAGTACTCGGGGTCGCTCGTGTGGA
>VFQP010005075.1_pt1 | contig 11716 bp, 11 predicted proteins | sample 3512351 | NCBI WGS metagenome assembly VFQP01 (sample SAMN10412372, study PRJNA504923) | tailings metagenome | isolation source: Relicate 1 Philex TSF1 revegetated site | place: Philippines: Tuba, Benguet | collected 2017-08-29
ACGCGCTTCATGTGCTGGCCGGCCATGGCGGCCAGCTGCTTGCCCACCGGCGTGGAGCCGGTGAAGGTGATCTTGCGGATCACCGGGTGCGCAATGAGGTAGCTGGAGATCTCGGCCGGTGTGCCGTACACCAGGCCGAGCACGCCGGGCGGCAGGCCGGCGTCGGCGAAGGCGCGCACCAGTTCGGCGGGCGCGGCCGGGGTTTCTTCCGGTGCCTTGACGATCATGGAGCAGCCGGTGGCCAGCGCGGCGGAGAGCTTGCGCACCACTTGGTTGATGGGGAAGTTCCAGGGCGTGAACGCGGCGACCGGCCCGATCGGGTCCTTCAGCACCATCTGGCGCATGGCCAGGTTGCCGCGCGAGGGCACGATGCGGCCGTACACGCGCAGGCCTTCGTCGGCGAACCAGTCGATGATGTCGGCGCCTGCCAGCACCTCGCCCTTGGCCTCGACCAGTGGCTTGCCCTGTTCGAGCGTGAGCAGCCGGGCGATCTCGCCCGCGCGTTCGCGCAGCAGGGCCGCTGCGGCGCGCATGGTCTTGGAACGGTTGATGGCCGGTGTGTCGCGCCAGGTCTCGAAGCCTTTTTGCGCCGCCGCCAGCGCTTCGTCCAGGTCGGCCTGGCGCGCATGCGCCACGCGACCGATTTCCTTGCCGGTGGCCGGGTTGAACACGGCGATGGACTCGCCTTTGGCGGCTTCGCGCCATTGGCCGTTGATGAAGAGATGGGTGTCGGGGTAGCTCATGTCGGGTTCCTGGATGAAGGGCGGTCGGAGGCGTCGAACCGGGAACCATACCAGTTGCGCAGCTTCCACGTCTGCCCGGGGGGTCAATCGGACAGCAGCGCCTTTCGCTGATCGCGAAGGAAGGGACGATCGATCTGATCCGCCAGCAATGCAATGGCGTTCCCGTCGACACCCGTGGTGGAGAAATGGGCCTGCCAGGCGTCCACCACGAGCGCTACCCGAGAGGCTTCTTTCCGAGCCTCTCGCGCCGTCAGGCCGTAGGCGGCCGCCAGGGACAAGGCATTGGCCACGTTGCTGGTCGCGCCGTCTTCACCGACGCCCATGGACTGGTAGCCCAGCGCCTGGCCCGTGGGCAGCACGTCGAATGCGGGGCTGAGCCGGTATTGCTGGTTGTCGAGTGCCAGCAGCGCATGGTTCTTCTCGTGGTCGTCGGTGTTGTCGATCAGGATGTTGAAGACCAGACGGCGAAACAACTCGCGCATGTCCTTGCGGTTCATATCCCCGGCCACCACACCGCGTCGGCGCAACCACTGGGCCAGCGCGGGGTAGCTCTGTTCGCTTCCTGCGGCGCGCAACGCCACATGGGCGGATAGGGCGTGCAGACGCTGGCCTGGCTCGCGGTCGAAGCGTTCCACGGCCACCGCGGTTCCGCGGTCCAGCGCCACTGGATGTGTGCGTGCGACGCGAATGCCGGCCCGTGCGGCCAGGGTCATGCAGGCATGTTCGATGAGGCCCTCGCTGGATCCGGCTTCCTCGCCAAATTTCAGCACCCAGGCCTTGCCTTCCATCTGCACGAGCGCCTTGGGCCGGGCACCGCCCATGGTGGCGCCCGGGGCGATGAGGCGACGCTCATGTTCCTGCACGGGCACCCCCATCTGCACTTTCCGGACCAGTGCTTGAATCTGCTCGACGTCGCCCAGTGTGGGCAAGGCGGGCTGCGTGGAGGGGCGGTAGTGGTCGCCGTCGATGGAGACGCCCAGTGCACCGAAGCGGTCATCGCCCGTGAAGTACAGCAACTCGAGCAGGGACAGGCGCGGTGGTCGTTCCAGCAAGCGAATCACGCGCTCGCCCCACCGGTCCGGCCGGGCATCGTCCACCGCGCCGGCTGCGCTGTCTTTCTCGGCGGGAAGGTGCTCACGGTCGATCAGGGGCAGGTCTTCGCTGAGCGCGAAACCCTGGCGCAACCAGTGTGGCGCGCAGCGCAGCGAAACGCCGCGCCCGGACATCACCAAGTTCAACTCGCCCACCAGGACGGGCTGATCGGGTCGACCGAGGTACCAGAGGTACAGGGTGTCGCGCGGCAGGTAGGGTTTGGCAGTGTCCATGCTCATGGCCGGGGTTTGCGCGCCAGGCGCGCGTGGATGGAGGCCTGGGAGCGCACGGCACGTGCGCGGCGCGCGGCGCGCAGGTCGATTTCCAGCGCGCCCGCATCCTGCTCCGGCGCCGCCAGATCGCCCAGCGCCTGCACCCGGCCCATCATCCAGAGCGCGGTCGCGAGGATGCCCGCGCTCACCCCGGGGTCGCCGCGCTCCAGGCGCGCCAGCGTGGGCACCGAGACGCCCAGGCGCTGCGCCCAATCGCGCTGTGATTCCTTGCGCCGGACACGGGCCAGCGCCAGATGTTCGCCCAGGCGCGCCAATGCAGCCGTGGCCTCGGCAGGCAACGTTTGCAGGGCGCTGGAGGATTTCGGCATCTATAAACTTTATCAGAATCCAAATTCTGAGAAAGTTTATGTTGTTTTAACCACATCAACCACCTTGCCGCAGCACCCGCCGGTACTGCACCGCCTCGGCCACATGGCCCACGCCCACCGCGTCCGAACCGGCCAGGTCGGCGATGGTTCGCGCCACGCGCAGGGCGCGGTGGGTGCTGCGCGCGCTCCAGCCCAGGCGCGCGGCGGCCTTGTGCAGGAACTGCACGGCGGCGGTGTCGGCGCGGGCGTGTTCGGTGAGCGCCTGTCCCGCCAGGGCCTGGTTGGCGCTGCCCTGCCGGTGCCGGGCGCGCTGGCGCGAGGCGATCACGCGTTCGCGCACCGCCGCGCTGCTTTCGCCGCGGCCCGTGTCGTCGAGCAGTTCGCCCGGCGCCAGCGCGGGCACTTCCACGTGCAGGTCGATGCGGTCGAGCAGCGGGCCGCTGAGCTTGCCCTGGTAGCGCGCGATCTGTTCGGGCGTGCAGCGGCAGGCCCGCGTGGGGTGGCCCAGAAAGCCGCAGGGGCAGGGGTTCATGGCGCCGACGAGCTGGAAGCGCGCCGGGAATTCGCTCTGCATCGCCGCGCGTGAAATGCGGATGTGCCCGCCCTCCAGCGGCTGGCGCAAGGCTTCCAGGGCGGTGCGCGGAAACTCGGGCAGCTCATCAAGAAAGAGCACGCCGTGGTGGGCGAGCGAGATCTCGCCGGGCCGTGGAGGTGAGCCCCCACCCACCAGCGCGACCGCACTGGCGCTGTGGTGCGGTGCGCAGGTGGGACGCTGGGCCCAGCGCTCCAGCGTGAAGCGGCCCGCCAGCGAGGCCACCGCCGCGCTCTCCAGCGCCTCGGTGGTGTCCATGGGCGGCAGCAGGCCGGCGAAGCGCTGCGCCAGCATGGATTTGCCCGAGCCCGGCGGTCCCACCATCAAGAGGCTGTGGCCGCCGGCGGCGGCAATCTCCAGCGCGCGCCGCGCCGCCGCCTGGCCTTTCACGTCGGCCAGGTCGGCGTAGGCCGGCTCCGTGGCCACCGCCGTGGGCACCAGGCGCGCCCAGCCACCGCCGTCGTCCGGCACCTCCGCGCTGTCCTTGCCCTCGGGCAGGAAGCGGGCCACCACGTCCAGCAGGTGGCGGGCGCGGTACACCTCGGCCTGGGGCACCAGCGCCGCCTCTTCGGCGCTGCCCGGTGGCAGCACGAGCCGGGCCGGGGCCTCGTGCGGACCGGCGTCGCGGTGCAGGGCCAGGCTCATGGCCAGGGCGCCGCGCACCGGTCGCAACTCGCCGCCCAGCGAGAGTTCGCCGGCAAACTCCCAGCCTGCCAGCCGCGCGCTGGCGATCTGGCCGCTGGCGGCGAGGATGCCCAGCGCGATGGGCAGGTCGAACCGGCCCGAATCCTTGGGCAGGTCGGCCGGGGCCAGGTTGACCGTGATGCGCTTGTTCGACGGGAACTCCAGCCCGGCGTTGGCGATGGCCGATCGCACGCGCTCGCGCGCCTCCTTCACTTCGGTGTCGGCCAGGCCCACCAGGGTGAAGCTGGGCAGGCCATTGGCCAGGTGGACCTCCACGCAAACCGGCCGGGCCTCCAACCCGAGCAGCGCCCGGCTGTGCACCAATGACAAACCCATTGCTTTTTTCTCCCTGTTTCGGTGCATTTCTGCGCTCGCACCGTGTGAAGCGACACGGTCGTGGTACTGCACCGGTTTGGTGCGCACGGCTTTGGGGTGGCAGACCCGGCCGCGGCAAAGGCGCGGATGATGGCACAGGCGCCTCGTTGGCGGCGATACCCAGTACCCGCACCGGCATGGGGAAACACGGGTGGAGGTCCATTGGACGGACCAAAGGTGGCACGGATCGGTCCGGCTGGCATGGTCCGTGCTTGGGGATGTAAGCGATTGATTCAGCTCCGGGGAGTTCCCATGAAACAGTCCACTTTCCGTGTTTGGTCTGCCCCAGGGGCGGATCCATCCCGTTTCACCACCGGTGTCGGCCTTTCGGTCTGATCACCTTCCTGTTCTAGAAGAGGAATCGCAGCATGAAAATGGTCTCAGCCATCATCAAGCCGTTCAAGCTGGACGAGGTGCGAGAAGCACTTTCCAGCATGGGCGTGCAAGGCATCACCGTCACCGAGGTCAAGGGTTTTGGTCGCCAGAAGGGCCATACCGAGCTGTACCGCGGCGCTGAATACGTGGTCGACTTCCTTCCCAAGGTGAAGATCGAAGCGGCCGTTTCCGACGAGCTCGTCGAGCGCGTGATCGAAGCCATCGAAGGTGCTGCCCGCACCGGCAAGATCGGCGACGGCAAGATTTTCGTCACCTCCCTGGAACAGGTGGTGCGCATCCGGACCGGCGAAACCGGCAAGGAAGCGCTCTGATCGCGGCCACTGGAAAAGAAAGATCACCGACATGAAAAAACTCATTGCAACCCTGTTCCTGGGCATGGGCCTGGCCTTTGGTGGCCTCAACGCCATCGCTCAAACCGCGGCCCCGCCGGAAGCGCCTGCGGCCTCCGCGCCCGCTGCTGAAGCCCCTGCACCCGCTGCAGCACCTGCGGCCGAAGCCGCCGCACCCGCAGCGGCCGCCGAGGCGCCCGCTGCTGAAGCCCCTGCACCGGCGCTCGACACCGGCGACACCGCCTGGATGCTGACCTCCACCATGCTGGTCATCCTGATGACCATCCCGGGCCTGGCCCTGTTCTACGGCGGCCTGGCCCGCTCCAAGAACATGCTGTCGGTGCTGATGCAGGTGTTCGTGATCTTCTCGCTGATCACGATCCTCTGGTGCATCTACGGCTACAGCCTGACGTTTGCTGGCGAAGGCAAGTTCTTCGGTGGCTTCGACAAGGTGTTCCTGAAGGGCATCACGCCGGACACGATCTCGGGCCTGCTGCCGACGATCCCCGAGTTCGTCTTCGTGGCCTTCCAGTCGACCTTCGCGGCCATCACCTGCGCGCTGATCGTGGGCTCCTTCGCCGAGCGCATCAAGTTCTCCGCCGTGGTGCTGTTCTCCGTCATCTGGTTCACCTTCAGCTACATCCCGATGGCCCACATGGTCTGGGGCGGTGGTCTGCTGGGCGCTGACGGCGCGCTGGACTTCGCAGGCGGCACCGTGGTGCACATCAACGCCGGTATCGCCGGTCTGGTGGGTGCCTACGTGGTGGGCAAGCGCATCGGCTACGGCAAGGAAGCGCTCACGCCTCACAGCCTGACCCTGACCATGGTCGGCGCCTCGCTGCTGTGGGTGGGCTGGTTCGGCTTCAACGCCGGCTCCGCCGGTGCCGCCAACGGCATCGCCGGCCTGGCCTTCATCAACACCATCCTCGCCACCGGCGCGGCCACGCTGTCCTGGATCCTGGGTGAAGCCATGCACAAGGGCAAGGCCTCCATGCTGGGTGCGGCTTCCGGTGCGGTGGCTGGCCTCGTGGCCGTGACCCCGGCCGCCGGCTTCATCGGCCCGATGGGCTCGATCCTGCTCGGCCTGATCGCCGGCCTGGTCTGCCTGTGGGGCGTGGGTGGCCTCAAGAAGATGCTGGGTGCCGACGACGCGTTCGACGTGTTCGGCGTGCACGGTGTCGGTGGCATCGTCGGTGCCGTGCTGACCGCTGTCTTCGCTGCCGCCAGCCTGGGTGGCGTCAAGGGCGACGACTACGCCATCGGCGCACAGCTGTGGATCCAGATCAAGAGCGTGCTGCTGACCATCGTGTGGTCGGGCGTGGTCTCGTTCGTGGCCTACAAGATCGTCGACGCCGTGGTTGGCCTGCGCATCAGCGAAGAAGCCGAACGCGAAGGCCTGGACATCACCTCGCACGGCGAGACCGCCTACAACCGCTGATCTTCGAATCCTTCAAGGTTGTCGTGAAACCCGCGTGCCGCCAGGCACGCGGGTTTTTTTATCTATGATGCGCGCCCGGACACACCACAACATCAGGAGGAAAACCATGTCCCGTGCGCAACCACGCTTTATCGCCATTGCCTTGTCCGCCGCATTTGCCATGACCGGCCTGGCCGCCCAGACCACCGGCAGCGACGGCAAACGAAAGGCCCCCTCCAAGGTGACTTTCCACAAGGCCCCATCCGAAGAAAGCGCGCAGGCGCGCGACAAGCGCCTGAAGCGCGAATGCAAGGGGCGGCCCAACGCCGGGATGTGCGCCGGGTACACACACTGAAGTCCGTTTGCATCGGCCTGTGCAGAAAATTCAACGTTCGCCGGGAAGGCTGCGACTACCATCGCGGGCATGCCTGAGAGCCCCCACGAGTATCCCGGTCAGCTGATCGAACAGGTGCGCACCGGCATCGCGGCGGGCACCCCGTTGCGCATCACCGGCGGCCAGACCAAGGCCTTCTACGGCGAGCCCGTGCGGGGCGAAGCCTTGTCCACCACCGGCTGGTCGGGCATCGTGAACCACGAACCCAGTGAACTCGTGGTCACCGTGCGCGCGGGCACGCCGCTGGCCGAGCTGGAGGCGGTGCTGGCCGAAAAGGGCCAGTGCCTGCCTTTCGAGCCACCGCACTTCGCCGCCGGCGGCACCGTGGGTGGCATGGTGGCGGCCGGACTGGCCGGTCCGGCACGCGCCAGCGTGGGCACCGTGCGCGACTACGTGCTCGGTGCGCGCTTCATCAACGGCCGCGGCGAGCTGCTCACCTTCGGCGGCCAGGTCATGAAGAACGTGGCCGGCTACGACCTCAGCCGCGTGCTGGCCGGCTCGCTGGGCCAGCTCGGCGTGATCACCGAAGTCAGCCTGAAAGTGCTGCCCTTCTCACCGGCCGAGGCCACCCTGGTGTTCGAACTCGGCCAGCACGAGGCACTGGAGCAGTTGCACCGCTGGGGTGGCCAGCCGCTGCCCCTCAATGCCTCTTGCTGGGTGCGTGACCCCCAACCTGGCTTCGCCAGGCCCCCCGAGGGGGCGCAGCCATCCTTGGGGCGGCCCGGCGATCGGCTGGACGACACGCAGGCCAGCGCGCCCGATCTTCTGTTCGTGCGCTTGCGAGGTGCCGTCGCAGCGGTGGATGCAGCGTGTGAACGGATGCTGCGCGAGGCCGGTGGCGGCACGCGCATGGACAACGCCCAGGCCGGCCCCGACTGGGCGCTGTGCCGCGACCAGCGCTTGCCTTTCTTCACCGCACCGTCGCCCGAACTGTGCCTGTGGCGCCTCTCGGTGCCGCAGACCGCGCCGGTGCTGGCGCTCCCCTGGCCGCAGTTCATCGAATGGCAGGGTGCGCAGCGCTGGCTGTGGGCGCCGTCGGGCGCAGCGGCCGAGATCCGCGCTGCGGTGTCGGCGGTGAAGGGTCACGCCACGCTGTTCCGCGCGGGGTCCGAAGGTGCACAAGGTGTGTCGCGCTTCGATGCATTGAGCCCTGCTGTGGCGACCATCACCGATCGCCTGCGCACCGAGTTCGACCCCCACGGCATCTTCGCCCGGCCCGCCTGAGCACGCACCCCATGCAAACCCAGCTCTCCCCCGAATACCAGCAGCGCGCCGACGGCCGGGCGGCAGAGGCCATCCTGCGCAAGTGCGTGCACTGCGGCTTCTGCACCGCCACCTGCCCCACCTACCAGCTGCTCGGCGACGAGCTCGACGGCCCGCGCGGGCGCATCTACCTCATCAAGCAGGTGCTCGAAGGCGCCGAGCCCACGCGCAAGACGCAATTGCACCTGGACCGCTGCCTCACCTGCCGCAACTGCGAATCCACCTGCCCCAGCGGCGTGGACTACGGTCACCTGGTCGACATCGGGCGCCACATCGTCGACGAGAAGGTGGCGCGGCCCGCCAGCGAGAACACCGTGCGCTGGCTGCTCAAGGAAGGCCTGCCCTCGCCGCTGTTCGGCCCGGCGATGAAGCTCGGGCAACTCGTGCGCCCGCTGCTGCCCGCGAGCCTGAAGAACAAGGTGCCCACGCCCCAGACGGCGGGCCGCCTGCCCACCGCCACGCATGCGCGCAAGGTGCTGCTGCTCGCCGGCTGCGTGCAGCCTGCGATGATGCCCAACATCCACGCCGCCACCGCGCGCGTGCTCGACGCCGCCGGCATCCAGGGCGTGCTGGCGCCACAGGCCGGCTGCTGCGGCGCGGTGAAGTTCCACCTGAACGACCAGGACGGTGGCAAGGCACAGATGCGCGCCAACATCGATGCGTGGTGGCCTCATATAGAAGGTGGTGTCGAGGCCATCGTGATGAACGCCTCCGGCTGCGGCGTGACGGTGAAGGAATACGGCCACATCCTGGCCGACGACCCGGCGTACGCCGAACGCGCCGCGCGCGTGAGCGCGCTCACGCGCGACCTGAGCGAGCTGCTGCCCGCGCTGGTGCCGGTGCTGCGACCGAAACTGAAGCACGCACCCGATGCCTCGCGCGTGGTCGCCTTCCACCCACCCTGCACCCTGCAGCACGGCCAGCAACTCAAGGGCGGCGTGGAACAGCACCTGTCCGCGCTCGGCTTCACCGTGCAGGTGGCGAAAAACGAAGCGCATCTGTGCTGCGGCTCGGCCGGCACCTACTCGGTGCTCCACCCCGACATCGCCTACACCCTGCGCGACCGCAAGCTCGGCCACCTCGATGAACTCCAGCCCGCCGTGATCGCCAGCGCCAACATCGGCTGCATCACGCATCTGCAGAGTGGCACGGCCACGCCGGTGCGGCATTGGGTGGAGGTGCTGGACGACGCGCTGGGTGCGCCTGCGACCTGACAGATGATCCCCGCCCTCGCCACCCTGCTCGCGTGCCAGTTGCTGGGCGAGGTGGTGGTGCGCCTGACCGGCATGCCGGTGCCCGGGCCGGTGGTGGGTCTCGCGCTGCTGCTGGCCGGTCTGGCGTTGGGGCCCCGGTGGGTCGACGCGATCAAGCCCACCTCGCAAGGCTTGCTGCAACACCTCTCGCTGCTGTTCGTGCCGGCCGGCGTGGGCGTGATGCAGCACCTGCAACGGCTGGGCAACGAGGCCCTGGCCATTGGCGTGGCGCTGGTGGTGAGCACCTTCGTGGGCCTGGCCGTCTCGGCATGGGTGATGATCTGGCTCATGCGCCGGCAGGGGAAGCGCAGCGATGACGCCTGAGCCACCCCAGCGCCTCATCGACATCTGGGTCTACCTGTCGGCCACGCCGTTGCTCGGCCTCACGCTCACGCTGCTGGTCTACCACGCGGCGTTCCTGCTGTACCGCCGCTGTGGTTTTCATCCGCTGGCCAACCCGGTGCCGCTGGCGGTGCTGGTGTTGGCCACGCTGCTCTGGGCCACCGGCACGCCCTACGCCACGTATTTCGAAGGCGCGCAGTTCGTGCACTTCCTGCTCGGCCCGGCCACGGTGGCGTTGGCCGTGCCCCTCTTCGAACAGATGCACCGCTTGCGCCGCCTCGCGTTGCCGCTGCTCGGCGCGCTGGTGGCCGGCGTGCTGGCCACCACCACCACGGCCATCGTCCTGGCCTGGGCGCTCGGCGCCTCCACCGCCACCATCGCCTCGCTCGCGCCCAAGTCCGTCACCATGCCGGTGGCCATGGGCATTGCGGAAAAGATCGGCGGCCTGCCTTCGCTCACCGCCGTGCTCGTCATGGGCACCGGTGTGCTCGGCGCCGTGGGCGCGCGCTTCCTGTTCGACGCCCTGCGCGTGCGCGACCCCGCCGTGCGCGGCTTCGCCCTGGGCACCATCGCCCACGGCATCGGCACCGCGCGCGGCTTTCAGGAAAGCGAAGAGACCGGCGCCTTCGCCGGCCTGGCGATGGGCTTGAGCGCGCTCTTCAGCGCGCTGGTGCTGCCGTCGCTGGCGGGCTTGTTGTTGCGCTGGGTGTAGCGGCGGCCCGCCTCAAGCGGATTGACCGCCGGCCCGCAGCTGGCAGAACACACTCGGGCTGAATTTCGGGTATTTGGTTGCCGCAATCTGCAATTGGTGCCTTTGAATGTCTCCGCGCGCCTGAGGCACGTGATGATCCGCGCTTCAAAAAATCCAGACAAGCGAGGGACTAACCCATGTCTCGATAATTTTTCTAATTGTTGAGGTTGTGCTAATTAGGTGAATGCGGTTGCTGTTTTGAGTATTGGGATAATTTAGAAATAGAGGTTTTATATGGGCTTTCTTCTCTGTGGACTATTTTGGAGCATTATTTATTGGAGGAAATTGAACGAACCAGCAGTGAAGACTGGCATAGGGAGCGGAGATGGAATACTTTCCTACTTCGAAAGACTAGAAATAGATTTGCGTTTGTTCTCGCTTTGGTCGTCATCGAAATTAAAGGAGTTAAGCGAATATGTTGATCTATTTCTTCTCACTTATAGCGGTCTTTGGCTTTGTAGTCGTAGCCGTGCTTTACGGGTTGGCTTCTATGGAAGAATAAAAAGCCACTAACCTACTTTGACATTCGTGATTTGGCAAAGAAAAAGTTAAAGTTGGAGCAATACTTGTTTTATGTATGGAACATGTCGATATTTTCTGCGGTAATCGTTTTCATTTTCTCGGCCGGCAAAATATTCTATAGAGGTGGTTGATACCTGGAACTTCTATTGTTGAAGGCGTGGCGTTATTCTTAGATTTTAGTGTCGGGGGGTCGGTGCTGTCGACCCGATCGCTAAATCATTGAGGAAGTTGGAGATGTTGATTTGTCCTATAAGTCCAAACTATTTGTATGTTGCAATGTTGATTGCCGTGGTGTTATTCTCTTTCTATTTGGGTTCCAAAGAGCAACGAAATCCTTACGAAAATAGGAATCTATTTGCCGATGCGAAGGCTGGCAATAAATGGGCCAAAATTAATATTGCTTATGCACTAATTTTTGGGCTTTTTATGCTGGTGTATTTTTCTTGTTTTTGGCGTTAGTCAGATGGCCTTTAGCGTTTCTGCACTTCGTGCCTTGGAGCTCATTTACAATATCCCCAATGTAGCTGTTGGAACATATGATGGCATTCAAGGTGTCGTAGATCAATTGAATCAGCAGGCAACCGGCATCACATTGATTTCGTCGCTCAGCGCACTTGCTGGAACTGCTTTGACATTTTCGCCGATAGGCAGTCTCAGTGCCAACGCAGTAACTCTTTCTATTCAGCTGAATAGAGGCCTGAACGAGGGGGTTACCGTCGGAGATGTCATTTCCATCGCGGCCTCCGCTTCCGCTCTAATTGGATCTGCTTTAGTTATAGGGTCGCCACTGACCCCTATTGCCGTCGCGTTTACAGGGATCGGTTTGGCGTTAACTTTGACACAAGCAATTTGGAATGATCACGAGAGACAAGCTCTCGCTGAAACGACGGTCGAACAAAATCTACGTCTCTTCAGCGACGCCAAGATCAGCAGCCCGTTGATCCTGGACCTGGACGGCGACG
>VFQP010005076.1_pt1 | contig 11716 bp, 12 predicted proteins | sample 3512351 | NCBI WGS metagenome assembly VFQP01 (sample SAMN10412372, study PRJNA504923) | tailings metagenome | isolation source: Relicate 1 Philex TSF1 revegetated site | place: Philippines: Tuba, Benguet | collected 2017-08-29
GGAAACAGGAATAGTACTAAAGCAACAGGGAGAAATACAAAAGCAATCAGGAAGCCCAGTTTTCGTTTCATTTGATGCCAGGCTTCCGGCGAATGTTGAAAGGCAATGGTTGCTCTTGGAAATATGGTATTGAAAAAAGCAATGATCAGCATTCGGAAAGACCAAATAATTTTATCGGTAAGGGAGTAGGCTGCCAGCACAATGCCGTTACCAAGTTGGGAAACAATGAATAGGAAATAGGATTGCTGGAGTTGAACACAGGCATTATTTCCGGTGAGATAAAAATTGATTTTTAAAAAATTTGTCAGCTGTTTGATCTTTACGGTGTAATGGGAGAGCTGATATTTTCTGATGATATGAATGATCAGGAAAATATTGGCAATGACCGCAGGTGCACCAATAAAGAAATTCACCCATACGCCTTCTTTACTACTGTTGATGAAAAGAACAATCAGTAATGCCGAGATTATTTTAGAAATTAAATTGGTGAGGTTGTATAAAAAGAGCTGCTGTACACCCACAAAAAAGAAAAATGGGTTTAACATCTCAGCAAGAATAATGGTATTGGCAGAAAGGAAATGGCTATAGTTACCTGGTAAAAAAAAATAGATAATCGGTAATATTAACAGCGATAGCAGTAACAGGATAAAACGGCTGTAATAGATGGTATAAAAACTATGCGATAAGGATACAGGCGCCGATAAGTGCAGGGCCACTTCTTTCACCCCCGACTGATTACTCCCAAAATTAATCAGAATTGAAACCATGGCAGCATAAGACGCCGCTACAGTTATATGGCCAAATTCAATGAGTCCGGCTTTGTGGGTAATGATCGGGATCAATAAAATCTGCACCAGCACATTGGCTGCCTGTAAAAAACTCAGGTTGGCAAAGTTGACGATTGCCGACCGGTTTTTAACAACAGATGCATGTATCTTTTGTATAGGCATGATCCGGAAACAAGATTATTGATACTTAGAGGCGATGATCTTGATATTGTCAATCGACCAGCTCTTCAAACAGAGACTGTTATAGGGCTGAAGAACATCACTCAACTCAAGTACCAAATCTCCTGTATGTCCTGTGGTGTATTCAATCTTATAATGGCTGGTACCCTTTGCATTGCCAGCATCGGCACAAGCACCCGGCAAACTGCCCCAGGAATTGCTGAGTGGGGGATTGTTCACAACGGTTAAGCCATAATCATTCGGAAAAGACTGAGCTTGTGTGCCGTTTGAAAAAGTGGTAAGATGAACAATCATACCATTGATGGTCATTTTCCAAAGATCGGGAAGTGTAGATCCTGCAGGGATCAGATTGCCATCCCATTTATCATGAACATAGAGGTCAAACTCCACTTTTATAATGTTATGATCAGGTAAACTATCCAGCTGTAAACGAACCAAAGTACTATTGAATCTGCCTAATACATGGTTGTCGGGTAGGTAGCTGGTAACCTTGGTAGAGTCAACAAGTCCCATGATATTATAAAATTCAAATCCATGACCCGTACCTCTTTCAAAATCGTTTTGATAAACAACATTTTTGAGGGGAAGATTCTTGAAACACCCGCTCAAAAAAGGATATAGGCATAATAAGAGCATCCATGACCACTTGCTGTTAACGGGAGTCTTAATATACATGTTCGATTTTGTCATATTTAAACAAAAGTAGGAGGTTTCCCTTGTTAATGGATAAAATTATGGTATATCAACGCCTATGGAAGCCGATTCTATATTCATGCACGCGCAGATCAAGCATTGGTGGGGGAATAATGACCGATTAAATACCTATCTACAGGTTACGTGTACTTAATATTCAGGACTATCTATCTTCCAGGGATAAGATTTATTGACCTGTACAACTACTTCCATCGCCTCCCGGAAATAGGGGATCATATTGCTGATAGCCAGCAGAAAATTGCGGCCATAGCTACCGATAGATCCACTGTTTTCAATAGGTTTATAGACGAACTTAGCAATGGAAATCCGGAAGCCGTCATTCATGGTTGCGAAGTAAGTCGATATCTCCTTAGATGAATATTCCTTCCAATGATGACCATAGGAAACAGTAGTAAATACTGAATGTACATCCATACCAATCGACTTCCCCCTCAGTGCATTCAGGATGGTTTTGGTAATCGAATACAGGTTAATGGAATTGGGGGTAGTGATATAGATATGCCCGGCGTCTTTGGTTATATGGAAGATCTTTTTCCAGAACGCGATCGGATTGAAAGTGATATGCTCAAATATCTCCGTAAAAAGAATCAGGTCATACCGGTCTGCCTGATCACTCAATGAAGGGATGTGTTCCAGTTGATTTTCAATGAGTGGGGTTAATTGATGATCGGCAGCTCGCTGACGAATATAGTCGATCTCCCAAAATTCAGCCACATCCATAGATACCACCTGGTAGCCCATAAAGTGAAGTAATAAAGAAGAGTGCAGGTAATGACTGCCAATATCCAGGATTTTACCTCCGGCGGGTGTGATACGTGTTACCGCTTCACCCATTTTCCTGAAGCGTTTTTTATGGTAATTGAAATAAGTAATATCGTTTGGAATGCCCGATGCTAGTACAAGTTTCTCTACTTTGGACAATGCTTCTTCAACATGCTGCATGTGGCTGATTACATTTGAGTGTTCAATCGGCCAAAGGTAATATATTAGATTTTAAATTAGCTGTACCCGATCCATCGCTGTCCTTTACCAGGCTCCAAGCCAATGGCGAACTGCTCTAACAATTGAATTGAAGTGATGGTGGGTTCATAAGTATACCTGCACGATACCCGTATCTGATTGTCGATTTTCTACCTTCCCAATCCTCTTTTCTAAGGCCAGGATGTAATGGCCTATTCTCTATTCTCCGTAGAATTAGCGCACATTTAGTAATTTTGTACCTATGTCTGATACGCTAGTACGGGTAAGTATTGTTAACAAATCGACCCATCCCTTACCTGAATATGCCACTTTAGGGTCATCAGGCCTTGATATTCGGGCCTATATGGAGGATGCCCTGACCCTACAACCCATGGAACGAACATTAATCCCCACCGGTCTCTTCCTCGAGATCCCCCAGGGTTATGAAGTCCAGATACGCCCCCGAAGCGGACTAGCCATTAAACAAGGAATTACCTGTTTAAACACGCCTGGCACGATTGATGCTGACTATAGGGGTGAGATCAAAGTGATCCTTATCAATTTATCTGGTGAAGCCCAGGTAATCCAACCCGGCGACAGGATTGCACAAATGGTACTGCAAAAAGTAGAGCAGATAGAATGGGTACCGGTAAATGAACTCTCTGAAACCAGCAGAGGAGCAGGAGGCTTTGGTAGCACAGGAAAAGTATAGGGTGAAAACCTGTACTGAATGAACATGTATCATTAAAAGCATTTACATTGAAAAGAATCAATTTTACAAATCACCTTTTTGCGCAAATACTGTCAGGTATCGCTTCTAAACAAATCGGAGCGATCTGTTTGTTATTGTTAATACTCTCTTCCTGCAAGACAGTGAAAAAGGTAGAACATATCCAGGAAGCCCTGAGCAAGAAGGATACGGCACAGGTAGTGGTGATCAAAGAAGCGCCCAAGGTAGATTCTGCCGCAATCGTGGCCGATATCATGACCAAAGTGGTAAGTAACAAGATCGACTTCAATACCTTCAATGCTAAGCTGAAGGTCGATTATGAAGGGGCTGAAAAAAGTGATAATTATACTGTTTACCTGAGTATGAAGAAGGATAGTGTCATCATTATCCGCGTAAAAGGGTCATTCCTCGGCATATCCGCAGAAGGCTTACAGGTTAAAATATTCAAGGATAGTGTAACGCTGGTAAGGAAAGTAGGGGAGAAATACATTATGAACCGTTCTATTTCCTATTTACAGGAAGTTACTCAAATTCCCTTCGATTTCAAGACCCTGCAGGATCTGCTCATCGGCAACCCCATCTTCACCAGCGATAACCTGATTGCGTATAAGAATAGCAATACCCAACTCATGGTGGTCATGGTGGGTGAGCTCTTCAAACACCTAATTAATATCGATAAATCGGATAATTACAAGGTATTATACAGTAAGCTCGACGATGTGGATATGCAACGTAATCGTACCTGTGCCATTACCTTCAGCAATTATCAAACGATGGGCAACTATCGTTTTGCCACCAACCGGAAAATTTCAATGGCAGAGAAGTCGAAACTGGATATTTTGCTCGATTTCAAGGAATTTTCGCTAAATGAACCGTTAAAATACAATTTTGACTTACCAAAAAATTACAAGCGTAAGTAATTTCCCCGTTCATTTAACGTTAATAGGGGAGAATAGCCCCAAAATCAATCCCAGGTCATGCTGAAATCCTTTTTGTCTGTATTGTTGCTCCTTTGTATTGCCACAGCTGTCAATGCACAGCAAACCCGTGAGGAATTACAAAAGCAGGAACAGCAACTCAAGAAGGAATTGGCAGAACTCAACCAGTTATTGTCTGAAACCCAAAAGAACCGCAAACTATCCCTGAACCAACTGGCCATTATCAAAAGAAAAGTGAGCAAGCGGGAAGAGTTGGTGAACAGCATCAACCGCCAGATCAGGGAACTGGATAACACCATTTTCCTCAATGAACGTGATATCTATCGTTTGAGGAAGGAATTGGATACGCTTCGTGTGAAATACGCCAAGAGTATTGTTTTTGCCTATAAAAACAGAAGCAGCTATGAATACCTCAACTTTATTTTCTCTGCCCGTAATTTCAATGATGCCATTAAACGCATCACTTACCTGAAAAGTTATCGCCGGAACAGAGAAACCCAGGCAGAAGCCATTACACAATCGGAAGAGTTGCTGAAAAACAAGATTGTACAACTGAGTGATAACAAAAAAGAGCGATTGGTTACCCTCGAAACCCAAAGCGAACAATTAAAGGTATTACAGGAAGATAAGAAAGCACAGGATCAGGTAGTAGCCCAGTTAAAGGGTAAGGAGAAGGAATTGGGTAAACAAATTCAGGATAAGGAAAAGCAACGCCAGCGCATGCAGCAGGCAGTAATGGCCATCATTAAGCGTGAGGCAGAAGAGGCTGCAAAACGTGCGAAACAAAAGGCCGCAGAAGAAGCCGCCAAAAAAGCTGCTGCCAATAACACACCTAAAACAACCGAAGGCACTGGCTCAGGTAGCAATACCACCAAGTCTGCCAACATACCATCCAATAGCACAGCAATCACAGGGGCTGTATCCACGAAGCCTGCTGCCGACAGGCCATATACGCCATTTGAATCAACCCCTGAAGGACGTGAAACCTCCATCCAGTTTGAGCAGAACAGGGGGCGTTTACCCTGGCCGGTAGATAAGGGTAATGTGTACATCCCCTTTGGTATATCCACTGTACCCGGCACCAAAATTGTTCGTAAGAGTGATGGTATTGAAATTGCCCTGCCTGAGGGATCGGCAGTAAAAAGTGTGGCAGATGGCGAAGTGGTATATGCCAGTGAAGTGAATGGTAGTCCCGTTGTATTTGTACGTCATGGTAAATACTTCACGATCTATAATCAGTTGTCAAGCATTTCCGTATCTGTAGGACAAAATGTAAAGGCCGGTTCTGTATTGGGCCGATCTGGTAAAAGTATTGATGGTGAAGGTGCGATCATGTTCATGATCAACAATGAAAAAGGGGTGGCCATGGATCCCGAACTCTGGCTCAAATCCCGCCGCTAACCTTTGTGTCTACCTTTGTGTCCTTAGTGTCCTTTGTGGTTTAAATTTTCTTTGACTTTGCACAAGCCTGCAGATAATGCAAGCTGATTTGAAACCACAAAGGACACAAAGGACACGAAGGTGAACACAAAGGGGGTTATTGGGGCTTGCGGCCTTTGCTGAAGAAGGATAGCCCGAAATAACCTGTGCTGGTAGTATCTTTTTTCTTTCTTGCCCTCACCGGTTTCTGGTATTCCTGATAATAGATTTTCAGCAAGATGATGAAATAGGAAATGATCAACGGACCAAAAATGAGTCCTGTTATGCCAAAGTATTGTAAGCCTATAATCACGCCCAGCACTGTAACGATTGGATGAACATCGGCCATTCGTTTGGCCAGTATGAACCGCACAACATTATCCATACTGCTTAGCACAACACCTCCCCAAACCAGGATAAAAATACCTTGCCAGCTGGCACCGGTAGCCAATAAAAAAATACCTGCGGGTACCCATACCAAACCGGTTCCAACAATGGGAATGATGGAAGCAAAGCCTGTAATGATTGCCCAGAAACCCGGTTCTGAGAAGCCTGCTATGAGAAATGCCAGATAAGCACAAAGACCCTGTACCACACCAATCAGCGGAATACCCACAGCATTACTAAATGTCTGGGCCTGTAATTCGTTACCAAAAATGGCAATTTTACTTCGTTTGAACGGCAGATAAAAAACAATGGCTGCTTCCATCCTGTTGATGTTTACAATCATGAAATACAGGAAGAAATACATCATGCTGATGGTGCTGAAAAGATTGAGTCCCTGATTGAGCACTGACGAAACAATATCTGTAATATGCGATTGAAGCTGGGCAAGATTTTGTTCAGAAAAAATAGCAAAATGAAAACGTTCCTGCAGCATGGCATCCAACTCACCCAGGGGTTGGGTGATACTATTAATATTACCGGCAAACTCCGATAATTTCTTAAATAGCATCGCCCCCATCAACGATATGGGAACAAGAATAATGAAAAAGGAAACCAATATTACCAGCAGTGCCGCCCATGATTTCTTCCATCCCTTTTTCTTGATCAGCCACTCTACCGGCGCCTTACTCAACACATAAAACATGATCGCCCCCAAAAAAGCCGTCACAAACGCCATCAGGCTATATAAAAGGAATAGGGCGAAAAGAATGATCACCGCAAGAAAGAAGTAACGGTTAACCTTATAATCCTGTTGGTTTTCCATGCAAATATTCAGCGACTCTTCGCCACGTTTTTGTAACTTTATTGAAGATATGGGATAATTTGAAAATTGGGAAATTTGAAAATTTGAAAATGGAAGAAGGCATGCCCCAAAACATCCCCTTCCTCCATTATCAACCGCTTCATTTCCCCCAATTTTCAAATTTTCAAATTTTCAAATTTCCAAATCATCTCCCTTTGTCAAAAAACCAACAATTCCTCGCCGGCCTTCTTTTAGGCGCAGCTGCGGGTGCAGCTATTGCCCTTTTTCTGCAATCGGAGAAGGGAAAAGAGTTAATGAAAGAAGCCCGTGAAGGGGCCGATGACCTGCAGGCAGGTTTAAAAGAACGCATGAGTGCTTTCGATGAAGCCATGAATGAACTGCTTAATAAAGGCAAAGCCATGGTAGAAGCGATGGAGCAGAAAGTAAAATCACAAGAGCATGAGCAAAGTGTCTGAGCAGACAGAACAGCCCTTTTTTACCGCAACGCGCAAAGAGATTGAACAGTATGTGGCCGATAGGCTATTACTGTTCAAAATGCAGAGTGCTGAAAAGGGGGGGAGGGTGATGGCTAGTCTGGTATTCTTTCTGGTAGCAGCCATGTTATTCTTTTTTATGCTGCTATTTCTGGGGATCATGGCCGGATTTTATTTCGGTTTAATCACCGACAATCTATACATGGGCTTTGGCATCGTGGCTGTTTTTTACATGGTCATGATCGGACTGCTGGTATTTTTCAGGAAGAAAATAGAAAAGAAACTCATCGATACGGTGATCAGGATCATATTCGATAAAGACGAAGAAGATGGAACCAATCAATAAGGAATTGCCACCCATCCGGAATGTGGAGGAATTGCACCGGGCCATGGGTTTGGTACGCCAACGCATCAAAATACGGGAACAAAGGCTGGAAAAAGCCTGGGAAGAACTGCCCGAACAAACCATTAAAGCCACTTTGGGAGGGATTATTCCCATATTCCTGCAAAATAGAATGGCTGCAGGGGCCTGGCGGGTCATTAGAGGCCTTTTCAGCGTCATTACGGGCAAAACCGATGGAAAAGAGGCAACAGGCTGGACTGGCTCGCTTTTGGCCGGTGCAAGGCAATTAGGCTTTTTCACCATGTTGAAGTTCTTTTTCGACCGTTTTGGTGGAAAAACCATGGGTAAATAGGGGAGAAAAATTAGTTGTTGGAATTTCTCTTTTTTAATCCCCAGAACCTTACCTTTGCCGCCAAATTGGAAAACCGGATTTTCCGGCCCTTTGGCACATTTTTAAACCCTAATTATATCTCCTGATATGGCTACAAAAGGTAAGATCAAACAGATCATCGGTGCGGTGGTTGACGTTCATTTTCCCGACAAGAAACTGCCCGAGATCTACAACGCACTTGAGATCTCTAAAGAAAACGGTGAAAAACTGGTACTCGAGGTGCAGCAGCACCTGGGTGAAGACAGTGTTCGTACCATAGCCATGGACGGTACAGAGGGTCTGGTACGTGGTATGGATGTTGCCGATACCGGCAAAGCGATTGCCATGCCAACCGGAGATGCGATCAATGGTCGTCTCTTCAATGTAACCGGTGATGCAATCGATGGTCTGCCCCAGCCCAGCAAGGCGAATGGTCGTCCCATCCACAATAAACCCCCATTGTTTGAAGACCTGAGCACAGCTACCGAAGTACTGTTCACAGGTATCAAAGTAATTGACCTGATTGAACCCTATGCAAAAGGTGGTAAAATTGGTCTGTTCGGTGGTGCCGGTGTAGGTAAAACCGTATTGATCCAGGAACTGATCAACAACATCGCCAAAGGTTATGGTGGTTTGTCAGTATTTGCCGGTGTGGGTGAGCGTACTCGTGAGGGTAACGATCTGCTGCGTGAAATGATCGAAGCAGGTATCATGAAATATGGTGATGGCTTTAAACATAGTATGGAAGAAGGCGGATGGGATCTGAGCAAGGTAGATATGGAAGGGCTGAAAGATTCAAAAGCTACTTTCGTATTCGGACAAATGAACGAACCTCCCGGAGCCCGTGCCCGTGTAGCCCTGTCTGGTCTCACTATCGCCGAATATTTCCGCGATGGAGATGGTACCGGTAAAGGAAAAGATATCCTGTTCTTCGTAGACAATATCTTCCGTTTCACACAAGCTGGTTCTGAAGTGTCGGCCCTCTTAGGTCGTATGCCTTCAGCCGTAGGTTATCAGCCTACACTGGCTACTGAAATGGGTCTGATGCAAGAGCGTATCACTTCAACCAAAAACGGTTCTATTACCTCCGTACAGGCGGTATATGTACCTGCGGATGACTTGACCGATCCCGCTCCTGCAACAACATTTGCCCACCTGGATGCCACTACGGTATTGAGCCGTAAAATTGCGGATTTGGGTATCTACCCCGCGGTAGATCCCCTCGATTCTACTTCAAGAATCCTGACTCCGGCCATCGTAGGCGAAGCACATTATGATTGCGCTAACCGCGTAAAACTGATCCTCCAGCGCTACAAGGAACTGCAAGATATCATCGCCATCCTCGGTATGGATGAATTAAGTGAAGATGATAAAATGACCGTACAACGTGCCCGTAAAGTACAGCGTTTCCTGAGTCAGCCCTTCCACGTGGCTGAACAGTTCACCGGTCTGAAAGGCGTATTCGTAAGCATCGACGACACCATCCGCGGCTTCAACGCCATCATGAACGGCGAAGTAGACGAATACCCAGAAGCAGCTTTCAACCTCGTAGGTACACTGGAAGACGCGATTGAAAAAGGTAAGAAATTGCTGGAAGCAGCGAAAGGATAGGTAATTTGAAAATTTGGGAATTTGAAAATTTGAAAATGAGAAGGTAAAACAGGCCAAACTTTGTTTTCCAACTCAACAGTTCAAATTTCCTAATTTTCAAATTTTCAAATTTTCAAATTTTCAAATTAATCCCATGACCCTCGAAATATTAACACCCGAAAAGAAGCTCTATAGTGGTGAAGTGTATGGAATACAGCTTCCTGGCATTACCGGTTTGTTTGAAGTGCTGGATAAGCACGCGCCGATGGTGAGTGCGTTGGGAAAAGGTAATCTGAAGATCTTGAAAGACAAACAAACCACCGAACAGTACACTATTCAGAGTGGTTTTGTAGAAGTATTGAATAATAAGGTCACTGTATTGGTGGAGGGTGCTACACTTAGCTAGTAAGAAAACCGCTACGCCGATCATAAGATACTATACTATGAAGACCCGCTTTTGGCGGGTCTTTTTTTGTGGGTTTACCGGACAGATAAATGCTTCGGAGCTTTGTTGGGGAGGTTTTTGGGCAGAGACACCTTCGTTAAATTGCTCCTAAACCCCCACCATAGAAGCGGTAAGCATATTATATTTGTGAGAATGAAGAGAACTTTCCACGCCATTGTTATACTGATCACCTTATCGCTGCTGGGATTATTTGTGCTGCAAACATCCTGGCTCAATAACCTGTTGGAGATCAGAAACCTTGAATTCTATGCCAAGGTCGATAAAGCGGCTGTTCAGGTGGTAGAAAATATGATGCAGGAAGGAAGAGGTTCTAAAAGACTTCGATTCCCCAAGCGGGGCGGACTAACATTCACACCCGATTTTCATTTACATATTCAGAAGCCACCAACCATCGATCAGCGATTTAGTGTAAAGGAAGTACTCGAAATGTATGAAAAAGCTTTTGAAGAAGTAGGACTGAAAAACTTCCGCTTCGAATTTGCTGTCTTGAATGATGCAGGGGAAATAGAAATGTCTTCACGCGATTTCTTACCCAAATACTACGATTCCGTTACCAATATACAACGGATCCTGCCTATAACGCCTCAGGCTGGTTCGGATTACGAGGGACTCATGAGTAATGAAACCCTGATGACCATTGTGGAAGATTATAAGCAACAGATATGGGCATCTATGAAATGGCCAATCATCGGTTCGATCGTGTTTATGCTCATCATTATCTCAGCTTTCTACGTAACCATCCGATCTCTCTTGAACCAGAAAAAATTGAGTGAAATCAAAAGCGATTTCATTAATAATATGACACATGAGTTCAAAACACCCCTTGCCACCATTTCTCTCGCCGTAGATGCCATCAGGAATGAAAAAGTACAGAGTGATCCGGAAAAGATCAGGTACTTCAGCGGTATTGTGAAAGAAGAAAATATCCGCATGAACAAACATGTAGAAACCATTCTTCAGGCGGCACTCATGGAGAAACAGGAACTTAAACTTAATCTCGAAGAATTACACATGCACGATATCGTGCAGCAGGCACTCGATAATCATCAGTTACAATTACAAGACAAAGAAGGTGTTGTTGAACTTCATTTGAATGCACGGCATGATCTTATTGAAGTTGATGATGTACACTTTACGAATCTGGTGTCTAACCTAATCGATAATGCTATCAAGTATTCAAAAGATAAACCCCTGATCCGTATTACTACGCATAGCACTTCCAAACATATTGTACTCAAGGTAGAAGATAATGGTATAGGAATGAGTAAAGAGAGCCTGAAAAGAATCTTCGAAAAATTCTATCGTGCCCACACGGGTAATTTGCACAATGTTAAAGGCTTTGGACTGGGCATGAGTTATGTGAAGACAGTGATCGATGCCCATAAGGGACGTATCAAGGTAGATAGTGTACTTGGTAAGGGAAGTTCATTCATTGTAGAAATGCCCCTGGCCAAAACTAGTCATTGATTAACGCCACAACAAACAGCCATCACCATAGCTCAGGAAACGATAATCATTGTCTAGTGCATGCTGGT
>VFQP010005077.1_pt1 | contig 11715 bp, 7 predicted proteins | sample 3512351 | NCBI WGS metagenome assembly VFQP01 (sample SAMN10412372, study PRJNA504923) | tailings metagenome | isolation source: Relicate 1 Philex TSF1 revegetated site | place: Philippines: Tuba, Benguet | collected 2017-08-29
GGGGCGGACGATGATGAAGCGGTCGAGGAAGGCGTGGTCAACGGGGCCTTGGAGGCCGGGGACTTTGGCTAGGGTGGTGGGGCGGGACGATGTGGTGATTGCCCACTGATTGTTGTTGTTTCGGATATGGACTAGCCAGGAGCGGTCCGATGCGGGTCCGGGAGCTTGGAGGCTTTGGCCATTGATTTGGATGGCGACCTTGCGACCGGGGAGGAAAGGGGCGCCGCCCGAGGCGAAGCGGAGGGTGAGGGCGGTGACGTTGGTGGTTGTCAGGTGGACGGCTTTGTCGATTTGAGCGTTGACGCGGGCGCGTTCCCAGTGGCGCTCGAGGCCGTCCAGTTGGAGCCACTTCATGCGGTTGTACTGAAGGGTGAAGGTGGTGAAGACAAGCTCGCGCGGGTAGGGATCGCGGCCGAGGGCAGCGGCGACACTAAGTTTGTCTTCGATTTCAATTTTGGATTGCGGGTGGTAGCGGTGGCCGGTTTGCGGTCCTGTGATGCGAGTGAGGGCGATGCCTTCTTTGGCGAGTGCGGCTTCCATCATGTCGGCGGCTTGTTTCTGGCGGTCTTGGTCGCCGTTGTAGGCGACGGTGGAGGTGTTGGCCAGGTTGGCAGCGTATTCGGTGGCGTCGTACATGCGCCAGAGTTTTTGCTCCCAGGCGAATGGTGCGTCGGGTTTGGAAAGGTCGAGGCGTAGGAATTCCTTGGCTTCGGAAAACCCAGCGCCGGGCGCGACGGCTACCCAATCGCCGGCGAAATGGGCGCCGACGTCCCAGGCGGAGGCGCCGCCCATGGAGAAGCCGCGGATGAGGATGCGATTTTCGTCGATGGGGTAATGGCGTTTGGCGGCGGCGAGGGCTTCGTGGAAGTCGGCTTCGCCGGCGAAGCGGCTGGCGTTGCAGAAGCGGCCGTAGAGGTGGAGGACGATTGCGTGGGGAGGCGTGAATTCGCCGGGGCGGGTTTCGCGTTCGAAAAGGAAGTTGACTTCGCTCAAGGTTTCGTTGCGGCCGTGGAACCAGGCATCGAGGCGCCACCGGTGTGGCGTGGCGGGCTGGTAGCTGGAGGGGATGACGAGGCCATAGGGCTGGATGCTGTCGTCGATGCGGGAGCGGTAGCCGCGTACGATGAGGCCGGTGGCGTGGGTCCAAGGCGCTTTTCCTTCCGCGAGGAGGCGGGCGCGTTCGAGGCCGTTTCGGAGGAGGGTGTGGGCTTTGCGGATGTCTTCGGGTTTGAAGAATTCATTGTAGGTGAGGGCGTGACGAACGGCTTCGCGGTAGATGAGGACGTCGGGAAGGAGGGGGTCGGTCACAGGGATGCGGCCGAGGGCGGCGTTGAGGCGGTCCAGGCCGGAGGTTAGTTCTTGGCGGTCCGTGGGGGTGAGTTCGATGCCGGGTGGGGGGATGGGTTTGAGGGTGGATTGGGCGAGAAGGGAGAGTGTGGTTAGGGTAAGCAGGAGGGTGCGCATCCGGTCTTTAATTTATACCCAGATGGGGTTGGGGGGCGGCGGCGGCCCTCATTCGGCGCGCCCTATGCCACCCTGCCGGCTTCCGCCGTGGGCGCCTTGTAAATCGGCTTCAGGTCCGCTGCCACCGTCTTGCGCACTTTGCGGTTCACATAATTCAAGCCAGCCCGCAGCAGATGCACAATTCAGGTCTGCGCCTGTGCCGACGGAAACACCGTTTCAATGGCCTGAGGAAACCCCGTCAGGCCATCGGTGCAGACAATTTAGACATCTCCAAAGCCCCGGTTCTTCAACTCCGTCGTTACCGACAGCCAGAACTTGGCTCCCTCGTTTGCCGCGCTCCACCGTCCCGGCCAATCTCTCTGACCCTCTTCGTCCGCTCCAGTGGCCAGGAATACTGCACGGTTCTCCACATGCCCTTCATGGCGCATCTTCACCATCAGCGCAGCCGTTGCTTCTGAAATCAAGCGCGGGCTCAAATCCACGGCATAAATCTCTTGGAGTTGCGCCTGGATATTGCGTACCGCCATCCCACGCGCGCAAAGCGCAATGATCTTCTGGCCCAGACCGTACCAGCGCGTCTGGCGCTCGCGCACCAATTGCGGTTCAAAGCTGCGCTGGCGGTTTCGCGGCGCGGCAATCTCGACCTCTCCCTGCTCGCTCTTAAACGTCTTCCAACTCTTTCCATCACGACAGCGCCGTTACCGGGTCGTGTTTCTCGTAGCACCAAATGGTGCGTCAGTTCTCCTTCTCCAGCGCGCGCGGCACCAGTGCCTTGGTCAAGGCTTTCAGCGGTGCGTTCGGTCCCGCCAAATCATCCTGTGTGTTGCTCCCCTTCAACAGCTCGTAAAGAACATCGGGCTTAATGTCTATCGCTTCGCTCCTCTCACTGCCGGAGAACTGTATTTACACAAGCCCTTTACACCTTCAGCGGATCATTTGAAAACCTAAACAGCAGTTCCCTCAATCCACCCATCCCGAATCTCAATCACCCGATGCCCATACCCCGCATTCACCTCCGAATGCGTCACCTGAATAATCGTCGTCCCCTGATCGTTCAACTTCTTAAACATCTCCATGATCTCCTTCCCTTGCGAAGAATGAAGATTTCCGGTCGGCTCATCCGCCAGAATAATCTTCGGACTCGCCACCATCGCCCGCGCAATGCCCACAAGCTGCTGCTGCCCACCGCTCAACTGATTCGGGAACAAATCCTTCTTCCCCACAATCTGGAAGCGATCCAGAATATCCGCCACAATCGCCTCTCTCTCCCCCTTACGTATATTGCGATACGTCAACGGCATCTCAATATTCTCAGCGACCGTCAAGTTATCCAGCAGATGGTAACTCTGAAACACAAAGCCAAAATTCGCCTTGTACACCTCATTGCGGTCCTTGCGATTCATCTTGTGAATCGGCTGCCCCATCAAGAAGTACTCGCCCGTCCAATCGGAATCGTGCATCCCGATCACATAGAGCAGCGTAGACTTCCCCGCCCCCGAAGGTCCCATAATGGAAACGAATTCGCCAGCCTTAATCTCGACATTCACCCGCCGCAGAACAAAAGACTTCGCGGGCCCGTGCTGATAAAACTTCTCTACATTACGCAGTTCAATCATGTCTTAAAGCTTCCATAGGATCCAGCCGCATCGCTCTCCGCGCCGGAAGATACATAGCAATAGCTCCCACCATAGCAAGCAACAGAGAAACCGAAGCCAGGCTCCAAAAATCGTTCGCCGAAACACCCCAGATCAACCCGCTAAATAACTGCGCCAGCGCATACCCCGCCGTCAATCCCAAAGCAATCCCCACCCCACACATCCACAACGTCTGCCGGCTCACCAAAACGAAAACATCCCTAGCCGACGCCCCCATCGCCATTCGCATCCCAATCTCGCTCGTCCTCTCGCTCACTACGAAGCTCACCACGCTGAACACCCCCACCGTCGAAAGCACCAGCGCAATCCCGCCAATCCCCGCCATCATAATCGCTACCAGCTTCAAGCCATGAATGCTCAAACTCAGCAAATTCGCCTGGCTGAACAACTGCCGCACCGGCTGCTCCGCGTCTACGGCCAGAATCGCCCGCTTTACCGCCGGCAGCATCGTCTCCATCGGCGCCTGCGTCCGCAGCGCGACGGAGATCACGCGCGGCCGCGCCTGCGCCATCGCCAAGTACAAAGTCCTCCGCGGCTCGCGATCCAGCGGATTCTGAAAGTTCGGCGCCACCACGCCCACCACCCGGCACCAGCGCCGTTCGTTATCTACAGCAAGCGACACCCGATGTCCCAACGCGTTCTCGCCCGGAAACAAACTCTCAGCGAACAACGCATCGATCACGCAAACCACATCGCTCTCCGCCGTATCCGTAGCAGCAAACAGTCGCCCTTCCCGCAGCGCCACCCTTTGCGCGGCAAAGAAGCCAGGCGACACGATCAAGTTCGAAACCCTTGCCCTCTCCGCCAGCGGCGGCTCCGGCTTCCCTTCCACCACTACTGGACGCATCGCCATGTTGTCCGAAAGTGGCACGTAATTCACGAGCCCAAATTCCTCGCGTCCCGGCAAACGCTCCAGTTCCGCTTCAAGCTTCCGGATAAACTCTCCACGCTGCACCGGTTCCGGATACTTCGACGCCGGCAGAATCACCTGCCCTGTAGCCACCTGCTCGGGATTCTTATCCACAAACCGTTCAAACAACGCCTGCGTACCCCGCACCATCAGTCCCGCACCAATCAGCAAGATCAACGCCAAGCTCATCTGAAATGCCACCATCGCCCCACGAAACCATTGCCGGCCCGCGCCCGCGCTCATCGCTCTGCCCCCCTCCCGCAAGGATTCTTGGGCATCCGCCCGGCTCGAATTCCAAGCCGGCCACACGCCCGTCACCACTCCCGCTACGACACTCAACAGCATCGTCGCCGTCAACGCAAACCAATTCAATCCCACCTGCCGCCACATCGGCGCATAAATCCACAACTCGCTAGGCAGTAGATTCTTGATGTAATCCACGCTCCAAATCGCAAAGAAACATCCCAGGAACGCTCCCGCTAAGGAAAGCACGCCGCACTCCACCAACACCTGCAACGCAATCCGCGAGCGCGATGCCCCCAGCGCCGATTGAATTGCAAACTCGCGCGCCCTTCCCGTAACTCGCGCCAATTGGAGGTTGGCCACATTTGCACAAGCCAACAGCAGCACAAACCCCGTGGCCAGCAACAGCATCCGCGCATACTTCCCCGCCAAATCGTTCGTGCCCGCCACTCGCTCATGCAATGGTACGGCCAGCACAGTCCGTCCCGCATGGGTCTTCGGATTGGCCTCGACAATCCGCGCCTGCAGCCCGGAAATCTCATCGCGCAACTGCCCAGCGCTCACCCCCGCCGCCGGCAACGCTGCCACCATCAAGCGAAACTCCGCTCGCTCATGCAGGAACTCCGGCGCCGTCGGATGCGGCACAAACAACTGCGCCATTGTCGGATAGCGGCTCGTCTGCTTCAGAATCCCCACAATCGTGTAGTCTTCATTGTTCAACCGGATCGATCGCCCCAGCACCGCCCGCCCCCCGAAACGCCTCTCCGCCAAGCCCTCGGTCAATATCGCCACGCGATTCTTTCCGGGCGCGTCTTCACCCGCCGCAAAGCCTCGTCCCGCCCGCAGCTCCGTACCCGTCAAGTCCATCCAATTCGCGCTCACCCGCGCCGCATCCACCTGCTCCGGCTCGCCGTCGCGCGTGATGGTCACATCCCACAACTCCGCGAATCCCATCTCCGCCTTCCCCGCCAAGCCCCTGCGAAACTCATCGAAGTCCGCCGGCGAGGTATCGAAAATCCCCTCCTGGCTTCCCCGAGTAAACGCCTCCAACAACAACAATCGGTCCAAGTGCCGCAACTCGACAGGATGAAAGATCAAAGCATCGCAAATCGAATACATCGCCGTGTTCACGCCGATCCCCAGCGCAAACGCAGCCAATGCCGCCGCCAACGCCAAAGGCGCCTGCCACAATCGCCGAACCGACTGTTGAAGAGTCTGCCGTATCATTCGTGCCGCAAAGCCTCCATAGGAGAAATCAAAGTCGAACGCCGCGCCGGAATCCACGCCGCCAATCCCAACGCCAGCGCCACCCCCAACGCAATCCCGAAATACAAACCCGGATCCCGCGGATTCACGCGAAACAAATACTCGCCCAACAGCCTGCCCGCCGGCGCCCCCAACGCCAACTTCAGCCCAATCTCACGCGTTCGCCGCGCCACATTCCAAGCAATCAATCCCACCAGCCCCACCGCCGCAATCAATGCCGCTAGCGTTCCGGACCCAATCGCCGCCATGCTCATAATCTTCCACGGCAACGCCGCCTCGCTCACCCGCGTCTCCATCGTCTTCACATCGAACACCGGCAGATTCGGGTCCAAGCTAGCCACCGCCCGCCGCACCGGCTCCACCAGCGCCAGCGGATCCCCCTGCGTACGAATCGCCAAATGCTGCCGCCCAAAAGGAACCTGCTGCGAGCTTACATAAAACATCGTCCGCGGCCTCTCCGTCAAATCGCGGTAGCGCCCATCGGCTACCAGCCCCACCACGGTATACGCCACCGGCGTAGTATCGCTAGTCAAGAACAAGGTCTGCCCAATCGGATCCGCATCGCCAAACAGCCGCCGCGCCAGCGTCTCGTTCACCACCGTCACCCGCTGCGCCTTCGCCGTATCCTGCTCTGCAATTCCCCGCCCCCGCAAGATCGGCATCCCCACCGTCTCAAAGAATCGCGGCCCCACGATATTGGTATCCGAACCAATCTCCTTGGCACGTTCGATGCTTCCCCCATGAATGCGTCCCAATCCCATGCCCCCGCCCCCCAGAGGCGGCAGCGCCATCGATGACGCTTCCACCACCCCAGGAATTCCTAAAATCCTTTCGCGCAATTGCACAAAAAACTGCTGCTGCTTCTCTTCCGTCGCCGCCGTCTGCCCCGGTTCCACCGCCAACGTCAATAAGTGATCAGCCTTCATCTTCGTATCTACGCCGCCCAGGTTCAACAAGGTCTGCCCCAGCAAAGCCGCCCCCGCCAGCAACACCACGGAAACGAAGACCTGCACAAACACCAGTGACTCCCGCATCCACGTCCGCGTTCCTCCAATGGCCGCCCCACCCGCCCGCAGCGCCGTTTCCAAATCCAAACGCGTCGCCTGCCAAGCCGGAAAGAACGTAAAACTCAACACCGCAAAACAAAGCAACCCCGCCAGATATAGATAGCTCTCCAGCGTTGGCGCCAGGCTCAAGTCCACGCGAAACGCATCCACCTGCAATCCCCGAAAATAGAACTCGCCGATCCACATACTGAGCAACAGCCCCAATGCCGCCGCCGGCAACGCCAACGCAAAGCCTTCCGCCAACATCTGCCGGATCACATCCCAACGCGATGCCCCCAACGACAAGCGAATCGCCGTCTCCCTTTGCCGCGCCACGCTCCGCGCCAGCACCAATCCCGCCAGGTTCGCGCATACCGTCAACAGCACCAGTCCCGTCAAAATCCCAAACACCGCAAACACCTTCGTCGCCACATCCTCGATCTCGGCATTCGCCAACGGCGTATAGGCGTTGGCCGCCACGCTTTGCCCTGCGACTTCCTGGGGATGACGCCGCCGGAACCCATCGAAGATCGCCTGCAACTCCTGCTCGCCCGCCTTCCGCGACACGCCACTCCGCAATCTCCCCACCATCGTCAAAGCCGAAAAATCGGCGCGCGTATAAAACGGACTATTCAACGACCCGCCCTCGATCGTCGGCGTCGCCACCCACAAGTCGGCGTTCCGCACCAACTCATGCCCGCGGAATCCCGGCTCGGCCACCCCAATTACCGTGAACGGCTGCCCATTAATCGTCACTTCCGCATTCACATACTTTGCATCGCCGCCCAATTCATTCATCCAGAAGCGATGACTCAGCACCACATGCTTGTCCTTGCCCGGCGACCATCCCAGGCTCGGGTCCAACACGCGTCCCTGCCATGCCTTCACCCCCAGCACCGCAAAGTAGTTGGAGCTTACCGACGCCCCCATCACCCGAACTGTGCTCGGCCCATAGCCAAGAGCGAAAGGCTTCGGATCGCTCGCCGCGATCCCTTCGAACAACTGCGCGCCCTTGCGCAACTCCTGAAACGCCGCCCACGACGTATTGTCGAAACCCCGCCCGTTGTCCGTCCTGCCGATCAGCGCCAGCGATTTCGGGTCCTTCACCCCCGGCTGCGCCTGAAATAGCGCCGAGTTCGCAATACCGAACACGGTCAGGTTCAAGGCAATGCCCAAAGTCAAGAGCAGTATCGCGGCCAGAGCGAAACCCTTGCTCTTGCCTAGCGAACGGACGGCGGCCTTTGCGTCGTTTGCCCACGACGCCGTTGAGAGAAACAGCATTTTGGATTCCTTTACAAGCGGCGGGAATGCTTAGCGGAAGATGAGCCTCGGCGCGTCCCAGATCATTTCCGGCGCGCCGATCAAGACCGGCCCTAAACTTTGCTCGCGTACCAATTGACGGGCGCCGTCGGCGAGGACAAGCACCAAAACGATGACAAGTGCGGGCAGCAGCTCAAAGTATCGGTCGAAATGGCTCTTCATAACGGTTTCAGGAATAGCTAGGTACTGGCTGTCGCCAGTTCATTGGTTTCTTCGACGATCCGACCGTCGAAGAGCTTGATGGTGCGATCCGCGTAACGTGCGTAGCGCGGATCGTGGGTCACAATGCAGATGGTCGCCCCGCCGCGATGCAGTTCGCGCAGCAGGTCCATCACGGCTTCGCCGTTGGCGGAATCCAAGTTACCGGTAGGTTCGTCCGCCAGCAGGATCGCCGGGTCGCCGGCCAAGGCGCGCGCCACGGCCACGCGCTGCTGTTGACCGCCCGAGAGTTGCGAAGGGTAATGCTTCACCCGGTGTCCCATGCCCACGCGCTCCAGCGCCTCATGCACGCGCTTCTTGCGCTCCGCGCCCGACATGCCGCGATAGGTCAGCGGCAGTTCCACATTCTCATAAACGTTCAAATCGCCAATCAAATTGAAGGCCTGGAAGATAAAGCCAATCTCGCGATTGCGAATCCGCGCGCGCTCGCTCATCTTCAAGCTCTGCACCGGCCGGCCATTCAAGACATAGCTGCCCGTGCTCGGCGAATCGAGCAATCCCAGAATCGCCAGCAGCGTCGACTTGCCGCAACCCGAGGGGCCGGAGATCGAAACGTACTCGCCCTTCTTGATGTTCAAGTGGATGCCGCTCAAGGCGTGCGTCTCGACTTCGTCGGTATAGAACACCTTGGTTACCGCATCCATGGTGAGTAGGTCTTGGGTATATTCGCTCATTCGCTCTGGTCTCCTGTTACGTCGAATCTATTTGCCGCTAAAGCGGATCCGGTTGTGGCTGTCCCACTGGCTCATGTCCGAGAGGATCACTTGATCCCCCAATTTCAAACCGCCCGCAATCTCGACGGTGTTCACCGAAGTCCTGCCCAGGCGTACCTGAACCCGCTCGGCTTCCTTACCGTCCGGCGTCACGCGAAAGAGCCCGATCGTCGCATTCTGCTGACCGATCACCGGCCGCCCGACGTACAAGACATCGTTCAGCTTTTCAATCTCGATGGTTCCGTCAACGCTCAAGTCGGGACGGGCTCCGTCCGGCAGTTCTCCTTGTAGACGAACGTCGACGGTAACGGTTCCGTTCACCGCGGCGGGATCTATGCGAGCCACCACGCCCGGGATGATGCCATTCCGGGTGTCGACATCCGCTTTCATACCCATACGGATCTCATTGACCTGCGTTTCCGGAATTTTCAATTCCGCCTTCAATTTCCAGGGCTGGCTCACTTTCGCCAACACCGTCCCCAGCGTCACGCGCTGCCCCACCTGTATCGGCAGGTCCTGCAACACACCGTCCACCCCCGCCCGCACGCGCAACTCCGCCACTTGCCGCTTCTTCAGGTCGTAGGCGGCCTTCAACTTCTCAATCCCCACCCGCTTACTCTCAATCTGCGCCGTAATCATGTCGTCGGCGATGCGCAAGCGTTCCCGCTCCACCTCCAAACGGTGCTTCAACTCCTCCGCCTTCGCCTTCGAAAGCTGCAAGGTCAAATCCGGCGTCAGTCCCTGCTGAAACAACTTCTGGTCGCGGTCGTAGGTCAACTGCGCCTGCACCTGCTCGGCTTGCACCTGCGCGGTCGTCGCCTTCTGCTGCAACTTATCCCGCTCCAGCCGCACCTTCAAATCCATCATGTCCGCCTCGGCCGCCTTCACCGCCCACTGCGCATCATCGAGCGCCGTCATCAACTCCGGATTCACCATTTCGAGGATTACGGTATTGGCTGTGACATTCGTACCCGGCAGCATCAGCCTCTTCTCCACCCGGCCTTCACTGGTAGCGGGCACGAACAAAATCTCTTCCGGCACCAAAGTCCCCAAACCCCGAACCTGCCGCACCATACTGCCGCGCTTCACCGTATCCGGCCAAAGCGTAGCCCACTCCACCGACGGCGCCGCCGGCTTCAACTTGCTCAACCCATAAGTCGTAGCCCCCAGCGCCGCCACGGCAAAAATCCCCAGCGCGATCCGCCGGATTAACTTCTTGCGCCCTACACCTTCGCGTTTGATGTCCATGATGCTCGCCCTTTACAATGCACGACCTGGACCAAACCACGGAAAACTTCAGTAAATCATTATCCAACAATATTTTAGCCGACTAATCGAATGCGCTACTTCAACCAGAACGGTGTCCGCAAATGGGACACTGTCATTGCAGCCGAACATCAGGCGCCGCTTTAGCCACCTAAGCTCTTCAGGCCCATGCAGGCACTCTCAAATTTATGACGTCAGTCTAGCCTTCATACAAAATTCTCGTTGCGCAACAAGCGCGTAGTGCAAACAGCAGCAATTGTTCAAATTTGAGAGTAGGCTTTCATTTTCATACATTGTTTATTCGAGAGTACTAAGGTTTCGTCTTCATTTGTATCAATTACTTAGGTGAAATATTTGAGTGGTACTAGAATTGCTATACCTACCTCAGCGATGGGCCTACTGCCCAAGCCAAAAATCTCAGTCCCCAATAGTCTCCGCACATGGTTAACTCATCTGTTTCCAACATCCAAACTCACTTCCGCACCGCTCTCCTAGGTAAGAGTGGCCTCGCGCACCTGCTCCTGAAAATCGTCGCCCTCACAACAATCCTTTGTGCCTTCTTCATTCTGGGCGGATGGAAGTTTTCCCCTATGACCTTCGCTCTAGAATACCCCTGGCTAGCCCAGGTCCACCCAGTCATCGCCCTCGGAATGCTGCTCATTGCATTCGCACTACGGCTGGGAACTCGGCGAACCATCAATCGACGCGCCAGACGTTACCATCTTGTGTTTCGCTTGGCTGCCATGGCTATGGGATGCTTGGCCATCGTTGCGGCTTTTACTCAAGACGGTCATTTGCTTTTGGACGCCTTCCTCCCCACCGAAGGATTCGGATTTCTGCCTTCGCCGGCCGCTGGCTTTTGTCTGTTTATCCTTGCACTTTCCCTCGCCGTCGCGGAAACCCGGAAAGCGATTAGCGTCACCCAAGGCATGGTGTGCCTCGCCGCGATCGTCAGCCTTTTTGCCGTCATTGCCGATCTGTATGGTGTTCAGCCTCCCACAGGTTCGGTGCGCTGGGGCATTGACGGGCCCAGCGGCATTCTGTTGCTGGCAATGGGATCGACCCTGCTCTATCAACTCGCGCATCGCGGCCCTCTCTCCGTTATCGGCGGCGATACGGCGGGCGGCGCGGTGGCACGCCGCCTGCTGCCCGCTTCCATCATCGTACCTGTCGTTTTGGGCTGGCTCCGCCTCAAGGCGGAGGAGGCGGGCCTCGTCCCACCCACGATCGGAATTTTCCTGCACGTTTTCTTCAGCGTAATCGTCATGGTCGCCATCGTTTGGCGCAGCGCCGTTCAATTGGCCCGCGCCAGTTCGTTCCAAGCGAGTGGCGCTCTGAAATTGCGCGGACTCGAATCTTCCTACCGCGAGCTCTTGCATCTTCTGCCCGAGCCGGTCATGATCTACGACGCAAGCGGAGCCGTGCGCTTCCTGAACCGCGCGGCCCAGAACTATTTCTCCACGAATTGCCTAGGCCAAGGGACTTGGACCGTGGAGACTCTCCTAGGAAAACAATCCTGGTCCGCGATTTTCGCCCCCTTGCTGCTCGGAGGCGTCGAAGGCAGACGCCGCCGTGTCGATCTCGATTGCTGGCGTGGCGCAACTCACTCCGCC
>VFQP010005078.1_pt1 | contig 11715 bp, 13 predicted proteins | sample 3512351 | NCBI WGS metagenome assembly VFQP01 (sample SAMN10412372, study PRJNA504923) | tailings metagenome | isolation source: Relicate 1 Philex TSF1 revegetated site | place: Philippines: Tuba, Benguet | collected 2017-08-29
GTGGTGGGGGCAGGCGAGACGCGGCTGCCAAGGGGTGCGCTGCCCGTCAGCCCCAAGGGGTGAGCTGCTGAGTGACTCGCCCCGCCCCCCCCCCCCCCCCCCCCACCCCCTGTGCTTGTGTGCGCGCGCTGCCCGTGCAGTCAAGAGCAACGACATGATGCTGTCCATCTACCTGGCGTCGCTCATCCGGTCGGTGCTGGCGCTGCACAAGCGCATCGACAACAAGGAGCAGAGGCTCTGGCGCGAGAAGGAGGCCACCGCCAAGGTGAGGGCTGAGTACGGGCGGCGCTTGACTCGCAGCGCGCCCCGCCCTTGAGGCGTGCCTTGCTGTGGGTGTTGCTGTGGGGCGTATGTCGCGCGCCTGCTGCCGCTGACGTTCCCTGCGCGCGCTCTGTTGCTTGGATGCGGTTGCAAATCAGTGCGCCTGCGTGTATGCATGCGCTCGTGTCGTCGCTCCCCGTCCCGCAGGACGCCAAGAAGGTGGCGGCGGCGGCGGCGGCGGCGGTGGCCGAGGGCAAGGAGGCGGCGGCGAACGGCAAGCAGGAAGAGGGCGGCAAGAAGAAGGAGGACGCGAACGGCTCGTCATAGCCGCAGCCGCCGTGCAGGGCGGGCCGTGGGGCATCAGCGGACGTGCTCGATGGGGGGTCAGGGGGCTGTGCGGGGCACATGTACTCATTTCTCTTGCGCTGGGCAGAGGGCCGGGGGTGGCGCTCCCGCGTACCCTTGCCAAGAGCAGCAACTGACGCGACCTGCGGCCCCCGCGACGGGGTCATTGCTGCAAACCTGCTGCAAGCAGCGGTGAGCACGGCCAAGCAGCGATGCAGGCACGGGTGAGAAAGAAGGACCCCGCCAGGACTCGTCCTCTCCGCAGCAGCAGCGGGCACTAAATCTGCATCTTGCGAGTGCAGCAAGCGGCATGGAGACGCAGGCGGCGTGCAGGGAACCGGGCACCAGTGGCTGTCGCGGCGCAGGGGCTGCACGGTGGAAGGGGAGACAAAGAGCACGTGCAGCGCCCACAACCCAGCGCGCCCCGAGCGCAGACAGGAACACAAAATGAGTGCGCAGCAGCAGACCCCCCGCGTCAGACACTGTCTCCAGGCGCCACCCACACTCAAGATCTCCCCGGCTCGCGCTGGCTAAAGTCACGTCGGGCCCCACGCCCGCATCGCCCCGCGTCACCAGGACGCTGGCGACTGCGCCCTCGCGGCCGGGGCCCAGCAATGCCGGCGCCCAACGCAGGCCCGTGACCCATGCACTCCCTCACTCCGGACAGCCAGCACGCGCACGCCCCCGTCTGGGTGGTGGAGGGGCTCTCGCACCCGCCCAGTCGCGCACACCCCGCGCCTCTGCTCTCCCTCGCTAAAGCGCTCGTCCGCCTCTCTACCAAGTAGTACACGCGTAGGGAGCGCGCCGCGTCCAGGTCCGCCGCCGCCGCCCTGGCGTGCGCGCCTCAACGCCCCTCGCCACGCCGCACGACCCTCGCTGCCGTCACGAGGTGCTGGCCGGGTCACGCCACCCTGACGCCCGTGTACGGGGCGCTCTTGGTGTAAAAGTCCGACCGCACCACCTGCGATGGCACGTAGGAACAGCAGCGGTAGCAGAAGAACGACTGCTCGCTGGCCCCGTGCTTGCAGCTTGATCGCACAGCGTCCTCAGGAACCAGCTCCTCTGCCTCCTGCCTCCAGCGCACCTCTAGGTACACCTCGTCGCCCACGCGAGGAGACGCGGCGGCGCCCTGGGCCCCGCCGGCGCCGACGCCCTCCTCGGCGCCGTCGCCCGGGCTCGCCACCTCCACCTCCACCTCGCCAAAGTACGTGCAGTCGCGCCCTGCACACGATGGCACGCGCCGCAGCGTCACAAGGCGTCATCAGGGAAAGCTCGAGAGCCGAACTGTTGGAGCGACGGCAGGCGGACAAGGCGGGGCAGGGCGGTGCGCACCGTCGAGCTCGTTGTAGGGCGGCGTGAGCAGGTCCAGCACCGCGCAGTGCGTCAGCGCCGCAAACTCGTGGATGTTGCCCTCTGCGCGCACGCACGCACCCACGCACGCGCGCAGGCCCACCAGCACCCCCGCGCCTCACACCGCCGCGCCGCGGCAGCACCTGGTGCGGTGGCTGGCGTGAGTCCCGACCCTCGCGTCGCTTCAGAGCCCATGCACACACTCACGCTCGGGGTGCACCGTCATGGGCGCGCACGGCGCCGTCACCACGTCGTCCACCACCAGGCGCGCCGGCAGCAGCCGACCCTCGTCCTCCTCCACGTCGCCCGCCCACATGGCCAGCCCAGCCCAGCCTGCCCGGTGGCCCTTGCCGCCGCGCCGCGCCGCCTCCTGCGCCGCCGCCGCCGCCGCGCCCCCCGCGGCGGCAGCGCTGCTGCCGCCGCCGCCGCCGCCCTGGGAGAAGCTGCCCAGAAGCTGGCTGGAGATGGAGGCCGCCACCTGCGCCGCCCAGTTGCCGCCCCCGCCGGCCTTGCCGTCAGGCGCGGAGGAGGACGCGGCGACGGGGACGGCGCCCTGCTGCTGCTCGCGCAGCCGCTGCTGCTGCTGCTGCTCGGACAAGGGCGGGGAGGTGGGGTCGGAGGTCGACAGCACGGGCGGCGCGTCCTGCCAGCTGGGCGGCGAGGGCGGGTGCGAGCGGGCCTGGCCGCTCCCGTTCGAGTGCGACGAGGGCGGCGGCGGCGGGAGCAGGTCAAAGGCGCGCACGCCCAGCGAGCCAAAGAGCAGGTGGGAGATGACGGTCATGCCGGGGTGGTCGTGCAGCGGGATGGAGCTGCCCTGAGGGATCATGAAGATGCCGAGGCTGTAGTCACTGCACGAGTGGATGTGCAGGTACGTGACGCTGCCCCTGCGTGTGCAGTCCACGAGGACAAGGCGTGCACATGCACCTGCGGACCACGAGCGCTCTCCCCGCGCGACAGTCGGACCGCTGCCGCCGCCGCCGCCGCCGCCGCTCACCTGAGAAACGGGTGGGACTTGCTAAAGAGCTTCTCCTGCTGGCGCAACGACTGTTCTAGCTTGGACGGGTCCTGCAGCAGTGGTGATGGGGACCCAACGCAGAGGCAGAGGTGACGTTTCTCGTGCTGCCTCCCCTCTCCCTGCAAGCCTCATCCATGGACACCCCTCTCATCTCGCCCTCACCTGAAGCAGGTCCTCTGAGAACCCCAGCTCCGGCAGCGTCACGGCCGCTGCGTGACACAAGGAACGTGCGCACCGTGGGGGCGTGTGAGGGCACGCAGCTGTCGGGGGCGGCCCAACGGTTCACATGGCGGCAGTGCGAGAGCGGGCGAGCGCCCTCACCCGCGAGCTGGCGGAGCTCGTGCAGCTGCTCGGGCGAGGGCGGCTGGCCCCTGCGGCCCACCAGGTGGCGCTCGGCGGCGCGGTGGAGCCGCTGGATGGCGGGGCGGGGGCGCGGCGACGCCTCGGCCGCCGCGTTGCTGCTGTTGCGGGCCATGGCGCCCGCAGCCAGCGAGCGCGCCGCGAGGTAAGGCTGGTGCTGCTGGGCACGGGGCAGCGCCGCGCTGCGGGGCCTGGGCTGCTGCTGGGCCGGTGGGCCCACCGTCAGCTGCGGTGCTGCGCTGCTGAGGCTGGCGTGAGCTGCTGCTGCTGCATTCCTGGTGTGGGGGCCCGCGGTGGCCGGCACTGCATGCTGCAGCGGCGGGGAGGAGGAGAGCGCCCTGGTGCCGCGCGTGGGCGAGGGCACCGGGTGGACAGGCGCACGCTGACCTCCAAGGATGGCGAGAGCCCCACGCTGAGCTGCTGAGTGGTGCTGCAGGAGCTGAAGGCAGGCAGCACAGCGCATGTGGCGCCTCCCGCCACGCAGTGCCTCTCGTCCCGAGCCTCTCGAGAGAGCTTCGGCACAGGCTGCTCCCAGCTGGCTGACGGGGTGGCTGACGAGTTGCGTAGGGAGGTGGCGCGTGTCGTGCTGACCTCAGCGCTGCATTCCTGGTGTCGAACTCGCGCAAGCCCTGCGCCATTGCGCCCGCAACGCCCACACCGCGCGCCCAGCGTGTAGAAGCGTGCGGTGGTGCTTCCGAAGCGCGCACACGATGGCGGACCCCGCTTTGATCGCCCTGACGGTGGTCGCCGTCGCGGCGCTGCTGGTGGTGGCGCGCCTGGTGCTCAACAAGCTCACGGGCAGCAGGCCGCCGGTGTTCGAGGGCGTGCCCTTCATCGGCGGCATGATCAAGTTCGCCAAGGTGAGCCTTGCAGCGCTTCGATCTCAGCGCGGCGTTCGAACTCGTGTGAGCTCGCGACGTGGGAGGTGGCGCGCGGGGGGGGGAGGACAGCAATGGAGCGCCCAATTGGACGCGCGCCGCAGGACAAGCCGATGAAGCTGATGTCCGACGGCTATTCTCAACTCGGCGAGGTGTTCACCGTGCCTGTGGCGCACAAGAACATCACCTTCCTGATCGGTCCCGACGTCTCCCCGCACTTCTTCAAGGCCACGGACGACGAGATGAGCAACACCGAGGTGAGGCGCGCGCGGCGCGCGCACGAGAGGGGGGCGCTGCTGCGCCTTGGGCCGACTGCGGGCGCTCGCCATCTTTGAGCGCGGGACGGCCACCTGGCGCCGTGGCCGCCACTCATTGGGCGATCTCGCGCGCGTGCCGGGCGCAGCCCTACGCGTTCAACGCCCCCACGTTCGGCCCGGGCGTTGTCTACGACGTGGATCAAAAGACGCGGACCGAGCAGTTCCGCTGGTTCACCGAGGCGCTCAAGAAGGAGCGCATGCGCAAGTACGTGCCGCTCTTCGTCATGGAGGCAGAGGTGCGTGTGTGCTGCTGCAGTCCCATTCTTTGTGCACGCTTTGCGTGGGTGGGGGGGGTGCCGCCGTCAATGCCGGCGAGCTGCCAGTCAGCTCCTGCAGCTCCAGGGCAAGCGAGCTGCCCCCGTCGCCGCGACTCTTGCCGTGCCCGCAGATGTACTTCTCCAAGAACTGGGGCACGGAGGGAACTGTGGACCTCTTTGTCGAGTTCAGCAAGCTCATCACGCTCACGGCCGCGCGCACGCTCCTAGGTGCGGCGGCGCCGTACTCAATGCGTTCGGCAGCATGAAGGAGCACACAGAGATGGGGCAGCTGCTTCCGAGGGCGCGCCGCCGCGTGGGATCCGCTTCGTCCAGATCGAGTTTTTGAACCACCCGTGCCGGGCGCGCTGCGTGGCTCGCAGGCCGCGAGGTGCGCGAGAACCTGTTTGACCAGGTGGCGTCGCTGCTGCACGACCTGGACGAGGGCATGCTCCCCATCTCGGTGCTCTTCCCCCACCTGCCCATCCCCGAGCACATCCGCCGCAACAAGTGAGCACTGGTGGCGCCTCCTCAGCTGGGGCCCTGGGCGGTGCAGCAGGGCAGCTGGGTGGCGAGGGATGGCCCAGCGGGCGCCTGGGAACGCTGTGTGCGTCCTCGCCCGTTGCATTCGTGGTGGCACGCATTGAGTACGAAGCGCCAACCTGACCCTTCGCCCTTCTTCCTCCCTCCCTGCAGGGCGCGCCAGGAGCTCCGCCGCATCTTCGGCAACATCATCGACGCGCGGCGTGCGTCGGGCGCGCGCGAGGAGGACGTGCTGCAGCAGTTCATCGACGCCAAGTGCGTGCCTGCAGCCCCCGCTCGCCTGCCACCCAGCCACAGCCCTTAGCACGGCCCAGCCAGCACCGCAACGCCAACAGCAGCAAGGGGGGGACGTGCAGGGGCCCCACGCCTTGCCCCTGACGCGCTTCTCCCTCCCGCCTGACTCGCCCGCTCAGGTACCAGAACGTGAACGGCGGGCGCGCGTCCAACGCCGACGAGATCACGGGCCTGCTCATCGCCGTGCTCTTCGCCGGGCAGCACACGAGCAGCATCACCACGTCGTGGACGGGCTACCACATGATTGCCGACAAGGACAAGTCGTTCCGCGCGGCGCTGGAGGAGCAGCGCGCCGTGGTGGCCAAGCACGGCGACGCGGTGGACTTTGACGCGCTGGGCGAGCTGGACGTGCTGCACCGCAACATCACCGAGGCGCTGCGCATGCACCCGCCGCTCATCCTGCTGCTGCGGCTGGTCAAGCACCCCTTCACCGTCACCACCTCGACCGGCAAGACGTACACCATCCCCAAGGCGAGCGCTTTGGGGGGGGGGGGCGGGGAGGAGCGGGGAGGGGCCGCTCGCTCTGTTTTGGGCGTCAGTTTGGGAGCAACGGGGCGCTGACGTGGGTGCTGGCGGTGTGTGTGTGTGCGCAGGGCCACGTGTGCGCGGCGTCTCCCAACTTCAACCACACGCTGCCGCAAGTCTTCAGCAAGCCGCTGCAGTACGACCCCGAGCGTTTTGCGCCGCCCCGCGAGGAGGACAAGGCCAAGCCCTTCAGCTTCATCGGCTTCGGCGGCGGGCGCCACGCCTGCATCGGCTCCAACTTTGCCTACCTGCAGGTGCGTGCGCTCCCTGGGATGGGAGCGGGATCGCTTTCGCAGCCGTGCAAACGGACGGCGCTGCTGGTGGAGCGCAGCGTGGGGGTCCAGGCGCAGGCGTGGCTCATAGTGATGTTTGCGGTGGGGTTGGGAGCGAAGGGAGGACAGGTGGGCTCTCAGCTGCGGGGGAAGCGTGGTGTGGTGGTCCAGGTGCAGGCGTGGCTCAATCGTGATGTGTGCGTTGGGTTGTGGTGGTGGCCATGGTTGTGGCGGCGCGCAGATCAAGACTATCTGGACGGTGCTGCTGCGAAAATACGACTTTGAGATGATTGACCCCGTCCCCGAGCCCAACTACAACACCATGGTGATTGGGCCCAAGCCCTGCCGGGTCAAGTACACGCTGCGCAAGGACCCGCTGGTCGCCAAGTGAGGAGGCGGCGCGGCAGGGCTCCCTCTCCATGCGGGCGGCGCGCCGCCTGGTTGCCGGCAGCTGGCGAGCGCTAGCGGGGCTCAGCGGTGTGCACGGCGCTGTGGCGCTCTGGAGACGTGAGCACTGGCAGGGAGATTGGGGAGGCGTGTTTGGTGCACGGTGCTTGGTGGACAAGCGCGGTTGCCACGTGCACGAGTCGGACACCGACGTTTTGGCTTGCCGTCGATGCGTCGCGCTTTTTGGTGGGTGCTGGGGCCGCAAGGGGGCGCTGCTCGCTGCACGTTGCTTGCTTCTGTGCTGCGCGGCCTTGCTCAAGGGCCTTTCCTCGCGCGCGGCACGACGACTCTCTCTCAGACTGGAACCCGTGCAAACGGGAGAAATCACTGAGTTGCACAGGACCGGCACAGAAGAGGTGCTCAGCAGCGCAAGGTCAGCGTGACGTGCCCGTTGCCGGCCGCCTGCATGACGCGCTGGCACAAGGCGTCCGCGTCACCCTCCGAGAGTGAGCCATCCCACGCATCCACGCGCACAGGCCGGGTGGCACTCTGGCACATGGCCACCAGCTGCTGCTCCGTGGGGAAGGGAGCCACATGCAACAGGTACATCGAGGATGTGTGAGGCAGGGCGGGCAGCAGGGCAGGCCACGCGTCCTCCGTCAGGCTGCACCTCAAAAGCAACAGCGTGGGCACGCGCACGAGCTGGCCCAGCCGCTGCAGCACCGTGGCGGACACGTCGTGCACGTCGTGGATGCTCAGCTGACGTGAGGATCGCATCAGGGCCGCGAGCGGAAGTGTGGCTTCCAGCACCGCAATGCTGCTGCAGGCGCGCAGCTCCGTCTCAGGGCTCCCGCCAACGTCTGCTCCTCTCAGCCGCTGCTGCAGCGCCGCCGTCACGGCCGCAGTCGCCTCCGTGCTGCCGCTGCACTTGATGACCATTGCCACGGTCCACCTGCTGCGGCACGCCTGGACGCCGCTCCACGGCAGCCTGCTGAACGAGTCCACGTCCACATGAGTGAACGTGAGCGTCTCCAGGGCGCAGCGCTGCTGCGCGTGACTGTGCCGCAGGTCAAAGCCCGAGACGCGCAGCGCCCTCAGGTTGCGCAGGCTCAGCACGGCGTCCAGGTCGCCGTCGTCCAGGGTGAGGAAGTGCACGTTCACGTCCCGCACGACTGGGAACTGGACGGGCAGCGACGTGAGGCAGTGTGAGCCCTCACGCTGGTACCCCAACTCCGTGGCGCTGCTGCTGACGAGGGCCGGGTGCGTGAAGTCCCACCTGCTGTCCAGCTCCAGGCGGCGCAGCGCCGTCAGCGCCCGCAGCTGCTGGCACAGCCGCGCGCCCCCGGGTGACGCGAGGGGCGGCAAGCGACAGCCCGTCAGGGCCATGGACGTCAGGTGCCGGAAAGCCAGCGGGGCCAGGCCGTGCTCCTCCTGCTGGTGCTGGTGCTGCTGCTCCACGTCCTCCTCCATGTCCTCCTCCTCATCGTCCTCAGAACCCTTCTCCTCGCCGTCCCCCTCAGAGTCCACCTCCTCGGAGCTCTCCTCCTCGCCCTCCTCCTCGCCACCACCATCCGAGCAGTGGGCGAGGGTGACGCTGCGCACGTTGGGGCACGCTGCCGCCAGCCACCTGGGCGCCACACACTCCACCTCCATGCCCTGCGGCACGAGGACCAGGCCAGGGCACCACACTGTTGTGCTGGGTCGTGAGGCACCGCCCAGCCACGCACGCCAAGAGACATGTGGAGCGACAAGGTCAGTGCGCTCACCTCGAAGCGGACCTCTACCACACCCGTCAGCGGGCCGCCCAGCTGTCCCACGGCGCTCTGCAGCAGGTGCGCAGCGCTGCCCTCCGTGACGCTCCACCGCTCGTTGCCAGAGCGGCGAATCGCCAGCATGACGTTGCGGCTGCGCCGTGCTGCCACACACAGGCGGTCCAGCACGCCCTGGAAGTGCTCCGCTCGCACCGGTACCCCCACGTGCACACTGGCCCGCCTGCTCTCCAGGACCAGGTTGCGCATCGCCGTGCACGTGCGGACGAGCACCTCCAAAGAGCAGCGCGCGTCCCACGAGGTCACCATGCGGCGCAGCCAGGCCAGCGGGAGGTCCGTGAGCGACTCTGGCTGCTGCTGCGCTGCCGCCGGCGCCTCGGGGGGCGACGGGGGGACCGTTCGGGCGGGGGGGTCTGGCGCGGCGGCCATGCTGAGGAGGAGGAGGCGGGCTGCGGCGTGTGCTGGCGCGTGATCAGCCTGCGCAGTCCAGCACCACAGACGCGGCGTGCTTTGCACTGCCGTCCTGCGTGCGGGTGAGGTGGCGCGCATGCCAGTGCGTGCTGGAGGTCGTGGGCCTGCGATCAGCACCTTCGCACCTGTGAGTGGCAGCGTGCGTGGATCGCGATCCGCGTGCGTGGAGCGTGCGTCTCGAGCTCACAAGCGCGTGGCCCCCTGCGCCTGGATGCCGGGCCGAGAAAGCTCAAAGCGCGGCTGTCGATCAACAGCTGGAGCGTCGCGTGGAGTGGAGGCGGAAGAGGAACTCCAACGCTGCGCTGATGCACGGTGCAGGCTGCTCCCTTGCAGTGCAGGCAGGACGCAGACGCAGAGTGCGCGATCCGTGATGCGCCAGTCAACAAAGCGTCGAGGGCCGCACACAGGGGAGCAGGCAAGGCAGCCACCAAAGGGCAAGAGTCCAGGCGTGAGAGAGCTGAGGGCCACCAGAGATGAACACCAGGGGCACCGACAGGACGTTCTGCAGCCTCCAAGCCGCACAGATCAAGGCAGGAGGCCGCTCAGTACGCGCTCCAGGTCAGGGTGACGTGCCCGTTGCCGGCCGCCTGCACGACGCGCTGGCACAAGGCGTCCCTGTCATCCTGCGAGAGTGGGCCGCCAGCCACACCCACGCGCACAGGCCACGTGGCGCTCTGGCACAGGGCCAGCAGCTGCGGCTCTGTGGGAGGGGGAGCCAGGTCAAACAGGAACACCAAGGACGTGTGAGGCAGGGCGGGCAGCAGCGCAGGCCAGGCGCCCTCCGTCAGGCTGCACCTCCGAAGCGTCAGCGTGTCCACGGGCACGAGCTGCCCCAGCCGCTGCAGCACCGTGGCGGACACGTTCTGAATCTCGGCGATGCTGAGCTCCGCTGATGGCCGCATCATGGCCATGAGCGGCAGCGTGGCCTCCAGCACGGCGCTGCTGCTGCACTTGTACACATCCAGCCAAACAGGGCTGTCTGCGTCCCACGCCCGCCGCTGCAGCATCGTCATCACGGCCGCAGTCGCCTCCGTGTTGCCGCTGCACGTGATGGCCATGGCGTTGGAGCCGCTGCGGCACGCCTGGATGCCACTCCACGGCAGCCTGCTTAAAGAGTCCACGCCCACGCAGTTGAACATCAGCGTCTCCAGGGCGCAGCGCTGCTGCGCATGGCTGCGCCGCAGGTCAAAGCCCGCGACGTGCAGCACCCTCAGGCTGGCCAGGCTCAGCACGGCGTCCAGGTCCTCGTCGTCCAGGATGAGGAAGTGCAGGGAGAGGTCCCGCACGGCTGGGAACTGGACGGGCAGCGACGTGATGCGTGGCGCGTCGTCGTGAGAGTACACCAGCTCCGTGGCGCTGCTGCTGACGAGGGTCGAGTGCGTGAAGTCCCACTCCCGGCTCAGGTCCAGGCTGCGCAGCGCCGTCAGCGCCCGCAGCTGCTGGCACAGCCGCGCGCCCCCGGGTGACGCGAGGGGTGGCAAGCTGCAAGACCTCAGGTCCAACTCTTGCAGACGCTGGAACGCCAGCGGTGCAGAAGGGTCCTGCTCCTCCTCCTGCTGGTGCTGCTGCTGCTCCTCGTCCCCCTCCACGTCCCCCTCCACGTCCTCCCCGCCGTGCTCCTCGCCTCCACGTGCCACCGTGCACTCGTCGAGGGTGATGTTGCGCACGGCGGGGCACGCTGCCGCCAGCCACTGGGGCGCCACACACCCCACCTCCATCTCCTGCGGTGCGAGGACCAGGCCAGGGCACCACGGCATTGGGTCGCGACACACCACCTGGCCAGCACGCCAAGACACGTGGCCAACAAGCTCATGCGTGCTCACCTTGAAGATGACCTCAACCACACCCGTCAGAGGGCCCCCCAGCTGGCCCACGGCGCTCTGCAGCAGGTGCGCAGCGCTGCCCTCCGTGACGCGCCACGGCTCGTCGCCAGGCCGAAGAAACGCCAGCCGGATGTTGCGGCTGCGCCTCGCTGCCACGCACAGACGGCCCAGCACGCCCTGGAACTGCTCCTCTGGCACTGGCAAATCCGCCCATGATACCAGCCGCCTGCTCTCCAGGAGCAGGTCGCGGATGGACGTGCACGTGCGGAGCAGCGTCTGGGGCTGCACGCGCCGTGACGTGACCAGGCGGCGCAGCCAAGCCAGCGGAAGGTCCGCGATCGACTCTGGCTGCTGCTGCGCTGCCGTGGGCGCCTCAGGGGACGACGGGGGGGCCGTTCGGGCGGGGGAGCCGGACGGGGCGGCCATGGTGAGGAGGAGGAGGCGGCTGCAGCGTGTGCTTGCGCGTGCTCGGCCTGCGCAGTCCAGCACCTCAGAAGCAGCGTGCTTTGCTCTGCTGTCCTGCGTGCTGCGTGCGGGTGAGGCGGTGCGCGTGCGTGCTGGGGGTCAGCAGGCCTGCGATCAGCTACCTTCACACCTGTGGTGGCAGCGTGTGTGGATCGCGATCCGCGTGCAAGGATGTGCGTCTCGAGCTCACAGAGTGCGTGGCCCCTTGCGCCTGGCTGCCGGGCCGCGAAAGCTTGAAGCGCAGGCTGGCCGACAGCTGGCGCGTCGCGTGGAGTGGAGGCGGAAGAGGAGGCCAACGCTCACGCAGGGTGGTGCACAGTGCAGGCAGCTCTCTTGCAGTGCAGGCAGGACGCAGAGGGGCGGAGCGCACGATCCGTGATGCGCGA
>VFQP010005079.1_pt1 | contig 11714 bp, 15 predicted proteins | sample 3512351 | NCBI WGS metagenome assembly VFQP01 (sample SAMN10412372, study PRJNA504923) | tailings metagenome | isolation source: Relicate 1 Philex TSF1 revegetated site | place: Philippines: Tuba, Benguet | collected 2017-08-29
TGCGGCGCGAACAGCCGCACGTAATGCAGGGCAGGCAACAGTGCGTGCGGGGGAAGCTTTGCGGAGGGTTAGGGTCAGGCCGCCCGACCCGGCGGCTCCGTGTTCGCGTTCACACTCAAAGGGCGCCTCCCTCGGGCCGTGCGGCCGCGAGGATGGGGCGTCGTGGAGGTGCCCCTCAGGCTGTCCTGAACGTCCCCCGTGGTGGTGCGTGCGTGATGCCGCTCATACCCGTGTGCGCAGTACGTGGAGGCGCGGGCCTTCCTGGTGTTCCTGCAGGAGGGGCGGCTCATCAAGGCCTCCGAGGTGCCGCTCGCCGAGCCCGACGAGTGAGTGGCCTCACGGAGGGGCGCAGAGCGCGCCGCATGCTGGCGCGCCCACCTCCCTCTTGGCTCTGCTGGGCGCTTGCAGTCTGCTGGGGCGCCCTTTGCGAGGGGCCGACACAAACGCCGCTCCACGTTTGCTGCGACGGCAGCTGTTGGTTGGTTGCCCTGAGAGGTGGCGCTCCTCAGACTTTCTTTCTGTTCCTTTCGTATGCTTTTGCTGACGAAAGGTACCTGGGTGGCGTGCTGGACATGACTGGCGAGCTCAACCGCTGGGCCATCGCCAAGGCCACGCAGCGGGACCGCGCGGCGGTGCAGCAGGCGCGCGACTTGGTGGACGCGCTCATGGGGCGCTTCCTGCAGGTGCGAGTGGTTCGTTGAAGAGGCGGGGAGAAGGCCGTTGCTGCGGTGCACACCTGCACACCTGCTTGAGCAGCTCCCGCCTCCCATCACCCCGCGCCACCACCAGCTCCCGGCCAACACCACGCGCACGCAGCACGCACACCGATGCTCCCTGTTCTACACTGCCGCCCGTGTGCAGTTTGACCTGCGCAATGGCGCGCTGCGCAAGAAGTTCGACGCGCTCAAGTACACGCTCAAGAAGCTCGAGGTGCGCGCCCCTTAGGGTTGACGCTGCATGGGCTGCTAGGGTTAGGGTTGACCACACACCGCCTGCACAACTCTGGGGACCTCGCGCCGCATCGACAGGACGCCGCTGGTTGGATTGCGGTGCCGCTTCCTCTGCAAGCCGTCTCCTGGCTGAGTGGGTCGGCGTGCACTCTCATGCAGAACACGCTGTACGAGCTGTCGCTGACAGACGCCCTAGGGCTCAAGCGTGAGGGCGGCATGGACGAGGACGAGGGCGCCGCTGCCGGCGGCGGCGGCGGCGGCGACGCCGCGGCGGACGGCGCGGACGCTTGACGACAGGGATCCATTCATCTTGCTTACGCCAGCCGCGCGCACTCGCGCCGAGTCTTGCTGCTCCCCTCGCTGCGCTTTTCCTTTAGCAAACCTCCTCAGGCTTTGCAACCGTTGCGCGCATGCCTTGCACTTTGCACAGCAGCAGCAGCAGCAGCAGCGGTCGTCTAGACCCGTCCTCATGAGCAGCGAGTAGCGCCACGCCACGCCGAGACCTCGTGAGCAAGGTCTCAGAGGTCGTTCTCGCCGAGGCCGGCCAGCGCCTTTGCGTTGGCCCTCAGCACAGCGCCCGGCGCGGGGTATGGCCGCTGCTGGAACAGCGGCCCCGAGGCCGTCGTATCGGCGGCGCGCGGCTGCGCGCCCTCCAGCCCCACGCTCCAGCCGCCGCGCGGCGCGTCCGAGTAGGCCGCCTGCGACGCGCGCCACCACCGGGGTACAACGTGGTCGCGGCGCACGTGAGACAGGCGCCAGCGACGCTTTCACCCCGCCATGGCAAAGCCCTAAAGCCCTCACCGGGTCCATGGGGTCGATGGCGTCGTCCTGCCGGGGCCGCTTGCCGCGCCCCGCGCCGCGCGCCGCGTCCCGCGCGCGCGGCGGCTCGGCGGGCGGCGCCAGCCTGCCTGCCGCCGCTGGTGCGGCTGCGGCAGCCGGGAGGACCACGGGCATGGGCCGAGGCGCCTCCTGCACGCGCACACGTCCCACCGCCCAGACGATCAAGCCGCGCAGAGCACGCGTCTTTCGGCGGAGGATGGAGGCGAGGCCGCGGCGCCGCTCGTCCCCAACCCCTAAAGCCCTCAAGCCCACATGCGCGCACCAGCTTGGCGTGCGCGGGGCCGAGGTCGCGGTAATACCCCAGCCCCCGGTTGCCTGTCTTGAACACGTAGCCTGGCCTGGCGCCGGCGAAGCGGGCGCTCTCCTCGAAATCGGGCTCTCCCGCCGCCGCCGCCTGCAAGGGTCCGCCTGGCCGCGACCACACCCGCTCGCCTGCGCCAGTCGCCACCGCCACGCCAAGACGCCACGTCACGTGACGCCAGCGCTTGCAGGCTCCGGCCACCCCGCGAGGTGTCCAAGCAGGAATACCACCTTGCATGCGAAGCTGGCGTCGCCGCGGCTGGCCCTCACCGGTGGTGCGGTTGAAGAAGTAGACGACGGCGGAGACGAGGTCCACGGCGTGCTCCCAGCCGGCCGGCAGCGGCGCCTGGAGCGGCCGCAGCCACGTGCGCTCGCCCGTCTGGGGGCAGTACCTGAACAGGCAACCACCGACCCACCGGAGATTCACGCACAGCAAACCGCACCCCGCCTCTCTCCCCCGACGCGCGTTGCCTGATCGGGACGCTGGACGCGATGACTAACGCTCACCAGTACGGGTGGCGGTACTGCGGGTCGACCGCCTCGAACCACCCCGGGGGCAGCGGCTCGCCGATGGTGGCGGGCGCCGCCGCCGGCGGCGCGGCAGGCTGCGGCACGCCTCCCGGCGGCACGACGGGCGCCGCGCCTGGCAGCTGCGGCGGCGGCGGCAGCGGCGCCGCGCCGGGGGGCCCGGGAAGGGCCGGCGGGAACGGAAGCGGCGGCGCGGCGGCGCCGCCGCCGCCACCAGGCCCTGCGGCGTGTGAGCAACAACAAGACGCGCGTGTGAACTACAAGCGCGCCGGCGGCGCATGAGAAAGCCCTAAAAGCCACAAAGCCCTGGCGGGGCTCGCCTGCGGCTGCGACGTCGGCGGCGGTGTCGGTAGCGGGCGCGGGGGCGTCGGCGTCGCCGGTTTTAAGGATGCCTCGCGCCATGAGCCTGGCTCGGAGCGCTGCTGGGATGGTCTTTTGCTGCTGCTGCTGCTGCTGCTGCTGGGCGTCTGTGGGAGGGGCCGCCGCGGGCGGCGCCGCGGGGGGGCTTGCTTGCGGTGGTTCGGCGCCGGTGCCGGGCGGGAGGTCCTCGTCGCGCGGCGGTTGGTGGTGGTTGGGCGGCGGTTGGTGCTGGTGCATCACGGGCGCCGAGGCGTAGTGCGCGGGCGCGCGGCGGGGCGGCGGGTGCTGCGGGACGTGGTAGCTGGGCGGAAGGTGGGCGTGGGGCGGGGGCGCGCCGCCGGGCGGGGGGTACTGGGGGGCGGCCGGGCGGGGCGGCGGGGGCCCGGGGGGGCGCATGGGGGGCGGGCCTGCGGAAGGGCACGTACCCAAGCTCACGTTGCGTGACCCACGAACGGCGGCGGAGGGGCGCTGGGAAGTGATGCTTGTGGAAGCGTACCCGGGGGCAGTCGTGGTGGAGGCCCCGGCGGGAGGCGTCGGGGCGGAGGCCCCGGAGGCCCTCCTCCCGTCGCCGCCGCGTGCGGGAGGGCGCCGTCGCCGCCCGCGGCGGCGGCCTCCTTCTGCTTGCTGGCGATGGCCGCGAGCACTGCTGCTGGAGACTGGTAGTTTGTCCAGTCGCCGGCGCCCTTTTCCTTGTTGCTGGCGGCAACGGCGGCGGCGGTGGCTGAGGCGGTGGCGGCGGACTGCATGGCTAGGAGGCGCTCCTGCGTGTGCTTGCGGGTGACAAGGAGTTGGGGATGGGTGTCCAGAGGCACGTGGCGCAACCGTGCGTGTCCCCTTTCCTCCCCCCCCACCAAAGCGCTGTGCTTCCACAGAAGCACACCTTGAGCTGTGCAGGGTCGGAGGGTTGCGCATCAGAGCCGGGGAGTGCAGCGTCGGCAGCCCCAGCCTGCTGCTGCCTGTGGACGATTGGCATGGGACCGCGGCGGGTGCGATCGCGCACCGGTGAGCAGTGCATGGCGCGTGCTAGAGGCCCCCCGGCGCCTGCACGCACCTGAGCACGTCCGCGGCGTGCTGCTCCTGCTCCTGGAGCAGCCGCGCCTGCACCTCCTGGTCCAGCTGTGCCGCGTCCTGCGCCATGGAGCCTCAGACACGGCAAGTGATGTGAGGCGGGCCTCTCAGAGCATGCGTGCTGTGTTCGCACTACCAGGTGCCGCAGCGAGCTCTCGCCACAGCACGCATGGCGGTGCAAGCCCTCGCTTGCTGGAGCAACACGCGCGCGACGCCTCGCTGCTGCTAGGTCGCCTCACTGCGCGTCTCACCTCACCCCCTCAGCCGTGCGCACCAGCCGCCCTCCCGCCCTCCTCCGCCGCCGGCTTTCGCGCGAGCGTCCACAGCGCGCCCCCCATCGGCGGAGCGGCGCGCGCAGATGGACAACATCAAGCTGCCGAGCTGGGGCCAGCTGGACATCGGCATGAAGATCACCATCGGGCTCACCGCCGCGACGAGCTGCGCTGCGGCCATCACCCTGCCGACCAAGCGCGAGAAGGAGCAGGCTGCTCTGGACATGTTCGACCGGCCGCTGGGCAAGCTGACGCCTCAGGAGCACCGAGTGGCCGAGTTCGCGGCCGGGCGGCGGAGATGGGTCGACTTTTTCGAGAGCAAGGTGTACCCCGTCACGCGCAAGCTTCCAGGCGCCAACAGCCCCATCCTCAACCCATACAGGGACCAAGAACCCGTGGGAGGCGGCCAGGACGACGACGAGTAGCCCAGCGGCGAGCAGCGGGGAGTGCGGCGTGGCGCGGCGCAGCGCGCAGCACACCCCGGCACGGGATCCACCACGGCGCAGCGCCTGTGGTGGAGCAGGGCTTCAACTGCAGGCCTGAGCTGAACTGCAAGAGGGTGGGCGGAGCGGCGGCGCGCCCTTTCGCCACGTGTTCTTGATGACTTTGCGTGCCTGCCTCGTCTCATCGAGGCCACCGCACGTGTAGGTGTAGACGCCAACCTCCGACTTCTCTGACCCTTCCTTCCACTGAAACAAGTTTGCCTCTGAGGACCAGCGACGGGCGGGGCGGCGATTGCACGACCCGCCAAACACGCGCAGCGCCGCAGCATCGCAGCCGCAGCGGCGGAGCCCTCACATGCGAATGTCCATGACGCGCAGCAGCCTGCTGCTGTAGCACGCCGCCAGCCGGTCGCCCTGCGGGCTCCAGCCCATCTCGTACACGCAGCCGTCCGAGGTGCGGCACGTGCGCACCAGCTTGCCGTCGGGCACGCTCCAGAGCATGACGGAGCTGTCGAGTGCGCCCGTCGCCACCAGCCGTCCGTCGGGGCTGAAGGCGCACGAGTAGGCGGCCTGCGGCGGTGCACACAGAGGCAGAGCAGGGGTGACGTGCGGCGCATCAGGGCTGGAGGCGCACGAGCGGGCGGTGCACGCAGCGGCCGGCAGGGCAGCCGTCAGCAGGTTCCTAAAAGCGCGCCGTACATGCCCTCTGCGCGACGTGCGCAAAGAGGGCGGCCGGGCCTGACGGCGAATGGCTGTGCCCGGGCCCGGTGCACGGCGGAGCCCCACCAAATGCGCCGGCCGAAACGAGAGGCCCCAAACCCCCAACCGCTTCCGCCCAAGCCGCCCCCCACCCGACCTCTCACTTGCGTGTGCCCCTGCAGCGTGTGCGCGCACACGCCGCGCTCCACGTCCCACAGCTTGACCGTGTTGTCGAACGAGACCGTCGCCAGGAGCGGCGACTGCGAGGGGTTGGCCGAGCCGGGGCCGGCGGGCCGCCACCTGCAAACGCGCCGGGCGCAGCGTGCGCCGAACACGTCATCACAACGCGAGCGCACAGCGAGCCCTGCTGCTACCAGGCCGCGCCACACCTCAAGGTGGAGACCTGGCTCTGCAGCCCACCCCCGACGCGCCCTAAACGCGCCCAAAGACGCCCCCCAAAACGCCCGCGGCGCCGCGCCGCTCACCTCAAGGTGTACACCTGGCTCTTGTGCCCCTGCGGCGAGCTCCCGGCAAACGTGTGCACGGGCTGGTCCCGGTCCGGCGACCACACGCACACCGACTGGTCGTCCGAGCACGACGCGCACAGCGACCCGCTCGGGTCCCACTGCGCACGCATTGGGAGGGGTGGGCGGGCGGCACATCGTCGGGTGGGCCGCTCTCGCGTGGAGCGCCCGCAGCGCCCACCCGCACGCGCACACAGCGGGGAGGCACTGAATCACCCCGCTGCCCAGGGGCGGCGGCGGGGCATCGGATGGGCCGCTTGGGGCGGCTCTGTCGCGCTCAGCGTCCGCGGCGCCCGCCCGCACGCGCGCAGAGCCCGCGACTGGCTGTCCACAGAGCCCCACCGCCTCTCCCATGCCCTGTGCCCTCTGGTGCAGGTGCGCGAGGCGTGCAACCACGCCCGCCTTGGCCCACTGGCAGCAGCGCAGGAGCGCGCGCGCGCACCCGGATGGCGTTGACCTCCTGCGTGTGCCCCATCCATGTGCGCGAGGGCTTGGCGTTGCCCAGCTCCACGTAGAGCACCTTGAGGTCCGAGGAGCACGTGGCGAACGACGAGTTGTTGCGCCAGTCCACGTCCAGCGTCGCCGCTGCGCGCGCGCAAGGGAGGAGGCAGCGCGCGGCGCGCAGCGCGTGAGATTTGCGCGCCGTTGAACGCCCAGCGCGGCCGCTGCACGCGCGCGCGCCGCATGGTGAAGGAGGCAGCGCGCCACACGATGCATGGGATTGCGCGTCCGCGCCCAGCGATGCCCCCTAAACAGGTGGGCAGCGGCGCTCGCACACGCACACGGCTGCGAGGCGGCAGCGCAGGCCCCAGTTGCTGCGCAAACAGGAGCGAACGGAGCAGCCCGCACACACCCGCGCGCACAAGCGCCCTCCCTTCAACGCACCTTGGTGGAGCTTGTACGCCTGCCGGACCTTGTGTGTCTTGGCGTCGTACACCACTGACTGCAAAGGAGGAGGTGGAAGCAGGCAAAAGCCAGCAAGAGAGCAGGGATCGCTCAGCGCCCACGCCGCGGCGAGCAACGGCAGCCCGCCGCCCTCCCGGCGCTCTTGTGGCGCCGCGCCGTCGGCGCACGGGGCCCAGCCCCTGCTGCGATTGACGGTCGTCGCCCGCATGACGCGCACCGCACCCTGCTCCCTTCCCTCCACGCACGTGCCCACTCCGACTCACCATGCCGTCGATGCTGGCCGTGACGAGCAGGTCCCCCGCCCGGTTGAACTTGACGGCAAAGATGGTGCCTGTCTGCGCCTCGAGGCTCCCCTTGAGCTGCCCTGCAGACGCGGGGCGCGCGCGGCGGCCGTCAGGGCCGCATGGCAACCCTGCCCCACCCTCCCGCGATTGGTTTCCCACACCTGTTGCTCGCCTGCCACCACACGCAAGGCGGGGGCCCGCCACCGACCCTCGCGCTGCCATCGCGCCGCCCACCCGCCCCCCGCAGCAGCGTGCGCACGCACCGTCTCTCCCCCAGAGCCGCGCCACGCCGTCGCACGCGCCGCTGACCAGCGTGGCTCCGTCTGGGCTCCAGTCCACCGTCGTCACGTCCCGCTGATCCCCCCACTTGATCCGGTGCTGGCACACCACGGCGCTGCCAAACCCTGGCGACCCAACCCTCACGTCCCACATGCGCGCCGTGCAGTCGTTGGCGCTGCGGCGGCGCACGCGAGCGCAACACGGGCGGCGGGGGCAAGGGCGGGGAGTGAACGGCTTGCGCAGCCGCGTGAAGAGTCGTGCTCAGGGCAAGACGCATGCAGGGACACCAGAGAGGGTGGGCTGCGCGTGCGCCTGGGCGCGGGTGTGCGCGAGCCATCACCCACGGGCCGCAGCACTGCCAGCTGGCACCCCTTTGCATCCCGCCTGCCCCCACGATAAACCCCTGCAGCGCCACGGTAAGCCTCTGTCATGCACAGTGGCGGCGCTGCTGCTGCTTGCGCCGACACCTGTGCTGCGTTTCCCCCCGTGCGCAAAAGACCTCCGCAGGCTGTCACCACGGAGGGCCCCCCAGCACCGCCAGCACACTCACGCCGAGGCGAGCACAGGCTCTGTGGGGTGCCACACGCAGCAGTGCTTGGTCCCCCTCCCCTGTGGGACCGAGGCCCGGCCCCCCCAGCACCGCCAGCACACTCACGCCGAGGCGAGCACAGGCTCTGTGGGGTGCCACACGCAGCAGTGCTTGGTCCCCCTCCCCTGTGGGACCGAGGCCCGGCCCCCCCAGCACCGCCAGCACACTCACGCCGAGGCGAGCACAGGCTCTGTGGGGTGCCACACGCAGCAGTGCTTGGTCCCCCTCCCCTGTGGGACCGAGGCCCGGCCCCCCCAGCACCGCCAGCACACTCACGCCGAGGCGAGCACAGGCTCTGTGGGGTGCCACACGCAGCAGTAGACCTCGGCGCCGTGCCCCTGCAGCGTGGAGATGGCCGAGGGCGGCAGCTCCATCGCGTCGGCTGACTGGGAGAGCGCCTGCGCGCCGCCGCCGCCGCCACCGGCCGGCGCGTCCTCCTCCATGGGCGCAGGCCCCGCATGGGGGTCTGGCGCCGGCGCCGCCGCGCCGCGGGAGGACTTGCCGCCCTGCTGCTGCTGCTGCTGCTGCTGCTGCTGGACGCTGGCCTTCTGCTGCTGCTGCCGCGAGCCCTGCACGCGTGCGGGGGGGTGGCGGGGGGTCGGGGCGTGTGCAGGATCGAGCAGCTGCGGTCGCACGACGACTGCGTCCACGCGGGTGCTGCGTCCTCACCTTGCCGCTGCCCGCTGCTGCCTTGCCGGCTGCCTCTTGCTGCTGTGCGGCCTTGTTGCCCCCGTCGCCGCCCTTGCCGCCCGTGGGCGCCTGCCGCCCGCCCTGCTGCTTGGCGCTGCTCGTCGTGGCCATCGCGTTGGCGTTGGCGCCCTTGGCGTTCCCCGCCGCCTGCTGCTTGCCCACCGCGGTGTCGCCGCCGCCGGCGGGGGGCGCCGGCCCGGCAATCTGCACGCGCTCGCCCTCGCGCCGCTCCTGGACTAGCTGGCGCAGCTGGTCGATGTCGAGCGTCATGAGCTCCTCCGGGCTGAGCATCTTGAAGTCGCCGTCCACATCGCCGTCCTGCACGCACAAAGGGGGCGCCGGCCCACCGGCGGACGGCTCCGTGACTCCTTCCCCACCACCGCACGCCACAGGCACTCCACGGTGAAGAACAGGAGCATGCACGCGTGCATGCAGCTAACTGCTGCCTGGCTGCTTGCCTGGCTCTCCAAGTTGGCCTCGAGCTCGAGGAACTGCAGCCCCTTTTGCAGCAGCGCGATGAGCGAGCCCGGCGCGACGCTGTTGGGGTCGAGCGGCGCCTGGATGACATTGCTCTCGTGCGCAAACGTGAAGGCCGAGTGCGTGAACCCTGCGGCCGGCAACAACACGCAGAGCGAGCACCCAGGGCAGCCCAATCGCACCGCGGCGATGAGGCGATTGGGCGACACGCGCTCTCGCTAAGGGTGCCGCAGATCGCCCGCTGCGTGATGGATCGTGCGTGCATCCCGCCCGACATCAGCGAGCGGCGGGACGGCGCAGCACCTGCTTCCTGGAGGTAGCGGAACACCAAGTAGTTGACGTGGTTCGAGGTCAGCAAGTTGGCCCCTTTGCGGCTGCTCATGCTGCTCAATCTGTGCGCGTGCGGCGCGTCCCGCTCGAGGTACATGCGTCACCAGGGCTCCGCGCTGGGGCGCAGGATTGCACACGGTGCCAGGGCACAGGGGCAGCGACGTCAGACCCCTTCAGATGCAGCTAACGCCACCTGCAGGATGGCGGCGCCCAGGGTGCCCTGGGGCGGCGCCCACCGCTTGAGCACCATGTGCGATCCTCGGTTGCCCACAAACACCTGCACGTCCTCGTCCATCAGGGTCATGGTGACGAAGCCCACCGGGCCGCCGCCTGGCAGCGCCACCTCAACCACGCCCGTCTCAGGATCCTGCAGCGTCACACGAGAGGTGGCACGTGCGCTGTGCCCGCTGGGGCGTGCAGAGCAAGGCGAAAGCCCCAGTCAGCCCAGCTTCCCCTCCATACCATGGTCGGGTTGTGCGGCTGGAGCAGCGCCACCCAGCGCGCCAGCAGGGCCGGGTGGGACGCCACGCCGGGGGAGGGCTGCAGCCTGAGCTTGCGGAACACCACCTGGATGCGGTCCCCGTGCGGCTTGCTGCTGCTCGCAACGGGCGCGGCGCCCTCCCCAGCGGGCGCGGGGCCAGGCAGGCTGTACTCTGCAATGGAGGTCTGGGTGCCCGTCAGCGGCTCCGCTGCGGCGTTCGCGTCACCCTCCACAATCCTGCGCATGCGTGCGCGCACGTCTCGTGCGCTTGCACGCAGAGGGACGCCACACCCCCTGCCTGGGGTACCTGGCAGCGCGCACCTGAAGTGCTGGAAGAGCAGGGACGCGTGGCGGAGCCCCTCGAACGGCCCGCGGTAGACGCTGGGCAGGCCAGTCGCCTCCCGCAGGCTGGCCACCACCGCCTCGCTCGTGTCCACCTGCGTGCGCGGGCGAGGAGGCCGCCACTGTGGCCCTCCCTCTGCGCCCCGTCCTGCGCACTGCCACCCCCCCGCACCGTGGCCGGTCCAGGCCCCCACGCCCAGCAGCGCAGCGCAGTGCTGCTATCCCCGCACCTTGAGGTCCACGGGCTTGAACTGGTTGAAGCTCATGCGGCCGAGCGTCGTCACGTCGCCGTCGAACCCCCGCTGGTCCGTGGTCAGGCACTGCGCGCGCCACAAGCAAGCTAACAGTCAGGTGGTAAGAGCCCACCTGGGCTCTCTCTGTTCGTGCTTGCCTGGGCGCTGGGCCAGGTTCTGCCACGAACAGGTGCTTCCTCACCCCAAGAAAGGCGCCGTCTACGCGCTCAGGGAACACCTGCATTGCGCAGCATTGAGAGTAATGGCCAGCCTGCTTTGCCTTCCACCAATGCGCTGGAGGACTGCCTGCACGCACTTCCGCAGCGGGTGTGCAGGCGCACCCGGTCCAGGCCCAGCTCCACGCCGAGCTCCTTGATGGCCTGCCACCTATCCCCCAGGTCCTCCACGCTGGCCCTCCGGTTCTCTGGCACGTCGAGCAGCACGCCGGCAATCTGCAAGCGAGCGGAGAGGATGGCGCAGGACGGGCGGCAGGACGGTGCGCCCTCCTCCCGGCCCGAGCGCGAACCGAGCATTGCGCGATGGCGCTCTCACTGCGGCGTCGATGCGCGCCCGGGTGTCCGAAGCGACCACGGTCTGAGGCTGCGAGGTGACGGTCACGGTCGCTCCGTGAACCGCAGCTCGAACTGGATTGCGCGCCGCCCGCGCGACCGGAGTCACCGTGCGGCCACACGCAGCCACGCCTCGAGCGCGAGACGAGCGCATTGTGCAGCGCTCCATCTTCTCCATCGTCTTGGCCTGTGTGCGCGGTTCGCGGGCCCGGCGGTGTTCTTTTCTCAACGCCGTAGCGCGCACGACGGAGAACCGTCCGCGCCAGGGACAAGGTCTGACTTCCAGAGTGCCACAGTGTCACGCAAGGACTGAGCAAAGGCGTGGACGATGAGGCCGAGCGTTTGCGGGACAGGCGCGCCGCTGCGCCTTGCTCCACGCCTGGCCTTAGCAGCAACCGCACAGCAGCTCACGCCGCCTGCAGGATGGCGTCGCCCAGGGTGCCCTGAGGCGGCGCCCACCGCTTGAGCACCATGTGCGACCCGCGGTTGCCCACGAACACCTGCACGTCCTCGTCCATCAGGGTCATGGTGACGAAGCCCACCGGGCCGC
>VFQP010005080.1_pt1 | contig 11714 bp, 14 predicted proteins | sample 3512351 | NCBI WGS metagenome assembly VFQP01 (sample SAMN10412372, study PRJNA504923) | tailings metagenome | isolation source: Relicate 1 Philex TSF1 revegetated site | place: Philippines: Tuba, Benguet | collected 2017-08-29
GCCCTTGCTGAGTGGCGTGGCGCATATTCCTTACGCGAACTGTTACCGATGCAACTACGGCAAGCAGGTGGAGACCTGCAATGTGGAATGCGTGAAGGTGATCGAGGATCAACTGATCCGGCATATTTTGCCAGCGAGCGAGATCGCGGGCATCATTGCGGAGCCGGTGCAGGGCGAGGGCGGTTATGTCGTGCCGCCGCAGAAGTTCGTTGATGAGTTGCAGAGCGTGGCGGCGAAGTACAAGATTCCGATCATTTGGGATGAAGTGCAAGCCGGCATGGGTCGCACGGGAAAGATGTTTGCCGTGGAGCATTTTCGAGTAAACCCGGACATCCTGGCGCTGGCGAAAGGGATTGCCAGTGGCTTGCCGCTGAGCGCGGTGGTGACGAAGCCGGAATGGATGCAGTGGACGCCGGGGGCGCATGCATCGACGTTTGGTGGCAATCCGGTGGCGATCGCTTCGTCGCTGGCGACGATTGAGTTGCTAGAGGCGGAGTTGATGGAGCACGCACGGCGTCTGGGCGAAAGAATGCTGGGGCGGATGCGCGAATGGCCGAAGCGATTTGCGCATGTGGGGCGCGTGCAAGGGCTCGGGCTGATGATTGGCTTTGAATTGGTGAAGGATCAGACGAGCAAGGAGCGTTTTTCGGAACTGCGGGATCGCATTGAGCAGATGGCGTTCGAGAGGGGGCTGTTGATTTTGGGCTGTGGTCCGAATTCGATTCGCCTCTGCCCGCCGCTGACGATCAACCAGGACCAGGCGGATTTCGCGCTCGATACACTAGAGGCTTGTCTGGCGAGTTGAAGATATTGGACGTGGGCTGTGGGGTGAAGAAGTTCCCCGGCTCGATCGGCCTCGATAACAATCCAAGAACGGCGGCCGATGTCATTGCGGACCTCGACCGCCATCCTTATCCCTTTCGCGATTCGAGTTTCGGTGGCTTGCGGGCCATTCATGTGATCGAGCACGTAGGCAATGTGGTGAAGACGATGGAAGAGTTTCATCGCATCGTGGCGGCGGGCGGCATTGTGCGCCTGGAAACGCCGCACTACACGGACTTTTCGAGCTTTTGCGACCCCACGCACCGCTGGCACTTGAACAGCTTTAGCTTTCGTTATTTTGCCGCTGGCTCGATTGGCGATAACGGCTTCGGCTATTACACGACCGCGAAATTTCGTGAGAGGAAAGTGCGCGTCAAGCTACTTGCATTGTGGAGGTGGCTTGGCTTCGAATTCCTGGTGAACGCGTTTCCGCGCTTCCGGCGCTTTTGGGAGTTTTATCTCTGCTATGTGGTGCGCGGGAAGGTGATGGAGTTCGAGTTCGAAGTCTTGAAATAGGCGCTTGACGATTTTCTGGCCGCTTTGGACATTCTTCGACTGGCTGCGTCAGCGGCAGGCGCGGGCCAGCATGACGCCGGAGCATGCCTTGGGGCGGCAGGGAGAAGATTTGGCGCATCGCTATCTGCAAGGGCAGGGCATGCGTGTGATCGACCGGAATTGGCGGAGCCGGCGGGGATTGCTGGAAGTGGACATCATCGCCTTGGATGCGGAGCGAAGCGTGTTTGTTGAAGTGAAGACGCGGCGCAATGCGAAGTTCGCCGCGCCGGAGCGCAATATCGATGCCGTGAAGACGAAGGCACTCGTCTGGGCCGCGCGGGAGTATTGCAGGAAGTATGGGATCGACGAGCAGTTTGCGCGCATTGATTACGTGCAAGTGGTGCTGGAGCCAAAACTGAAGATCGAACACGAGAAAGATGCGCTTTCCGTGCGAGAATCAACGGTTATCCATGCCTGAATTGCGTCGCGACCCGGTCACTGGCCGTTGGGTCATTATTTCCGTTGAACGCGCGCGCCGGCCGAGCGATTTCGTTCGCATGCCGGTGACGGGACCAAGCCATCGCTTTTGCCCATTTTGCGCGGGCAATGAAACCAAGACGCCGCCCGAGATTCTCGCTTTCCGGCCGGATGGCGGGCATGCCAACGATTCTTCCTGGAGTCTTCGTGTAATACCGAACAAGTTCCCCGCGCTGCGTGTGGAAGGAAATTTGGACCGTACGGGCGAGGGGATCTACGACAGGATGAACGGGGTAGGCGCGCACGAGGTGATCGTGGAATCGCGCCGCCACGAGATGTTCCTGAGCGAATGCAGCGAGAAGGAAGTAGAAGACCTTTTTTGGGCATTTCGCGAGCGCATTCGCGACTTGAAGCGCGATAGCCGAATGAAGTACATCGTTTGCTTCAAGAATCACGGCGAGATGGGTGGCGCCACGTTGGAGCACACGCATTCGCAGATCATCGGCTTGCCGATCGTGCCACAACAGGTGCAGACCGAGTTGGAGGGCGCGCGGCGTTACTTCGAGTTTCGCGAGCGTTGTATCTTCTGCGACATGATCCGGCAAGAGGTGGAAGCCGGTTCTCGCATGGTGACGGAGACAGATCACTTTGTGGCCTTCTCACCCTATGCGCCGCGCTTTCCGTTTGAGACTTGGGTAATGCCGCGCAGCCATGAGAGCCATTTCGAAGATTCGACGCCGCAGATGATCAAGAATCTCGCGTGGGTGATGCGGACATTGCTGCGGCGAATCGATCGGGTGCTGGAGAAGCCGAGTTTCAATTTCGTGATCCACACGGCTCCGGCGCACGATGGGGCCCTGGAGCATTTCCACTGGCATATCGAGGTGATTCCGAGGCTGACGAAGATCGCCGGATTTGAATGGTGCACGGGGTTCTATATCAACCCGACGCCGCCGGAAGAGGCGGCGCGATATTTGCGCGACGCGGGCATAGGATAAGAAGACGCATGAGCCTGCCGACTCGTCCGCCATCACGACCGCCGAGGCGCATTGGAGCGCGGCCCCTGGCGGCTGCAACGGAAAGCAAGGCTGTCGCCGCTCCGGCGACGGCGATTCGTGGGACGCAGCGGAACTTCGAGTTGAAGGCGGAGATCCACCGGAAGCTGATCTCGGTTCTGAATGTCGACAAGGTGAATTCGTTGCCGCGGGAACGCGTGCGTGACGAGATTGGGCGAGTGGTCGAGAAGCTGCTGCAAGATCAACGCGTCCCCATGACGACACAGGAAGAGAACCAGATCATCGAGGAAGTGCTCGATGAAGTTTTGGGCTTGGGGCCGCTGGAGCCATTGCTGAAGGAATCCTCTATTTCGGACATCCTGATTAACGGCCCCGAGAAAGTTTACGTCGAGCGCTTTGGCAAGCTGAGCCTGACGGGGATTCGTTTCAAGGACAACGCGCACTTGTTGCACATCATCGAGAAGATCGTCTCGAAGGTGGGCCGGCGTGTGGACGAGGCAAACCCGATTGTCGACGCCCGCCTGCCGGACGGCAGCCGTGTGAACGCGATTATTCCGCCGCTGGCGTTGGATGGCTGCTCGATGTCGATCCGGCGTTTCGGAAAGCATGTGATCACCAGCGAGGAGTTGATCGAAAAGCAGACGATCACGGGTTCGATGCTGGAATTCTTGGCGGCTTGCGTAGCGGCGAAGACGACGATCCTGGTATCGGGCGGCACGGGTTCGGGCAAGACTACGACGTTGAACGCGATGTCGCGCTTTATTCCCGAGGAAGAGCGCATCGTCACCATTGAAGACACCGCCGAACTGCAATTGCAGCAGCGCCATGTGGTGAAGTTTGAAACGCGTCCGCCAAATCTGAACAAAGAGGGCGGGATCAATCAGCGGCAGCTTGTGCGCACGGCTTTGCGCATGCGCCCCGACCGCATCATCATCGGCGAGTGCCGGGGCGGCGAGGCCTTGGATATGCTGCAGGCGATGAATACGGGCGTCGAGGGTTCGATGACCACGATTCACGCCAATTCGCCGCGCGACGCCTTCAGCCGCCTGGAGGCCATGATGCTGATGGCGGATCTCGAAATTCCTTCGAAGGTGTTGATCCAGCAGTTGGCCAGTGCGATCAAGTTGGTGGTGCAAGTGGCGCGTTTGCAGGATGGGAGCCGCAAGATTGTTGCGATCTCCGAGGTGACAGGCGTGGCGGAAGGCCGTATCCAGACTCACGACATTTTTCTTTTTGAGCGCACAGGCATGACGCCCGATGGCAAGGTCCAAGGCCGCTTCCGCTGGGCGGGCGTGCAGCCGAAAATTCTGGAACGCCTGCGCATGGCTGGCATAAAATTGCGCGAAGACATATTCGACGAAGTGTTGGAGGTGAATCCATGACCAGACGAGAAGCAGGAATGTCACTGGGAGCGGCCGCCATGATGGCCGAGAACAAGGAGCCTCGTTTTGATCCAGTGGCGTATTCGCGTTGGCGTCATGAGAACGCGCCCTTGCGTCTCCGCTTCAATGCGAAGACTCCCGCGCAAGTGAAATCCTGGCAGAAGAAGCTACGTTCGAAATTGGAAGAACTGGTGGGCGGCTTTCCAGCAGTGAAGGCGCCGCTCGACGCGCGCATTCTGGAGACCAAAGAAGTGGACGGCTTCATACGCGAAAAGATCGTCTTCACTAGCCGCGACGGCATGGAAGTGCTCGGCTATCTGGTGAAGCCGAAGAACGCGGGCAGCGCTCCGCTGCCGGTAATGGTTTGCGTGCCCGGACATGGCATCGGCGTGGAAGATCTGCTTACGAATCCCGACGGCTACATGCATGCCTACGCGCTGCAGGCGGCCGCGCAGGGAGTGGCGGCATTCGCTATCGAGCCCTTAGCCTTTGGGCACCGCCGCGACCCGATTAATGCCAAGCGCGGGCCGAACGCAAACTCCTGCCAGCCCGCAGCGGGCGCGGCGCTGCTTTTCGGCGAAACGATGATCGGCTGGCGCGTTTACGACGTGATGCGGACGATCGATTACATCGAGACGCGTAAAGACTTAAACGCGAAGCGCGTGGGCTGCATGGGCATCAGTGGCGGTGGCACGTGCACGCTCTTTGCGGCCGCCCTGGACGAGCGCATCCAAGCCGCGCTGGTATCGGGTTACCTTTGCAGTTTCAAGGAGTGCATTCTGTCGCTGGCGCACTGCATGGACAATTACGTCCCCGGCATCCTGAACTGGGCGGAGATGAGCGACGTGGCGAGTTTAATTGCGCCCCGAGCCCTCTTTGCCGAGACCGGCGAGAAGGACCGCATCTTTCCCGTTCAAGGCTTTAAAGACGCTTACGCGGAAGTAAAGAGGGCCTATGAGGTGGCGGGAGTTCCCGACAGGATTGGCTCGGCGATTCATTCGGGCGAGCACGTCTTCGATGGCCGCGAAGGCTTTCCCTTTGTAATCGGCAAGCTGAAGGCCTAATACTGCATCACGCTGGTGAAGACGGCTTGCGTGTCCGGATCCGGCGTGCCCTCCGGGACTTCTTCCCAGGCGTTTGGAATATCGGGCATCTCGACTTCTTCTTCGCTAGTCCCTTCGATCACAGCAGCCTGCGCGGGCGTGAATGCGCCAACGTAGCGACTGTGGGCGACTTCAATCGTCGCAAAGACGCTGGCTTTGACATAGCCGCCATGGCTAAAGACTTGGACGGGATTCTGCGTAAACTCGACGCGCTCGTGGATGCCCGGCTCAGACGGCAATTCGCCTTCGTTCCATTGCGCAAAGAGCAAATCGCGCACGGTGCCCAGGCCGCCTCCGCTTTTTCCGTAGAGCGGCGTTTCCATTAAGTCGCTGGTGACGTCGAGGGAGATAGGTGTTTCGGCTTCGATTTTGATCGACACGTTTTTGATACGCGCCATGTGGCAGAGAGCGGTCATGTGTTTGGTCTAGAACTCGATGGAGGAGAGAATCTCCGAAGGCTTCTTCTCGAAGGCCTTGCAGATGGACAAGAAACTTTCGAGCGAGGGCAAGTGGGCGCCACGTTCGATGGAACTGATCTGGCTGACACTCAATTTAGTAGCGGCAGCGACGTCCTTTAAGGACCAATCTTTTTCGACGCGCAGCATCTTGATGCTGTGTCCGAGGCGTTCGCGCAAGCGGTCTTGCGCGGCGCGGCCCAGGCCGAAGGTCTCGATCGCGTTGTTCAGCGTAGTGCGCAATTGCTGGAGGCTAAAGGGTTTGGTGAGGTAGTCGAAGGCCTTGCGTTTTAGGGCTGCCCGCATATCGTCCAGGGAGGGATAGCCGGTGACGATAATGACGCAGAGGCGGGGCCACTTCGTCAGCAACTTGTCGAGGACCTGTTCGCCCTGGATGTCGCCCATCTTCATGTCGAGTAGGACGATGTCCGGAAGGCGCTGCTCGGCGGCCTCATAAAGATGGTCGGGCAGCGCATAGCCGCGCACGAGATAGTGCGAGTCCTCTGCTAAAACGTCTTCCATGTAGCCACGGAAGTCGTTGTCGTCGTCCAGGACGGCAATCTCTACTTGCGCAAGTGACGGCGCGAGATCCATAGATCTACTGTAATATCGAGGATTCCATGCAGCGAAGAAATTTCCTGGCGGGGTTGGCGGCCGCGGCCACTGCGAAAGCAGCCGTTAAACCAAATGTCGTTTTGATTCTTTTCGACGATCTCGGCTGGCGGGACTTTTCCTGCTATGGGAACGACTTCCATCGCACGCCGAATATCGACGCCATCGCGCGTGAAGGCGCTCGCTTTACCAACGCCTATGCCTCCTGCCCAGTGTGCAGCCCCACGCGATCTTCCGTATTGACCGGGAAGGTCCCGATTCGCACCGGCGTTACGGACTGGATTCCCGGTCGCGCACAGTGGCCGACGGCGAAGCTGCTGACGCCACGCACCGCGAATGAGATGAAGCTCGAAGAGGTGACGATTGCGGAACGCCTAAAGAAGGCTGGCTATGCAACTGCTTCGATCGGCAAGTGGCACCTCGGTGGTGACGGCTTCCTGCCGCAAGAGCAAGGCTTTGATTTAAATGTGGGTGGCGACCATCGCGGCGCCAACCAATATTTCGGCCCCTTCGCTATGCCCGGCTTGGCGGGACGCGGCAAGGAAGACTATCTGACAGACGTCTTGCAGCAATCCTCGCGCGATTGGGTGGCCAAGCAGAAGCAGCCATTTTTCCTATACATGCCAAACTACAGCGTCCACACGCCCATCCAGGCTCCGGAGACACGCATCGAAATGGTCGCCGGGAAGTCAAAACAGGACGCCACATACCGGGCGATGCTCGAAATCACGGACCAGCACATCGGCAAGCTGCGTGACCAATTGAAGCAAAGCGGGCAATATGAGAACACGCTCTGGGTCATTACCAGCGACAACGGCGGACTGCGCTTCGAGGGAAAGAACCCGGTTCCCTTTACCGTGAACGCTCCTTTGCGGGCCGGCAAAGGTCACCTCTACGAAGGCGGCATTCGGGTCCCGCTGATATTGGCGGGGCCCGGGATTGCGAGAGGAGGTACGCGAGAAGAGCTGGCGTCAAGCATCGATTTAATGCCCACGATCTTGGATTATTGCGGCGAGTCGCCCCAGGCCAGTATCGACGGAGTGAGTCTGCGTCGCAAGCCGAAGGAACGACCGCTCTATTGGCACTATCCGCACTATTCCAATCAAGGAGGCGTGCCGGGCGGGGCGATGCGGGAAGGGAAGTGGAAGCTGATCGAGTTCTACGAGGACAACCGCTTGGAACTTTTCAATCTCGCGACCGATCCAGGGGAGCAAGAAAACCTCGCGAAAAAGGAAAGAGCCCGCACGGAACGAATGCGGGCTCAATTAGACTCTTGGCGCAAGAAGCATGGGGCGATAATGCCCACGATCAATCAAAACTACAGGGAGGACTCCGCCGACCAAGGCTTGGCAGGCGCGGAACGACCCACGGCGTATTGATTGCCTTGGTATGCCTTAGAATCAGGATCCTGCGGCTTGGTTCAACATGTTGGCGCAGGTCCCCAAGATGCCACTAATCGACGGAGCGATATTGGTGGGGAAGAATGCCATGGCCGCCACGGCGACGAATCCGGCCAACATGGCGTATTCAATAAGGTCTTGGCCTTTCGTATCGCGAGCGAGACGGCGGCCGAGGTTTTTAGCAAGTTTCAGCATCGGTTCCAAACTGTAGGCAATCATGTTCTAGTACTCCGTGCGTTTGAGTTATCTTCATAGTCGGCGAAAGCTAGGTTTGATTCAACTAAGCAAAAGCCGTAGTATCCACCTAATTTTCCATTAGTACTTTTAGAATTTTCTAAGGTGCCACCTAGGGTACCGTTGAAGGGAGTCGCAAGGGATATATGCCGGTTAAGCTCTTTCTTTGCTGTATTTTCTCTTTCCTGGTCATGGCCCAGGACCCCAAAGACCTGGAGGCGGTTGTAAATACGGAATTGGGAAGTTTTCGCATCGAGTTCGCTCCAGATAAGGCGCCCCGTCATGTATCTTTCTTTATCGACAACATCAAGAAGAACAATTACGACGGCACAGCGTTTCACCGTGTGTTTGCATACTCTCTCATTCAGGGTGGCGACCCTTTACTGAAAGATCCGAAAACAAAGAAAGAGCTTTGGGGAACGGGTGGCTTGAAGCTGCAAAAGGAAGAGTTCAGCGATCTGAAACACGAGCGCGGCGTGGTCTCCACTGTCAGCATTCCAGGCCAGAAGGATTCCGATGGAATGCAGTTCTTCGTCTGCATTGCCCCGCAGCCGGCTCTAGACGGGAAGTATTCGAGTTTCGGCCGTGTCACGGAAGGTATGGATGTAGTGGAGAAGATTTCCCAGGCACCGGTGGGCGAAGGTGGGGTTACGGACAAACCGGTGCGAATCCTGTCAATCACTCTCGAGAAAAAAAAGACCGAACCCTATGTGGACGCCAACCCCGAAGAGCTCAAGAAGACCGTGCGAGTGGAAACAACCTTGGGTATTTTCCGTTTCGAGATGCGTCCGGATTGGGCGCCGGAGAACGTGCGGAATTTCCTGAAGCTCTCTGCCAGTAAATGGTACGAGGGCACCTCTTTCCACCGCATCGCACCGGGCTTCGTGGTGCAGGGGGGCGCGGAAGGCATGCGCGAAGGCAGCCAGACTCATCCAGCGGACCGCTGGGTGCGAAGCGTGCCCGGGGAATTCAGCGCTCCCGTGAAGCACGAGCGCGGCATTCTATCCATGGCGAGAGGTGACGATCCAAACTCTGCGACAACCTCATTCTTCATCGTGCTGGCGCCCTCGCCGCACCTTGATGGGAAGTACTCCGCATTCGGCCGTGTTATCGAAGGCCTCGAAGTGCTGGAAGCTTTCGAGAAGGAAGCGGTCGATGGCGAAACGCCGAAGCGGCGATTGGAGATTTTAAAAGTCAGCGTCGAGTAGAACGCGACCAGGCCAGGCCGTCGAAGTGGTCCAACTTCTCGTCCCAGGTGCCAAACTTCGCCGCCATCTGCCCGCCATCGACAAAAAGCGTCGAGCCCGTGATGTAGGAGGCCGCCGGGGAGGCAAGGAAGGCAATCGCTTCCGCTACTTCTTCCGGACGGCCACCGCGGCCGAGCGGCAGCGCCCCAAAGTAACGCCGCGCGAAGGCTTCGTCCTGAAAGGCACTTTCGGTAAGCGGGGTGCGAATGAAGCCGGGACATACGGCGTTGACGCGAATGCCCAAGGGTCCTAATTCATTCGCCGCCGTATGTACCAGCCCCAGCAGACCGGCCTTGGAGGCGTTGTAGGCGATCAGTCCTGCCTCGCCATCGAAGGAGTTTGTGGACGCCGTGAAAACGATGCTGCCGCCCCGCATGTGGCGCGCGCATTCCTGCAGTAAGCGAAAGTTCGCGCTGAGATTGATTTCCAGCGTGCGGTTCCAGTTGTTGCCGCTAGTTTCCAGCAAATTTTCCGGTTGGCATACACCTGCATTCAAGACGGCGATATCGATGCGGCCGGCTCGCTCCAATATTTGAGCTGCAGCGGATTCCACGCTCAAGTCGACGACAATATCTTCCCCGGGCGATAAGCCGGCGCCGATTACTTCTGCGCCTTCCCGGCGGAAGATGGCCGCGGTGGCGGCGCCGATACCGGTTGCCGCTCCCGTGATCAAGGCCCGTAGTCCCTCCAGCCGCATTAGGAAGCAGACAGACTTTGGATAAAGCTGTCCGCCTCCACAATCGAACTCTCAATATCGGTAATCAACGCGGCCACATCGGAATCGAGTTTCGTCGAAGTGCTCTTGAGGGATCCGATGGCCTTGGCGTTGAGATTGTGTTTGAGAAACGTTACCTGGTCCTGAAAGGCTTGCAGAACGGGCGCGATCTTTTTTTCCGTGGCGCGCATCTTTTGCATATATTGCAGATGCCGCTGTTTGGTGTCGCGCAGAATGCGCCTGCTCTTGTTGCGCAGTTCCCCGTTCTTCATGCCGCCGATTTCCTTGTCCCATTCGTTGAAGAGGTCGCCCGCCACCTGGTCGATGGATGCCACGCGATTGGTTAAATCCTTCGCGCGGCTTTGGGCGTCCTCCAGGGAGCCGTTCAATTTCTTGTAGGTCTTCTCGAGGTTTCCGCCATCGAATCCGGTCAGTTCCTGAAAGGCTTCGAGCGTCGTCTTCAACTGCTCCTTGGCCTTCTCCTGATCCTTCTTCCCGTCGATGACGCGTTGCACCAGGATGTCCCGCTTCTCCTTGCCTAGTTTCTCCATGCTGGCGTAGTAAAGAGAGCTGCAACCGGTTAGAACTAGGGCCGCAAGCGGCAGGAATCTTCTCATGTGATGCTCCAATGCCTATGGTATTCTCTTGCGCGAGGCGGAGGCGACGATCTTGCAAAGAATGGTATGGTTCGACATCCCCGTGAAGGATCTGGCCAGGGCGATGGCATTCTACGGGGCGGTTCTAGACTGGGAGGTGAAGCAGGAGTTTCCAGGGGTCGCCGTGTTTAGTCACGAGCATTCCCCTGCCGGCTCTTCAGTCGGCGGTTGTCTGACGGAAGACAAGGAAACGCAACCCACTGAGCACGGCGCCTTGCTGTACTACAGTGTTACGGGACGGCACGGGGAGGCGGAAAGCCTCGTTGCGCGCCATGGCGGCAAGGTCCTCACGCCCAAACATCCGATCGGCCCCTTCGGCTATCGAAGTATCGTGCTGGATTCCGAAGGGAACCGAATTGCGCTGCACAGCGAGCCAGATGTGGCTTAGGCTCGACATTGTGAGTGATTGACGGCTACGAAATAGTGAAGTAGCGTCCCCCGAAGAAACGTCGTATACTGTGATTTTGGCTCTCTGCCTCGTGCAGGGTGAGGTGTGTATGTTTCTCAATGTGCGGGACTTGGAACTCCGTCCCCAGCGATTTAGTCAGGAGTTTCCTCCTGGCGCAATCGACCTGCTCGATGAGAGACTGCGCCAGAACTCAGTACTGAAAGTGGAAGGCAGAGCGGATTACTCGCCGGCATTGCAAGAGATCCGGATCGTGGGACACCTAAACGTGGAACTCGCTTCCGAATGCGACCGATGCCTGGAGGAGTGCCGGTTTTTGCTTGATGCGGATTTCCGTCTCAACTACATGCCCGCCGACGCAAATGTGGCGCCGGAAGAGGCGGGGTTGAACGACGACGAAGCCAGCCTCGGTTTTTACGAAGGCGACGGCCTCGATCTCATCGAAGTCTTCCGGGAGCAAGTCGTTCTCGGCGCGCCGATGCATTGGCTGTGTAAGGAAGACTGCAAGGGGCTTTGCCCCACCTGCGGCGAAAACTGGAACCAGCGTTCGTGTGGGTGCCAGGCGGTGGATGTGCAAGACCGCTGGGGCGCGCTGCGAGACTGGAAGGCCGCCAAGTAGTAAGGCCAAAACGATTTCATAGAACCTGAGAAAGTAGAAGAAGTAGAGATACCATGCCGAATCCAAAACGCCGTC
>VFQP010005081.1_pt1 | contig 11713 bp, 11 predicted proteins | sample 3512351 | NCBI WGS metagenome assembly VFQP01 (sample SAMN10412372, study PRJNA504923) | tailings metagenome | isolation source: Relicate 1 Philex TSF1 revegetated site | place: Philippines: Tuba, Benguet | collected 2017-08-29
TGGACCAGTCACCGCGACGGAAGGGCTGCCCGAAGGTCACGGGCACGCTGGTCTGCGCGCTGGCGGCCGACACCTCGATGCAGGTGATCGCGCCGCTGGCGCAAGCCAGGCCGGCGGCGCCGGCGGCCGGCGCAGGGGCCGGCGAAGGCGCGGGGGCTGGGGCAGGCGCGGGGGCAGGTGCGGGGGCCGGGGAGGGAGCGGGCGAACCGGAGGGCGCCGGCGAAGGCGCGGGGGCTGGCGCCGGGGCGGGCGAGGGCACGCCGGAGGAGGGCGCGGGCGCGGGGGTCGACCGGCTGATCTCGGTGGGGGTGCCGCCACCGCCGCCGCAGGCAGACAAAGCCAGGGTAGCGAGCAGCGAACACAGCATCCGCGAGCGATTGATCGAAGGCGAAGCGCCGGCGTTGGGGTTCATCGATGATGAAGAAAGAGCAGGTACGGCACAACCACGGCCAGCGCATGAAGGTCTGCGCGGATGTCGGGGAAGCGGGGGAGCGGGCGGCGCGGGATCGCGCATTCGCGAGGTCAACACGCCGCCAGCGGCGCGATGGTTCCACGGCTTTGTGTCATCACCGATTCAGGATGTAGGTTGCCGGCCCGCCAGCAGGGGGTGGCCAAAGGGGGTGTTTCCCTCGGAAGGGGGATGCGTGAGGTCAAAATCACACATGTTCGGACTGTTTCCTTTGGATACATTTAACCCGATGGTCGCACATCTGCGTGGCGGTGGCGCCTGGCGCGTCGCGGCCCTGTTGGGCGCCTTGGGCGCGGCGGGGCTGGGCCTCTGGTGGGCCGGCCAGCACCCCCTGGGCCCGGGCTGGGCGGTGGTGGCCTTCATCGCGATCGCCGCACTGGCCGCTGCCCGGCCAACCGGCTCGGTGGTGGTGTTCGCCAGCCTGCTGCCGGTGGTGGACCTGGGCCTGCAAACGGGCCCCTGGGCCGCCGAGGAGACCGACCTGCTCGTGCTCGCGACGGCCACGGGCGTCCTGGCGCGGCTGGCCGTTCGCAGCGCCGACGCCGGGCTGCCCAGCTTGACGCGGCGCCTGGCGGTGTTCTGGCTGTGCGGCGCGCTCGTGTTGCTCGGCGGTGCGGCCCCGGTATGGGGGGCCGCGCCACCAGCCGAGCCGGGCCTGCTGTGGCCTGCGAGCAAGGCCTTCGTGTGGGCCTCGCTGCTGTTGCCCTTGTGGCTCGCGGCGCACGCCGGCGATGCGGAGCGCCTGGCCTGGCGCTGGACGCTCGGCCAAGCCCTGGGACTGGCCCTGGTGGGCGGCACGGTGCTGCTGGAGCTCGTGGGTTTCAGCGGCTGGCCGCTGGCGCTGCCTGGCTACCGCGCCGTCGGCTGGTTCTGGGAGATGCGCCTGGGCGGCGGAGCGATCGACGTTTACCTGGCCTGCACGCTGCCCCTGACCGCCTGGGCGCTGCTGCGCGAGCGCCCAGGCCGGCGTTGGTGGGTGCTGGCCGGGCTGCACCTGTTGGCCTTGCAGGTGCTGGTGGCCACGCAATCGCGGGCGCTCGTGGTCGCGGCCGCGGTGGCGATCGTGCTGCTGCTCGCCTGCGCGGCGCGCTGGCCCACGCCGGGCTGGTCGCGCCGGCAGCGCTGGCGCTGGGCGCTGTTCGCGGGCCTGCTCACCGCGCAGCTCGGCTGGGGGCTGTACATGGGCTCCGATCTGCAGCGGCGCCTGGCCACGTCCGCGGGCGACCTCGGCTCGCGCCTGCAGCACTGGGGCCGCGCGCTGGACACCCTCGCGGACCGCCCGATCGGCTGGGGGCTGGGTGCGGGACAACTGCCCGCGCGTTACGGCGCCGTGCCGGGCGAGGGCGAATTCCCCGGGCGCCTCGAATGGCGGCGCGAGGGGCAGGGCGGCGTGCGCCCCTGGCTCAGCGGCCCGCTGAGCGACCCCCGCATCGGCCACCTGTTCGGCCTGTCGCAGCGCCTCTACGGGCTGCAACCCGGCGGGCACACCGTGCGCTGGGCCATCGCGGCGTCGCAGCCGGCCACGCTGCTGCTGAGCGTTTGCGAGCGGCACCTGCTCTACGACCGGCGCTGCCAGTGGCGACGTGTGCAGGTGCCGGCGAGCGACGCCGGCGCCTCGCCCGCGCCGCTGGTGGAGACGGTGTTGCGCGGCAGCGCCTTCGAGCGCGACGGCTGGCTCGCCTCCGTTCGGCCCGCCATGCTGGGCGTGTCGGTGCTGACCCCTGGCGCCACGGTGCGCGTGGACCGGCTGGAGCTGTGGGACACGAGCGGCCGGCAGCGCCTGGCCAACTCCGATTTCAGTGACGGTGCGGCGCGCTGGGTGGGAGCAGCCCAGGGGCGGTTCGAGCCCTGGCATGTCGACAACCTCTACCTGGAGTTCCTGCTGGAACGCGGCGCGCCGGGCCTGGCAGGCCTGCTCGTGCTGCTCGGCGCTGCCCTGCTGGCAGGCTGGCGGGCCAGCCGCGCCGACCCCTGGTCGGCCGCGCCCGGCATGCTGGCGGCCGCGCTGGCCCTGGGCCTGCTCGGGCTTTTGATCAGCAGCGCTGAAATGCCGCGCCTGATGCTGCTGGTCTGGCTCGGTCTGGGCATGTGCCTGCAGTTGAAGCCAAAAACATCACACAAAGTCAGGATGTAAACGATTGTTCTGACTTGTAGCGACCGTTATCCTCGACCGGGTTACATCAGCCGCCGTGATGCGGGCATCACCGATGCCCTCGGCAAGACCGCGTGATCAAGATCTTCAACCACTACTTCGACCGGCGCACGGTGTTCCAGCTGCTGCTGGACGTGTCGCTCGTGGCGGGCGTGTTCCTCGGGGCCCTCATCGCCCTGTCCGAACCGGCCGACCTGAACCCGACGCAGATCAGCCAGGGCCTGGTGCGCGGCCTGATCATGGGGGTGGGCTTCCTCGCGATCAATTCGGCCCTGGGCTTCTACGACCGCCACAGCAGCCTGAGCACGCGCCAGGCGATCGCCCGCTCGCTGGTGTCGTTCTGCCTGACCACCCTGTTCGTGGTGGGCGTGCTGCTGCTCATGCCGCTGCAGGCCTTCTACGGCCGCACCTGGTCGGTGGTGCTGATCATGATGGTCACGGCCGGGCTGCTGATCTACCAGGTGGTGGCCGGCGAATTCCTGCCCAAGTCGGTCGCCAAGCGGCGCGTGCTGGTGTTCGGCACGGGGGAACGCGCCCATGCCGTGGGCAAGTGCCTCAGCCGCCGCGGCGCCAACGCCGAGCTCTGCGGTTACCTGGCCGGCCCCAACGAGCGCGAGCAGGTGGTGCCGAACGAAGCGATCCTGCCACCCGCGCCACGGCTGGCCGACGTGGTGGCCGCCAAGCGCGTGGATGAAATCGTGGTGGCGCTGTCGGAGCGGCGCGGCGGCAGCATGCCCATGCGCGAGTTGCTCGACTGCAAGCTCAGCGGGGTGCGCGTGACCGACATCGCCACCTTCTACGAGCAGAACGTCGGCCAGATCCGCCTGGACGCGGTGTCGGCGGGCTGGCTCATCTTCGGCGAGGGTTTCAACCAGGGCGTGATCCGTTCCTCCATCAAGCGGCTGTTCGACCTGCTGGGCGCACTGGTGCTGCTGCTGGTGTCGCTGCCGGTGATGCTGGTCACGGCCATCATCATCAAGCTCGAAAGCCCGGGCCCGATCTTCTACCGCCAGGAGCGCGTGGGCCTGAACGGCAAGCCTTTTGACGTCGTGAAGTTCCGCAGCATGCGCACCGATGCCGAGAAAGACGGCGTGCCGCGCTGGGCCACGGCGGGCGACAGCCGCGTCACCCGCGTCGGCAAGGTCATCCGCAAGCTGCGCATCGACGAGCTGCCCCAGATCTGGTCGGTGCTGCGCGGCGACATGAGTCTGGTGGGCCCGCGCCCCGAGCGCGCCTTCTTCGTCGAGAAGCTGGTCCAGGAAATTCCCTTTTACGCGGTGCGGCACAGCGTCAAGCCCGGTGTCACGGGCTGGGCGCAGGTGCGCTTCCAGTACGGCGCGACGGTCGAAGACACGGCCGAGAAGCTCCAGTACGACCTGTACTACGTGAAGAACCACTCGTTGTTCCTTGATCTGGTGGTGCTTTTCGAGACGGTCGGCGTGGTGCTGACCGGCAAAGGTGCGCAATAAGGCCGCCGCCGGGCCCCAACCGATTACTTTTTGCTACAGAACGACGTAGAATCCGCCCAAACCGCGGGGGTATCCATGATGCTCCCCAGGGTGTCAGCCAAGAGAGGCCCAGCATGACCCAACCGACCCAAGAACCGACCCCCCAGCGCCCCGCGCCCCGTGGAGGCCTGTCGCGCCGACAGATCGTGCGGGCCGGCCTGAGTGCGGCGCCCGTGGTCGCTGCCGTCAAGAGCAACACCGTGCTGGCCGGCGACCATTCGTGCGTCAAGCCGTCCACCTTCTCGTCGCTGCGTGCGGCCAACATGAAGGTGAGCGCGCAGCGCGAGATCAAGACCGACTACGAGTGCCGCTCGCACGGCTACTGGAAGAACAACAACGCCGGTCTCGAGCGCAACTTCAAGACCGCGACGCAATTCATCTCGACCACGACCGGCTTCGTCGCCAACCCGGGCAGCGCTTATGCAGGCAAGTCGCTGCAGCAGGTGCTCGAGATGGGCGGCAACCAGTACAACGCGGCGCTGGCGCGCCACGTGGTCGCGGCGTACCTCACCGCGGTGGCCTACCGCAACGACCCGACCGTCGTGATGCTCACGACCAGCCAGTGCCAGGCGATCTGGAACAACCAGGGCGTGTGGTCGCCGTTCGCCGGCACCACCTGGACCCTGGCCCAGACCATGGCCTACTTCGACACGGTGTACGGCCCTTCCTTCCTGTGACCGCCGAGGCGTCCGAAGACCGCTGGATCTGCCGGCACCCCGACGCCCTTGTCCTGAAATCCTGGCCCGAAGGTTCGGTGGTGTACGACGCCGCCGACAGCAGCCTTCACGCGCTCACCGCGGTCGCGGCCGAACTGCTGGCCCTGATGCTCGACGGCGCTGAGCACACACCCGACGACCTCGCACGCCGCATGCTGCAGGACACCCCCGAGACCGACGAGGTGGACGGCGTGCGACAGCAGCTCTTGCACTTCGAACACCTGGGCCTGCTGGAGCGGGTGGTGGCATGAGCGCGGCGCTGCGCGTGGGCGATCTGAGCCGCGCCGAGCTCGGCGAACGCCTGGCCGGCCCCGGCGTGGTGCTGGCCATTCCACCGTTCAACGTCCACCTGCGCAGCCCCATACCGGTGGTGGCCGATGGCGTGCACCGGCTGTATGCAGCCCATGCCGTGCTCGATGCGACCGAGGCGTTCTGCGATTTCCACATCGGTCTGGTGCCGCGCCGCGGCTGGAGCGGCGCCCTGTGCGAGCTCGACGTGGACGGCATGCGCCCGTTCACGCCGCTCGCGCGCGGCGAAGCCTTTGCGCTGTTCGAGTGGGGGCTGAACTGGTGCGTCACCAGCCATTGCCACGGCTGGATCACCATCCACGCGGCCGTGCTCGAGCGCGACGGCCTCGCCGTGCTGCTGCCGGGCCCGCCCGGCTCGGGCAAGAGCACGCTCTGCGCGTGGCTCATGCACCAGGGCTGGCGGCTGCTGTCCGATGAACTTGCGCTGATCGATCCCGGACACGGCGGGCTCACCGCGTCGCCGAGGCCCATCAGCCTGAAGAACCGCTCCATCGAGGTGATCTCGCAGCGCGTGCCCGGTGCGGTGATCGGCCCGGTGGCGCACGACACGGCCAAGGGCATGGTGGCCCACCTGCAGGCCTCGCCCGACAGCCTGGCACGCGCCCATGAGCGTGCCACCCCGCGCTGGATCGTGCTGCCGCGCTTCAGCGCCGGCGCCTCCCTCACGACCGAAGCGCTGGACCGTCCGACGGCGCTGGTGGAATTCACCTCGAACAGCTTCAACTACCACGTGCACGGGCCGCAGGGCTTCGAGCGGCTGGCCGCCACCGTGGAGGCCTGCGACACGCTGCGTCTGAGCTATGGCGATCTCGACGAGGCCGCCGCCTGGTTCGACGCGCTCGTGCAGGCGCAGCGCCGTGCCGCGGTGGACGAAGGGGCCGGCGCTTGATGCACCCGGCCCTGCGACCCGTTGTGCAGCTGCTGCGCGAGCCCTCGAGCGCGCGCGGCCTGAGCCTGGCGCAGTGGGATCTGGTGGTGCGCGTCGGCCGCCGCGCCGACCTGCTGGCGCGCATGGCCGAGCGCCTGGCGGGCGCCGGCCTGGACACCGAGCTTCCCGCCCCGGTGTGGCGCCACTTCGACGCCGCCCGGCGGCTGTCGCTGCGCCAGCACGACGAGCTGCGGCACGAGGTGCGCCGGCTGCAGCCGCTGTTCGGCCGCATCGGCCTGCCGCTGGTGCTGCTCAAGGGCTCGGCCTACGTGCTGGGCGGTATGCAGGCCGGGCAGGGCCGCATGGTGTCGGACATCGACATCCTGGTGCCGCGCGCGCGCCTGGGCGAGGCCGAATCGGTGCTCATGATCCATGGCTGGGTCAGCACCAAGCCCGACGCCTACGACCAGCACTACTACCGCACCTGGATGCACGAGCTGCCCCCCATGCGCCACCTGCGGCGCGGCACCGTGCTCGATGTGCACCATGCGCTGGTGCCGCTGTCGGGCGCGCTGCCGCCGCAGATGGACGCCATCCTGGCCGCCGCGCGCCCGCTGCCCGGCTGGCCCGGGGTCTGCGCGCTCGGGCCCGCCGACCTGGTGCTGCACAGCGCCGCCCACCTCTACACCGAAGGCGAGCTCGAGATGGGGCTGCGCGGCCTGGTCGATCTGCAGCTGCTGCTCGACGAACTGGGTCGCGACAGCGCCTTCTGGCCCGCGCTGCTGGCGCGCGCCGACGCCTTGGGCTGGCAGGCCCCGCTTGCCCAGGCCCTGCGCCAGTTGGACCAGGTGCTTGAATGGCCCACGCCCGCGGCCGCGGCCGGCTGGCTGGCCTCGCAGGGCCGCGCGCGCTGGCGCCAGCCGCTGGTGGACGCCCTGTACCGGCGCGCCCTGCAACCCGACCACCCGCTGTTCGCCAGTGCCCTGACAACCGTGTCGCGCAGCGCGCTGTACCTGCGCGGCCACTGGTTGCGCATGCCGCCGCTGCTGCTGGCGCGCCACCTGCTGCAAAAGGCCGTGATGGCCTGGCGCAGCCCCCCGAAAGCCGGTTGATCATGCGCCGACGCGAGTTGCTGGCCATGGGCGCCGCCGCCATCGCCGCGCCCCTGAGAGGGCGGGCCGCCGGCATGGCGGACACGGTGGCACGCGTCAAGCCTTCGGTCGTGCTCGTGGGCACCTACCGCGAAACCGACACGCCACGTTTCCAGCTGCGCGGCAGCGGCTTTCTGATCGGCCGCGGCCAGCAGGTGGTCACGTGTTCGCACGTGCTGCCGGGCGCCGACGCCGACCTGGTGGTCCAGGTGCTGCGGCCCGACGGCGGTTGGGCGCGCCACCCGGTGCACCTGGGCGCACTCGACGAGCGCAGCGACCTGGCCCTGCTCACGCTCGACAGCGCCATCGGCCCCGGCCTGCCGATCGGCGACTCCGGCAAGGTCCGCGAGGGCGATGACCTGGCGTTCATGGGCTTTCCGATCGGCAACCTGCTGGGTTACTCGCACGTGGTGCACCGCGCCATGGTGTCGAGCATCACCGCGGCGCTGCTGCCCAGCCCCGATGCCGAGCGGCTGCGCGAGAACGCCATCCGCGGCCTGCGCTCGGGCAATTTCTCGCTCTTCCAGCTCGACGCCGTGGCCTACCCCGGCAACAGCGGCGGGCCGCTGTTCCGCCCCGAGACCGGCGAGGTGGTGGGCGTGATGAACATGGTGCTGCTCAAGGGCACGCGCGAGTCGGCGCTGAGCCAGCCCTCGGGCATCGCCTACGCGGTGCCGGCGGCGCGGCTGCGCGAGCTCATGGAGCGCGCGCGGTGAGCCTGGAGCGCGTGGACACGGTGGTGATCGGCGCCGGCGTGGTCGGCCTGGCCGTGGCGCGCGCGCTCGCGCTGCAAGGGCGTGAGGTCTGGGTGCTCGAACGCGAGGCCGCCATCGGCACCGGCACCAGCTCGCGCAACAGCGAGGTGATCCACGCAGGCATCTACTACCCGGCCGGCTCGCTCAAGGCGCGCCTGTGCGTGCGCGGCAAGGCACTGCTCTACGACTATGCGGTCGAGCGGGGCATCGCGCACCGGCGCTGCGGCAAGCTCATCGTGGCGAACACGCCGTCGCAGCAGGGCGCGCTGGCCGGCATCGTGGCGCGCGCGGCCGGCAACGGCGTGAACGATCTGCGCCTGCTCACGCCCGACGAGGCCCGCGCGCTGGAGCCTGCGCTCGACTGCCGCGGCGCGGTGCTGTCGCCGTCCACCGGCATCGTCGACAGCCACGGCCTGATGCTCGCGCTGCAGGGCGACCTGGAACACGCGGGCGGCCTGGTGGCGCTGCACGCCAACGTGCACGCCGTGCTGCGCGACGGCACGGCCTGGCGCTTGCAGGCCGACGACGGCACCGAACTGCTCGCCGAACGCGTGGTGAACGCCGCGGGCCTGCAGGCCTGCGCGCTGGCGCAGGCCATCGAGGGCATGCCCGCGGGTCTGGTGCCGCGGCCGTTCTACGCCAAAGGCAGCTACTTCACGCTGAGCGGGCGTTCGCCCTTCACGCGCCTGATCTACCCCGCGCCCGAGCCCGACAAGCACCTGGCCGGCCTGGGCGTGCACCTCACGATCGACCTGGGCGGCCAGGCCAAGTTCGGGCCCGATGTGCAATGGGTCGACGACCCCGCCGACCTGCAGGTGGACCCGGCGCGCGGTGAAGCCTTTTACGCCGAGGTGCGGCGCTACTGGCCCGGTCTGCCCGACGGCGCGCTGCTGCCGGGTTATGCGGGCATGCGGCCCAAGATCAGCGGGCCGCACGAACCCGCGGCCGACTTCGTGGTGCAAGGCCCCGCCGAGCACGGGCTGCCGGGCCTGGTGAACCTGCTGGGCATCGAATCGCCCGGGCTCACGAGCTGCCTGGCGATCGGCGAGCTCGTGGCCGAGCGCCTCAGCGCTGGTGGTGCTTCATGGCGCGCTCCACCTCGCGCTTGCCCTCGCGTTCCTTGATGGTGTCGCGCTTGTCGTGCTCGGCCTTGCCCTTGGCCAGCGCGATCTCGCACTTCACGTGGCCGCCTTTCCAGTGCAGGTTCAGCGGCACCAGCGTGAAGCCCTTCTGCTCGACCTTGCCCACGAGCCGGTTGATCTGCTCCTTGTGCAGCAGCAGCTTTTTGGTGCGCACGCTGTCGGCGCTCACGTGGGTGCTGGTGGTGCGCAGCGGGTTGATCTGGCAGCCGATGAGGAACAGTTCGCCTTCGCGGATGACCACGTAGCCGTCGGTGAGCTGCACCTTGCCCTCGCGCAGGGCCTTCACTTCCCAGCCCTGCAGCACCATGCCCGCCTCGTAGCGTTCCTCGATGGCGTAGTTGAACAGCGCCTTCTTGTTGTCGGCGATGCGGCTGTCGCCCGTGCCGGGCTTGGATTTCTGGGAGGTGGCCATGGGCTTCTATCTGGGGCCTGAGGGCCTGTGCTGCAAGGCCACCTAGAATCAGCGCGACCTTTCGAGTGCCCCGGCAGCGGGGCGCGAGGGACCGGCATTGTATGAAAACCATCAACAAGTCGGTGCTGCTGTGGCACAGCGCGCACGAGATGTTCGCGCTGGTGACCGATGTGCAGCACTACCCCCAGTTTCTGCCCTGGTGCGACCGCGCCGACGTGATCGAACGCCTCGATGACGGCATGGTGGCCCGCGTGGGCATGGCCATCGCGGGTCTGCAGCAGAGCTTCACCACACGCAACCTGCACGTCGAAGACCGCGAGGTCCACATGGCGCTGGTCGACGGCCCGTTCTCGCAGCTCGATGGCCGCTGGCTGTTCACGCCGCTGGGTGACGGCAGCCAGCGCGCGTGCAAGGTGGAGTTCACGCTGCGCTACGGTTTTTCGAGCGGCACGCTGGCGGCCGTGGTGGGCCCGGTGTTCGACCGCATCGCGGGCAGCCTGGTCGATGCCTTCGTGAAGCGGGCCGACCAGGTCTACGGCGAGGCCTGAGGCATGCGCGTGACCCTGGTGTTCGCGAGCGCACCGCGCGAGGTGCACGAAGCCGCTGTGGACGTGGCCGAAGGCGCCACCGTGGCCGACGCCCTGAGGGCCGCGGGCTGGCACGAACGCTTCGCTGCGGTGGACGGCCTGAGCCTGGCGGTCTGGGGCCGGCGTTGCGCGGGCGGGCAGCCGCTGCGCGAGGGCGACCGGGTGGAGCTGTTGCGCGGTCTGCGCGTGGACCCCAAGGTGGCGCGGCGCGAGCGCTTCGTGGGGCAGGGCGCGCGCTCGGCGGGCCTGTTCGCCAAACGCCGTCCGAATTCCAAGGCCGGCTACTGAACCCGGCGCGGGCCGGCGTTCACTGCGCCGCGGGCGCGGGCCCGCACTCGCTGCGGATGATCTGCTCGATGCGCTGGCGCTCGCTCGCGCGGGTCTTGTCGTCCATGAACTCGCGCTCGCCCTTGGCGTTGGTGATGGCCACGCGCATGCCCGAGTCGAGCGTGTTGCGGGCCTGGGTGGCGCGGTTGCAGTTGTCGGCGCGGGCGCGCGCCACGCGCTCGGCCTCGGCCTTGCGCTTGGCCTCTTCGGCCGCCTCGGCCTGCTTCTTGCGCGCTTCCAGTTCGCTGTCCTTGGCGGGCAGCTTCGGGGCGGCGGGCGCGGCCGGGCTGGCCGCGGTGGGCTCGGCGGGCGCCGCCGGCGCAACGGGCGCCATGGGGCTCGTCTGCCCGGGGCGTTTGAGGATGTTCTTGTCCGGCGTGCCCGCGGGCGGCGCGGTGTCGCTGAACACCTTGCGGCCGGTGCTGTCGATCCATTGCCACTGCGCCAGGGCGGCGGGCAGCGCCAGGGCGGTGACCAATGCCAGCGATGCCTGGGCCAGGAGGCGGTGGGGGCGGTGGGGTTTGCGCATCCGGGCAGTGTAGAACGCGGGGGCGGCGGGCCGTCAAGGACGCCCGCCCAAGCGGCCCTGGGGCAGCCCGGACGGCAGGCCCGCCATGGCCCCGCGCGGCGAAGGCCCGGAGGGCCTGGGTACAATGCCGTTTTTGGAGATCCCCCTCATGCGCCTCCTCGGCAACGCGCTCACGTTCGACGACGTCTTGCTGGTGCCCGCGTACTCCCAGGTCCTGCCCAAGGACACTTCGCTGGCCACCCGTTTCTCCCGCAACATCCAGCTCAACCTGCCTCTTGTGTCCGCGGCCATGGACACGGTGACCGAGGCCCGCCTGGCGATCGCCATCGCGCAAGAGGGCGGCATGGGCATCATCCACAAGAACCTCTCGGCCGCCGAACAGGCGGCGCACGTGGCCAAGGTCAAGCGCTACGAGAGCGGCGTGCTGCGCGACCCGGTGGTGATCGCGCCCGACACCACGGTGCGCCAGGTCATGAAGCTGTCCGACGAGCTCGGTGTCTCGGGCTTCCCCGTGGTCGACGCGGGCCGCGTGGTCGGCATCGTCACCGGTCGCGACCTGCGCTTCGAAACCCGCTACGAGCTGCCGGTGCGCGAGATCATGACGCCGCGCGAGCGCCTGATCACCGTGCCCGAAGGCACCACGCCCGAAGAAGCCAAGGCCCTGCTCAACAAGCACAAGCTCGAGCGGCTGCTGGTGGTCAACGACGCCTTCGAGCTCAAGGGCCTGATCACCGTCAAGGACATCACCAAGCAGCTCAACTTCCCCAACGCCGCGCGCGACGCCGCCG
>VFQP010005082.1_pt1 | contig 11712 bp, 14 predicted proteins | sample 3512351 | NCBI WGS metagenome assembly VFQP01 (sample SAMN10412372, study PRJNA504923) | tailings metagenome | isolation source: Relicate 1 Philex TSF1 revegetated site | place: Philippines: Tuba, Benguet | collected 2017-08-29
AGGTCACCTCGTCAATCTGTTCCTCATGGCGTTCGTGGTCCGCGTGCACCTTGAGCAGCTCCAGCTCATACGCGACCCCAGAGGCGTGCGGCCCCGACTCGCCAGCCGCCTGCTGCGAATCCAACATCTGCGAGTCGCCCTCCGCCATCGCGGTGGAGAGGTACGCGTCCTCAGCGCTCTGCTCGCTGCGTGTTCCTGCGGTCAGTTTCGGGGCCCGCGCGCATGGCAAACTCGGCAGCGAGCAGGCGCGCAGCAGCAGCCGTCCTCACGCGCGATGGGGGCCTGCCAGAGCGCTGAGTCCATCACGGACCCGCTCGAGCAGCGATTGGTCAAGGCCGTGGTGGAGGCGAACGCCAAGCACAGGCAACAGCAGCAGCGAGAGCAGCAGCAGCAGGGAGGTGCCAAAGCTCCGCACAGCCGTCAAGCGTCCATGGCGTCTCTGCTGCTGAGCTTTGGCCGAATGCGGCCAGGCAAGTCAACATGCACGGCGGGGGGGGAGCGCACAAGCGCGAACAGCAGGCATGCAGCACGCGCATAATTCTTGACAGTGGCACGTCGCCCTCGCGTCTCGCCCGCACGATTTGGTGCGTGTCGTACCTGTGGTGGGCAAATTTGCGCGCAGGCTTCGTCAAAGTCAGAGAGCTGCACAAGGAGGCGTGCGCAGGGGGGGCAGCGCTTGAGGTGGCTGCGCTCAAGGCCCAGGCGGGCGTCCTGGGGCTGGGCGGCTTGAGCGGCCCAGCCATGGCCGAGCTCTCGCAGATGCTGGCGAGCAGCAAGCGCACGCTGGGTGCGGATGACCTGCTCATGGTGAGCCTGCTTGCCTTGAGGGTCCTGGGGGGCTTCCGCCCGGCACGGGTGTCACGCGTCCGGCCCTGGTGGCTCAACTGCGCCGCGGTGCACCATCTGCTGCAGGTGCTCACCATTGTCTACTTCACGAGCCCGGAAAGCAGCGGGGAGCTGGCGCCTGAGATTGTGGCCATGCTGGACGTCGTGGAGCAGGCCTTCATGCACTTTGACACCAGCCTCGATGGAATGCTGGAGCGGGAAGAGCTCGACGCCGTCCTCCGGCACGGCAGCGAGGTGAGGAGGGTGGGGCCGCGTGGGGGCGTGGGCTGCCCGCCACACAAGGCGTCCAGGTGGCATGAGCCAAGGCCTGCACGCGGTGGTGGTGTTGCGCTGCAGGGCGGGCACGAGGACGCCGTCAAGCGGCGCCGGCACAAGCACAAGCACGCCGGCGTGGGCGAGCGTCTGTTCGACCTGCTGGACTTTGACCACAGGTGTGGGTGGGGACTCACCTGCACGCTGCTTTGCTTTGCTTTGTGCACGCTGCTGCTGCGAGGCTGAACGCTTGCCCGTGTGTGTGGTGCGGACGCCACGCTGCAGCGGTCGCGTGTCGTTCAAGGAGTTCATCCTGGGCATGGAGAAGCTGGTGCTCAGCGAGCTTGAAGAGGAGGAGGAAGAGGCGCAGGCGCAACAAGGAGAACAAAGCAAGGTGCGCCGGCGGCAAGCAGGGACTGGTCGTATGCCGTGACGTGCGTGCAGTGGATGACACACCACAAACTCGCCCCTGCGCTCGCATGCAGGCCTTGGCGACCAGCAGCGCGTCCTTGGCGGCACACGCAAACGGAGTCCCAGTCGAGGCGCATTAGAGAAGAAATGCCCCCCTTCAGACGCTCCTGAACTGCCCTGCTCTGCTCTCCGACGTTATCGTCACGGCGTGCTGCCTCCGCAAAATGTGTCACACGCCTCCCTGGAACCCCCACCCCGAACACGAAAAAAAATGTGTGCAACTGCAAGCAGCGAGGAGGAATCCCAGGTCACCCCGAGCGCAGCCTAGTGTACAACACCTACGGTGTGGGAAAGAGAAGGGACCGCCGTGTGCTCATGAGCGCCGCCGTGCTCCGCAACAAGGCCCACAGCAGCAGGCCATTCCATCGATGGCCCGCGCGAAATCGCCCCGGCGGCGCACGTCCCAACGTGGACGCCCCCCTTCACATCTTGCTGGCCGGGGCCGCCAGCGCGCGCGCCGGCGAAAAGACCTTTGCCGGGAAGCCCGGCTCCAGTGGCCGGCCCGTCAGCAGCAGCGCCAGGTTGCGCGCGCAGTTGTACGCCCTCACCATGCCGTAGCCGCTGAAGCCCATGCACACGTACTCGAACGTCGGGCCGCCGCCGGCGCCCTTTGGCGGACTGCTCGCCAGCTCGGGCGGCAGCGCGCCCCACAGCGGCCAGTGGTCCTTGGTGAAGCCCAGGATGCCCGCCCACTCCAAGTCGTACTGCACCGGCACGGCGGCGGAGCCACAGCCCGCTGGGCCGCCGCCGCCGCCGCCGGCCACCGTCGCCGCCGCCGCCGCCGCGCCGCCGCTCGAGCCGGGCGCGTGCGTGGACAGCACCTTGCCGCTCTTGGTCCAGTTGCCGGCGGCGCCCGCCACAGCCGCCGCGCCGGGCGGGGAGGGCGCCTGGGCGCTGGTGGGCGCCGCCACCAGCACGTCCTGAGTGCGCGGCGGGCGGGCGCCGCCGCCACCGCCAGTCGCGGCCGAGGAGGAGGACGTGGGCCGCGGGAGGGCGCCGGGCAGCGCGAAGAGGTCGGGTAGGGCCGAGGGGAGGTACAGCTTGAGCTGGGCCGAGACGTAGCTGTCGAGCGCCTCGCTGCTATCGTCGCTGGTGCCCCACTCCATGTGCGGCGTCACGTCGCGGAAGCCGCCGATCACCACGCGCCCGTCGTGCCTGCTCAGGGGCGGAGGAGCAGGAAAGGTGGAGGACGCGCTGATGTAGATGGCTCGCAAGGGGCGGCGTGCATGCTGAGCACAGCGCGCGCGGTCGAGCACCGCACCTGCGGCTCCAGTAAACGTATCCGTTGCGCGAGTAAAAGGCGGCGTGCGGCAGCGGGTGCTCGGGCGGCAGCGGGCACGTCACTGTCACCTGCGGGCGAAACAACAGGAAGCCCCTCGGTACGGAGCTCAAGCGCACCCTGGGTGCACACCGGCGCAAGCGTAAACGCGCAGGCCAGGGCCTGCCAGGGCCAGGGCGCGGGGCGCTCACCTGGTTGCGCACGGGCACCAGCCAGCCCAGGCGCGAGAGCTGGGGCAGCAGCTCGTTGTAGCCGTTGGTGCAGTGCACCACGCGCGCCGCGTGAACCACCATGTCGCGCTCGCCGGCACCCGCCGCGCGCCGCGTGGCCTCGTCCAGTCGCACCACCGAGCCGCAGTCGTCGGGCCGGCACACGGCGCGAAAGCGGTGCCCCGAGCCTGCCGAGGGCACGCGCGCAGCGGGCACGCGCAACGGACGCCTGGGTCCAGGCAGGAAGGCTCGCATGATTACAGGTGTGCGCTGCTGGAGCGGCGGGGACACGGGCGAAGGAGGTGTGCGCACCTCCTGGGGGCAGGCGGTCCAGCGCCACCACGCGCGTGTGCTGCATGATGACGAGGTTGGGGCTGTCGGGGTCCACATGGACGGCGCTGGCCAGCAGGGCGTGCGCCAGCCGCACGGCCGTCACCCGCGCAACCTGCGCTCCACCGCAGCCGCACTCTGTGCACAGCGTCAACGGATCCGCGCCCCGGATGTAACTCTCCAAGTCTCACTCGTGACCACAAAGGTCACCTGCTGCTGGCAGAGCCCTCCGACAAAGTGGTGGCGGCCCAGGCGCGCCGTCAGCTGCTCGGGCGTGAGCGGCACGGCCAGCGGCTCCAGGCCCACCCGCCGCTGCATGGCCAGGTCTGCCAGCTCGGCCTCCATCTCCTCCTGCGCAACGCAAAATCGGGGGCGGGTTGCCGGGTGGTTCCGTGGTGCCGCGCAGAATCTGCGGGTCGAGGAGACCGTGAGCCGTCCTGCGTACAAACCTTGCTCTCGCAGAGCGTGAGCCCGCCGTCGGGGAACAGGCTGAACTGCACCTCCTCCTCGAGCTTGCGGCTGGTGATGAAGTCCAGGATGTCCTGGGGTGGGCGCGGGGCAACATGGTCGTGCGGGCGATGAGCGACGGGCGGGCTCACAGAGGCTCTGGGGGACTCGGCAGTGTGGCACACCTACCTGGAAGCAGTGCTGCTCGAAGCGAATCAGCTGCTTGGCGCCCTCGACGCCGTGCTGCTCCACCGTGACGGGCCAGGGCGCACAGAGCCTGCGGGCACCGTTTGCACGACGGTCCGGGGCAGGGTGAACCACTCGCCGCCCGGCGCGCCGCGCAGCCAGCTCCATTCCACCAAGGACTCACGATGGCCACATGATGCCGCCGTTGCGGCCCGTCGCGCCCTCGCTGATGCCCCGCGCCTCCACGACGACCACCTGCGACGCGCGCAGGCGGAGCGCAGGGTTGGGTGCCCCGTCGGTGCTGCTTCCTCGCTCGCGTGAACCACCACCATCTCGCTGGTGAGTGTGGAACTCTCTCTGCGCTGCGTTCCGATGGGTTGGCGGGCCTGGTGGTGGCACGTGGTCGGTGTGCTGGCGCGCTCTGGTGCGTCTGGCGCTACGTCCCCATGAGCTGCGGCGCTCCGGCCTGCAGCACGCCGAGCTGTAGGCTCTCACGGCCGCACCGCGCTGCTGGTGGCTCTCTCCACGCTGCTGGCGAGGCGAGTGAGTCACGCTGGGGTGGCGCTGAGGCGGGTTGCGTTGGCCCCACACTCCCGCGCGCACCTTGAGGCGCGGCTCGAGCGTGCGCAGGTGGTGCGCCAATGAGCACCCCGTGATGCCTGCTCCCACGATGAGCACGTCGGCTTCGAGCGGTGCGCCGGGCTGAGTCGGGGTGGTGCCACCTCCCGCGGGTGTGCGAGGGGAGGACCACGTCGGGCTGGAGCGCAGCCAATGAGAGAGCGAGCCTCGAGGGGCCATGCCGTGCGTGCGCTGCTTCCCTCTGCGCGAGAGCAGACCAGGGTTGTTCCCCTTTTCGCGAGCAAAAGCGTGTCGCACGGCCGAGAGCGTCTGCAGTCCGCAGGGAAGCTTCCGCACTGAAAAGCTGTTCTGTGCACCGCGTGCGGGTGCCCTCTTGCTCCTCGATCACGCGTCCACCAAAGAGGGCATACGGCGGTCGGCCAGCAGCTCAGGGGGCCCATCGCGACGAGTAGCGGGCAGGCGGCATGCACCGAGACATATGTCATTGCCACTTTAGGCTTTCGCCAGTGCGTTTGGTGTAGTTCGGAGCGCTCGAGCTCCAGGGGCGAGCCCACCAGGATGTCGGGCAAGGAGGAGAACGTCTTGGTGGCCGTGCGCGTGCGGCCGCTGCTGGAGCAGGAGCGGCGCGGTGGCGAGCGCGTCGCCTGGTCGGTGGACGCAGCCAGGGGCCTGCTCACCTGCGACCTCAACAACAGCAACACCACGGGCGCGGGGCAGCAGCAGCAGCAGCAGCAGCAACAGCAGCAGTGGCAGTTCGATTGCGTGTTCGACGCGAGCGCCACCAACCAGCAAGTGTGGGACGGCGTGGCCCGCCGAATCGTGGACTCGTCCCTCGCCGGAGTGCATGGCACCATCATGGCCTTTGGTGCGTGCAGCGCCTGGGAGTCCATGCGTCCATGCGGGGGAGGCTGCGCTCTCACATTGGGGGCAGCGTGCGGCCTGGGACGCCCGCAGGCCAGACCAACGCGGGCAAGACGCACACCATCGGCGCGCTCATGCGCCAGGCCGCAGCGCACATGTTTGAGCACATCACGTCCAAGCCCTCCCGCGAGTTCCTGCTGCGCGTGGTGCGTGGCGGGCAGCTGACGCCTCGTCGTGGGGGCTTGCGCGGGTGGCTGCCCGTCGCCCACAGCGCCGCACACAACAGAGCTGCTCCTGCGTCAACTCGGCTGCAGTCGGCCATCGAGGTCTACAACGAGGTGGTCCGCGACATGCTGGCCCCCAGCGCCACCGCCGCCCGCCCACCGTCCACGACGTCGACGGGCGGCGGGACCCCGCAGCCGGGCGGCACGCCGCAGCCCGCCGGCCAGCCGCCAGCCTCGGCACGCGAGGTGCTGCTGGGACCGGCGCTCAAGGTCATGGAGGACGCCGAGCAGGTGCGCGGCTCTTTCGACCGTTCCAGGACTGCGAGCTGCGGGCCCGCGGCCCGCCGTTGCGTCGTCACGATTTGCGTTCCCCGCAACGCGCACAGGGCGTCACGTGGGTGGAGGGCCTGCGGGAGGAGGGCATCCAGTCGGCCAGCCACCTGCTGCGGCTCATCGCCGAGGTGGAGCGCCGGCGCCAGGTCCGCGACACGCGCATGAACCAGAGCAGCAGCCGCTCGCACCTCATCGTGCGCATCACCGTCGAGAGCCGGCCCTCTGACGGCGCGCAGCAGCAACGGCAGCAGCAGCAGGGGGAGGAGGAGGAGGAGGAGGAGGAGGAGGCCGGCGTGGTGGTGGTGTCCACGCTCAACTTTGTGGACCTGGCGGGCAGCGAGCGCGTGCAGCAGGCGGCGGGGGGCGGCCTGGTGGGCGCGTCGGGGGCGGCCGCCAGCCCGGCGCAGGTGGGCGCGTCGGCCGGCGGCTGCGGCGGCGAGGGGGAGGCGGCGGAGCGGGAGCGCGTGCGGCAGAAAGAGGTGAGCTGCTGCAGGTGTCCCGGAGCGGTGGGCCCTGCAAACGGCCCCCGCGCGGAGCGCGCGCGACGCGCCGCCCTGCTGGCCGTCCCTGGCGTACGCACGATCGCGCCCTGCAGGCTGGCAACATCAACCGCAGCCTGCTCACGCTGGGCTCCGTCATCCGGGCGCTGGCGGCAGAGCCCGGGGTGCGTGTGTGCTGTGGTGGCGGCATGCATCGCTGGGGAGCGGTCGCGACTTTGACACACGAATGCATGCGGATACGCGTGGCTGCCAACCGGCGCAGGCGCGCAAGCACGTGCCGTACCGCGAGTCCAAGCTCACGCGCATCCTGCAGCCATCGCTGGCGGGCAACGGGCTCATGGCCATTGTCATCAGCATCTCGCCGGCGGGCTCGTGCGCCGACAACACGCGCAGCGCGCTGCACTTTGCCAGCATGGCCAAGCGCGTGGTGGTGGCGCCGCGCGTCAACGAGGTGGCCTCCTCGCAGGCCGTCATCCGGCGCATGCAGGCAGAGATCGCCGCCCTGCGCGCGCAAATGGTGAGTCGGCGCCCGCTCTGCCGGATAGGCTGCCCACGTCCTCCTCCTTGAGGACATGTCCGAGACCCAAGCGCGTGCCTCTCGTGCACCTTCCTGTCCGCAGGCCGACGCCCCCTGGCACGAGGTGCTCGAGGCCAAGGAGGAGGAGGTGAGGCTCGCTCTGGTTAGTGAGCGATGACTGATTGCGCACATGCTGAAGGCTCCGCCTTGCGCGGCGTGCCATGCCTCGAACAAGCGGTGCACCGTGGCGTGTGCGGTGTGCCTTCAAAGGTGCGGCGCGCCGGGGAGCACGCGGCCCAGCTGCAGCGCCGGCTGCAGAACCTGGAGCGGCTCATCCTGCGGGGCGGCGCCGGCGGGCCCTCCACGGCGGGCGGCGCCGGCACGCACAGGGTAAAAGGGCGACGATTCGGCGGCTCGCGCGGACCGCATGCCATGTTGTTCTTCGTGATCACGGGACGCAACGGACGGAATTGATTGCACGTGCAGGCCCGGCACAGCTTCGACGGCGGCAGCGTGGACCTGGGGTCCATCCAGCCCTGGCTGCAGCAGCAGGGGGACGCGCGCCGCGGCGCGACAGCGGAGGGCTCAGGTGGGCGCGGCGCCCAGGCGCTTCTGAGCCTGGGGCGCGCCTCGTGGAGCGGCGGCATCGCCGAGGCGGCGGCCCAGGCGGCGGCGCACCACCCGCACGCCGTGGCCGTGGTGACGTCTGGCGCGGCGCGGGGCGCGCTCGGCAAGGGCCCCGGCGGCGGCCAGCTGGGCAGCGCCAGGCCCTCTCTGCTGGCGCCCGGCAGCGCTGGGGGGTCGCCGCCGCGGAGGCCGTCCGGTGCCGGCGGTGCTGGCAGCGTGTCGCTGGGCGGCGGCAGCACCGACGGGAAAGCCGGGCCGCAGGCGCTGCCGAGGATAGGGCGCCCGGCCGCCGCGCAGCAGCAGCAGTGGCGGCTGCTGGACTACTTTCTCGCACCCAGCGTGCGCAAGGTGAATGCATGGTGGTGCACCCCCGGGGCAGGGCGCAGGTGTTGCCAGCTGCGTGCACACCAACACGGCTGACGTGTGAATCGCGGTGCGCGCGTTGGCCCCGTGCAGGCCGCCAGCCAGGGAGGCGGCGCGACGGCGAGCTCCACAGCCGTACCGGCGCCGCCCGCCAGCGCGGCCCAGGCGTCGTCGCACGGCGGGGCCAGCGCCGGCGCCGCCGCAGCGGCGCGCACGCCGCAGCGCGCGCCGCCGCCCGTGGTCCCGCGCCTCAACCTGACCAAGCTGGCCATGCAGAAGCTAGAGGTGCTAGCTAGAAGTTTCTGCGCTTGCTCGGGCTGGCAAGAAGGGCGGAGTTGCGTGCGCACTCGCTGAGCTCTGCTGTGCCGTGGGCTGCGCGCTGCCCACTGGTGCAAGCAGGCGCCCAAGGGCGCCGACGTGGACGCCGCGCTGGCGGCCCTGCAGGCCGAGGTGCACTGCATCAGCAGCGTGGCGGCGGCCACAGGGCAGCTCGTTGGCGTGCTGGCGCCGGCGCCGCCGCTGCCGGCGCGCGCGGTCGCGGGCGGCGACGCGAGCGGCGCGGCGACGCCGCGCGCCGGCGAGGCCGGCGGCAGCGCCGGCGCCAGCCGCCTGCTGCCGGACGGCCCGCCGGGCACGGGGCTGGACGCGGCGGTGCACCACCTGCAGCAGGAGCTGGCCACGCTCGAGGCAGAGGTGCGTGCCTGCACGCTCAAGTGGATGATCACGGGATAAAGGAAGGCCTGAACCTTTCGCCTGACCTGACTTGACCTGGTGGTGGGTTGATGGGTCGAGGCACGCAGGGTACGTCGTCCGCAGGCTGGGCCACGCCGCCGCTTGGCCAGGCCGAGGCGCCGCCGGGCCCCCGCGCCAGCACCAGCGAGAGCGGCAAGGCGGCCGTGGCCGCCGCCGCGCTGCACGACGCCACGCGGCAGGCGCTGGTGGGCGCCATCCGCGCCGAGGTGGGCCGCCTGCGCAGCCTGCAGGACGCCAAGGCCCGCGCCAGCGCCGCCATCAACGCGCTGCAGCTCAAGCTCAGCTCCGCCGCCGCCTCAGGCGAGTCCTCCTGCGCCCTCCTTTTGCATCGCCGTGCGCTCCTCAGCGGGCGCAGCAGCGGCCAACGCACGCCAGCGCGACGCGCGCTTTTCCCCCCCGCGCTGCGTGTGCGGCCTGGTCTGGCGCGCAGAGAGCGAGCAGCCCAGCAGCCCTGACGACCTCTTCTCCCTCAACGGCCTCCCCAGCTGGATGGTGCAGGTGCGCTTGCGCACGCCAGCGGGGGCGCGGCCACACGTTTGTCACGGCGCCCGCACCGACGGGGCGGCCTGCCGTGCGGCCGCCTGCCTGGCAGGTGTACCTGGCGCAGAAGAGGGACGCGCAGGAAGCCTTGGAGGGTGCGGCCTCGCCGCTGCCTGGCGAGCGCAGCCGGCGGCGAGAGGGCGCCGCCGCTGGGTCGGCCAGCGGGCAGGCAGCAGAGGAGCCGGCGGCTGGCCAGGAGCCGCTCACACCGGCGCCGCCCAGCGGGAGGCGTCTAGGTTTGTCCCTGCGCCTGGACGCCGCCGGGGGCGACGCGTCGGACCTTGCCGGCGTGCCGGAGCCGCAGAACAGCGTGACGCCCTGCCGGGCCCGCTCCAGGCAGCTGCAGGAGGACGACGCGGAGGAGGCAGAGGGGGAGGCGGGGCCGCGCGGCCAGCTGGAAGGGGGGCTCAGCGGCCGCTCGCAGCGCCCGCGCTGGCTGCCACACGCCTGCAGCGACGAGCTGGGCGGCCAGCGGGCGGACAGCGGCGCGGGCACGCAGGCGGGGTCGGGCTGCGCCGTGCGGGACGGGCCGCGGGTGCGGCAGGCGCTGCAGGAGCACGAGGCGGAGATCGCCAAGTGGTGAGCGGCGGTTGGCGCGAGGGAAGGTCAGGCGCCTGCCCAGGCCAGAGCATGCGTGCCCATACACCACCGCGCGAAGCGTTGCGCTCGCACAGCGCCGCAAGGGCGGCCCTGCACGCTCCTCTCCAGCCAGCCATGACATGCCGTCGGGGGTCGAGCATGCCGCGCCGCAGGTACAAGAGCGAGATGCGGCGGCTGCACGGCGAGGTGGTGGGCAGCAGCGCGGCGGACGTGGCGGCGCTGCGCGACGCGCTGGAGCAGCTGCAGGAGGCGGCCGAGCGGCTCGAGGTGCAGAAGAAGCTGCTGCTGCACAAGGTGCTGGAGCTGGAGCTGGCGCTGGAGGAGGAGCAGGCGGCGCGCGCCGAGCAGCAGCTGCAGCTGCAAGTGCTGTGCGCCGAGCGCGACCAGGTGCGCCTTGCGGACCTTGAACAGGTGTGGCGCTGCCGCGCAGGCCGCGTCGGCATCACGCGGTGCTGCTGTGTTCGGCGGCGCGCAGGCGCGCTTCGAGGCTGCGCAGGCCAAGGCGGCGGCGCGGGCGGCGGCGGCGGCGGCGGCGCGCGCGCAGGCGCAGGCGGACATCCTGGCGGACGAGGACTCGGACGAGGAGGCGGCGCGGGGCGGCGGCGGCGGCGGCGGCGTGGGGCGCCACGCGGCGCTGAGCATCTTTGACATGGGCGACGACGGGTGGGTGGCGCAGGACACGCCCGAGTCGCTCATGCCGCGCATCATGGAGCTGTGGCACGAGCTGGCCGTGCCGCTGGCCTACCGCTCGCGCTTCTTCCTCGGCTTCAAGGACAAGGAGCTCTTCTTCACCGAGCTGGAGCACAGGTGCGCCGCCGTCCCCGTCGCTGGCAGGGGCGTTCGGCAGCCATGAGGCGGCGGGAGGGCGCACGTGTGAGTCGGCGTGCCCCTGTCACGTGCCCGTGGCGTGCGCAGGCGGCTCGAGTGGAAGCGCTCGCAGCTGGCCGCCAACGGCGGCGGCGCGCACAAGGAGCTGGCGCGCGCGCAGCGGGCGTTGGACGTGAGTCGGTTGACCCCGACCTCCTGTGCGCTTTGCGTGCGCCCTGGGACACCTCCTGACGCGTGCGTGCCAACAAACTCTTGTGCGCAGTGGGAGCGCAAGAGCTTGGCGGCTGCGCTGCGCCAGCAGCTGGACGAGCCGCAGCGCGAGGAGCTCTTTGCGCAGTGGGGCATCAGCCGCGCCAGCAAGGAGCGCAAGCTGCAGCTGGTCAACAAGGTGCGCGCTGCCACCGCCTGGCCTGCCAACCACCTGCCTGCTGACCACCTGCCTGCTTCTGCTGCTGCTGATGCGTCATGCGGGGCGTCTTTGCGTCAACGGTGCAAGCGCAGGTTTGGCACCCGGGCGTGGTGTGCGAGACGGACGGGGCGCTGCGCAGCGCCCAGCTGGTGGTGCGCCTCACGGGCATGGACGCCGCCGAGCAGCTCATGGAGCTGGTCTTTGGCCTGCCCCCAGGTGGGTGGCGGCGGGGCAGACTGTGGGCAGCCCCGCGTGAGGGAGCCTGTAGCGCACCGCTTGGTGGCGGAGGCCAACAGTGGCACTTGCTCTGTGGCGCCTTGAACTGCCGTTCCGTGCGTGGCAGGGGAGCGGGCGCCCGCGGCGGCGCCCGTCAAGCCAGCGGGCGGCGGGCTGGGCGAGGTGGTCAGCAATGTGCTGCAGCGCCTGTCGACGCCGCGGCCCGGGAGCGCCCGCTCCGCCCAGAGCAGCGGGCCCACGCCGGCGGCGCCGCCGGCGCCGTCGGGCTCACCGCAGGCCGGCGGCAGCGGGGGCAGGGCCACGCCGCGGCGCTCCTCGCTG
>VFQP010005083.1_pt1 | contig 11711 bp, 11 predicted proteins | sample 3512351 | NCBI WGS metagenome assembly VFQP01 (sample SAMN10412372, study PRJNA504923) | tailings metagenome | isolation source: Relicate 1 Philex TSF1 revegetated site | place: Philippines: Tuba, Benguet | collected 2017-08-29
TTTCCTCTGCGCACGGACCCTTACGCACGAGCTGGACCTGGACACCTCCCGCAAGGAACGCTGGGGCCGGTTCGACCACTGCACGCGCTCCGCAGGCATCACGGTGCTGAGCATCTGGCAGTTCAGCCACTCGGCTCGGGCCACCGCCTTCATGCTCAACGTGCTGTCCGCCGTCTTTGGCCTGGGAGGCATCATCGCGCCGCAGGCAAGCGGCCCACACCCCCACCCGCTCAGTCGCGTGCGCACCCGCAAACGAGCGACCCGCACGCTCCACCGCTGCCGCCGCATGCCCTTTCCCCCGCGCAGCTGGTCAAGCTGGCCGCCTCCCGCCTGGGCAGCGGCGTCCTGGCCTACTACCTCGTGTCGCTGCTTTCGCTAGCCATGGCGGCCGCCATCGCGTGCCTGCCCAGCCCGCCCCGCGAGCCCAGCAAACGCGAGCAGCAGCAGCAGCACCGGGAGGGCGCCCGCAGCTCAATGTCGGGCGTCCGGCACGCAGATGCGCTGCTGCAGCCCCCGAGCAAGGACGGCAGCGTGCGCGCAGGGCTCCGGCCACACCCCGAGGAGGAGGAGGAGGGCGGCACCGCAGCCTGGGGGCAGGGCGGGGACGCGCTGATCGACGCGTCTGTGGCGAGCACGCCAGAGGTGCTGGGGGAGGCGTCGGCGGCGCTGGAGGCGTGCGCGCCGGTGGTGGTGGCGGGCACACCGGCGGACGGCGTGGCCGGGGCCACGCGGTCGCGCGCCGTCAGCAGGAGGGCGTCGCACGCGCACGAGCGGGGCAGCGCCGGCAGCGCTGGGGGCACGGGGGCGGCGGCGGCGGCGGCGCACCGGGCGGCGGCGACGCCGGGCCGGCCCTGGGGCGTGCTGGTGCCGGCGCTGCTGCTGGCGTTTGCCAACATCAGCATCGAGCTGGGGTTCGCAGGTGCGTGGTCGGGCAGCGTGAAAGGTGACCTGCGTTGCCGCCGGCGCTCTCGTAAAGCCACATCCAACGCCTGCCTTTCTGCTGCTGCTGTTGCTGGGCGTTGCAGGATGGATCTTCATGTTCTGCAAAGCCGTGATCGGAATGGACGACCACGCGTCCGAGGACGCCACCAGCCTCTACTGGATCGCCTTCACGGCGACCCGTTGCGTGGGGGTGAGCGGCGGGGTGCGCGTGCAAGGATGTGCGCGGTCGCCTGGGCAGCAGACCGACGTTCGCGCGCCTCGACACGCGTCCAAAATGGGTGCAAAGCTGTGTGGGCGCAGGCGTTTGCCGTGGCGTTCGTGCACGCCTCGACGCTCCTGCACGCCACCATGCCGCTGGCGGTGGCGGGCGCGGCCGGCGCGCTGCTGTGGCCCACGCGCGCCACCACGCTGGCGTCCGTCCTGCTAGTGGGCGCCGGGGCGGCCTGCGGCTTCCCCAACATGCTCTCCATCGCCGCCGAGGCGGCAGACCTCGACGGCCACGTCAACGGCATCATCAGCACAGTGGCGGGCGTGGCGCTCACCGTCATGCCGTACGTCGTGCCGTGGCTGGCCAAGCTGGACCCCGCCCGGGGCTTTTCGTGGCTCATGATCGCCACGCTGGCCATGGCAGTCATGCAGTGGGCCGCGCTGGCGCAGCTCATGGCGGCGGTGCGCGCGCACAAGCTCAGGGCCGGGCGCAGCAGGCGGAGCAGCGAGGCGGCCGACCTGCACACGCCGCTGTTGCACGCGGCGGAGGAGGAGCCCTGACGGCGGCACACTCGCTTGCGCTTTTCCTGACCCGCGGCGCTGCTATTCATTCATCCCCAATGCACGTACTGTGCTCTTGCTGGTGTCCTTGATGCCTGGCTGCGTGTGAGGGTGCTGCTCGCTGCCGCAGGCGTCGACGGTTGCATGGCAGAGTCCCTGCTACAGGGCTCCAGCGCACCGTGCAGCAACGACGAAATCTGCGTCGTCCCAATCACAACAGCGCCCACCACCAGGCGCCAAAACCTGCGCACGCTCGCCCTGTGAGCGTGTCATGAGAGGAGGTGGGCGGGCTGACGAAACGATGACACAGCAAACCACCAGCAAACAAACACCCCACCCGCCCAGAACCACGACGGCAACAACGAAACGCGAAATCAAACGTAGTGCGCTCTCATCTGCTCAGCGGCGTCACCAGACGCCCCGCCACCACCGCCGCCGCCGCCGCCCCCGACAAGGGCACCACGGGGACGGGCACCGCCACGGCCGCCAGGCGGTCCAGCACCACCTGAGCGCCCCCGGCAGGCTCTGCCGACGCCGGCGCCGAGGCCGCCACCAGCTCGTGCGCCGCACCACGCGGACCCACGGGCACCGGCTGCTGCTGCTGGGACGCCGGGCGCGCCTGGCTGCCGGCGCCGCTCCCGCCGCCCGTGGGCAAGGGCGACGTGGACGCGGCGCTGCGGGCCAGCTGCTCGTCGTCGGCGCCCTGCACATACACCTGGTGCCTGGGGCCCCACTCGGCCAGGTCCCCCTGCTGCTGCGCTTCGCTCGCCTGCTGCTGCTGCTGTGGGAGGCGCCGCGGCCGCCGCCGGTGCGGCACCGCCGCTGCTTGCTGCTGCTCCACCGTCGCAACTGCCGTTCCCGCCGGCACGCCAGTGAGAGGAGGGAGCGTGCCCCCCTGCTGGTCGCTTGCTGCTGCGAAGCCTTGCACAGACCCGCACTGGCACGCCGCTCCGGCGGCTTGGGGCGTCAAGGGTAGGAGCGGGGGCTGCTCCTCGCTAGTGGTACACGCGCACGGCGCCGCCATGACGGGCGCGCCCCACCCCTCCCCGTTGCCGTTGGTGCCGGAGGAGGCGGGAGGCAGCGGCCACGGCGCCGCTGGCCCCGCCGCCCAGGGCTGCGGCCGGTCCGCCGGCTGCCATGCTGACTGAGGCTGCTGCTCCGCTTGCTGCTGGGGGCTGTACGTGCCGAACACGGGCTCGAGCAGGCGCTGCAGCAAGCCCTGCGGCATGGCCCGCCATGAGCTGCGCTGCCCCAGGATGCCCCACCGCTCCACCGTGTCGAGCTCCTGCGTGGCGGCAGGACAGGCGGCCACAGACAGGCGCACGAAATTGGCGGGTGGTAGTGGGCGCAACGGCTCGGGGCACTGCCATCTTGCAGCTGGGGCGGCGCTGCCACCCCCACACACCTGTTTGCACGACTGGAAGTGCACGAACACCTCAGCGCCCGCCAGCTCGGGCCGCCGCTGCAACAGCTCCCTGTCCGCATACAGGAACGTGTCCAGCACCTGCACGTGCACCGACGGCAGCGTGCCATGGCACTGTCAGAAGGACGTGGGGACTGCTGTGGAGTCGCTGGCCCCACGGCCGACCCTCCCGCACGCGGCCGACAGCGGGGCGCACCAGCGGCAGCTCGCGCCGGAAGATGTAGTCCCTGAGCTGGGGCGGGGCCAGCCAGCGCTCCTCTCCGCTAACGTGGCAGTAGACGTGCAGGCTGGGCCGCCCCGAGGCGCTGCAGGTGCGCCACTCGGCCACCACCTCATCGCGCAGCAGGCGCGTGTAAAAGCCGGAGATCTGCGCCTGGTTGAACTGCTCGCCGATCGTGAGCTTGAGCGCGCCCGTGAGGTCGTTGTGCGTGAGCGTGTAGCGTCGCTGCAGGCGCTGCGGGGGGGCCGAGCCTTGCGTGGGGCTCCGCGCGGGCGAGGCCTCCTGGGGCGAGCAGGATCCGTCTCTGGCCAGGTAGGACACGGTCAGCTTGTCCGGCTGGAATGAGGGAGGCGAGAAGAGCGCCGATGCCACCTGCGCGCGCGGATCGTCGCCCCCAGGGTCGATCCACCACCCACAGAGGCGCCCGCGAGGAGCGGGGACCGGGCAGCCCCCTGGGTCGAGGCAGGCACGGGCCGGCCAGCAGAGCACGACGCGAGTGGCATGCCGTCGTCGGTGGCACTCACGACTGCGCGGCGCGGCGTGGGGCCCTCGGCTGCTCCCGCTCGTCTGTGGACCACACCGTGGCAGTGCGCGCAGCGCGCCCCTTGGTGCGACGACGATGCGCAGTGCTGCTGGGGATGCGGCTGCAACTGCTGCGCTGGCCGGGCGGCCCATTGGCAGCCGCTCTGGCGCCCGCTGGAGGGCCGCAAGGAGGGGCAACGGCTCTCCATCACGCGCGGAGCGAGATGGAGAGTGCCCTGGTCCCGCGTGTCAGCTCCTAGTCCAGGTCCTCCTGCGCTCCTCCGCTGCCGCTGCCGCTCCTGCGAGCGCGAGAGCAAGACCTCGGGTCATGCGAAAGAACACATGCGGGAGCGCGCGCAGAGCAGCAGCAGTAGCAGGACAAGGCTCAGACAGCTGTGTGGGCGTGCAGGTGGCGAGTGGGGCTCTCGTGGTGGGGCTCCCGAAGACCGTGCGGTGGGGCTGCGCGCGCGTGCCCGTGGTCCGTCTCTCTCCGCCAGTGGGCAGCAGCACCCTTGCCTGGCAGGATGTCGTCCCGCTACAACAAGACGCAGAAGGACAAGATTACGTCCTTTAGGGGCATCACCGGCGCCAGGTGCGCAACGCCATTCGCGGCTGAGGGGCCGTGTCCTACTGCCTGCACCAGGCCACATGCCTCCATCAGGCCTCGGGCATGCAGGGTGTCCAGGAGCTGCTGCAGCCCTCCAGCTGGCCGGCTGCGCAGCTCCACTCGTGCGGCGCGCTCTCCGCCGCGTGCCCCGCCCGCAGCGAGGCGGTGGCCATCGACTGCCTCAAGGTCTCAGCCTGGGGGGTGGAGGGCGCCATCGACCACTTCTACAGCAGCGGCATCTCAGCGCAAGTTCTGGGCGTCGACGCGCGTGCCATTGACACGCTCTTCTCCAAGTACAAAGGCACGCAGGCAGGACGCCCCGCAGACCGGGGCTCTGCGTGCCAGTGTGGAGCACACCAGTTGGTTGGGCACAGCACTCAGGGGGCGCTTGTCCAACAGTTTGGCGGTGGCCGCTCGCGCCCTGGCACCTGCAGATCCAGACGGCGACACCATCGCCGCTGAAGGGATCATGCAGTTTTGCTCCGACCTGGGCGTGGAGCCAGCCGACCCCGTCGTGGTGCGTCATGCTGCGCCAGCTGGGGGCAGCAGGCCACCCTGGTGGCCTTGCACCGCCTTCGGCGCGTCACAAGGCTGCTGCGGCATGCCTTGCCGCCTCTGGGGTGTTGCGCAGCTGGTGGTGGCGTACCACATGAACGCGGCGACCATGGGCGAGTTCACCAAGGAGGAGTTCACGCAGGGGCTGCTCAAGCTGGGCTGCGACAGCGTGGACAAGCTGCGCAAGAAGCTGCCCGAGCTGCGCGCCGAGCTCAACGTGGAGGACAAGTTCAAGGACGTCTACGCCTACGCCTACAAGTTCAGCTGCGAGGTGAGGCAGAGGGTCAGTTGCTGCGCCTTGGGTGGTCGCAGGGAGGGGGAGGATGTATGACCGCCGCCCAGCCCGCCCGGGCGCAAGGGAATGTGTGCGCGCTCGCTCGGCGCCCCGCAGAAAGGGCAAAAGTGCGTGCACCTGGAGACGGCCGAGGGCATGTGGCAGCTGCTGCTCGGGACGGTGCGGCCCTGGCCCCTGCTCGAGTCGTGGCTCTCGTTCCTCAAGACGCACCACAACCGCGCCATCTCCAAGGACACGTGGCTGCAGCTGTACGACTTCATCAAGGTGCGTGCTCGCAGCCATGGTGGTGCACGCAAGCACGGCCCTCAGAACTGCGGCTGGTGATGCTGAAGAGTGGGCGCCCCTCTCTTTCTCGCCCGCTGTGCGAAGACCATCAAGTTGGACCTGAGCAACTACGACGGCGAAAGCAGCGCGTGGCCCTACCTGCTGGATGAGTTCGTGGACCACCAACGCGCAAAGGCCAACGGCGCTTCCTCATGATCCCTGCTTGCTCACGCGTGCGCCTCGCGACCCTGCTCAGGGCGAGGTTTGGCAACCCTGGGCCAGCAGAGGAGGGAGCAGAGCGTACAGGTGCAGAGCTCAGGAGAAGCGCAGCGCAGCTCACACGCGTGCGCGCACGCTCGCCTAGGAGCTCCAGAGGCTAAGAGAGCAGCAGGAGAGCGGAGGAGCCGGCACCGGCGACCCAAGCTCAGCGCAGGTGCGCAGCGCTCAGACGCTCTTCTGACGCGCTGCAGCTGGTTGCAGGAGACGCGGCACGCTGGAGCGGCGGCGGCGGTCGCTCCTCGAGGGGCCCCAGGAGAGCCTGCAGCAAAGGAGGATCTTCGCGATGGCGTGGCGCTGTGGTGCAGGTCGCCCAGCATGTCGGCCGTCACCAAGGCTTTCACCAAGCCGAGCAACCTGGAGTTCGTCGTCTCCAAGGTCGACACGGTGGTGAACTGGGCGCGGGCCGGCTCGCTGTGGCCCATGACCTTCGGCCTGGCCTGCTGCGCCGTGGAGATGATGCACGCCGGCGCGGCGCGGTGAGAGAGGCAGAGAGGACAGAGCTGCTGAGCAAGCGCTGCTCGGCAGCTGGATGGCATGCTGGAGCGCTAGGGGCAGGCGAGAAGAGTCCCCCACCACCGCCAGGGCGACTCGCCCGCTCCCCACGCGCTCGCGCGCGTCCGCAGGTATGACCTCGATCGGTTCGGCATCATCTTCCGCCCGTCGCCCCGGCAGTCGGATGTGATGATTGTCGCGGGGACCCTGACCAACAAGATGGCGCCCGCGCTGCGCAAGGTCTACGACCAGATGCCCGAGCCCAAGTGGGTCGTGTCGATGGGCAGCTGCGCGAACGGCGGCGGCTATTACCACTACAGCTACTCCGTCGTGCGCGGCTGCGACCGCGTCGTGCCCGTGGACATCTACGTGCCCGGGTGCCCGCCCACGGCCGAGGGGCTGCTCTACGGCCTGCTGCAGCTGCAGAAGAAGATCTACAGGTGATTAATTGCTTGACAGGGACGGGGGTGGGGGGCCGCAGGGCAGGACGGCGCCGAGCCCCGCGCGGCGCTCTCCTTCGCAGCGTGCAGCCTTGAGGAACACAGGGGCGCCTTGGGGGTGAGGCGGGTGAGTCAGGGCAATCCCTCGTGCGGCGGCCCTGGGCCTGGTGCTGGCCACTGGACTCCTGACGTCCGCTCCTGCGGTCGCGCATAATCGTTCGTGCAGGTCCAAGACGATGCAGATCTGGATCGACAAGTGAGCAGCGGCTGCTGGGAGGGCGGCGCTGCTGCTGTTTCTTCGGCCACTTTGCAGCAGCAGCGGCGCCGGCGGCCGCCGAGCACCACCACCTGTGCAAGTGCTGCCGGTGGGGTGCGCATGGCCGATGCTGGCCTTTGGGGGTCCACAGCTGCACAGGCTGTGCGAGCGTCGTAATCGCGGCTCTGTGCCGCTGGCTTTCCTCAGTTCCCGTCGTGTACAACGTTGAGCCTTGGTCGCGAGAGCAATAATGCAACTGATGCACCAACAGCAGAGCAACACGCAAGACCCTGCGCAGATTCGGATGAGCAAGAACTGGGGGGACCGGCAGCTACTACTGCGCAGCGACGCCGCTGCCGTCGTTGCTGCCGCCGCGGCCCTCCTCCGCTCGCTCGACGGTGGGGCAGCCGTTGGCGAGCCTGAGCGCCTGCGCCAGCTCCGACGGCTGCACGCCGGCGTTGCACAGGTTGGCAAAGAGCCGCGTGTGGCGCATGGCGTACTGGTCCATGGCCTTGCTCCGGGGCGAGCAGGCGTCGGCGTAGGCGGCCACCATGCCTTTGAGGCACGCCCACGAGTCCACCAGCGGCTTGCCCGAGCCCGACCCACGGCCCAGCAGGGAGGGCGATGAGAGCAGCTGCTGCACGTACTCGGCCTCAGGCACCAGCCGGTTGTCGCCTGTGCGCGCGTGGTCATGGGGGGCCCAGGGTGAACAAGCCAGCTGCGTACCGAGACGGCAGCGCATGCCGAACACACCCAGCGCCGCCTCGCACAGGTGCCCAGGTGCTCACCCGAGGCCTGGTGCGCAGCGGTGCGGAACACTTTCTCGGGCCGCCAGCCCAAGGAGGACATGAGCGCCTTGGAGGCGTCGCGCATGCTGAGCAGGCGGGCCGTGGCCGCCTCCAGGCCCGTGTCCACCTGGCGGCGCCGCGACAGCTCCACGTCCAGCTCCGCCTGCGCGCGCACACACGCAAGGCATTGCATGGCAGGCGAAAAGTGCTCAAGAAGCAAGGCATGAGGCGACCGCTGCCCCTATCACGGCGCCGGGCAGCTGCCAGCGCCCAGACGTGCTGTCCAGGACACACCTGCGCGCGCTGTCGCTGCTCGGGCGTCTTGGCGCGCGTCAGGCGCACGCGCAGCGGCATGAGGTCGGCGTCGCGCTGCGGCGCGTGCGCGGTGTGCGCGCGGGCGTGCAGCGGGCCGCGGCAGCGCTTGCCGGCCGGGCACTTGGCAGTGGCACGGGGCTTGCCCAGCAGGGCGCGCACGCCGGCCGGCGTGAGCTGTGCCTCGTGGTCGTCGCTGGGCAGCATGCACGCGCCTGCGGCGCGCCCACAGCAGCGACGGCGCGGCGTGCACGTCTTTCCGCGCCCTGGACACGCAGCGCATCTGCGAGGGCGGCGAGCGGGGTGGCGCTCGGGCAAAACTCACTGGCTTCGCGCGGGCCCAGGTACTCGGCTACGCGCTCCGTCTCCATGGCCGTGCTGCCGTACTGCATCACGTGGCTCCCCCTGCGCCACGAGGTGCGTGCGGTGGTGAGGCGCTCTGCGGGTGTCGACATCCGAGGGCGGGAGGGGAGTGCCGCAAAGCGATGCGAGCGAGCGCGAGGGCGCCCCACCGCACGCACATGTTGTACGTGTAGTTGTGCGAGGTGCGCAGCTTGACGAGCTCAAACTGGTCCTGCAGTGCAGGAATAGGACAGCAGCGCGGCCAGATGGGTCGCGTGCGCAGCGCGTGCATGGCAGGAAGGGCAGCAGGGCCGCGCGACAGACGAGGCTCACCTGCAGCGTCTCGACCGTCGTGTCCTCGCACTCAGTGTCCTCCATCCAGGCCACGCTGCGCGGAACGCGTGCACACGGCACAGCTACCACGTCTGCAGCGAGCCCGGCTCCCTCCTCAATTCCCCCACCCGCTCCCTCCCGCGCGCGCTCGCGCTCACGAGTACAGGTCGCCCAGGCACGTGTCGAGGCCCGTCAGGTCCGGGGGGATGTCCATGCCTGCACACCCAGGCAGCGGACGGCGCTCATGAGGGAGTGCGTTCGATGCAGGGCAGGAGCGCGACCCCCTTGATGCAATCCCACCCCCCCGGGCCCACACACACAGCAAGCGCACCCGGGCAGTAGGTTCCCCAGGAGGACTCCTCGGCGTTGGCGGCCGTGGTGGCGTACACGTTGAGCTCGGGCCCCAGCAGGCCCTCAAACATGCTGCCGCTCTCGCACGCCTCAATGTAGGCCGTCAGCTCGCGGAAGCCCCGCGCCGCGTGCTTGCGCCGGAGCACGGCGTTCAGGTCGTCGGCGAACAAAAAGTTGCCTGCGGACATTTCGGGAGCGCGGCACGGGTGGCCAGGTGGCGCGGCGATGCTGGCCATCCATGCGTGTCCCACTCCCCCTTGACAAGTCGAGCGCCACCCGCACCTGTGGGCATGCCCAACACGCCCGGGGAGCCGTGGTCCGAGTAGAAGAGGAACACGTGGTCGTTGGGGCCCGACGCGATCACCTGACCACAGCAACCACACAGTAGCAGCAGGCCACGTACTCGTCGCTCCTCGGGGCCATCAACTGGGCAGCGCGCTTGCGTCGCCACCTCTATGCGTCGCACCTTGCCAGAGCCGATGCCAGCCACCGCTGACTTGTTGCCCTCCAGCACGGCCAGGAACACGTCGGCGTTGACGTCGTTGCCGCTGTAATCGATGTGCACGCCCGCGTACACGTCGGCGCCGCCTGCGCACGGATAGGGTTGGTGGAGGCGTTTGGTTGAACACCCACAAGGTTGCGCGAAGAGCACGTGCGCACGCCCTTTCGTGCCGTACAGACCCGCGTCCCACCTGGCCGGTTGAAGATCTGGCCCTTGAAGGGGTTGGAGGGGTTGGTGGCGAGGTCGTCAAAGACCATCAGCACGATGCGGTCGGGGTGCAGCCCGCCGCCCCGCAGCACCTGTGGTGTGGGTGGAACAGCTGGGTGCGTCAGTTGTTGGGGCTGTGCTGACCAGAGGCGGACTTTACGTGAGGGCGATGGCGCCACAGCGTGCGCCGACGCCGCGGACCTGGTACGCGTGCAGCACGTCGGCCTGGTGGCGGTAGTTCCACCAGCCGGAGGAGCCAGCGATGAGCAGCGCCCACTGCACGCTTGACACAGGCCCGCTGTCGTCGCTGCCGCCGCTGCTGCTGCCGGTCCCGCTCGGCGCGGTCGGCCACGCCCACGCCCATGCACTGTCCCACGCAGATCGCAGCCAGCTGAAAGCAGAAGGCGTGGTGCTGGAGCTCTGCTGGCGTGCTGCAGCCGCGGTGCCTGCGGCGTGGACGAGAGGAGACCAGGGTTGTCTCGCCTCGCCTTTTTCCCGCCCCCGGCAGCGAGACAAGCCTTTCAGTGTGCGAGGAGCTCACGCCCACGCCCACGCACCGCACACGAGCAGCAGCGCCACGAACATCGCGAAGAGCGCCGGAGTGGCGCGAAGGTGGCCCGGTGCCCCGCTTGCAGCCCGGCGGGCTCTGCTCCTCCGTGCCATTCCCGTCGTTGCTGCCATCGCTGCGGCGCCGCGGTGCTGCTGCAGCACTTGTCGCTTGGAACGAGAAAACATTAGCCCGCGTTGGGAGCTTTGTCTGCCATGCAGGCGTCTTCAAGCCCCCTGGCGCTGCAAGCGACGCGCGTGCAGGACTGCTTTGGCGACCGCAGTGCCCGCTCTCGCGTCGACGGCGCGCGGATCCGGCGCAATCCCCGCAGCGCGCGAAAAAGGATGCAGGCCCTGCAGCGCGGAGCCGCAGCGCCAGCGGGCAGGATGCAGGCCAGAGGCCCCATCGGGCAATCGCCGTGCTCTACGCGCGGCGGATCCGTCGTCGCGAACGTGGCGGCCCTGGAGCGGGTGCGAAAGGCAGCGCCTAGACGGGCGGCACGATGGGTTGCGGCGCTGGCGCAACGCGGGAGGCGCCTGCAAGGTCCCGTGTGCCGCTGCTGGCCTGCTGTGCCTGTGGCAGCAGGACGTGCGGCCCGCCGCGCCTGCGCAGCAGGACCTGCCCGCGTCGCTCAGGAACAACGTGGTGGTGCTGGACGCATCGCCTGACACGCGCGTGTACCTGCTCGGCATGTCGCACGTCTCCAAGGCGTCAGTGGAGCAGGCACGTGTGCGCGCGTCAGGGCCCGACAGGGTGCTCCTGGCGTCCGGCCCACAAACAGCCGCAGCGCGCTGCTCGCGGCTTCAGTCGTGCCGTCCAGCACTACCCAAGCTCACACGCCGTTGGCTGGCCGTGGATCCTGGCTCCGGGCGCGACCTGCGCAGGTCAAGGAGCTGGTGCGGACCGTGCGCCCCGACGTGGTGGGCGTGGAGCTGTGCCGCAGCCGCCTGCCGCTGCTGGTGGACGAGGACGACCAGCTGGCCAGCAACCTGGTCTGGAACTGCCGCAAGGTGACCCTGGAGCTTTGGACGTGCTGGCCGCGCCGCTGCGCTCAGGCGCCCGGCGCACACATGCGGCTTACCCTCCCTAGTCTGGAACAGCAGCTGCCAGGGCGTGTGCGCTCACTCACTGCGCGTGCGTGCGTGTGCGTGGCGTGCCCGGTGCCGCAGATCCAGGTGGACGGCCTGCCGCAGGCGCCCGAGTGGCCCACCTGGGACGCCATCCGCCCGCTGCTCAGGTGCCGCGCCGGCCGGCCCATCACCATGC
>VFQP010005085.1_pt1 | contig 11707 bp, 11 predicted proteins | sample 3512351 | NCBI WGS metagenome assembly VFQP01 (sample SAMN10412372, study PRJNA504923) | tailings metagenome | isolation source: Relicate 1 Philex TSF1 revegetated site | place: Philippines: Tuba, Benguet | collected 2017-08-29
CGAGGTGTGCGGTATGTCCCTTGCGCACGCAGCCATGCCGTGGTGCGGTGCTGTGCGGCAGGCTGCAGGGTCCCTCCGCCGGCCTTGCAGGCTTGGCTCGCTGTCCCAGCAGCGCGGTTGCCTCGTAGCAACCCGGCAGCACCACTGGACTCTGACCCTGCGCTTCTGCCCTCAGGCCTGCTCCTTTCAGCTGCATCGCATGGCGCTGCGCGCTGGCCGCCCTCGAATCGCAGGTGACGTGGCCGCGGCCCCGCTACTTCCTCATCTCGGCCCCGTTCGGCTCCACGTTCCGCTTGGCCCTGCCGGCCAATCGCGACGAGAACCGGTACTACTGGACCACTCGTAGGCCAAACTGGTGAGGGCGGAGGGCCCAATCGGCATGCCTGATTGGCCGCAAGTTTGCACACATGGATGCAGGGCCAGCAAGGCATGCTGTTGTTCCTGGTCCTGCCACACATCTGCCTGCGCGCAGCACAAACCGACTGGTGGCGTTCATGCCGGCCATCTCCTTCTCTGACTCCTTCACCGTGCCCTGCAATGCCACTGGTGAGCAACAAACTGGTGGCCACACGTTGCGGCGCAGCAACGTAAAGACCAGCAGCGGTGGCAGGCCCAATTCCAGCCAGCGTTTCCCGCTCGCAAAATGCCGCCGTGCACATGTATGACGGACTTGCGGCGTGCCTGTGCGCATGCCTGCCACTCCCACCCCTTTGGCGCAGGCACCTTTGTCTTCAACGTGACCACCGCCACCTCGGAACGGAGTGCCTACCTTCAGAGCACCGCGGTGCTCCGCGTCAACCGCACGTGCGCCGCCACCACGTGCCCCAGGCTGGCGCCCCCGCCGCCCAAGCGCAGCCGTGAGTGCGCTGGGCTGGCATGGAGGGGAGGGGGTGGCGGCGTCGACCATTTTCGGTCTCACAGACTGCGCCGGGCCTCTCTTGCTTGACCGCAGCCCCGCCGCGCAAGGCTCCGCCGCCGGCCCGCAAGGCTCCGCCGCCGGCCCGCAAGTCGCCACCTCCGGCACGGTGCGCGCTGCTCTGCGGGGGCGCATCCTGTGCCTGCTCCGCGTCTTTGTGCTGACTCGGGCGTTGCGTGTACATCCTGCCCATCCTGCCATGCAGGGGATGAGCGAGCTCCGTCTCGGTCGGGTGCCAATGGCAAGGCGATTGCACTGCCAGGCAGCATGAACAGGACCATAGCGCCTGGGAAGCAACACCATCCGTGCGCAAGTGGATGTCCAGCGAGCGTACATACCACGCCCAGCTACACTCTGCAGCTTTGCTAGCTACACGCCTCGTGCTCTGTGCGCCCGGCGCAGCACTGATTGCGGACCAAATCCTTGAGCAAATCCTGCTTGGTGGATATCATCATGGACCTGCAACCGCGGCGTGCGACGAGGAGCCCGGCGCAGCAGCGGTCAGCGCACGGCCACGTGTGCGTGCGCAGAACAAGTCGTGTGGCGTCTCGGGTGTGCGCCACCCGAACCGCACGCGGCCCGGTGGAGAAGCGGGCTCGCGTGCAAATCGTTAGGCGGCACGAACGTGCTATGCTCAGCCTCAAATGGACGTCAGGCCATGGTGGGTGGGCCGACGACGCTGCCAGCTGCGGGAGCAAAGCTGCGGGACGTGACGTGCGTGGCGGAGCGCACCTGGCCAGAGATGCAGTGCATTGCTTGGCATGCACGTCCATGCGTGGGGAGGCGCAGCGCCTGCTCTCCCCAAGGGAGAGAATGCTTCTTGGGGCGGGCGCGCCGTCCAGCCACCGTGACGTGCTGCAGCACCATAGCCCCAGGACGTCCTTGGCTCAAATTGTCATGTTCGTGGGCGCTTCCTGAACCAGAGCACCAGAGCGCAGAGCGCCGCGTGTGGCGTGTGCTCTTCGTGCGCTCTCGAGGATCGTCGACGCCGCACACACAACCCCTGGCGGCGCGCCTCACCGTCGCGCGCGGCTCATCGGCCGCTAGCGCCACATCGCCCGTCACCCAAAGCCCATCGTGAGCGCGTCCGAAGCGCGGCGCGCTGAGCGAGCGCGCCGCTGGGCATCGATCGAGTTGCTGCCGGCGCAGTTCATGAAAGTCAGGCCGTGCGCCATCTGTGAAAGCCTTGCAGTGAGCCTCCTGCTGGTGCTGCTGAGTTCAGGGCCCGTGGGTGAACATGGCGCGTCACGGTGGTGTGACGCGCGGTTGAGGGCGGCCACACGCAGCACTGTGCTGCAGAGCTGTGTGCACCAACAATACCACTGCGCATCATACACACCTGGCTCACCTCCTGCTGCGATCACCTCCATCCAGGCTTGAGCAGTCGAGATGCGCAGGACGCCTCCTCTGCTGCAGGTCACAGCGGCGCTCGCGCTGCTCGTGGCAGCGGCGCAGGCCTATCCACGCTACTGGTGAGCTTGCGCTGCATCTATCCCACTCGCTCATCGCTCGCTGCTTCTTCCCTCCGCCACCCGCCCGCCTCCTCCGCCTCGATGCGTGCGGTGGCCTCCACGCCCCACGCGCTCGATGCCCGCAGGTCGGACCCACTGGGCAGCGCGGGCTATGGCACCCCTCCTTCGTCTTGCGATGAGCACCCCAGCGAGCAGGAGGGTGAGTTGATCATCGAATCGGGGCCACCGAAGGGACATGCGCAGTCGCACGGGCTCGCGAGGCCGTCCCGTTGAGTTGCCGGGGCGGCCAAGCTGCTCAGAGCAGCACGGCGCGTCAGTGTGTGGGCGCGGGTGCGGCTCCTGAGGCCAGAGCTCCAGGGAGAAGGCTCATCGTCGGCAACGGTGGGCGCGACTTTCTTGTGGTCCCTGTTGCTCGACTTGAGTGCTGCAGGCCGCCACGCCGCGCCTCAGCCGGACACCTCGGTCGCCTTCACCGTCGCTCCAGTGGGCGCTGAGAGCGACCCCACCTCGCGCGTGTGCCCCGGCAAGGCCTACTCCGTGCAGGCAGGTTCCCCAACCTCTCTGCGCTGCTGTTGAGCACCAGCCCAGCTTGTGGCAGGCCAGGGCGGATGTCGCGTGCTGCAGAACCCGCAAGAGAGCGTTCAAGCTGCTACGCTCTTGCTGCTGCGCGCTTGCTGCCCGTGCGCACACGCGCCCAGGTGAGCTGGGAGGGCCGCCGCATGTTCATGATCACCGCGCCCAACGGCGCATCCTTCCGGTCGGCGCAAGAAGCCCCAAACACGGAGAGCTACTCGCCCACCGCCTCCGTCAACTGGTGCGACGCTCGCATCACCAGGGTCCCCGAGGGGGCGCTTGGGCCGCCAACCCACCCGCGCGCGCTCTCACTCGCGTGCTCGCCCGACTCGCCTCGTGCAGTGCCAACCGCCTCGTGGCCATGAGCGGCGCCTCCACCGTTACGGAGCAGGTCACCGTGCCCTGCAACGCCACTGGTAGGTTGGGTGCTGGTGGCTTAGGGTTGCGGCGTCGCGTTGCTGCAACCAAAAAGCCCTGCCTGGCACGGCGACTAGGCAGCAGCTGGCTGCTGTTCTTGAGCTCGAGGGACAAAAGCGCCCAGGCGGTCCTTTGTGGTCGTCGGGGGCGCTTGTGCGTTTGTGGCTGCATTGACGGACTCGCGGCGTGCCTGGGCGCATGCCTGTCCCTCCCCCCACCCCCTGGGCGCAGGCACCTTTGTCTTCAGGGTTGGGTGGCCGCAGCGACGACCGCAGCCAAAAAGAGCACCGGCCGCACTCCCAGCTCAGCCAGTGCCAGTGTTCAGAGCGCGACTGCTGCTGCGCTGCCGCAGCGAGAAAATGCGTCGCCGCCCCTCGACCTCCCTGCTCCCCTCGTGCACGTGATGCACGGCACGCAGGCGCGTTTGAGCTCAAGGTGACGACGGCCTCGCGCCCGCCCAGCACCTTCCTCACCGGCAGGGCCGCCCTCGAGGTGGACGCCAGCTGCGCCGACGCCGCGTGCACCGACCTGCCGTCCGTCGGGTGAGGCGTCTCCGGGACGCGCGCGCATTGTGCACCAGCGGATCGGAACGGGCCACCGCCCGCGTCGAGCAGGAAGGATCAGCATCGGGGCAGATGCGGCGCCTGCCCAGGCCAGACTGCAAGCGCCGCCCGACCGCCAGCCGCGACCGAGCGGCGGAACAGCAAAGCTTGAAGGCACCCGCTCCCGTGTCGTGGCATGCCGGGCACGCCGCGTGCCCGTAGCACCTGAGCCACTACCGACACGAGAGCACCTCCCACTCGCGTGAGATGGCCACCCCCATCATCAGGCTGAAAGTGCTTCCTGCCTGCCTTTGGCGTGCGCAGGACCCCCAAGCCCGACCCCACCCCGTCCGCTGGCGCCCCCAAGCCCGACGACAAGGTGTGACCCACCTCTCTCCGCAGGGCCCTCCGGGGTGAAACTCATTGACCTTTTCCAGCAGCTGTGAGAGAGAGGGACTGGCGTGCTGCGCGCGTTTCTCGCAGGACAAGGATGGCGACGACGACGACGACGACGAGGAGAAGGGCAGCGCCAGCGGCGGCGGCAGCAGCAGCGCCGCCCCCGCCGCCACCAGCGCCAAGTGCACGCCCTCGGTGCTGGGCTACGCCTGCTCGCAAGCCATCGGCGACGTGCGCGTGCACTACACGCTGGGCGGCGCGGCGGCGCCCGACAACGTGTGCACCCGGGGCCTGGCGGTGGAGGCGCGCGGGCAGGGGCTCGAGGCGTCCCAGCTGCTGCACATGGCCGTGGAGGCGCAGACCGACGGTGAGGTGCTGTGAACGGGTCGGGGGGCTCTTGCTTGGCGGTGGGCGCGTGGGTGGCCGTTCATGCCACTCTCTCCCGCCCTCTCTCCACGCCCGCTCGCCACACGCTCCGCACACGCAGGCTACGTGTCGCTGGCGTTCGCCGCCGCCGCCAACCGCATGGCGCCCGCCGACGCCATCCTCGGGTGGGTCCCGGCCAGCGGCAGCAGCGAGGCCGCGCACGTCGACACGTACCACATCGCCAGCACCACGCTGTCGGCGTCCGAGACCAACGCCTGGGCGCTGTCCAAGGGCGTCGCGCGCGTGGGCTCGGCGCTGGTCGTGTGCTTCACGCGCGCGCTCGCCGAGCCCAGCGCCAAGGTGTCGGCCACGCTCGACCCCGCGCAAGGTGCGCTGAGCCTCGGCTCGCTTCTGATGCGCGCGCGCGCTGGCACCGATGACGGGGTGGGGCGGGATTGACAGAGCGCGCCGCCGCCCCAAACGACTGCTGTGGTCGCAGACCTGAAGCTGAACTGGGCCGTGGCGCCCTCGCCGGCCCTCGTGGTGCACACCGGCGCCGGCGGCGGCACGCTCAACATCCAGACCGGCGCTGTCGCAGAGGTGAGCTGAGCGTTGACGCCGGATCCGGGAGGCTGGGGGCTTGATTCCACGCCGAACGCACGCCACACGCACTGTGCTGTGGGACCGTCTGCCTGGCCGTGCAGACCAGCAGCAACCGCAACGTGCAGATCCGCTGGCACGGCGCGCTCATGTCTGTCGGCTGGGCGCTGCTGCTGCCTCTGGGCGCCATGTTCCCCGCCCACCGGTGCGCCGCACGTCTCCGCTCGGCCGTGATGGCGTGCAGCCGCCACTCCCGCACCCTTGCCCAAAGTCTTTGCCGCGTGCGGAGCTGCTGATCACACTGGGCCCACACTTCCAATTGTGGCATCTCAGCTCTGCTCTCGCCCCAGGTGTCTGCTCCTGCTTGATGGCTTCCCACGCGCAGGTTTGTGCTGCGCGACAGCAAAGTCGGCCGCCTGCACGTCTGGTTCCACCTGCACTCCATCTTCCAGTGCCTGGGCTTCGCCGTCATGACGGCGGGCTTTGCTGTCGCGTACTACTATTTGAGCGACCCCGGGAGCTACGCCGGTGACATTGGCGAGACGCACAAGGTCCTGGGCACCGTCGTCTACGCCATGGCCTGCGTCCAGGTGGGCTGTTCATCTACCCCCTCCGTCGTCTCTGGCAGGCAGACGATGGCAAGGGTCCCTTCGGGGTCTAATCGTAGCCGACGCACACTCTGCTTGCCAGAGATGGCTCCACCAGATGTAAAGCTCAACACACACGCATGGAAGCACGCGCACGCTCAGCCACCGGCAGCAGGCTGTGCAAGGGTAGTGCGCGGTCTCACTTGGCGACGCATCTGACATGCGCCGTGCGTGCCTGCTTGAGTGCCCGTAGCTGCTGGCCGGCTTCTTCCGCCCGGGCCTGGACTCGCCGCACCGCCCCTGGTTCACGCACGGCCACCGCTGGTGGGGCCGCCTCACGCTGGTGGCCTCGTGGGTCTCCATATACCTGGGCATCAAGGTCTACCACATGTCCATCTACCAGGTGAGAGTCCTGTGGAGGCAGCGGCGGCACGCCAGCCAAGGCTTGAAACCACGCCTCTGTGTGCCTGGGCCGCGCCCCTCTGGCTCCACGATGGTTTTGCCCTCCCATGCTAGCACAGTGTGCGCCGCACCTGACGCCACAGCACCCCCTGCACACACAGCAAGCGCGCCCGCGGCTTGATGAACGCCAATGGCTCGCAGGAGGACATGACTCCGTGGCTGGTGGCCGTGTCGGCCGCGCTGGGCTGCGTCGTGCTGGTGGACCTGGCGCTGTACCTGGTGGCCGCCTGCAGGCTGGGCAAGGCGCCCGCGGTGCACGAGCAGGGCGCCGACGAGAGCCGCGCGCAGAGCGAGCAGGTGCGCCTCCCTCCTGGGGGGTCAGGGGCTGCGGCCCTGGTGGGACGCCGGGCCATCGGGTCGGGCCTCTCTCTCGTCTAATGCTGGGGGAGAGGATGGGAGTGAGGGCGGGAGCCGCGCGCAGAGCGAGCAGGTGCGTGTCCCGCCGTTGAAGGAGGAAGGGGCGGTTGTCTGCCAGCGGGACGCTGGGTCTGCCTTTTGCCAGGGTGACTCCTCAGAGGGTGGGACGAGGCTGGGCAGGGCGCAGCGGCGGGGGCAGGCGCTTCAGTGCCTTCAGATTGCCTGTGTGCCGGGTGCGTGTCGCAGGGCCTGGCCACGATCGAGGTGGCGCACATCAGCGCCAAGGGCGTGGCGCTGCAGGTGGAGGAGCACCCAGAGGGCGGCGGCCAGGCGCCGGTGCGCGGCTGAGGCGGAGCCTGCGCTGAGAGTTGCGGTCACCCCGCACATTCATGTATGTCTCGCCTTGGTCCAATCGCTTGATCCCGGTCCATCCCGTTGAACGCCTGACGGCGACGTCAGCGTGCTCTTGGTGTGCAGCTTCTTGTCATGTAACTTATTGACCTGGCAGCGCCCGGGGATAGCGGCACCGCGCCCAGCGCCGTCGAGGCGCCGTCGGTGGGCCGCCGCACCCTGCGCACGCACAGGCTCACCTTTCGTCAAGCACAGGCCCCAGCGCCACTCTACGCAAACCAAGAAGAATGACCCGGCAGGGCAGCCCCGTGCTCTGGCAGTTGATCGCGGATGACGGGGAAGCTGCGCGCCCAGGTGCTGCGCAGTGTGCAGGACCGCGCACCAGTGGCCCGCCGGCGCAGGATCCAGCGGCTGGGAGCGTGCAAGGAGCTGAGTCTGGCGTCGGCAAGCCAATGTCGCTGCTCAGGCTGCCTCCCCGCGATTCCTCCGTGCGGGATCGTGAACCGAGCGCTTTTCGTGGGCCCGCGGCTAGGGCATCAGTAGAGCAAGAAGGCAGCTGTGACGCCCGCGGCACAGCTCACCCTCTGCAGAGTCGACACAGCAGCCCTTCCGTCGTGCGCGCGCTTCTTGTTTTTCCCCTACTACTTTGACCGAGTTCTGACCGTCGTGCGGTGATGGCGCTCTCCACAGCGCTGCTGCTGCTAGTGCTGGCCGCAGTGCCGGCCTCGCTCGCCTATCCATACTACTGGGTGAGCGCGATTGACGAAAGGAGAGCGCCAGTGGCTGCGCGCGGGGAGAATCCGTGGTGACCAACGAGTGGGCGTCCTTGCGCAGGTCGACCCCCTTTTCAACCTGGGCGTCGGCTTGGTCCCGCAATGCGACGCCCATCCCACCACAGCTCGAGGTGAGTGCCGAGCATCGTCGACTCGAGCGTGGAGCGCGAGGATTGGGTCCACCTGCTGGCCAGCTGCTGCGTGGTGTCCTGCGCGGTCGTCCACCGGGGTGCGGGAAGTGCAGCGCAGCGTGCGCGCTGTGTGGAAGGCGCCTGTCAGCCAGATGGCGCCATCCCAAGCCTCAGCGACGCGCTGTGGGCACCACCGGATGGGACGCGCCCACCCCGCCGTCCGCTGGCGCCAGCTTTTTCCAGCGGCACGCAATTCTCGCATCACCCCGCTGTCCTCTACAGCATCCCACCATCGCAATCCCATTGCGCCGCTGGCCAGCATTTTTGTGGCCGTCGCGCGCCCTGAGGCTGCTGGTACCGCCCCCCCTCGCATGCGCCATTCTCCCGCAGGAGCCCACAGGGCGCCCCAGGCCGACAGCAGCATCAGCTTCTCGCTCTCCCCAGCGTCGGGCAGCAGCACGGCGGCCACCCAGACCGTCTGCCCGGGCACCGCCTACAACGTCCGGGTGCGGCACCGCGTGTCCGCCATGCATGCGTGCCACATCAACGCCCCAGGACCCATTATTTGGGGGGCTACAGGCGTCTGACAACGCTTTGCATTGCGTCCGTGTTCCCTCCGCAGGTGACGTGGGCCAGCGGCACGCGCAACGCGCTGCTCACCGCGCCCTTTGGCAGCACCTTCCGCTCGGCCCTGGCCGCCTCCCAAAACACGGCCGTCTACTACTACTCGTCGTCCCAGGGGCTCAACTGGTGCGATGACTTCGGTGTTCTGTGCAAACTCCTGGGCTGGCTGCGGTCGCTGCGGGGCGCACATTACCGCGTCGACCGACATCGTCGTGGGCTCGACTGCTTCTGCTCGCAGCACCAACCGTCTGACGACGGCGACGGAGCAGCCCTCGCTGTCGGACCAAATCACCGTGCCCTGCAACGCCTCGGGTGAGCCGCGGGGCACCTGCCCAGCGCCAGCGACGGGAAGGCAGCAGCCCCGTTTCGCCCCGCCACGCGCGGCCGCCTGCCCCCGGCTGACAGCCGCGTGGCTGGTGAACGGCCCTTTCCCTCTCTCTGCAGGCACGTACGCGCTGAGGCTCACGTCGGCCACCTCGCAGACGGGCGCCTTCCTCACCGGCAGCACCTCGCTCAACGTGGACTCGACGTGCGCCGCCGCCGCCTGCCCCAGGGCCACCGGGTGAGCGCCTACGCGTTGGAACCTGGCTCCGCCAGGGGACCCCGCGCCTCGCGCCCTCTGACGCAGGCTCCTCAACGTGTGCGACGGGAACGGACGTGGGTGCCTGCAGGCCGTCGCCGCCGCCGCGGTCGCCCTCGCCGCCGCCCAGCCCCCTCGCGGCGCAGCAGCCGCCAGCGCAGCAGCAGCCGCCGGCGCTCTCGCCGCCACCCTCGCCCGTCGTCAACGTCTCGGTGAGAGACGCGCTCGCGCCGCCGCCGACGGCGCCCTCTCCGCCATGCTCTGTTGCCGCCCTGAGCGGCTGTTTCCTTCACCCCCGCGGGCGCACGCGGCGTCGGTGCCACCTCCGCTTTGCGTTGCGCTACCGCAGGGCGGGTGCCAGCCGTCGGCGTACAACTACTCCTGCTCGGCGCAGCTGGGCGGCGTGACGGTGCACTACACGCTGCGCGGCGCGCTGCCCGACAACGCCTGCACGCGCGGCCGCACGCTGGCGCTGCCGCAGGGCCAGACGCTGGACAACGTGCTGCACATGGCGGTCGAGGCGCAGGTCACAGGTGAGCGGGCTCGAGCCTCTGCTTGGGTGAAAGGGGCGGAGGTCGGGGGTGAGCGCGGTCTGCTGGGTTTAGGGAGGGGGCGCACGTCACGGGCGAGCATTAGGGCTCTGCTGGGGATTGCGGAGGTTCGGACGCCGCGCCCTGCACTGCTAGAGTGCCAGGAGGCGCACGTCACGGGCGAGCGCAATGTCCGCCTCTGCGCCCAACGACCACGGCGCGTGCCGCGGCTTCGTTGCGCGTCGCTGCTGCATGCCCGCGGGATGCCGCGAGCGTGGCTCTCGCCGTCTCGCTGGCGTCGCTCTGGTCACTGACGGCTTCTGGGCGTGGCTGCGTATGCGCCCCCCCTCGTGTGCGCAGGCTACGTGGCGCTGTCGTTTGCGCAGACGGCGGGCACCATGGCGCCCGCGGACGCCGTGCTGGGCTGGAGCTCCGTCAACGGCAACCAGCAGGTGCGGGGGAGGGGAGGGGCCCTTCTGCAAGGGTGGGACGGGGTGGTGGCGGCGCAGGTGAGCGGGTCGCGGGCAGGTCGGGCAGCTTTCTCGGGAGGGGAGCGTGCTGCGGGGTGCTGGCGGTGGCTGGCGCCCGACTTGCGAGAGACGTGACGCAGCCAGCAGAGGAGCGCCCTCGTGGGGAGCAGCGGCTCTGGTCGACCCTCACTCTGGCCGCGCGCCAACCCCACCCCGTTGCCACGTGGATGCAGGTCAACACGTACCGCGTGTCCAACAGCGACAGCCTGGCGGCGTCGCAGACCAACCCCTTTGCGCTTCTGACGGGCGTGGCGCGCGTGGGCCCCTCGGTCGTCGTCTGCTTCACCCGCTTGCTCAACGAGCCCAACGCCACCGTCTCCTCCACCCTCGACCCCAACAGTGAGCGTGGTTCGTTGCTGGTTGGTTGCCTGGCGCCGACCCTGGCAGCCCTCAGCCCCGCCAGCCAGCATCGCAGCACTGCCGCCAGTGCTGGGAGGGAAGCGCCGCGTCTGCCCGCACCGTGGTGCCTGCGGCGGCTCTGGTCACTACCGCAGCGCCTTGGGAGGGCAGCAGGCTGGTGCGAGCAAACCGCGTGCCGCCGCCGACGTGTGCCCCCGCCGCGCAGACCTTAAGCTCAACTGGGCCATCTCGCCGGCGACGGCCTTCGTCACGCACACCTCGAGCGGCGGCGGCACGCTCAACATCGTGACGGGCGCCGTGAGCCAGGTGCGGAGCGCGAAGGAGAGGGGGGGGGGAAGCTTCGGGCGGTTTGCGGCGGAGTGACTGCGCCCCCGCTGGCCGTGCTGCTGAGTCGACGTCGCACCGCTCTGTGGCCAGCCGCTGCGGCCGCGTGCCCCACACCTCGCAGCTTTTGTTGCTTCTCGCGTCTCGCAGACGAGCAGCAAGAAGAACGTGCAGATCCGCTGGCACGGCGCGCTCATGTCCGCCGGCTGGGCGCTGCTGCTGCCGCTGGGCGCCATCTTCCCCGCCCACCGGTGCGCCAAAGCCCGCATTTGCAACAGTCCCGGCCCCAGCAAACTGCAGCGCCTGACTTGGTGTGCGCGGTGGCAAGGCCGACTGCCGCCGGTGCTTCCGCCGCGCCGGCCCTCACGACTGCTCTGGACGCCCTGCTGCCTGCGGCCCTGCGATGTGTGCATGCCCGCAGGTGGCTGCTGCGCGACGCCAAGATCGGCGGCAAGCACATCTGGTTCTACCTGCACGTCACGCTGCAGTGCCTGGGCTTCTCCGTCATGACGGCGGGCTTTGCCATCGCTTACTACTACCTCAGCGACCCTGGGAGCTACGCCGGCGCCATCGGCAACACGCACCAGGTGCTGGGCACCATTGTCTACGGCATGGCCTCGCTCCAGGTCAGTATGAGTGGTGTGGATGGTGGTCGGCCTGACTGATGTGCGAACGTGTCATGGGAATGCGGTGCCTGATGCTGTGCGTGCGTGCTTGGGTGCGCCTGCAGCTGCTGGCCGGCTTCTTCCGCCCGGGCCTGGACTCGCCGCACCGCCCCTGGTTCACGCACGGCCACCGCTGGTGGGGCCGCCTCAC
>VFQP010005086.1_pt1 | contig 11705 bp, 10 predicted proteins | sample 3512351 | NCBI WGS metagenome assembly VFQP01 (sample SAMN10412372, study PRJNA504923) | tailings metagenome | isolation source: Relicate 1 Philex TSF1 revegetated site | place: Philippines: Tuba, Benguet | collected 2017-08-29
GTCAGGGCAACATGAAGGTGATGAACGACGTGGCGAAGATCGCCGCGACCGCGCTGCAGGACATCGTCAAGCAGCAGCAGGCGATCGCCACCCAGGCCGTCGCCGAGTGGCAGGAGACCGCCGGCAAGATCGCCAAGGGCGATGCCCAGGCGCTGATGACCGGCTCGCTGGAGACGTTTCGCGCCAAGGCGGAGGAGGCGGCGAAGAATTTCGGCGACCTGTCCGAGATCGCGCGCAAGGCCCAGACCGACATCTGGGGCGTGCTGACCGCCCAGTTCGAGAAGAATCTCGGCAAGAAATAATCCGGTCCACCGCCGGGACCGAACGGCGCCGGCCTTGCCGGCGCCATTTCGATTAATGCCATGACCGCGGCGCCCGGCAGCCCTGCGCCTCGGAAACTTCTTTTTCCCGACCCCGCCGCCGTCATGCGCGTTGTGGATACGGACCCGTCGCCCACCGACCGTCCAGGGCGCGAGAAAAAGGATTTCGATCATGGCATTCGGTACATCCCCCTACTCCTACTGGCTGGCCTCGGGCAATCCGTTCGCCGCCGCTGCGAAAGCCCAGTTCGACGCCATGGGCAAGCTGGCCCGCATTGGCACGGTCGCCATGCAGCAGGTGGTGAAGCAGCAACAGGATATGGCGCAGACGGTCATGGGCCGTTGGCGCGAGACCGCCGCCACCACGCCGACCGAACCGGGTGCGTTGATGGGGTTGCCGCTGGAGGCCGCCCGACTCGGCACCGAACTGGCGCTGCGGAATGCCGGCGAACTGGCCGAGATCGCCCGCCAGACCCAGACGGAGATGCTGGCGGTGCTGACCGCACGCGCCGAGCAGACGGCGACCGGGACGGCCGACGCCGTGGCGGAAAGCGTCACGGAAACCGTCCAGTTCGCGTCGAAGGCCGCCGTGAACACCCCCGCGGCGACCGGCGCCGGAGAGATCGCGCTTGCCGGCAGGCTGGTCGAATAGCGCCCCGCCAAAACCAGCGAGCGTGAATTGCGTCACGCCGGCTTATCCGTGACAATGCTCCCCAGCTCAAACGGGGAGAGATGGCATGAGTTGGGACGCCGACGTCGAGGAACTGCGCCGCCGCCAGAAGATGGCGCTGAAGATGGGCGGCGAGGACAAAGTCCAGAAGCAGCTCTCGCGCGGCAAGCTGACGGTGCGGGACCGTATCGACCGCCTGGTCGATCCCGGCACCTTCCGCGAGGTCGGCGGCCTCGCCGGCAAGGGCAACTATGACGAGAACGGCAACCTCGTCGAGGTGATGCCGGCCAACACGGTGATGGGACGCGGCAAGGTGGAAGGCCGCACCATCATGGTGCAGGGCGACGATTTCACCGTGCGCGGCGGCGCCTCCGACGCGGCGATCGCCGGCAAGCAGGCCTATGCCGAGCAGATGGCGCTGGAGTTGCGCATTCCGCTCGTCCGGCTGATCGACGGCACCGGCGGTGGCGGTTCGGTGAAGATGCTGGAGAAGGATGGCCGCACCTACCTGCCCCGCAATCCTGGCTGGGACTATGTGGTCGCCAACATGGGTACCGTTCCCGTCGTCGCGCTGGGTCTCGGCCCGGTCGCGGGTCTCGGCGCCGCGCGGCTGGTCACCAGCCACTATTCGGTCATGGTCAAGGAGATGAGCCAGGTGTTCGTCGCCGGACCGCCCGTCGCCAAGCATGTGGGCGAGGACGTCACCAAGGAGCAGCTGGGCGGCTCGTGGATGCACACGCGCAACGGCTCGGTCGACGACGAGGTGGCGACCGAGGACGAAGCCATCGCCAATGCCCGCCGCTTCCTGTCCTATATGCCGTCGTCCGTGTTCGACCTGCCGCCGCGCGGCCCCATCACCGACGACCCGGAACGCCGCGAGCAGTCGCTGCTGTCCATCGTCCCGAAGGACCGGCGCAAGGTCTACAAGATGCGCAAGATCGTCGAATCCGTGGTCGATCAGGGATCGTTCATGGAAATCGGCAAATACAATGGACGGCCGCTGATCACCGGCCTGGCGCGCATGGATGGCTGGCCGGTGGCGATCCTCGCCAGCGACCCGTTCTTCTATGGCGGCGGCTGGACGACGGATGCGTCGCACAAATGCATCCGCTTCTGCGACATGGCCGAGACCTTCCACCTGCCGGTGATCCACTTCGTCGACAATCCCGGCTTCGCCGTCGGCGTGGCGCACGAGCAGGCGGCGACCATCCGCCACGGCTCGCGGGCGCTGGCCGCGGTTTACCAAGCGACGGTGCCGTGGTGCTCGGTGGTGATCCGCAAGGCGTTCGGCGTGGCGGGTTCGGCCCATACCAATCACGAGCGGCTGCGTTACCGCTATGCCTGGCCATCCGGCGACTGGGGCTCGCTGCCCATCGAGGGCGGCATCGAGGCAGCCTACACCCAGGAACTGCGCGAGGCCGAGGATCCCGACGCCATGCTGGCGGACATCCTCGAGCGGCTGAACAGGGTGCGATCGCCGTTCCGCACGGCGGAGGCGTTCCTGATCGAGGATATCATCGACCCGCGCGACACCCGCCCGCTGCTGTGCGAGTTCGCCAACCTCGCCGCGCCGCTGCGCACGGCGGGCCGCACGCTGTTCCACATGCGGCCCTGAGCAGCAGCTCGCTGCTCAGTAGAGGAACATGGGCTTGCCCTGCACCTGGCGGATAAACGGACGGTAGTTGTCGGTGTCGTACAGCTCCGGCACGTCGACCCGCTTCTTGCCCTGGATGCAGGTGTCGACCGGCACGGTGGTGTAGTTGCCGTCGCGGATCGCCATCATCAGGCCGCTCTTGCCGGCGGCGAGCTGCTGGATCGCTCCGGCGCCATAGGCCGAGGCCACCATGCGGTCGAGCGCGTCTGGCGCGCCGGCGCGCATCAGATAGGCGAGCGACTGGTTGACGATGCCCTGGCCCGTCAGCCGCTTCAGCTCCTCGCCCAGGATATCGCCGATGCCGCCGAGCTTGCGGTGGCCATAGGGATCGGCCTCGCCGCTTTCGATGGCGCCGCCGCCCTTGATCGTCGCCCCTTCGGAAATGACGATCATGGCGTAGGCGGCCGGATTGTCGGTCTTGTCGCGCATGATCAGTTCGGCGACCTTCTCGACGTCGAACGGCACCTCGGAGATCAGCACCCGGTCAGCGGCGGCGAGATAACCCGAGATCAGCGCCGTCTCGCCGCTGTTGCGGCCGAACAGCTCGACCACGGCGATGCGTTCGTGGCTGCCGGTGGGCGTGCGCAGGGCGTCGATCGCCTCGACGCTGCGGCTCACCGCCGTGCCGAAACCGATGCAGTAGTCGGTGCCGAACACGTCGTTGTCCATGGTCTTGGGACACGCCATGACCTTGAAGCCTTCCTGGTGCAACCGCGCCGCATAGGACAGGGTGTCGTCGCCGCCGATGGCGACCAGTGCGCCGATGCCGAGCCTGTCGAGCACGTCCAGCACGTGATCGGTGCAATCGATGCGGGCGTTCTTGTCGACCGCATAAGGCGCCTCGATGAAGGGCGGTAGATCCTTCAGCGCGACCCTGCCCGGATTGGTGCGCGAGGTGTGCAGCACGGTGCCGCCGGTGCGGTCGATACCGCGCACCCGGCCACGGTCGAGGATCATCGTGTGCATGTCGATTGATTCCGGGTCGTCGGGATCGATGTAGAGCGGACCGGACCAGCCCCGGCGGAAGCCGATCGTTTCCCAACCCAGTTCGGCGGCACAGGTCGCCACCGCCTTGATGCAGGGATTGAGGCCGGGAACATCGCCGCCGCCCGTCAGGATGCCGATGCGCATGCACGCTCTCCTTGGTAGATGATTCGCGCGTGCATCATACATGGCCCAAAAGGGCTGTCTCCACACCACGCTTGGACGGTGAAGGCCGGTCGCCCGCTCTCAGGGGAAACCGGGGCCGCGGCTGCCGCCGTCACGCGAGATCGGCGTCGATCCCAGATGGCTGATGCCCGGAACCAGCGGAATCGGGGTGATCAGCGTGGCGGTCTGCCCGGGCATGAAGAAGATGCCGTTGGTATTGAGCACCAGCGCGACCGGATCGTGGATCACCGAGACGTAGTTGCGGCCGCAGCAGTCGTGCAGGTGGCGGATCAGCCATTCCCGGCGATCGTACATGGAGGTATCGGCAAGCGGCAGCTGATAGCCCAGCGGCAGGTCCCAGGTGCCGATGCTGTAGGCGCTGCGCGCGACCGGCGATGGATCGGACGGATCCTCCGCGCTCTGCAGCGGCTCGACATTGATGGCCTGGAACGAATTCACGTCCTCGAACGAGTTGATGGCGCCCCAAGGCCGGAACTTGCCGCGCGGATAAACCACGAACTCGCCGCCATCGGGCCGCTCGCCCTTGGCGAACTGGGAAATGTGGACGACGCTGACCTTGTCACCGAGTTCGACGCCGACCCCGTCGCCCTTCGCCAGGGTGAACATGTAGGCCTTGCTATCGGCGGGCTCGTCCGGCGCGGCGTCCTCGTTGTAGAGCGGACGTCCGTCATAGCGTGGCTCCGCAGGGATTTCCTGCAGCGGGCCGTCGCCGGGCAGCGGGCCGCTGGCCAGCTTCGGCCTGGCGCCGGCATCCGGCAGTTGCCGGTCGAACAGCGTGCCGTTGGCGCGGCTGCGCTTCAGCGGCGCCATGGAAATGCCGTCGGCAAGCTCGGCCCCCATCAGCGATCCTTCGGGGCCGACGATGGAGCGTGCGTGGGCGCGGCTGACGCGTTTCATGAACAGGGTGTTGGCGCCGGTGCCGCCGCTATCCGGCAGGGCCGACGGTGGCTTGTCGACGGCGTTCTCGACACCGGCGAGATCGCTGGCGCGCTGCGCGGCATCGGGCTGGTTGCGTACCGCCGGGTCGGCGGGCGCGCTTGCCGGCTGGGCCGGTTCGCCGTCCACCCAGCGGCGGAACGACGGTGAAACGTGCTCGGCCCATTCCACGTTGGCGGACGCGCCGGCCACGTTGGCGGTCGCACCGGGACCAGCGGTCCGCACGGGCGGCGGGGCTTCCGCAGCGGCGCCCTCGATCCAGCGGCGGAAAGACGGAGAAACGTGATCGGCCCATTCCACGTTGGCCGTCGGCCTCGCGGTAACGCCAACGGGCGGGACCGTCATCGGCGTGGCCGGATCAGGCGTCGTGGACAGATCAGACGTAATTGACAGGCCGGGGGAAGGCGCTGCAAGAGGTCCGCCGCCGTCGCCCAGGGGGCCTGCATCGCCGGTGACCGGCTCGACGGGCTTTTCAGTGTTGAAGGGCTGGGCGTCGGCGGTGACGGCGAGCAGACTCGCCATCACCGTAACGATCATTCCTGTCTCTCGCCATGCTCTCACCGTTGTTCCCCCTCGTGCCAACGGTTGGATCAAGCGCCTACTTCAGCAGAGCGGTGTCTTCCAGGATCTGGATGACCACGCGGCGGTTGAGCGGCTCGGCGGTGTTGTCGCCGGTCTTCACGGCAGGCTGGCTCTCGCCATACCACACCAGCGAGATGCGGTTCTTCGGAATGCCTTCCTTGACCAGCGCCTCCTGGACGACCACGGCGCGCTTCCGCGACAGGTCGAGGTTGTAGAGCTCGCCGCCCTGGGTATCGGCATGGCCTTCCAGCAGCAGGTTGGCGGCCTGGCCGGCCTTGGCGGCCGAGGCGGCGTCGGTGATGGTCTTCTGGCCCTCGGACGTCAGCTGAGCGCTGGCGGTCGCGAAGTAGACGGTAAAGGTGCTCGCCTTCGCCGGGGCCGCTTCCTGTACCGGCGGGGGCGGAGGCTCGGTCGGCGTGACGGCGACCGGGACGCCGGCAACCGACGGGCAGGGATTGACGCCTTCGAAGTTCACCAGCGGACGCTCGTCGATACCGGTAACGGAACCGACCAGCTGCAGGACGCCCAGCTCCAGAACGGTGCGGACACCGAGCTGCAGCGGCTCCTGGCTCTTCACGCCGGCATTCACGTCGACGAGGGTGTTCTTGAAGAAGTTGAAGACGTTCGCGCCCACTTCGTAGCCGGTGATCTGCTTCTGCAGGCTGACGGTCTTCAGCACTTCCAGCGACGAGGTGTCGACGATACGAAGGTCGGCCGCGACGTTGACGGTGAAGACGCGGCCCTTGCCGCCCATGCCGTCGACGCCCACTTCGAGACCGCCCGACTGGATGTTGTAATTAAGCTCGGTGATGCCGCCGACGATGAAGTAGTCGGATTCGATGACCGTGCCGCCATAATAGGGCTTCCACGGAACCTTCTGGGTGCCGCCGGTCTTGCCGCGCACCTCATGGACCGAACCGTCGCCCAGATAGCGCCGGTCGAGATAGCGGAGCTCCAGCTCGGTGACCTGGGTGTCGAAACGCTCCTGCAGGCGCACCGCGTCGCCCAGCTTGCCGAGCGCCGACATCACCATGAGCGAGCCGCCCTGGGTGATCGGATTGCCGCCTTCGGATTCGCTGAACTTGCCCGTGTAGTCCTTCACCGTGCCGACGGCGACGCGGATCTTGTTGCGGCCATTCTCGCGAATCTTCTGCGCCATACACTGGAAGGTGCCTTCCAGCGGCGTGGTGTTATCGGTGACGGGCGGGCCCTGGACGGTCGGCGCCTCGTCGGGATTGCGCTTGTAGTGATCGACCGACGCCATGCACCCGGTCAGCGAGACAATCGCTGCGTAGGTGACGATTTGCTTGCACCAAGTATAGCCCGAAATCACGATAGTCCCCCTCTTGCCCTACCCTTGAACCGGCGCCGCCGGTCGTGGCCCGAACCGCTTAGTTGAGCGGCCCAGAGGCTGATTCGCTGAAACCGCAGGCCTGGCTGTCCGCTACCGACGCCGACTGCGGGCTGTCCTCGTTGCTCTGATTCGAGTTGAGCGCGACGTCAGACGTCCCCCCGGACGCGTTCATGCCGTCGACGCTGCCCGAAACGCTCGAATTATCCACGCCAGCGGTCTGCGGGCTGTTCGAATTGCCCTGCGACGTGTTGCTTTGCTGGCCGGCCGTGCCCGAGCTCGACGTATTGCCCGACGTCGTGCTGGTGGCCGAAGCGCCGTCGCCGTTGTTCTTTGTGAACCCGTTGGTCGACGTGCTGCTGCTGTTGCCGGTGGCGTTGGCGCCGATGTTGCCCGGCATGTCGACGACCGGCGACGAGGCGTTGCTGGTGACGCCGTTCGAGCCGGTGTTGCCGATCGCGGACGCCGTCAGGTTGCAGTTGACCTGATCGCCGGCGATGTTCGTGGTGTAGGTGTTGTTGATGTTCGTGTCGAAGCCATCGTAGTAGCCGCCCTTCTTCTTCTCGCGAAGGTCGGCCAGAGAGGCCTTGGCGATCTTGTCGTTCGCCGTGTCGAACTGCCACGGGCGGTTTTCCAGGAACCCGTTGCCGAACGCCGCCGACGCTCCCATGACGACGGTCACCACCGAACATACGGCAGCCGTCATCAGCTTGCTGGCACTCGTCATAGACAACCCCCCTCTGAAACCCCCACGGCTTCTTAGCGAAATAGCCATATCATCGCGAGTGCCGAGCGGCAACGGAATTTTTCGTGTCAGACTTGGCGCCCAATCTCCTAAGGGGAGATTATCGCTGTGTTTTTCGCGATCACTCACAGGCTGGTCGCATCTTCTTGAGCGGTTATCAAGCATATGCAGTGATGGTTACGGAGCTACAATATTCCCGGTCACATGCACGTGACTCGCATGAGAGCACCGCCGAGCTTCCCGCCATGCCTTGGAGGGGAGCGCCTCGCATGGTCGTGCGCTGTAAAGAGGATTGAATACCGGCTGGGCGGATCGCACATAGTTATCAAAGGTTTGGGAGTACCATGCACGGATTGGCAAGAACGGTCTGGATTGTCGCGGGACTCGGGATGGCGCTCGCGGTGACGCTCGGGACACGGTCGGCGCTGGCCGATCAGACCGGCGCTGTGGGGGTCGTCGACGGCGAGACGCTGGAGATGCAAGGACAGGTTGTAAAACTGTTCGGCATCGACGCGCTGGAGACCGGTCAGATCTGCCTGAACGGCAACAAGCCCTGGCCGTGCGGCGAGGAGTCGGCGCGCGCTCTGGCGGCGCTGGTCGGTACGCAGCCGGTGAGATGCCAGACGATTCGCAATGTCGGCGGCCATATCCTCGCGACCTGCGATCTCAACGGCGAAGACCGGGCGGCATGGATGGTGGCGAAGGGTTGGGCATTCGCCGACAAGTCGCAGAGCCTGGATTACGCGCCCTTCGAGGAAACCGCGCTGGGCAACCGGGAAGGCGTCTGGACCGGCGAGTTCGTCACGCCCGCCGAATGGCGCGAGGGCAAGCGGCTGAAGCTGCCGGAGACACCGCAGACCGAGGAGCAGGACGACGGCCTGCCGGACTACGGGCCGCTGAACGCCGCGCCGTAACGCGCGCGGACCGCGTCACACTACCCGGTTGAGCAGCGCCTCGCCGGCGCGCAGCAGGCGGCAATTCTCCATCGCGGCATGAATGCTGCGGGCGAGCGTCTCGGGCGTCAGCCATGCCACATGCGGCGCGGCGACCACGTTGTCGAGCGCCAGCAGCGGATTGCCGGCCGAAACCGGTTCCGTGGCGAAGACATCGAGCCCGGCGGCCCGCAAATGGCCAGAGCGTAGCGCATCCACCAGCGCGGCTTCGTCGACGAGGCCGCCGCGCGCCGTGTTGATCAGCACCGCGCCCGGCTTCATGCGCGCGATGCTCCCCGCGTCGATGAGCCGTGCCGTGTCGGGCGTCAGCGGCACATGCAGCGAGACCACGTCCGAGCGCGCCAGCAGGACGTCTAGCGGTACCCAGCCGTCCCCGCCTGGCGTGCGCGATGTGTGGATGACGGACGCTCCCAGCGCCGACAGGATCGGCGCCAGGCGCCGCGGAATGGCGCCGTAGCCAACCAGGCCGACGGTGCGGCCGCCCAGTTCGCCGAGCGCGTCGAAATCGTCAGGCTCCATGCGCCATCCCAGCCCCGCCCGAGTCGCGCGGTCGAACGGCACCGCCCGGCGGAGCGCGGCGAGCATCAGCAGGAGCGCCGCCTCGGCGACCGCCTGGCTGTTGCTGCCTGGCATGTTGCAGACCGCGGCGCCGTGGGCCCGCGCCGCGTCGAGGTCGATGGTGTTGACGCCCACGCCGATCTTCTGGATCAGCCGCAGCCGCGGCGCGGCGGCGATGACGGCCGCGGTCACCGGCTCGAGCACGTGCAGCAGCACGTCGGCATCCGCCATCTCGCGCCCGAAAGCGGCGAGGTCACCTTCATCGACCACGGCGAGCGACAGCCAGTCGGGGCGCGCCGCCGCGAGCTGAGCGCGAAAGCCACTGCTGGCGCGGTATTGCAGGACCGCCTTCACGCCGGCTTCGACCACGCGCTGCCCGCCCAGTCCGCGACTCCGGGTCCGTCCGGCATCGGCACCTCGACGATCCGTTCGGGCACGTCGTCATATTCGAGGCGCAGCGCCCTGCACATGGTGCCGTGCAGGTTGTAGGCGCAGATGTGATAGGTCAGCTCGAGGATGTCCTCGTCCGACATCAGCCCGTGCAGCGCCTCGAAGACACCGTCCGGCACCCGGCCACGATCCAGGGTCAGCGCGTCAGCATAGGCGAGCACCGCCCGCTCCAGCGGTGTCCAGACGTCGGCGACGCCCCAGTGCGGAATGGCGGCGATCTTCTCTTCGCCGAGGCCGTTGCGGCGCCCGGCCTTGCAGTGCTGGGAAAAGACGAACCGGCTGCCGATGCAGAACGCCGCGCGCAGGATGCCGATCTCGCGGATCGCCGGGTCGAGCTGGCTGACGGACTTGTCGGCGAACATGCCGAACATGCCGAAATGCGAGGTGGCATGGCTGAAGATGTAGGGGCGCAGCGCGAAGGTGGTCCACCAGTTGCCGGGCGTCCCGGTCGCGGTGCCCGGCTCGGCCACCGGGTCGCGGCCCGGGAACAGCGCATCGTAATATTTCAGCACCTCGGGCGCGGCGTCGGCGCGCGGCACCTGTCGAAGTCTCGGCATGCTCGTCTCCCCGTTGCTGTGGAGCCCGCAGCATAGGCCGAAACACATGCGCCGATCACCCCATGGCGCGCGGTCACGATCGCCGGTTCAGCGCGAGCGCGGTCCGGAGCCCGGCGGCGGTAAAACTATTCCGCCGGTTCCCTCACCTTGGGTTGCGGACGCTGGTCCAGATAGCGCTGGCGGTCCGCGTCGGTCGCCGGTTCATGGCGTACGTCCCCCGGCGCGCCCATGGCGCGGGTCCAGGAGGCGAATTCGAGCATCATACCGTCCGGGTCGAGGAAGTAGATCGAGCGGACGAAGGTGCTGGGGGTCAGTTGCAGGCTGGCCTGCGTCTCGGACTCGTCGTGGTTGATCACCGGCGTGACCTCGATGCCCGCCGCCTCCAGCTTCTTCTGGTACTCGTCGATCCTTTCGGCCGGGACGTTGAACGCCAGATGGTTCATGGACGCGTGGGCCGAGGTGATCGGGCCCTTGCCGATGAGATGCGCTGGATGGGTCACCCCTGGCGCGCTGTCGGGCGCGTCGGGAAACCAGAAGAACGCCAGCGAGTCGCCATTGCCGATGTCGAAGAAGAAGTGCTGACCCGAGCCGTAGGGCAGGTCGAGCGTCTTGATCAGGGGCATGCCGAGCACGCCGGAATAGAACTCCACCGTCCGCTTCATGTCCTTGCAGACCAGCGCCAGGTGGTTGATGCCCATGATCTCGAACTTCTCGTTTCTCGGACCGGCCATTCCCCGTCTCCAGCCTGGTTGAAAACGGGAGCATCGTATGATTTTTCCACAGGGTTGGAAACCGCAGGCGATCGACCCGGATCCGGCGCCCGACACCTGCCGCTCCGATACGGGAGCATGGCAGCCATGCGGATAAATAACGGACGTCATTTTTAAGTTGGCGACGCGCGTTTCGTCTGTCGATAAACGCTTTTCTTCACAATGATTTAGAAACCGCCACCAATCCGGCGAACAGTCCATCCGCCGATGGTTCGCCGGAATTCATGCCGCACCGCAGCGACACACTTGATCCCGATCAAGGCCCCGAGCGGGCCACCGCGCGATTGCTGATCCGTCGGGAAGGGCACTGCTGGCCTCACGAGACGGAGTCCGACATGACGATACGAAACATTGGACTGGCGAGCATCATCATTGGCGCGGGACTGTCGCTGGGCGCGGCCGCGCATGCCGAGCCGCTGCGCTACCTGCCCTCGATCAGCAACCCGCTGTTCAACGAGAGCCCGCTGATCACCACCGAAGTCCGGCCGATCTACATCCACCACAAGATCCCGAACGACTTCCTGACCGGTGGCGGCAATGTGGACGTTGCGGCGGTGCAGGCGCGGCTGGCGCTGACCGACCGGCTGGCCATCATCGCCACCAAGGACGGGTATGCCGACGTCCATTTCCGCGGCGTGCTGCCCGACGACGACGGTTTCGCCAACATTGCCGCCGGCGTGAAATACGCGCTGGTGCTGAACGAGGAGTCGGGTACGGCGCTGACCGTCGGCCTGCGCTACGAGGCGCCGACGGGCAGCCTGAAGACCGCGGGCATCAGCCTGCAAGGTCACGGCGATGGCTTCATCGACGTATTCGTCACCGGGCTGCAGCAGTTCGGCGCGCTGCAATTGCAGGCCAGCGTCAACGGCTACATGGCGCTCGACAACGACGCCGACAGCTCGCTGCTGGTCGCCTCTCTCGCCGCCAACTACCAGGTGACCGACTGGTTCTACCCGGTAGTGGAATTCAATCTGTTCTCGGTCGTCGAC
>VFQP010005087.1_pt1 | contig 11704 bp, 7 predicted proteins | sample 3512351 | NCBI WGS metagenome assembly VFQP01 (sample SAMN10412372, study PRJNA504923) | tailings metagenome | isolation source: Relicate 1 Philex TSF1 revegetated site | place: Philippines: Tuba, Benguet | collected 2017-08-29
CTTCTTCTCTCCATGAACCACCTCCGGTTTCATCTTCCACCTTAACAAGGTGTCTTTGAAACCGGCAGCAGCCCAGTCAGGTTCGTGTGCATGTAGGCTTGGAGTCCCTCTGCGAGGCAACTGGTTAGGTGGCTGAGGAGGTCCCCGGTTTCTTCAAGAATCTTCCCCAATCCACCTTCAAGGGGGTCATTCGGGTCTACCAGCTTGAGCATCGGCACACCGGCAGCCACCTCGTGCCACTGGAACAGAGTGTTGCCGTACGTGCTGCCGACAATGACGTAGGCGCCACCGAGCAACTCTTCAGTCAGGTGAGGTAGCCACTGCCCCTGACTCATGTAGTGGAACGCGCGCTGGTTCCGTATCTGGTTGAGCCAAGGCATGGTGCGGTACTTTTGCAGAGCGTTGTCCCAGTGCTCCGCCAGCCCGGGGCGCAAAGCGAGCACCTTGTTGCGCAGCACGACCTCCACCGACTCTTTGTCGAGAGCCTTCACAGCCTCTTCGACCTTGCCAACAAGCAGGCGCAGGGCAAAGACCGCACGAGCAACCCCCGCGTCCTGCAAGAACGGATGCACCTCCTGTGACTGCTTAGGCAGCGAGGTCAGCACCATTTTCTGCAGCAACATCAACTCGTTGAATACGTGACCCGAGAGCGCGAATACGTAGAGCTCGTCGGGCGGCAGAGCCTTGAGCATAGGTAACGACAGGTCAAGGCGGTGGAGCTCTACGGTAGTAGCCATCAGTAGCCGTCACTCCTCGAAAGGCGAGTGCTGGGGTGTGTAGGCCGACAATGGTGGCCACTTCGGTGGCTTGAGACTTTACCTGTCCATTCGAATAAGCACAGCAGCTTCGTCGCATGAAGACCCCCCCAGAGGGGGGAAACGACCTGGCTCTTCCATCAGATACCCTTTCAGGTGCGCGACCAAAACATTTGCCCTCATGCGTCGAGATACTGGCGCACGAGGGGCGACGGTACGTTGATTAACTGACCCAGCAGGGGAGGCGAAATGGCGATGCGATTCAGGAAGTCACTGAAGCTCGCCCCGGGGGTTCGAATGAACCTCAGTGGCGGTGGGATGAGTTGGACACTTGGACCGAGGGGTGCCTCTATCGGCATCGGGAAGAGAGGAACGTACCTCAACACTGGCATACCCGGCACGGGTCTTTACTCGCGCCAGTTGATCTCAGGAGCCAAGCCGGAACGAGCGGCCCAGCCAGGTCAGAAGGTCCAGGTAAGTCTCACGGTCAAGGTCGAGGACGACGGGACGGTCACCTTCCGCGACTATGAGGGGCAATACGTTTCCGAGGCGACGATCGAGGAAGCGAAGAAACAGCAAGGGGACGCCATCAAGGCGCTGATTGAGCGGGCCTGCGAGGCCGTGAACTCTCAAGTTGCTGCCCTCGGGGAACTTCACCACGACACGCCCTCCCCCAGTGCTCCGCCGACGTACCGGGCTGCCACCTTCGACGTTCCCAAACCTCGTGCACCTGCCCCGAAGGTTCCCAGCTTCTTCGGCGGCCTCTTCAAGAGCAAGCGGGCCATGATCGACGAGGAGAACGAGCGCGCGAAGATGCGCCACGAGAAGGAGGTTGCCGATTGGGAGAAACAGAAGGGCATCTTCGAGGCCTCAGAGCGAAAGAAGCAGGCTCTGGTGGAATCGGCCGTCGGGGGCCAGCCCGCTGCGATGGAGGAGTTCCTTGGGAATGTCCTCCAAGACATCGTGTGGCCCCGAGAGACTGCCGTGTCCTTCGAGGTGCTTGATGGTGGCTCGCGGCTCGTGTTTGATGTGGACCTACCCGAAGTCGAAGACATGCCAACCAAGACCGCTACGGTCCCTCAGCGGGGATTCAAGCTGTCCGTGAAGCAGATGAGCCAGACGGCTGTGCAGAAGCTGTACGCACAGCACATCCACTCCATCGCCTTCAGGCTGATTGGAGAAGCGTTCGGCATGCTCCCCTCGGTTCAAGTTGTGACCCTGTCTGGCTACTCCCAGCGCCGAGATAGGGCCACGGGACACGTTCGGGACGAGTACCTGCTGTCAGTGTCCGTGGCCAGGGCGGCCTGGGAGGCGTTGAACTTCAAGGCGCTGAAGGACCTGGACGTGGTCGAGGCAATGGAGCGGTTGGGCGTGAGGAGAGAGATGTCCAAGACGGGCACCTTCAAGGCCGTGCAGCCTCTGTAGCGTCACTAACGCCACTACGGCGACTCCGCAATGGACGAGCTATGAAGCATCTGATCCAAGAAAGCCTGACACGATGACGCAAGAGAAAATATCTGGGGGCGGCGAACTTGAGGAGCGCGCCACGCTTTCACTGGGAACCCTCGCCCAAGGCACAAGCAGCGCGCTCGCAGTGCTCGGAGCTGTCACGCTTGGTCTCTCCGTCCTCTACGACTACAGCTACCTGAAAGCTCTTGGCCTGAACTTCGCTGAGGTTCAAACGTCGATTGCTGACCATGTCAGGAGCGCTCTGGTGTGGCTTCCCACCATGCTTGGAGCATTGGCCTTTGTCGTTCTGTGGGAGCTGCTCACTCGACGAATCGAGGGCTTCAGGAGCGAGGACGAGATCATCGGCAGTTCGCAGAACCCCACCCTCCTCCGGAAGATTCGTAGAGGGCCCGACAAGGCACTGGTGGTGCTGGCGTGCATCTTCATGCTGCAACAGCTCTTATACAGCACTTCAGACTCCTCTTGGTACGTGATTTTTTCCCTCGGCTGGGTGCTTGTGGCTACGGGTGCGGCAACCCATGACCGGATACGACCGCGCCTCACCCTTGGGACCGCGCTCATGTTCGTGCTCCTGCCGTTCGCAGCAGGCGGAATCGGGTATGTGGGCTTCACGCAGGCGGAGAGAGCGATGAAGTCGCCTGCCGAGGTGTGGCAGGTCAGGCTCACCAACGAGCAAGGTGGCGTTGATGAGTCAGTCGGCGTGACCCTACTCCGGCGCTTCTCTACGACGGCCGTTCTGGTCACAACAGAGGGTGAGGTACGCGTCGTTCCGGATGCCTCCATCCGAGGCGCCGTGAGGGTGAGGCTGGCGCCCACTCGGTCCATCGTGTGCAGCGTTACGGGATTCTTCTGCGGTGAGGGGCTTGGACCCGCCAAGACGCAGGTCGAGCCGAAACCTGCGCAAGCTGAGCCCAAGCTAAACTGATGCTTCGCGTGTCACTTTCATGTTGCACTTCACAAACCTGACCGACCTTGGAACCCGCATAAACACTGGGTTTCCGGTTTTGGCCCACGGGGTCAAGGCTCGTCACCTTTCTCTGCTCCGCCACGGACGACCCGTGCACGCCATCGACTGGGGTAGAGAGATTCGGGCTCGTCCATCTGGTTGGTATCGTGCAAGAGGAACAGTGGTTGCTGGCCTCGCCCGACGCGACTGTCCAGGTGTTTAAGGAGGTGAAGTCGGCGTACGAAGAGCTGTACAGGCGACCGAAAGCGGTTCCCCTTGAGGTTCAACCACGGCAGGCGGCCCCGAGCGCGGACAGCCGTCCGAAAAAGACAACGAAGCCACCCAAGAAGCCAACGCCCAAACCTGTCCGTCCCGCAGCAGGCAACAAACCTGCGGCCAACGCAAGTCAGCGTGTGGAGCGACTTTCCAGATATCAACGTCCCGAGGGGGCTGAGGAATACGTGCCGCTGACGCATATCGCCAGCGCAAACGATCTGCAGACCGACGACTGGATCACACCGGGGGCGGCGGGTACGTGGACTGCTTATGTTCCTTTTGGGGCAAATGCCACCACCCATTTGCGTGACACCAACCGAACGCTGGAAAGTCGGGCCCGCAACCTCTGGAACTGGAATCAGCGCGACATGGCTGGCAACCAGACACAGGACCTGAAGGAGCAGGACTGCCTGGCATTGCTTGACTGGATCCACTGGCACAGTACGGACAACAGGGCCGACCATGAGAGGCTGCTACAGACTTACACCGTCGTCATGGGGCCAGGTACCGGTAACTTCGCGGGGAAGATGCAGTTGAAGATCATCAACCTCGATCCTGCCGTGCCAGCGGTCATGACCGAAGAATTTGATCAGCACGGGCGCCGCATGAAGCGGCCGACTTTTCACTTGAATGTCGATCTCGATGCATCTGCCCGCCAACGCATCCAGCAAGCGCTGATCGACAGAGGATTTGTCGGCGCCAACCACTGATCGATCGGACACGTCAGTGGCCGGCAGTTGTCTGAAGCCATCCCCCAACGCGGTGCCCCGCCCACACGCCGCTGGCCATGCTCGCCGTGAGCAAATAGCCGCCGGTGGGGGCCTCCCAATCCAGCATTTCGCCGGCCACGAACACGCCGGGGCGTGACCGCGCCATCAGGTGTTCGTCGAGCGCCTCGAAGCGCACGCCGCCCGCGCTGCTGATGGCCTCGGCCACGGGGCGCGGGCGCAGCAGGCGCAGCGGCAAGGCCTTGATGGCGGCGCCCAGGCGCACCGGGTCGTGCATGGCCTCGCGGTCCAGGCACTCGTTGAGCAGCGCGAGCTTGATGCCGTCGAGCCCGAGGCGGCTCTTGAGGTGGCTGGACAGGCTGCGCGAACCGCGCGGGTGCGCCACCGCGGCGTGCACACGATCGGCGCTGTGATCCGGCAGCAAATCGATCCTCAAGGTGGCTACGCCGTCTTGTGCAATGCGTTCGCGCAGCGCAGCCGACAGCGCATAGACGAGGCTGCCCTCCACGCCAGTGGCCGTGGCCACGAATTCACCGCGGTGCCACTGCCGCTCACCGTGTGTGTCGAGCGCGAGCGCAACCGTCTTGAACGGCTGGCCTGCCCAACGTGCAGTGAACAACGCACTCCAGCCCTCCATCACGCCGTGAACCGCCGAGCCCGCCACGTCGAAGCCGCAGTTGCTGGGCGCAAGCGTTGCCACCTCGATACCCGCGTCGCGCAGGCAGGGTACCCAGGCGCCGTCGGAGCCCAGGCGTGGCCAGCTTGCACCCCCGAGGGCCAGCACGGTGGCGCGCGCGCTCACGCTCACCTCGCCCTGTGGCGTGTTGAAGCGCAGCGCGCCATCAGGCGCAAAGCCCTGCCAACGATGCCGCATGTGAAAGCGCACCGGCGCACCGCCAGGCGCGGGATGGCGCAAGCGTTGCAGCCAGGCCCGCAACAACGGCGCGGCCTTCATGTCGGTGGGGAACACACGCTGCGAGCTGCCCACGAAGGTGTCAACGCCCAGGCCCGCAGCCCAATCCCGCAGCGCCCGCGGACCGAAGTGGTCGAGCAGTGGCCTCAGGTGCGGTGCTCGTGCGCCGAACCGCGAGACGAAGGCGTCGAAGCCCTCGGCGTGCGTGAGGTTCAGGCCGCCCTTGCCGGCCAGCAGGAACTTGCGCCCCACGGAGGGCATGGCGTCGAACAGGTCCACCACCACGCCAGCGCGTGACAGCACCTCGGCGGCCATCAGGCCGGCCGGGCCGCCACCCACGACGGCGACTTCAAGCGTGTTCATGGGATATCCGCGTCCAGTTCGATGAAACGGCCATGCACCGTGATGAACGCCAGGCGAACGGTGTCGCCGGGGCGGCTGGCCTGCAGTGCCGCGCGGTAGCTGCGCAGCTGTTCGCGGTGTTGGGGCACGGTGTGCGGCGCCTCGTGGGACTTGAAGTCGATGACCCACCAGGCGCCGCTTGTGCGTTCGCGCACCAGGCGGTCCAGCCGCATGGCCTGCCCCTGGTGCACCAGATCAACTTCGTTGCCCCAGTGGTCGACGCGGGACGGATCCCAGGCCCAGGCGGCTTCCCCGCGCACGATGCGGCGCGCGGCGAGCAGTGCATCTGCGCTGCGCGCCGCGTCGAGCCCATGGGCGCGTTCGATGGCGCGCTGGTGGGCTTCGTCCCATTCGAAACCAACGGCGGGGGTGGGACACCACTGCAACAGCCGGTGCACGGCCTGGCCCCAGCGGGTGGCCTCATCGTCGGCCACCACCACGCGCTGCAGGGGCTCGGGTGATGCCCGCAGCACGGGCAGGGTCTCCAGAGGCCAGGGCGCCACGTCGCCAGAGACCGCCGTCTGAACGCGATCGGGAGCGTCCAGCCCTTGAGCGACGGGCGAAAGCCGGTCCCACCACGTCGGCTGGGTGCTCGCCTGGTGCGGCTCGAAGTGCGAAACCACCAGCCGCGATGCCGCGCGCGTCATGGCGACATAAAGCGCGTTGAGTTCTTCGAGCGAGCGTGCACGGCGTTCGGCGTCGAGCAAGGGTGTTGCGCACAGCGGCGCAGCCTTCTCGCTGGTGAGGAACACAAAGCGACGCGGGTGCGCCGCCTCGCCAGGCCAGTCGACAAGGACGCCGGTGGTCTCGGGGCGGGCGGGCGCGGCGTGTGTGTCCAGCAGCAGCACGGTGTGCGCCTCCAGGCCTTTGGCACCGTGGATGGTGAGCAGGCGCACGGCGCCTGGCACTGCCACCGGTGCCAGTGCGAGGCCGCCCGCGCGCACGGCACGCACCAGGCGGTAGGCGGTGAGGTAGCGTCCGCCCTCGTGCTGCAGCGACAGGGCCAGCAAGGCGTTCAGCTGCGCCAGCACGGCCGCGCGCTGCGCCGCGGGCGCAGCCTGTGCATAGCGCGCCGGCAGGTCGCCCTCGCGCACGATGCGGCTGATGGCGTCGTGCGGCGGAAGCGCCAACAGCTCGGCTTGCCAGACGGCCCATCGCGCGGCGGTGTCGCGCCAGAGTGCGGGGGCATCCGCGCCGCGTGCCACGGCCTGCAGCGCGTCCCACCAGGTGGTGCTTTCCTGCTCCGATGGGGCCGCTTGCACGCGCTGGGCCAGGCGCGCCAGATCGTCGTCGCCCCAGCCGCCGATGGGGGAGCGCAGCGCGCGCGCCAGGCTCAGGTCGTGGCCGGGCGAGACCAGCGCGTCGATCAGTGCGACCACATCCTGCACCACGGGCGCGTCGGCCAGGTCGGTCTTCTCGGGCTCATCGCTGGCAATCCCTCGCTCGCGCAGCGCCTCATGCATCCAGCCCAGGCGCTCGCGCTTGCGCGCCAGCACCATCACCTCGTCGGCGCCCAAGCGGCCGGCGGCGATCTCGGCGGCAATCCAGTCGGCCGCCTGCTGCGCTTCGAGCTGGCTCATGGCGTCCTCAGGCAGGTGCCGCTGCTGCGTGAGGCTGTCACGCCAGATACCAACATCGGCCTCGCTGCGCACGCGCGCGCTGCGCGGCACTTCGGGTAGCGACAGCACGGCGCCAGTCTCTTTGCTGGCGGTGGTGTGCGGCCGGAAAGCCGCGCCCACCGCCTCACCGTAATCGCCATCGGCCACCGCGCGGCCCATCACCGCGTTCACCGCCTCCACCACGCCCACGGCGCAGCGTCGTGTGTGGTCGCACGCCAGAAGCGCGCCCCCGAGGCCTTGCACCACGAACGCCTGCGCCGCCAGGAACACCTGGGGCTCCGCACGGCGGAAACGATAGATCGACTGCTTCGGATCGCCCACCAGAAAGACACTCGGCGCCTCGCCCGAACCAGCCCCGGCATAAGCCGAGAGCCATCCATACAGTGCCTGCCACTGCAGCGGGTTGGTGTCCTGGAACTCGTCGATGAGCAAGTGACGCACGCGCGCATCCAGGCGCTGCTGCAGCCAGCCCGAGAGTTCGGCGTCACCGAGCAGCCTGCGCGCCGCGCCTTCCACGTCGTTCATGTCAACCCAGCCGCGCTCGCGTTTGAAATCGGCGAGACACGCCAGGAACACCCGCGTGAGGCGTGCCATGCGCTGGTGGTGGGCCCATGCAGCGTGCTGTCGTTCGGCCAGGCACAAGGCTTGCAGTTCGGCTTCGGCCTCCTGGGCGGCAGCGAACTTCTGCAGGTTCTTGTTCAGGCGGTCTTCATCCTTCACGAACAGTGCCTTGCGCAGCCGTGCCAGGCGTTCGGCCGAATGGGACGCATCGTCCGGCGACTGAAAGGCATCGACAATCGCATCGGCCGCCTTGCGCGGCGTGGCGTTCGCTTCACGCCCGAGAACGCTTGCACGTTCATGCCAGCGCTGCCGCGCCGAAGCACCCAGCAGCGACAGCGCCGGCCGCGCCAGCCCTGCCCATTGCGGGTGGCGCACGGCAAATGGCTCAACGGACGCGTCGACCACGCCGGCCTCGTCCGCCAACGCAAATTCAACCCGTTTGGCCGCCGCCTTGCGCAGCGCCTCCAGGGTGTTGTGGCGTCCGATCTCGGCCACGCTTGCGAAAAAGTCGGTCTGCAGCGCCGCGTCGTTCGCCACCGCAGCAAAAAAGCGCGGCCAGGTCCGCTCGATCAGCGGCGCGTCGTCCTGCTGCAACTCGTACGACGGCGGCAGCCCGAGCGACTGCAGCAAAGACAGCGGGGCCGCTCGCAGGAGGGCCGCGAACCAGCCGTGGAACGTCATGAGCTGCACCGGTCGCCCGTGGGCGCGCAGCCGCGCCTGAAGACCGCGGGCAGCCGGCACCAGCGCCCGGGCATCGGGCTGCGCAAGGCCGCGCTGGCACAACGCCTCAAGCAGCTGCTCATCGTCGAATGCCGCCCAGCGCGCCAGCTCCTCCTGCAGGCGTGCGCGCATCTCGCCAGCGGCCTTGTTGGTGAACGTGATGGCGAGGATGTCTTGCGGCGCGGCCCCCGCCAGCAAGGCACGCAGGATGCGAGAAACCAACATCCAGGTCTTGCCCGCACCGGCACACGCCTCGATGGCCACACTTCGCGCCGGGTCGCAAGCCCGCGCATAGAAGGCCTCGGGGGCAACCTGTCGGCCATCGATGCGATAGGCCATGGCAAGGACGTCAGCGCTCACGACATGAAGTCCTTGCGGCACAGGCCGCGCGCCGCGCAGTGCTCGCAGCTGCTGCCCTCGCCCAACGCGGGCAGTGTGGCGCCATCGGCGATGCGGTCGAGGTCGCTCACGATCCCGTCGAGCAAGGCATCGCGGGCCGCCAGCAATGCGGTTTGCTCCACCAGCAGCGCAGCGTCGTCACCGCCGTTACGGCCGTCGGTAAGGCTCAGATAGCCAGCGCGCAGATCAGGGGCACCCAGCAGGGCCGCATAGAACGCCAGCTGGGTGTCCTCGAACGGCAATTTCACGCGGTCGAGGGTCTTCTTGCGGTTCTCGGTTTTGTAGTCAATGAGCAGCGGTTGCGCGGCAACATCCTGATCGACGCGGTCGAGCCGGCCGTAGAGCGTCCAGCGGCCAGCCAAAGCCGAATGAGCGACTTCGGCTTCGATGAAACGGTGTCCTTGTGCCTCGTGTGTCTGAAGCCAACGCAAATAGGCATCGCGCAGCGAGGGCCATTGCGCGCGGTAAGGCAGGAAGCCGGCCGCGCCGGCCTGGTGCGTGAGGCCCATGCGCTCGGCCTCCTGTTCGGCGAGTGCGTCCAGCGCAGCACGGTCAGCCGACTCCCCAGGTCGCGCGTCGCGGCGCTGCTCGTGAAAGGCGCGCAGCACGTTGTGCAACCAATTGCCCAGGTCACGCGCATCGGCCTCGGTATCGAGTTCGTCGGCCTCGCTCAGGCGCAACTGCCGCAGCGCGAAGAACCGGTAGGGGCAGCGGCGCAGGTCTTCGTAGGCACTGGCGGACAGGCGCGCGGGCACCAGGGCGGGCGCGCGGGGCTGTGGGTACACCGTGCCCCGGGAGTCGACCTCGCGCACCGGTAGCGTGCTCGGCACGGGCGCGACGGGCAATGCTTCCAGCAACGGGCTCGGCAACCGCGACTCGCCGCTGTCTTGATGGCGCCAGAGCAGATCGAGCGGGGCGGCGGGGTCGAACAGCGTAGACCAAGCCGACGCGAGGGCGGTGCGCAGGGCCTCTCGATCGGGCAGGCCCAGGGCCATGCGCTGCTCGTGGGTCCAACTGCCCGCGGGCTCGGGGCTGGCGGGAAGGTGGCGCTCGTCGCACCCCGGCGCAACGACGGCGGCAAATTCGCGGCCCAGGCGTTGCGGCAGCGGGAGTACCACCACCTGCGGCGCCCCTTCGGCATCGGGCTGAAAGCCCGCACCCTCCAGTACGTCCCGCGCCCAGGCGCTCAAGCGCGCCAGGCTCCAGCGCCGCTGCCCGCCCTCGCCCGCCGCTTCGCCCAAGCCGTCGAGTTCGTGGGCGGCATCCCCCAGGCGCAGCAGCGAGAGCAATTGCAGCCCGGCGGCGTCGGCTTCGAACGCAGCGCGCTGACCGCTGCGGTGCAACGCGGCATCGATGTCGCGCAGCCAGCGCGCCAGTGGGCGCGGCGATTGCAACGTGGCCAGCAAGGCGTCCACGCCCTGCGGCCGGTGCTCCTGCGGTGCCGCCGACCACAGCGACGCGCCCAGGCTGCGCAGTGCCCGCTCGGCGCGGCGCACCTGCACGTGGTCGAACGCGGGCGCGAGTTTCAGCCAGTCCAGCACATCGTCGCTGCTCGCGCGCGGCGCGGCAGCACGCAGCAACGACATAAAGGCGGCGCCGGCCTGCGTGGTGGAGAGCTTCCACCCAGCTTCGTCGCGCACCCGCACGCCCGCACCAAGCAGCAACGCACTCACGCGCCGTGTGAGCAGACGGTCGTTGGCGATCAGGGCCACCGGCGATCGGTCGGCGTTGAGGTGGTCGATCACGCAAGCGGCCGCGCACAGCGCCTCGTGTTCGAAGTCGACGCAAGCATGTACGCGCGCGGCCGCCCATGCCGGTTCTTGGGTGTCGCCCCAGGCGACCCGAAGCCCGGCGTCGCCCCAGGCCCGAAGCAGCGCATCGGACAGCGGCTCGCATTGGTGCCCAGGCAAATGGATCAACAGCTCGGCATCGGCCCGTGCGGCCGGCGTCCAGAGCACATCCGTGTCGAACCCGCTCGCGCCGACCCAGGCCAGCGCCACGTGAGCCAACAAGCCCTCCCATCGCGTGTTGCCGCCACCAACGGGCGCCAACGCGCCTCGCGCGGCGTTGGCCCAGGCCTGGCGGTCCTGCGGTGGTCGCGCGGCAGCCAGGGGCGCCAACTGGGTCGCCGCATCCACCAGGCGGGCCACGAGCTCCCGATGCAGACCGGGATCGATACGCTCGCGTACCACGCGCTCGAGCCACCCGGCAGCCACCAGCGCATCGCGCGCCGGATCGCGGCTCCAATCTTCGGCCCCCCCGCGCCAGGGCGCCAGGGTATCGGCCCACTGTCGGGGCGTGACAAAGCGCGGAACCAGCGCCTGCGCGGTCAGTCCCCGAGCGTGCCGCGCAGCCCAGGCGCGGCGGGCCTCGGCACCCAACGCCGTGTACGGTACCAGCACCACCGCGCGTGAGGCCATCACGCCGCGCTCTCGCAGCGAGTCGTCGATGCGCGCCAGCGCCACCGGCCAAGAACCGCATTCGCAACGCGGCTGCAGGCCCTGTGCGGCAAGGGCCGACTCACGGTGAGGTCTCGCGGGCGCGGGCGTCATGAAAAAGGGGTTTCTGTCACAATGCGGCCGCTCGTACGGGGCGTGCGTGGTTGGCGACACAGCCGTCGCTTCCACCGCTGCCTGCACTGAAACTGTAACCTCCCCGCCTACCGATTCCGAGGACGATCATGGCCAGCGATCTCATCAAACACGTTTCCGACGCGACCTTCCAGGCCGACGTTCTCGACAGCAAGGCCCCTGTGCTGGTGGACTTCTGGGCCGAGTGGTGCGGGCCGTGCAAGATGATCGCCCCGATCCTGGACGAGGTGGCCGGTTCCTACAACGGCAAGCTGCAGATCGCCAAGCTAAACGTCGACGACAACCGCGACGTGCCCGCCAAGTTCGGCATCCGCGGCATCCCCA
>VFQP010005088.1_pt1 | contig 11703 bp, 13 predicted proteins | sample 3512351 | NCBI WGS metagenome assembly VFQP01 (sample SAMN10412372, study PRJNA504923) | tailings metagenome | isolation source: Relicate 1 Philex TSF1 revegetated site | place: Philippines: Tuba, Benguet | collected 2017-08-29
TTGCAGCAGGTGCAAAGGGGGTTGGGGGGGGGTCTTTGCACCTGCCCTGGGCACCCTCAAACTGCGTGCCAGACCCGTCGCAGCACCCAGGGCAAGCAGACCTTGTGCGGGTGCACGGGTGCAAAGACTTGGGTCGTGAGGGCCCCCACAAGCCACCGGCAGCGACACCGTGAGCATGATTCCTGCCTGTGCCGCTGCCCTCCTCTCCCAACCTCCTCCCCTCTCTGCGCAGCTGGACAGCACCACGCCGCTCGACTACGCCATGAGCTACGCCCTGCCGCTCACGCATGGGCCGCCCGACCTGCAAGCCCTCAGGGCGCAGTTCAGCGACGGGTGCGTGCGCGCAGCCCATCAGGGGAGGGCCCCAGCCTTGACGTCCAGGGGCGCTTCCTCATCACGCTCACGGGTCCTAAACCTCCTTTTGTGCGCAGGGTGCCACTCCCCCAGCAGCAGCCACCGCTCAACGGAGGAGGCGCGGGGCCGGCGGACGTGGACCTAGTGCTGCACTGGCGCCGCCAGCAGCTCACCGCCCTGGCCGCCACCGCCGCCGCCGCCCTCCGCCCCCCGGCGCAGCTCCCGCCCGCCTCGCCCGCACCGCCCCACCATCACCCGCCCAACGGCTTCCACCCCACTTCCAGCAGCACCGGCGCGCCCTCGCCCGCCCGCCCGCCCAGCAGCAAACCCGGCGGCGCCTCGCTGTCCTCGCACCCGCTGCTGCTCTCGAGCGAGCACGTGCGCGCGCACGGCAGCCACGACGGCGTCGGCGTCGGCGGCGTCCACGGCGGCCCCTCCCCCTCCTCCTCAAGCCGACTGCCCAACGGCGTGGCGCAGCTGCACGGCCTCGGCGGCCACGACGGCGCCGCTGGCGGCGCTGGCGCCCTCGACCCGCACGAGATGTGGGCGGCGGGCTCCTCCTCGGCCGGCAGCCAGCAAGGTGACGGCGCCTCACCCATCGTCGCGCTCGGCGGCGGCGGCGGCGGCGGCGCCCTGGCCCTGCACAACGGCCTGGGCGGGCCACGCGGCAGCAGCGGCGGCGGTGGCGGCGGCGGCGTCGGTTCGGCGCCGCCGCTGGACGCCGAGGCCGAGGCGTCGGCGCGTGAGCTTGTGCAGCGCGCTCTGCAGGGCCCTCTGCTGCCGGCGCAGCAGGCGGTGGTGCAGTCGGCGCTTGCTCGCGACGCCTCGCTGGCGTGCCGGCTGGGTGTGGGCGCCGCGCAGCTGCCGCTGCTGGTGGAGCACACGCCGGCGCTGGCGGTCGAGGTCATCGTGGCGCTGGCGCCCACGCCGCTGCTGCCCTCGCTGCTCGAGACGTTGGCGCGCAGCGACATGAGCCTGCACAGCATGGAGGTGGTCAACCGCCTGACGGGCTGCATGGAGCTGCCCACCGAGTTCCTGCACCTGTACATCGCCAACTGCATCCGGTCCTGCGAGGAGGCCACGCAGGACAAGTACGTGCAGAGCCGGCTGGTGCGGCTGCTGTGCGTCTTCCTGCAGTCGCTCATCCGCAGCCGCGTCATCAACATTGCCGACTGCCGGCACGAGATCCAGGCCTTTTGCGTCAACTTTTCGCGCGTGCGGGAGGCGGCCAAGCTGTTCCGGGTGCTCAAGCAGGCCGAGACGACGGGGCGGCTGGGGGGCCTCGGCGGCGACGGGCTGGGCAGCCCGGGCGGGGCCGGCGAGGGCGGCGGCGGCGGCGGGAGCAGCGCCTCAGGCGCGGCGGGGGAGGGGATGGACGGGTGACGCACGCTTGCGCGGCGTGCGGCCCGGGTGGCGGCGGCGGCGCCCTGTGATCGGTTCGGCGGCGGTGCAGCCTCCTCGCCGCGCGACGGGCGGCCACGCGTTTAGTTGTCAGGCAGTAGTACGACTGGATGGATTCGGTGCCACGCTGTCGCTGGCAATCGTTCGAGGGCGTGGCATGCGGCGTGATGGTGTGGCGTACCCAGAGGCCATCCAGCCAAACGCTTGCAGACGCAGAAGAGATGCGCTGTCCGCTGCATCATCAGAGAGCTCTGTGCGGCAGAGGACAAGTCAGGCCCTGCGCAGCGCCATCAGCCGCGACAGCCAGGCGTGCGCAGGTCTCAGTTAGCGGCGCGTCGCCCCAAGACCCACAGCTTCTCGATGCGCTTCAACAGCTGCAGTCAATCCTCACGTACCACAGCGTCGACAGCTCCGATCCTGGCGTGCCTCCGCTGCAGCGCGCTTGGCAGGCGCCAGCGCGGCCGCACGGCGACGCCCCCGCCACCCATGCAACGCCTGGTGTGCTGGTGGCCGCAGCCGCGCGGCAAGGGGGCCTGCTGCCAACTCATGAGCGGTTGCAAGCCGCTCTGCACGACGTGCTGTCGCCAGGGCAAGGCGACGCGGCAGACATGCGCTCCAGGCTTCAGGCCGGCGAGCTGGTGCCCCTGGAGGCCCTGGCCGGCCTGCAACTGGCGGAACAGGAGCGCGGCAGGAAGGCAACGGCAGGCGCGGTGTCCGTGGGAGCTCTGGTGAGCGTGGCACGGTGCCCTGGCACGCAGCTGGGCGCAGAAGGGCTTCATCAAGAGAGGCGTGCACCACGCCTGGGGACGAATCCTCGTGCAGGTGGTGGCAGAGCTCCACAGCCAGCTTCCTCCAGAGCCCGCCCCGCCGGACCCAAAGCTCCGCAGCGATCTACCTGGCTCGCCAGACCCGCCAAGCCTCCCACCGCTGGATGCAGAGGAGCTGGAGGCCCTGCGACAAGTGCTGACTGCGGCGACGGGCGCAGCGCCTGCGGTGTCACTGGTGCAGCACGTGGCGTGGATGGTGCGTTCGCGGCCCAGGACGGACTCGCAGTCGCACCCTGCCAGCGTGCCGCCCGAACCCAAACGCCACCTGATGGCAGGCTGTGCTGTGCGCAGGTGCAGCTGGGGTGCCTGCCGCCGCCCGGTGCCAACGGGGCGTACAGCGAACACCGCAATGATCAGCGGGGCGCGCAGGCGGCGTGCGGCTACCTCGAGGCATGGCTGGGCCATGCGCGTGCCCGGCATGAGCTGTCGGGCGAGGCGGGGCTGCTTTTCAAGCTGGACACGTGCTTCCACCTGCTGCTCCGCACGCCGGCGCAGGTGCGTCGCAGCGCGCGCGGCCCAGTGCAGCAGCGAGTGCTCGTGCTGCCGCCGCGCCCCTGACGGCAATGAGCACAGGGGAGGCGCAGCAAGGCGGCTGGCGGCGTTCGCCACGCCTCAAGAAACGTGCTGCACGTGGCGCGCTCGCAGGTGGACGCCGCGCTGCAGGCGCTGGGCCAGCTGCTGCAGGCGCCGCCGGGGCCGCTGGTGGGCCGGGCGCCGCACCTGCTGTCCAAGGTGCGGCGGCTCGCGGGGGCCCTCAAGCAGAAACCGTGGAGAGCGCCCGCGCTGTTTGTGGGCGGAGCAGAGACCAGGTGTGACCACGGTGCGCGGAAATGGCCGCAGTCCCCGGCGCAGCTGGAGAGCGACCTGGAGGCCCTGATGGACGTCACGCAGGCGCCGCCCTGGCGCCTCGTCACGGCCATCACGGCCGACGTGAGCGGCACGTTGCGCTTGCTGGTGCACAGGCGCTTGTGTCCTCTTTCTCTCCTTGCGTCGAATGAAACAACTGGCCTGCTTTCCTGCACGACCTTGACCCCGCAGGCTGGCATCCTGGCGCACCACCACACCGAGCGGCTGGCCCGGCGCTGGTCTCACCTGCTGGCCTGCACCACGCCCTCCGGCGCCTGGCGGCGGCAGCTGGCCGAGCTGGCAGGCCCGGACCTGGCGGCCGCGCTGACGGCCTCGCACAGCGCGCTGGACGGCCTGCAGTACATGCGGGAGCGCGGGCAGGACCAGGCGCACACGCTGGCAGAGGTGAGGAGAAATGGAGAGGAGCCAGGGGCTTTCCGTTGCTGTTGCGTGGCTGCAAGGAGGAGGAGTGGCTGTTGGCGTCGGTGGCGGATGGTGCGCGCAGGCCTTGGGCATGGTGCGGCAGGGGCTGGGCCGGCGGTTCCGGCGGTGGAGGCAGCGGCACGTGCTGCGCGGGCAGTGGCACACGCTCCACGAGCGCGGCGCGCCGCCCGAGGCGGAGGTGGAGGGCGTGGAGCTGGCCAGGGCGGCCGTGCTGCAGTGGCGGGCAGAGGCGCGGCGGGTGCGTGCTGCAGGGAAAGGGGGGTTGCGCCGTCAACACGCGTTCGCGCGGCCGTGCTGCTGCTGAGCGAGCGTTCCAAGCTTGCTGCACGCTGTCCTCCCGCAGGCGGAGGCGGCGCGGCGTGAGGCGCACGTGGCGGCGTGGCGGCAGGAGCGGCTGCTGAGGGGCTCGCTTGACTTTGTGCGGCGCGAATATGGGCTCTTGCCTGACCCAGGAGTTGACGGCGGGTGACAACAAGATTGTGCAAAACGGCGCGCCCAAAGCAAAGGTCAAGCAGGTCACCACGCGTCAAAGTTGGTCAGCGCCGACGACGCCTTGGCCGCCACCTTTGCCTTCTTGGCCGGAGGCGGCATGAGCGCCGCCGCCGCGCCGTCGCCCTCCTTGTCGCCCCCCGCTCTCCCCCCCGCTGCTGCCTCCGCCCCCTCCGCCCCTCTCCCGCTGCCCGCCTGCTGCTGCGGCTGCCCTTGCTGCGCTGAGAGCGCGGCCAGGTTGAGGTACTTGCCCACGCCGCCGCCACCGCCGCCGCCGCCACTGCCCGCCGCCCCTGGCGCCGCCCCCCCGGGCACGTCCTTGCCGCCTGGCGCGGTGTACCACTTGCCCACCTGCGCCCGTGCCGCACGCAAAATGAGCCTTTGGGTCAGCGCCGCCACCTCCTGCCGTAGCGTGAAAAGCCTTTGCGCACGGCGCATGGCGCAGGATGGCCGCGCCCATGCGCCAGGGGCGCGCGCACCCACCTGCCCCTCGCCCGTGTGCGTGCGGATGGCCTCCTTGAGCTCCGCCGACTTTTTGGCCGCCTGCTCCTCGGCCGCCTCGGCGTCCTCCATCTCCTGGTACGGGTTGACAAACACCGTGGCACCTGCGGGCGGTGCGGTGCGGCGCGGCGCGGCGACACGCGTTCGTTCGTCCACGGCGCCAGCCAAACCTGGCATACGCGCTGCGCTTTGTCAGTGCGGTGCGCCTGCACGCTGCCTGCGCTGAAGGAGTGGCCTGGTGACGCGCCACGGCGCACCTGTGATCTTGATGGGCTGCTTGGGCCGGTCGTCCTCATCCGTGTCCACGCGCTCCATGGCGGTCAGCACCTCGAGCCCGCCCACCACGCGGCCAAACACGCTGCGACGTCCAGGCGCGCGCACGCATGCAGCACCACACGAGGAGCACGGCTCAACCAGCAGGTCCCCGCAAGCTGCTGCGCTGCGGCGCCGTGCGCGCGGCACGCAGCCGGGGCATGTGCGCCGCGCATGGGTGTGCAGCGTCGGGGCGACGTTCGGAGGAGACAACAAGTAAGTGCCGCACCTGTGCTTGAAGTCGAGGTGCTTGGCCGACTTGTACGTGATGAAGAACTGCGAGCCGTTGGTGTGCTTGCCTGCAGAGCACACCCACCGCCCACGAGGGCACCAATCGCTCGCGCGCCTTGTAGCTGGCCTGGCTGGCCCCGCCGAAATGCCCAAGCAGATGCAATCACATCCCTCACACACACACATCCCAGGGCGCACGCCAGCGATGAGCCCACGGCGCAAGGCGCTGCCCGGCCAGGGTGCTCACCTGAGTTGGCCATGCTGAGGACGCCCCGCCCCGTGTGCGTGAGCCGCGAGTCCAGCTCGTCGTTAAAAGTCTTGCCGTAGATGGACTCGCCGCCCAGCCCCGTGCCGGTGGGGTCGCCGCCCTGCACGCAGCCACGCCACGCAGCGCCCGCCCGCATGGGTCCTGTGCCACCGTTTGCCGTCGCGGCGGGCCCATGGCCGTTCGCGCGCAGAGCGCCAGTATGGAAAGGAGCAACGCGCCTGCAGCATGAAGTTGCGGACGCTGCGGTGGAAGAGCGTGTTGTCGTAGTAGCCCATGTTGCAGAGCGCGATGAAGTTCTCGCACGTGCGCGGCGCCATGTCGCAGTGCAGCTCCAGGTTGAGGTCGCCCATGTTGGTGTGCAGCCGCACGTAACCCTGCAGAGAGGCGCAAGGAAGGGCAGCACAGGGGAAGGAACGGAAGCGTTGCTTGAGGCGTGGAAAGCTGCAACCGCACACAACGCGCGCCGCAGGAGTGAGACAGCGGTGGCGGGCATCGGTGGGGAAAGAGGCCGACGCCGGAAGTGGTGGGGCTGCAGCGTCGGGGCGCTCATGCGCACCGCACCTTTTTGCTGGGGTTGCGGTCCTTGCGCACGAGCTTGCGCGTGGCCTTGGTGTGCACCGAGGCGTAGCTCGAGGTGAAGCTCTGGCTGGCCTGGCCCGTGGTGCTGAAGCTCTCCACCCACTTGACGTGGCCCTCCGCCTCGTACCTGCACACACAGCCCAGGGAGTCAGGCGCAGCACACTTCACGGCGCGTGACTGGCCAAAAGGCAGGGCAAGATCGTATGCCGAGGGCATGGCGGCGATGGCAGGGAAGGAGGGAGCGGGGACGGGAGCCGCGCACCGCTGCTGCGGCGTCATCTTGCCGAGCGCCGCGGCGCTGGGCTGCTTGCCCGCGGCGATGACCGCCTGCCGCGCGTCCTCGTTGTGCACGCCGGCCGTGGCCACCATGTCGGCCAGCTTCTGCTCCTTGTTGCGCAGCGCCTGGCCCGCCTGCGCAGCGCGCGCAGCACGCACACGGCACGAGATGGAAGCGAGGCGCTCGGCTCAATCCGCGCAGGTTGGGACCGCGCTGCTGCGCTCTTTGCACGCGGGAAAGAGGCCAGCGCGGTCGTCGCGCCGCACCTGGGTGGTGTAGTCCTCAGAGTCCCAGGTGGCGGCGCCGGGGCGGAAGCGCGGCATGGCCGAAGGGTCCCGCTCGGGCGCGCGCAGCCGCCAGTCGCCGCCGCCGTCCGCCGCCGCCCCGGGGCCGCTGCCGCCTGGCGCCGCCTTGGCCTCCGCCCCTGCTGACGCATGCGAAGCCGGCAGCACGCGCCCACACACATGCGTCAAACATTGCCTCAGGCGTCCCGCAGGCACACGCGCGAGCATTTGGACGGCGTCGCGGCGCGCTCACCCGCGGCGTTGGGGTCTGAGGCGGCCGCCGCCTTGGACGCCTTTGCCGCCTTGTCCTTGGCAGAGGCGGCCAGGTTCTTGGCGGCTGCCAGCAAACGCATGGCCTCGGCGCGCTTGCCGCCGCCGCCCGCCTCAAACGCCGCCTTGGCCTCGGTGCTCTGCGCAGTGCACGCGATGGTGGGCATCCACGCTCGCCCAGGCTCTGCGGCACCGTCACAAAGCGCCATGCGCTTCGCAGCGCGGCACGCGATTGCTGCGCGCCGCGCACGCGCGTAGCACGCCGCCGCATACTCGTGAGAGCATGCGTAGGGTCGAGGCAGGCGCCCGCAGCGTGCCCAGCGCACCTGCAGCGCGCCGAGCGCCCTCTTCATGTCCTCCGTCACGTTGCGCAGGCTGCTGCCGGGCGCGTCCTGGTCAGGCTCCTCGTCCAGCACCAGCCCCTTGACCACGTGGTCAAACTTGTCCACCGTCTTGCCCTGCGCCCAACCATTCGAGCAGGCGCTCTTACGCCCGCGGCGCCAGGCGCACCGCTCCGCGAGGCCAGCGCCACCGCCATCACTCGGCGGTCCTGGGTCTCTGCAGCCCCATCTGCTGCGTGCTGGTTGCAGAGGAGTGGACGCGAGCGAGCATGGCCTCAGCAGAGCAGCTCTGGCGGGAGGTGCGGCCCCTCCGCATGGATGAACCTCCGCACTCTTTGCCACCCGCCCCTCCTTGGCGTGGCGCGCCTGAGGCCAGCTCACCGAGAGGTTGAGCGGGTCCTGCAGGTGGATGATGTCCTTGCGCGTGAAGGGCTCCTCGGTGAGCAGGTCCTTCCAGTTCTTGGGCTTGATGTTGAGCTCCTCCAACTGCATGCACAGGGGCAGGGAGGGAGTGCGGCGGTGTGGGCGTGTGCAAGGCATGTGAGAGGAGGGCCAGAGGTGGTGATTGATGTTGAGCTCCTCCGCTTGCACGCGCGGAGATGCAGGCCATCTGGGATCCGGCACGCAAGCTGCTGGGCGATGCTGCTGCCCCAGTCAACTGCCAACGCAGATTAAGCGATGCCACGAGCCTCCTGGCCGAGGCCCGCGTGCAGCCGGCCATCCACACGCTGGCCCTGCCCGACGATTGCTCCCGGCGTGTTTTTGACTGGCGCCTGCGAACGGCTGTGCCGCCTTGGCCCCTCCCTCAGTGCCTTGCAGGCGGACAGGTCGCCCCCCCTACCCTCCCAAGTCCTGCCTCACTGCCCAGCAGGCGTGCACTGGCCCCTCCCCCGCCCCACAGTCCTCCCTCACCGCCTCGTAGGCGTACACGTTGCCCGTGGTCTTGACGGCGGCAATGTGCGTGTGCTCGGTGAACACCTTGCCTGTCACGGGGCACGCGTACGACCCCTCTGTGCACGCAACAGCCAAGCAGCAACACACACACACACGCACACGCGCACGCTTGAGCACCCGCAAGAGCACGCGACGCACCAGCAGCCCGTCTCCTTGCCGCCCAGCGAGGAGGCCGAGGTGCAGATGATGAGAACCTTCTTGGGCATCCTGCCGCAGGCCTCTGAAGCTTGAGGTGCAGAGAGAGGGCGCAGGCGAACGGGTGCGTGCGTGTGGGGATGCGTGCGCGAAAGCAATTGTGGGCGCGCGCGGGAGACTGGGGCGCCAACGCGATGCTGCACACATCCCCGCAGAGGGGAGGGCTTAGTGATTTCGTCAACGCGCCAGCGCACGACCAGGGACGTGTGCTGTTGCAGCAATGCAGGCGTCCGTGAGCGGCCGGTCACTGGCGCCACCGGTGCAGAGCCGGTGGCAGCCCCGGTTGGGCCAGGCGCACCCGCTGCGGGGGCGCACCACCAGCGCGCACGCCGCGCCTGACCCCGATCCCCCGGCCAGGCCCAGCAGCAGCTCCGGCACGGTGGGTGGGCATGCCAGCAGCAACGGCATGCCACCTGGCCAGGACGAAGCCCCCCTGCCTCCTGCCCTTCTTCACCATTGCTGCCGCCAGGCGCGCTGCAGCGTGGCGGCGGCTGCCCCGCCCACACACGCCCCAGGCGTGCCGACGTCCCCCCCCGGGGTCCCTTCCTCGCCTGCGTTCTTGTGGTAGTTGAGCTTGATGAGCTCCTTTAGGCTGAGCGGCTCGCCCGTCACGGGGTGCTTCTTGTACTTCATGACGTAGGGCACGATGCTCGTCACGTCGTACACGGTGCCGTCCTCGGTGGCCACCGGGTCCTCAAAGCGCTGGAACGTGATGGCGCAGCAGTGGAAGGGCAGGCGCTGGAAGGGCACGCCCTTGGCGCGGTTGCCCTTGAAGCCGCCCCACTCCTCCCGCCATTCTGCGGAGCGCGCGGGGGACGGGCGCAGAGGAGCACCGGGCAAGAGCGCATGGCGTGGACAGGCTCCTGGAGCAGAGGCTCCCTCTCCATGTGAGCTCAGTGCTGCTGCGCTGATGCTGCTTGTGCACAGCGAGCTGCCTGGAGCGAGCTTTGCGGGACTCGGCGCACCCGTCGACGTGAGGAACGCGCGGTCCTTGCTGTGCTGCTTCTTGCCCATCTTGCTCCTGCGACTCGATCGCAGCCGCTGCTTTGCGCGATGTTGCAGGAGCAAGCCCTGATGGCGGTGCACGCCCGCGCCAGAGAGCAAGGAGCAGGCGGGCGCCAAACGCGAGAAGCATCGTTCTCCTCCCCCTCCAGGCACGCCTTGCCCCTGCGGGTTGCCCCCGGGCTCCAACCCCTGGCAGGCCAACAGGTGGGGTCGGCAGCCCTACGCCAGCGGCCCTCCACACGACCAGCGTCAGCTGCTGAGCGCTCCACGGTGACCTAGCCCACCGCCAGCGAGGAGGCCGGGTTCTGCCGCACCAGCCGCCCTCCACATCAAGGATACCGCACACGACCAACTCAGCTGCTGAGCGCCTCCACGATGAGCTTGCCCACCGCCAGCGAGCTCGCTGGGTTCTGCCCCGTGATCAAATTCCCGTCCCTGATTGCGTGGGACGCCCAGTCGGACGGGTCGCGCTCGTACTTGCCTCCCAGCTCCTGCACCCAGGACGAGTCGACTCCTGTCGCACGTGTGCTGCGCATGCTGCGCGCTCGCTGAAGAGCACGCAAATCTCCACGCACCGTGAGCTTTTGCTCGGGCGTGAAGGGCACGTCGTCAAACTTGCCCACGGCCTTCTCCTCCGAGTTGCTGAACCCAGTCACCTGCGCCGTCGTGTTGAGGCGCACGCATGCATGCAGCTCAGCGGGCCCTGCCAGCCGTGCGGCAGGTGGACAGGAGCTGCCGGCAACAACGCGCCCGCGCACCTTGCGCCCCTTGACGATGGGCTCCCCGCTGGCGTCCTTGACGTTGGCAAAGCACACGGGGCCGTGGCACACGGACGCCACCACCTTGCCGCTGTCCCAGGCCTTGCCCAGCAGCGCGGCCAGCGTCTCGTTGGAGGGGAAGTCCACCACCACGCCGTGGCCGCCCGGCCTGGTCAGGATGTGCGCAGGAGAGAGGGAACGGGTAGGGTAAGCGAGGCGTCTCGACGTGGCGGACACGCCCGCCCACTTCGCAGCAAAGCGCCTCACAGGAAGACGGCGTCGTAGTCGTCCAGCGACACGTCGGTGAACTTGACGCTCTCCGTCACCAGCTTCATACACGCGTCTGCAGCGCCAAGGGTGGGGTGAACGCGCACAAGGGTGGGGTGGTACGTCGCTTCTTGGCGCGTCGCGTGCGGCGCATGGTGGTCTGTTCATCTGTCAGCGCCAGCCTCACCGTCGAGCATGAACTTCTCAGCCTCCTTGGTGAGGAAGGGCCTGCGGGCCACCACAACAGGCGATCCCAGGTGGTCTGCCGCGTCACAGTTGGGCCAACCGCTAGCGGCGCACGCCGGCACGCACTCACGGGTTGAGCGAGCCCTCGTCAAAGGGAATTTCTCCACCCTGGATGCTGGCGATCGTCACGTCAAAACCCGCCTCGATGAACTCAAAGTACGGCGCGGCCACCTCCTGCCAGCGCAAGGGAGACCACGGCAAGAGCGGGTGCCCCCGAGAGGCTGGGCTGCGTGTTCCGTGCCTCTCGTCATGCACACACACAGGCCACACACAGAGGTCCTTGCCGCCGCTGCAGGGGCCTGCTCACCTCCAACCTGCGCGCACACGAGGCCCACACGATCGGGATCGCGGTGATCAACGCCGCACCCCCACACACGCACCAGCTCGCTTGAGCACACCCACAAGAGCACGCGACGCACCAGCAGCCCGTCTCCTTGCCGCCCAGCGAGGAGGCCGAGGTGCAGATGATGAGAACCTTCTTGGGCATCCTGCCGCAGGCCTCTGAAGCTTGAGGTGCAGAGAGAGGGCGCAGGCGAACGGGTGCGTGCGTGTGGGGATGCGTGCGCGAAAGCAATTGTGGGCGCGCGCGGGAGACTGGGGCGCCAACGCGATGCTGCACACATCCCCGCAGAGGGGAGGGCTTAGTGATTTCGTCAACGCGCCAGCGCACGACCAGGGACGTGTGCTGTTGCAGCAATGCAGGCGTCCGTGAGCGGCCGGTCACTGGCGCCACCGGTGCAGAGCCGGTGGCAGCCCCGGTTGGGCCAGGCGCACCCGCTGCGGGGGCGCACCACCAGCGCGCACGCCGCGCCTGACCCCGATCCCCCGGCCAGGCCCAGCAGCAGCTCCGGCAC
>VFQP010005089.1_pt1 | contig 11702 bp, 15 predicted proteins | sample 3512351 | NCBI WGS metagenome assembly VFQP01 (sample SAMN10412372, study PRJNA504923) | tailings metagenome | isolation source: Relicate 1 Philex TSF1 revegetated site | place: Philippines: Tuba, Benguet | collected 2017-08-29
GCGCCAGCGCCGCGCGCGCCATCGGTGGCCCCCTTGCGCGGCATCCGAGCCAGTGGCAGGCGTCGCGCGATGGTGGTGCAGGCCTCGAGCCTCATCAACATCCGCGCGAGCGGCAGGTGCGCATGCCAAAAGCGCCTGCGCTTTGGAGCGCAGCACCCCGCAGAGCGAGAGAGAGCAGCAGCAGCAGCAGCCATCAGGAGTGAGCGTGCAATGTACCTGCCTGCGCAGCAAGGCGATGGCGGTGCCGCCCGCCGGCGACCTGAGCGCGTACATGCGCGAGTCGCCCAAGTACTTCAACGGCTTCGACCTGCCCATGGGCGGCAGGCTGCAGGCCATCGACCTGGAGACGGGACTGGTGCGCCATGGACACAGCACCTTGGCACCACGGCCGCACCGAATCCTCACGCCCCCCGCACGCCCGGCTCACTCGCATGCGTGTGGCCTCCACCGCACGCCCCCCGCGCAGTTCGAGCTCACGGTTCCGCGCATCCAGCTCTTCGACCTGTGGCTGCAGCCCCGCGCCGTCGCCGTCATCAAGTGCGTGGGCCCACCCGGTGCCTGCACGGCATGCCAAGGTCGCGCAGGGCACTGCGAGGAACGCAGCAGACGCGTGCCGCGCGGCGCCGCAGGGTGCTGGAGGACGGCGCGCCCGGGTGCACGCGGCTGAGCGTGACGGCGCGGCAGTGCCGCCTGCTGGGCTCGCAGCACGTGGAGCAGGTGCGCGCGACACCCGCACATGCTTCCCTGCAAGCGGCGCAAGCATTCCGCTTGAGACCGTGGACCGAGCAGCCGCCCTGCTGCACGCGCTGCGCTGTGCTGTGCTGGACTGCCCGAGCAGTACAAGCTCAACGAGCGGTTCGTGCTGACGGTGGACATCTCCTTCGCGGCCGAGCAGAAGCAGGGCCCCCGCACGTCGGGCCGGCTCAACGCCCGCGGAGCCATCTCGGTCAAGGTGCGCGGGGTCACGCACGCGGGCCGGCGCAGCGGCAGCGCATCCCGCCTCAGCACCTCACACCAGGCCCATCAACCAAGGGGCCAGAGATTGCGCTGCACAGCGCCAGGGCGAGAAAGACGCGTGGCCGGCCGTGCCAAAAAAGAGCCCTCGCCCCCACCTCCCTGCACAAACGGTGGGCGGGCGCTGTTGCAGGTGGACATCCCTCCTCCGTTCAACCTGATGCCCTTCCCCGTGCTGCAGTCGGCTGGCGACACGGCGCTGGCCGCCACCATGAACCTGCTCGTGGTGCGGTCCTTGAGCGGCGCGCATGCACATGGGCACTTGCATATGCCTCGGCTCATGTGCCTTTGCGCTGCGAGACATCTGATGCGCCCGGTAGCTGGGCTCCGGTCCTGCCGAGGTGTCCACACAGATGCAACTCCATATACACCGCGGCGCCCCTTGACGTTTCCTGCGCCCCATGGCGCAGGAGTGCGCTTCCGAACGTGCCGCCGCCACTCGTGTGTCCTCGTTTGGCGTGCTGCTGTTTTGCGGCCGCAGAATGCCTTTGTCAGCGCGCTGGGCAACGACTACGTGCGCTGGTCCAAGGTGCAGCAGCACGCGCAGCAGCAGCACCAGCAGCACCACCCCACGCACCAGCACCACCAGCACCACCACGCCACGCACCAGCACCAGCAGCTGCCGCACCACGCCGCGCCCGCGCACGCCGCCCATGCGACGGCGTCGTCGCCGCCACCACAGCCCAGCCGCTCGCTGCAGGCCTCCTCCTCCGCACCTTGATGAGTTCGCCATGCACGTTCCATTGCTTTGTGGGCCCGAATGATGACGGCTCCAGAGGAGAGAGACACTGATTTGAGAGAGCAGGGTGAACACTGACCCGTGCGCCTCTCACGGCGTGGAGGCGCAGGCATGCCCGTGTTTTGCCCCCGCAGCGCCGCTCGCTCGCTTGCTGCTTTCGCCCCGGACCATCCCTGGACCCGCGTTGCCCCTTCATTTCACTTTGGCTGCCTTGTTAAAGGCTGCTTGTCCATGCCCGTGCTGATTGCCGCACGCTCTCCATGTACACTATCAATGTTGACCTTGCCGTTCGTCCCCACGCCCCGCTCACCCTCATGGAGAGCACCCACCCTGTGCGCCACCTTTGCAACAACTCTTGGGCTGCAGCTGGCCCTGCACAGACCCACCTTTGGGCGTTGTGCGGATCATCGGGGGCGGGGAATGTGTGAGCGCGGCAGGGATGCCGCGCAAGAGGTCGCGCCAACATGAAGAAGACCGCGAAGCGCGACGTGCAGCACACACAAAGCAACTCAGCGTCGTGATTCGCCACACAACAGCTCGCTCGCTCGCTGCTTCGGCCGGGTCAACATCTCGCTACGGGAGGTCAGCGCAGGAAGAGCAAGCAGGACCCGCAGCGCGGCAGCATCACAAACACCGCGGGCCTGCATGGCAGCACGGAGAGCAACGCGCAATGGAGGGGCCGCACGGTGGGGGGCGTTGGCGGCGTGCCTGCTTGCCGCCACCATGCGCCCGTCGGCGGCGCTGCCAGCAGAGTACGAGTGGCCCGTCCGCACCGACACCAACTACATTGACGTCCCGCCCATCAGCGTACCCTCAGCGTTCGGCATGCTGCCACAGTACGCCACCGAGTGGTGGTACTACGTCGGGCCCGTCTGGACGGCCAGCGGCGACGTGTTCAGCGTCCAGGTACCTGCACGCGTGGGCCTCTCACGTGCCTCCTGGTCGTGCCGCCTGTGTCGTTTGCTCACGGCCTGCGGCTCGCTCCGTGCACGTGCAGGTGCAAATCCTGCGCGCCAGCCAGTGCACGCCGCTGCTGCAGGCCGGCCTCACCCTGGCGGGCGTGGGCTTCGCCAAGACCCAGGTGCGCGCCTCTCCTCTCAGCGCCTGTAAAAGCTGCCAGCCTGGAACTCCAGAGATCGCTCCGTGCCAGGGGCGTGGGGCGCTGACACACGCAGGCTTGTGGATCATGACGCACCGCCCTGCCCCCTGCAACGCCGCAGGAGTACGTGTTTGAGACGTCGTACGGGCTCGGCGCCACGGACACCTCCATGCCGCTGCTGGACCGCGTGGCCTCTTTGCGCGCCCCCGAGCCCACCACGCGCAGCTGGGAGCTCAGCTTCAAGCCCAACCTGCCAACCAAGCACAACAACACCATGCAGGTGAGTTGCCGTGCGATGACGCACTGCTGGCACCTTGTTGCACAGCGTGCGCGCCCGGTGAGCCACGCAGCACCGGGAAACGACGCTGCGTGCACTCACATGTGGCCACGGCAGGTCAAGTACCTGGCGTCGCAGAGCACGGGGCCCGTGGGCGGCCGGGGCGCGCGCTACAGCCTCAAGACCACCGGCTCCAACGTGAGTGAGGCCCACCGTTTTGATTGCAGCCCGCCAGCCTCAGCCGCTGCAAGCACGCGAGCGCCTTGACTCCACGGCCAGCAGCGCCGGCGTGCTTGTGTGTTGAGCTTTGCATCTGGTGCAGCCATCTCTGGCAAGCAGATGATCCAAGCGCGCTCGACGCTTGTGCTCTCCTGCGCTTGTGCTTTCTGGCGCAGGTGTCGCTGGACGTGGTGCTGCGCGACGAGCGGGGCGCCGTGCTCGAGGGTCTCAACGGCGTCATCCGCATCCCCGGCAACAACGCCACCTATAGCTACGAGTGGGCCAACCCTCTGCAGTCAGTGACCAGCGGGACGCTCACCTTCAGGGGCGTCAAGTACCAGGTTTGTTTCATGATGCTTGACGCCTGAGGCTCTGTGCGCTCTGCTGGAGGCGCACGCTGACTCACTCACTCGACGCGTGTGCCGATGCTGCATGCTGCTGCTGTGCGTCGCCGCAGCTGGCCGGGGGCTTGCTGTGGCTGGACCGCCAGATCCTGTCGTACGAGCCCGACAGCCCGCAGGCCTGCTTCCTCAACGACGAGCAGCAAAAGGGCCTCAAGGCCAGCTCCTTTTTCACCCGCAGCGCACAGCAGCAGGCGCTCGACGCGGCGCAGGCCATCCTCACCTACCAGCGCTTTGGGCCCTTGGTGGCCAACTTGAGTGCGCCGAGGGTGCCCGGCTACACCGGCAGGGCGCCGCCGCCGGCGCCGCCGGCCGCCCCCAAGGAGCTGTACCGGGGCACATGGCTGGGGCTGGTGTTCGACAACGGCGTCAGCATGGCCATCGCCTTCTTCTGTGAGTCCGCAATGCGGCATTCTGAGCGCAGCTGCCTCCTGGTGTGTGCAGCAGCAAGCAAGACTGGCTCACCTCGCCGTGCTGCGTGCTTGCTTCATGGTCGCGCAGGGCCGCAGGCGGCGCCGGGCAAGCAGTGGATCGTGGGCTCCCAGTCAGGCATGCCCGCCGACTTTGCCTTTGGAACCAGTGAGTGTGAGGGCACTGTGAGGTGGTGCGCAACCTCATGTGGAAGGGCAGGAGCAGACAAGCAACCTCTGCCTCTGCCTGTGCGTGCTCGCGCAGTCTACCGGGCGTACGGCGACGCCGTGTCAAGCTACACCCGGCCTGGCGGCGTCATGCTGGGGCCCCAGGACCTCGACATCAACATCTGGAACACCTCCAACCCAGAGTCGTGAGTCCTGATCTTTGCTGCAACATCTCCAGCACGTCCGTCCTGGGGTGTTGAGGTGTCATCCAGGTGCCCGCACAGATGCAAAAGATGCTATGCGCGCTGCTCCACTGCGCAGGTCGCCGCACTGGAGGTCTCCCGTCAGCAACCACACGTATGGTCTGGCTTGGTCCCTGTCGGTGCCGCCTCTCAGCGGCGTGGTGACCACGCTGCCCGGAGGCGTGGGCAACAGCACGCTGCCCGCCACGCTCTACATCACGGCGCTGGTGGACAAGGCAGAGTGCCTGCTGCCTGACGCCAGCAACGCCTTCTACGAGGGCGCCGCGTCCGTCTGGGCCGACCGGCAGCTCACGCAGCGCGTGGGCTGGGCGTTCGTCGAGCAGATGGGGTACAACTGACGAAGCGCCGCCCGGCCGCCTGTGCCACATGCCCGTCCGCTCGTCACACGCCGTTCTTGCTGCCCACCGCTCTTACCGCTCTTGCCTGTCGCTCTTGGCCGCCGCTCTTGTTTGCCGCTCTTGTTCGCTCGTGGCTCTTGCCGCCTGCCCCGCGCCCCTGTGTTGCAAAAGTGTCCAGCAAGCGCACAGCAGGCGTGCCGCTATTTCCCGCCGCTCAGTCAACGCGTGTTCCTTCACGCTTGCAGCCAGCGATTTGAAGCAGGGCCGCTGGGCCCGGCCGCGCCCGTCGACGGGAAAGTGCGCACCCGCACCCTGCGGCCATTGGCACGCGCGGCGCCACCACCGCGCCACCAGAGCAGCTCATTATCACCACTCAGCGGCGCCAGGGAGCGCCTGCTACACATAGACGCACCAGCCTGCAGGAAGAGAGCCCCGAGCGAGCACGGTCGAGGCGAGGAGCAGGAGCAGGAGGCTCCTCCAGACAGTATGGCGAGCGCGACGGCTGAATTCAGCGCTCCACCCGGGCACCCCGCCCAGGCGGCTGCGCTCATCGTGTCGAGCTTGACGGGCGTGCCCGTGAAGATCGGCGCGCCAGACGCCGACCTGCAGGACCCCGTGCTCAAGACCAACGGCAGCACCATCACGGGCACCGCCAGCATCCTCAAGCACAGTGCGTGCTACTCATCGAGTGGTCCTCGCGCGTGCGGCTTCGACTGGGTGCCGCCGCCACAATGCCGCTCGCCTTGGCTCTGCCTGCGTGCCTGGCCTGTGCAGTCGCTGCTGGCTCAGCGCTCTACCCGGACGCAAGCAAGGTGCGTGCAGAAGCGCTCTATTGCTGTGCCGCACGGATCCGATGAGGTGGCGTTGCGTGCGGCGCTCACCGCTGCACCTCCCTCTTGCACACGGGGACGCAGGCAGCTGTGGACGCGTGGCTGGCCGACGCGGAGGCCGCGGAACAGGGCCTCAAGGCCTGGGTGGAGCCCTTTGCGAGCCAGACGGGCGCCAACGACGAGGTGCGCCGGCCTTGGCGCAGCCCGTCCTCCATGGCGCAGATAGCCATCGTGCCCGCAAGGCCGCAGACGCATCCCTCCCTTGCGTGGCCTCGTGCAGGCGCGCGCTCAGGCCAAGCAGGCCATCCAGGCCGTGCTGGCCAAGGCGGAGGCGGCGCTCGCCTTGAGCCCCCAGTCGCTGCTGCCCGGTGGCGCGCTCACGCTGGCGGACGTGGCGCTGTCGGCGCCGCTGCACGCGCTGCTGGGCGCTGCGCTGGGCGCCAAGGCGCGGGCGGCGCTGCCGGCCACCGTGGCGTGGCTGCAGGCGCTGCTGGCGGCGCAGCCGCACATCGCCACGGCGCTCGGTGAGGCTTTGTGGGATGGCACGGCAGGCGTCGAGAGCAGCCCATCAAGGGAGGAGGCGGGCGCCAAGCGTGCAGCTCTCGGGAGCCGGCAGGGCGGCGTCAGAAGAGGCGTCGGGAGGGTGAAACGGGGTGACAGCATGGCCGGGCGTGCCACGCGGGCGTGCCACGCGGGTTGCTGATTTGCTGCAGGGCCTCTGAACCTGCTGGCCGCTGACGAGGAGTGGGTGGCGCCGCAGTCCAAGGACCCTGCCAGCGGCTCCAAGAAGAAGAAGGGCAAGGGTGGCAAGGGCGGCGCGCCGGCGGCAGACGGCGCCGCCGCCGCGGACGGGGGCGACGAGGACAAGGAGAACGACGAGGGCGGCGCGGGCGGGGCCGAGGACGACCCTGAAAAGGCGGCGCGCAAGGTGCGCTTCGACCTGCTTTCTTCTCCTTTCTGTCTCTGTGGACTTGCCCGCGGGCGCTGCGTGCCCTGAAGCTGCGCCCGCGTGGCGCGCTTTTGGCCGTGGGCCGCCGCGGGAGCGGGGTGGCCCAGGCCCGAGCCTCCACAGCAACACCCTTTGCATGCGTTGAGCAGTGTGCGCTTGCCTAGGGCCATCATCGGCAGGCAGGCGACGCGTGCCCTCCGCTGCGCGCGGCCTGCAGGCCGCCAAGAAGGCCGAGCGCGAGGCCAAGAAGGCGGCCGCCGTCAAGAAGCAGCAGGACGCGGCGGCCGCCAAGGCCAAGCAGGCCAGCGGCAACCTGGACGGCGCCGAGGGAGGCAACGCCAAGAAGAGCGCCGCCAAGGCAGAGGCCGAGGCCAAGAAGGTGCGCGGAAGCAGGCGCAGCCGCCGCCACCCGCCCGCCACGATGGACATGAGATGCGCACCTACTTCGGCGCGCTGAGGGCGGGCGCCGTAGCTTCCCTGTCGCGGCCTGATACCGCCAGCGGCCTCGCAGGAGGCAGCGCTGAAGCGCGCTGCCATTGCGCTCGGCAACACGCAGCCTCAGGGGCCGCAGGCACTCTGCTGAGCCCTCACGCTGGCGCGCCGTGTTCTCCTCTCTCTGCCCACACGTGCGCTGCCTGTTCAGGCTGCCGAGGCGGCCGAGGTGGAGAAGCTGCTGCACGACGTGCGCGCCACGCCCAAGGGCCAGAAGAAGGACCTGGGCAAGGCCACGGCGGCCAAGACGTACCACCCGCGCATCGTCGAGGCGGCCTGGTGCGTGCCTGTGGTGGAGCAGAGCTGCTGGGCTGGCGTGCGGCCATTGGGCTTCCGTGGACGTGCTGGGCTTGCGTGGGTTGCGGCTCTTGCGTCAGGCTGCACCCCGCACAAGGGCAGGCCCATCGCTTGTTGGTAGGCCGCACGCTGCGGGTGTGCTTGCAGTCCGCAGCTCTTTCGCCAGGTAGCGGGGCACGGCGGCGGCAACGCCGCCGTGCACGGCCTTGGCTGCGCTGCGCTGCGCTGCGCTGCGCTTGGTTGTGGCTGATCATCCGCGGGCCCGGCGAGAGGCGTCACTGAGGTTCTCTCGCGCCAGCTGCGTCCGCGCGTCGTGGCGGCGCGGCGCTCCCGCGTGCTGCCTGTGCGCGCCGCCACCCACCTCGCCGCCCTCACGAGGAGGTTCAATGCCTCAGGCACGTCGCAGCCCATTAGCGTCATGGACAGCTGCTCTCGGCCTTGGCGCAGCTTGGGAGGCGAGGAGTGCGACGGGTGCGGTCAGGGCGACGCAGACGCGCCGAAGGACCTCTCTGTCCTTCAGTGGGAGGCTATGCCACCAGGGATGTGTTGTGCCCTCCTCTCGCTTGCCAGCGCGTGTGTGTGCGCAGCTTCGCGCTGCGTGCTCACGGTTTTGGGCGCGAGAAGAGAGGCAGCACCATCTCTGGCCGCGTAGGCTCCCACTGAAAGGCATTGGGCTCAACGGAGCGCTGCGACCGGCTCCCAGCCGAGCGCACCAGCTGCAGCGCCTCCCCCCCCGCGCTGCGCTGAGCGAGAGGCGCGGCTGCTTGTGCGCGCCAGAGGCGGCGAGCTGCCTCAGGATGCGGACCTGGTGTGATGGAGGAGCCGCGCGCTGGGTGGCAGTGTCGACTCGGGCGCACGCAGGAGCGCCGCTCCGCTCCGCCCTGCGCGGCCGTGATTCACGCCGCCAGAGCGTCCCCACCGCCATGGGGTGGGGACGGGCGCCAGGCCGCGGCAGCTCGCCGCCAGCGCGGCGGCGGGCGCGGGTGAAGCATCGTCGCGCCCCGCTCACTCACCCGGGCCGCTTGGCCACGCACAGCCTGCGGCGATCAACTGTCCGCGCGCCGGGGAGGTGCGTTTGCGCCTTGCCTGCCCACCCAGGCAGGTGCTTTGCTGCTCGCCTGTGGCGCTGCACGCCACAGGTACGAGTGGTGGGAGCAGTGCGGCTTCTTCAAGCCCGACATCAACTCGGACAAGCCGCCCTTCGTGATCGTCATCCCGCCGCCCAACGTGACGGGCGCGCTGCACATCGGCCACGCGCTCACCAACTCGATCCAGGTACGCTCTGCGCGTGCTGCGCGTGCTGATGTACCGCCTGGACGGGGTCATGGCTGCGCTCACTCGTGATCGTCTTTGCACGAGGAGAACTCGCGCTGTGAGCTCACCCGTTCCAGTCGCATGGCCAAGCGTGGAGCGGATGGGCGTGCCGGACGCGGCGACACGCGCTCTGTGTGTGCGCGCGTGGACGGGTGGCGCGCAGGACACCATCGTGCGGTGGCGACGCATGAGCGGCTACAACGCGCTGTGGGTGCCCGGCACCGACCACGCCGGCATCGCCACGCAGGTGCGTGGGTGAGTGGGGGGTTGCCCTTCTCGCTCTAGCGCCTCTAGGGTTGGCGGCACCGACCACGCCGGCATCGCCACACAGGTGCGTTTGCGCGGGCAACCAGCGCCCTCCGCGCTCTTGCACGCTGTGCGGACGAGGCGCCCTTAGCTCAAGCGCCACGGGGGTGTGCGAACGCCGCGGGGCGAACGCCACGCTGCGACGGCTTGTGCGCACACGTGTGCGTGCTGTGCGCGTGCTGTGCGCGTGCTGTGCGCAGACCGTGGTGGAGAAGAAGCTGGCCAGGGAGAAGGGCGTCACGCGCCACGACCTCGGTGCGTGGCGGGGCCACCTCCTCTGCGCCCGCAGCCGCCTCTCACAGCGCAGCACGCTGCTTGATGGGCGAGGGCGGTCACGCGGCGCCACCGCGAAGGCGCCCGCGCCCTCCTGGTGTGCGTGTTTGTGTGCGCGGCTTTGATGCGGGTGTGGCGGCGGTGGTGGTGGTTGCTCTGGCGCGTGCTGCAGGGCGCGACGCATTCCTCAAGGAGGTGTGGTCGTGGGTGGGCGACTACGGCGGCCGCATCTGCGACCAGCTGCGGCGGCTGGGCTCCTCGGTGGACTGGTCGCGGCTCACCTTCACCATGGACGAGACGCGCTCGGTGCGTTGCCTCTTCTCGCGTGCTTGCGCTCTTTCTGCGTCCACTGGACGGCGGTCTTGCGCTGCACCAGTGCAGAAAGCGACGTGGCCTATCTGCGCTCCCTTGCGCAACCCTTGCGTGTGTTTCCGCAGCGCGCCGTCAACGAGGCCTTCGTGCGGATGTACGAGAAGGGGGCCATCTACCGCGACAACCGCCTGGTCAACTGGTGCTGCCGCCTCAAGACGGCCGTCTCGGACATCGAGGTGCGCTGCCGCGCCGCGCAGTGCGTGATGAGCCCCCTCGGCCCGCCCAGCACACGGTTGCTGCTTCTCCTTGCCACGCAACAAGCAAACGCCCTTGGACGCTCAAGACGCGCTGACTGCCCACAGCCTTGCGTGGCATGTCAAGAGCCACCGTGCCTTCGGCGCGTGCGTTGAGTGGGTGGGGGACGTTGTGCGACACGCCGCGGTGGGGCGTGTGGTGGTGGTGCAGGTGGACTACATCGACATCCCCAAGCGCACGCTCATGACGGTGCCCGGCTACACCGACCCCGTGGAGTTCGGCGTGCTCACCAGCTTCGCGTGAGTCATTTTCCATCCTGGAGCTCGCCGTGGACCTGAAGCTGAACCTGGCCCTTCGTCAGCGATGGGCCGCCAGTCGCCCTGGCCAGCCACGCCATGCGGCTGCCTCGTCCCATCGCTCAGAAGCAAGCTAGATGGCTGGGCGCGGGAGGCGTGCGGTGGGGCGGACGTGACTTGAGACGACTCAGTCGCGAGGGAGATGGCACGGCACCGATTGGACCGTGGCTTGTGCGTGGGTGAGGGCGCAGGTACCCTCTGGAGGACGGCAGCGGAGAGATCGTGGTGGCCACCACGCGCCCGGAGACCATGCTGGGAGACACGGGCGTGGCCGTGCACCCCGAGGACCCCAGGTGAGGGCTTACGCATGGGCTCGGCCACGCGTGAACGGCGGACAGGAGGCGCTGCGTGGGAGGCGGCTTGGCGGTCGCGGCAGCGGCAAGCAACAGCCGGGAGGAAGCAGGCTCTGGCGTTGCAGAGCAGGCGTCACGCTGCGCGTGCTATGCCCCCCTCTCTCCTCCTGTCTCCTCGGGCAGGTACAAGGCAGTGCACGGCAGCGGCAAAACAGGAGGCGGGGTAAACTAGAACAGGCGTCGCGAGGCGAGGCCTGGCGTGAGAGCAGGCGGTCACGCTGTGTGTGCTGTGCCCTCCCGTCCGCCCGCCCACTCACCTGGCAGGTACAAGGCCATGCACGGCAAGTTTGTGCTGCACCCAGTCAACGGGCGGCGCATCCCCATCATCTGCGACGCCGAGCTGGTGGACATGAACTTCGGCACGGGCGCCGTCAAGGTGCGCGCGCTAGAGGGCCCTCCTCGCAACCACCGCTCTGCCTTGCCTCCCTCTCTTTGCTCTTTGCGTTTTTCTGCTTTGGCACGGGCGCCGTCAAGGTGCGCGCGCTAGAGGGCCCTCCTCGCTTTTCCCCTGCTTTTCCTCCCTTCATCACTCTCACGCGGGCCGCACCCTCCCGCGGGCCCTCCCGCCTGGTGCATCCATTCAGACACACCCCTGCTCGTGCTCGCTGAAGCCACAGAGCGTGCGGTCGACGGCGGAGCGTGCGCATCATTGCGTGCGCGTTTGCCCCTGTGCGCGTGCGTGCGAGTGCAGGTGACGCCCGCGCACGACCCCAACGACTTCAAGACTGGCAAGCGGCACAACCTGGAGAGCATCAACATCTTTGACGACAACGGGCTCATCAACGACCAGGGCTCGCAGTTCCAGGGACAGCCGCGCTTCAAGGTGCGCGCGCCGCGCGTGCCGCGCGCGTGCCGCCCGCCTCTGCGGCACGCACGCCTCCCTTGGCCGCTTGCCAGCGACTGCAGCCTTGTTTCGGGGTCGGTTGCGGGGCCGCGGGACGGTCCTCCGGGTCTGCGTTTGAATGCCGCCGCCGCCGCCGCCGCCACCGGCGCGCCCTGCAGCTCGCGAGGGTTAGGGAGTTGTGCGTGGTCCTCTC
>VFQP010005090.1_pt1 | contig 11702 bp, 9 predicted proteins | sample 3512351 | NCBI WGS metagenome assembly VFQP01 (sample SAMN10412372, study PRJNA504923) | tailings metagenome | isolation source: Relicate 1 Philex TSF1 revegetated site | place: Philippines: Tuba, Benguet | collected 2017-08-29
TTGTTTGACGAGAAAAGGCGATGATTCAGTCAAAATCCGCATGAAACGCCAACGTCAGGCCCTCTCCCGCGGAAGAGGGGAGCAAAAAAACTGCCCTACTCGGGTTGCTGCGGCGTTGCCTGGATGATGTCCTCGAGTTGCGAGCTCATTGGAATGCCGAGTTTCTCGCCGGTGGGCAGCTTGTTGAGGAACCACTGCCGGTAAAGCCGCTCCAGCTCGCCTGAGGTGATCAGGTCGCGCACGGCCTTGTCGACCACGGCCGCGAACTGGGGGTCGCCGCGGCGTAGCATGATTCCGTACGGGTCATAGGACAGGAAATCACGCGTGACCACGAACTGCTTGGCGGCGCCGTAGTGCGCCAGGAAGCCATAGAGCAATACATCGTCGCCCGCATAGGCATCGGCACCACCATGGCGCAGCACCTCAAACGCATCGGCGTGGTCGCGCGCGCGGATCAGCTTTACGTTCAGGTTGAAGCGCGTGGACAACTGCGCGATCGCATCGGCATTGGTCGTGCCGGCCGTGGCCACCACGGTCTTGTCCTTGAGATCGCGGAATGACTTGATCGGCGAATTGCGCGGCACCATCAGCTTGGTGCCGGCCACGAATATTACCGGTGAGAACGCCACCGTGCGCATGCGCTCGGCGTTGCGCGTGGTCGAGCCGCATTCCAGGTCGGCCTTGCCCGAGGTCACTGCGTCGAAGCGGCTTTCGGATGTGACCGGCACCCACTGCACGCTCAGGTCACGGCCAATCTCGGCCGCGGCGGCAGTGACGATGGCCTGGCAGATGTCGATCGAATAGCCGATCGGACGCCTGGCCTGGTTCAGATACGAAAATGGCAGCGACGATTCGCGATAGCCGATGGTCAGCGTGCCGGTGTCCTTGGCCTTCTTGAGCGTTCCGGCCAGCACCACGGCATCCTGTGCGCGTGCCAGCGTCGCCATGGCGCCGGCCAGCATCAGCACGATCAGGCACTGCGCGGCCAGCCTGTTAGCAGATCCACGCATGGCATCAGGCCTCCGCTGCGTCGGGCTTGGTACCAGGGATATCCTTTTCCGTCTCGGGCACCGGCCCGCTGGCCAGTTGCCCTTCCCACTTGGCCACCACGGCCGCGGCAATCGAATTGCCTACCGCGTTGGTTGCCGAGCGGCCCATGTCGAGGAACTGGTCCACACCCATGATCAGCAGCAGCCCCGCCTCTGGAATGCCAAACTGGTTCAGCGTGGCTGCGATCACCACCAGCGAGGCACGCGGCACGCCAGCCATGCCCTTGGATGTCAGCATCAGCAACAGCAGCATCGTGATCTGCGTGCCCATCGGCAGATGGATATCGTAGGCCTGGGCAATGAACAGCACCGCAAACGTGCAGTACATCATCGACCCATCGAGGTTGAACGAATAGCCGAGCGGCAGCACGAAGCTCGAGATCTTGCGGTTCACGCCGAACCGATCCAGCGAATCGAGCAGTTTCGGATATGCGGCTTCCGAACTGGCCGTGGAAAACGACAGCAGGAACGGCTCCCTGATCAGCCGTATCAGCTCGAACACGCGGCGTCCGAGGAACAGGAACCCCGCCAGCGTAAGCAGGCCCCAGAGCACGAACAGCGCCAGGTAGAAGCTGCCCATGAACTTGGCAAAGGTGATCAGAATGCCCAGGCCCTGCGTAGTCACCGTGGAGGCAATCGCCGCGAACACGGCCAGCGGTGCCAGCCACATCACCGCGCCGGTAATCTTGAGCATGATCTGCGCAAGATCCTCGATCACAGCCGCCATGCGTGCGCCGCGCTCGCCCAGCGTGGATATGGCCGTGCCGAAGAAGATCGAGAACACCACGATCTGCAGGATCTCGTTGTTGGCCATGGCTTCGGCCACCGATTTCGGCACCAGATGCGCGATGAAGTCCTTGAGCGTGAACGCATTGGTCTTCAGGTTGGTGGCTGACCCCACATCGGGCAACGGCAAGCCGATATTGACGCCGGGATGCAGCAGCGTGGCCATGATCAGGCCCAGCGTCAGCGACACCAGCGATGCGGTGATGAACCACGCCAGCGCCTTGACACCCACGCGCCCCACCGTGCTGGCATCGCCCATGTGCGCGATGCCCATCACCAGCGTCGAGAACACCAGCGGCGCAATGATCATCTTGATCAGCCGCAGGAACACGTCCGTGATGATCGAGATATACCCGGCGATATCCTTGGCTACCTTCGGGTCCGGGAATGCCGTATTGCACGCGTAGCCAACCGCTGCACCAAGGATCATCGCAATCAGGATCCAGGTCGTGATATTTGACTTCTTGCTCATGACGTCTCCCAGGGGGCGGCCGTATGGATGTCCTGCGCCGAGGTCTGCACCTAGGTAACGATAGGATGCGCAGGGGCCATTGCGCAAACCCGGAAAAGCTATCCGGCCCCGAAATGCCTTTGTCTGCGCCAACCGGCAAGGTTGTCGACCATGCACCACATGCACTCGATGCCCGCCTTATGCCAGGCCGGGCTCGCCATAGATCGACGCCGCCACATCCCGGATTGCTTCCACAACCAGCAGGGCACCCGGCGACAACAGCCGGTCGGTGGGCGTGATGATGCCGAAGTCATCCATATGGCAACGCATCTCGAGCGGCAGGATCTCCACCATGCCATACGACGCGTAGTACTGCGCCACGTCGTCGGTCAGCACCGCGATCATGTCCGACTGCGCCACCATCTGTGTCACGAACAGCAGCGCCGCCGTTTCCACGACATTCGATGGTGGCGTCAGGCTCGCGCGCTGGAACATCAGCTCGAAGCGGTGCCGCAGCACCGTGCCCGCCGGCGGGATCAGCCATGCCGCCTCTGCAATATCGGCAAGTGACAGCCCTTGCGCCTGTAGCAGCGGATGCCCGGGCCGCACTACCGCACAGACCGGTTCCTCGGCCAGCGGCGCGTATGCAAGCTTCATCTCATCGTGTTCGGGGAACAGTCGTGCAACCACGATATCGAGCGTTTCCTGCGCCAACCGGTCCAGCAGCACGTTGCTGTTCTCGATCTCCACGCTCACGCGCAGGCCGGGATAGTTGGCCTTGATCCGCGCGATCGCGGGCGGCAACAAGCGCACGCCCGGCGATGTGATCGTGCCGATGGCCACGTGTCCGAGGCGCCCGGCCTTGAGCGCCATCACTTCGTCGCGCGCCTGGTTCAGGCTGCCGATGACTGCGCGCGCATGTCGGATCATCGCGTGACCGTAGTCGGTCGGGACCATGCCGCGCGGCAAGCGCTCGAACAGCGGCACCGCCAGCAACTCCTCGAGTTCACGCAGCAGTTTCGACGCGGCGGGCTGCGTCATCGCCAGCCGCTCTGCCGCGCGATGGACGCTGCCTTCATCGGCCACTGCCATCAGCAGCAGCAACTGGCGCGTCTTCAGGCGCGTATGGCTCGACCACGTCGTCGCGGGCGTCGAGGGAACGGATGGCTGCATGGAATCGAATCTGACCAAGGGTTAATACCAATGCCGAAAACAATATCGATCCGGCCGAAAGCTTCATTAGTAGCACATCGAGAAACTCCATACACTCCGTTTCCATAACAACGAAGCGGAGACAGCTTCTCTTGCGCGATCCTCGCGACCTTTCGCGACCCTCGCGCACCGGGCCACTGTTCCCGCTGGTTGCCCCCCCGACCCCATTCCGCCAGATACCGACATGCCTGATTCCAACGATCCCAAGGACACCAAGTCCAAGCCGCCGCTGCGCTCCACCGCATGGTTTGGTACGGCCGACAAGAACGGCTTCATGTATCGAAGCTGGATGAAGAACCAGGGCATTCCGAACCACGCGTTCGATGGCCGCCCGGTCATCGGCATTTGCAATACGTGGTCCGAGCTGACCCCGTGCAACGCGCACTTCCGCAAGCTGGCCGAGCACGTGAAGCGTGGCGTGTATGAAGCGGGAGGGTTCCCGGTCGAGTTTCCGGTGTTTTCGAATGGCGAATCGAACCTGCGTCCCACCGCGATGCTGACGCGTAACCTGGCCGCGATGGACGTGGAAGAAGCGATTCGGGGCAACCCGATCGACGCCGTGGTGCTGCTGACCGGCTGCGACAAGACCACCCCGGCCCTGCTGATGGGCGCGGCCAGTTGCGATGTACCGGCCATCGTGGTGACCGGCGGGCCCATGCTCAATGGCAAGCTCGATGGCAAGGACATCGGCTCGGGTACTGCCGTCTGGCAACTGCATGAATCGCTGAAGGCCGGCGAGATCGATCTGCATCAGTTCCTGTCCGCCGAGGCAGGCATGTCGCGCTCGGCCGGTACCTGCAACACCATGGGCACCGCGTCGACCATGGCCTGCATGGCCGAGGCGCTCGGTACCTCGTTGCCGCACAATGCCGCAATTCCCGCCGTGGATGCCCGACGCTATGTACTGGCGCACATGTCCGGCATCCGCATCGTCGAGATGGCGCGCGAGGACCTGACGCTGTCGAAGATCCTGACACGCGAGGCGTTCGAGAATGCTATCCGCACCAACGCCGCGATTGGCGGGTCGACCAATGCCGTGATTCACCTGAAGGCCATCGCGGGCCGCATCGGCGTGCCGCTGGAACTGGAAGACTGGACGCACGTCGGCCGCGATACGCCGACCATTGTCGACCTGATGCCGTCGGGCCGCTTCCTGATGGAGGAGTTCTACTACGCGGGGGGGCTGCCGGCGGTGCTGCGGCGCCTGGGCGAAGCCAACCTGCTGCCCCACCCCGCTGCGCTGACCGTGAACGGCAAGTCGATCTGGGAAAACGTCAAGGACGCGCCGAGCTTCAACGACGAAGTCATCCGGCCGCTCGACAAGCCATTGATCGAGGATGGCAGCATCCGCATCCTGCGCGGCAACCTGTCGCCGCGCGGCGCGGTGCTCAAGCCGTCAGCCGCCACGCCGCACCTGCTCAAGCATCGCGGACGTGCCGTGGTCTTTGAGAACCTGGAGCACTACAAGGAGCGCATTGTCGACGAGTCGCTCGATGTCGACGAAAACTCGGTGCTGGTGCTCAAGCGCTGCGGACCGCGCGGCTATCCGGGCATGGCCGAGGTCGGCAACATGGGGCTGCCCCCGAAGCTGCTGCGCAAGGGCATCAAGGACATGGTGCGCATCTCCGACGCGCGCATGAGCGGCACCGCCTACGGCACCGTGGTGCTGCATGTCGCGCCCGAGGCCGCCGCCGGCGGCCCGCTGGCCATCGTGCGCGATGGCGACTGGATCGAACTCGATTGCGAAGCAGGCCGCCTGCACCTGGACATCGACGAGTCCGAGTTTGCGCGCCGCATGGCCGACGTGCAGCCGTTGCAGGCACCGGCCGATGGCGGCTACCGCAAGCTCTACGTCAACCACGTACTGCAGGCCGACGAAGGCTGCGACCTCGACTTTCTGGTCGGCTGCCGGGGCCGCGAGGTTCCCCGGCACTCGCACTGACCTTCCCGATAACCATAACGAGGAGACAACATGGATAGTACCCAAGCCGCGGCGACGGCCCGCAGCGCCGCGCTGCCCCGAGAAGCAACCCACGTCGACGAGGAACAGCGCATTATCGGCATGCTGGTACGCAAGCTGATTCCGTTCCTGGCGCTGATCTACGTGGTGGCTTACATCGACCGCTCGGTGGTCGGCTTTGCCAAGCTTCATATGAATGCGGCTACCGGCATCAGCGATGCCGCCTACGGTCTTGGCGCGGGACTATTTTTTGTTGGCTACTTCCTCTGCGAAGTGCCCAGCAACCTCGCGCTCGAACGCTTCGGCGCGCGCCGCTGGTTTGCGCGGATCCTGCTCACCTGGGGTGCGATCACGGTGATGATGGCCTTGATCCAGGGCCCGTACAGCTTCTATGCGCTGCGCTTCCTGCTGGGCGCCGCCGAAGCGGGACTCTATCCAGGCATTCTCTACTTCCTGACCAAGTGGTTCCCGATGCGCCATCGCGCACGCATCATCGGCCTGCTGGTACTGGCGCAACCGATTGCACTGATCGTGACCGGCCCGCTGGCGGGCGTGGTGCTGTCGACCGGCGGCATGTTCGGGCTGTCGAACTGGCAGACACTGTTCGTGCTGAGTGGCCTGCCCGCGATCCTGCTCTGCGTGCCGACGCTGCGACTGCTGCCCGAGTCGCCTGCCAATGCCCACTGGCTGAACGCCCAGGACCGCGCATGGATCGAGCGCGAACTTGCGGCGGACCAGGCCACGTTCGCGCTGAAATCGCACGGCAATCCGCTCAAGGCCCTGAAAGACCGCCGCGTGCTGCTGCTGTCGCTGCTGTTCCTGCCGTTCCCGCTGAGCATCTACGGACTGTCGTTGTGGCTGCCGACGATCATCAAGCAGTTCGGCGTCAGCGACCTGACCACCGGTTTCCTGTCCGCGGTGCCCTATCTGTTCGCGATGGTTGGTTTGTATCTGGTGCCCCGCCACTCCGATCGTCACGGTGAGCGCTACTGGCATATCGTCGTGGTGTCGGGCGCGGCCGCCATCACCATGGCGCTCAGCGCATGGGCCCAGACGCCGGCGCTGCAGTTCCTCTTTATCTGCCTGACCGCATTCTCGATCTACTCGATCCAGGCCGTGGTGTGGGCTTTGCCGGGCCAGTTCCTGACTGGCGCCAGCGCCGCCGTAGGCATTGCCACGATCAATTCGCTGGCCAACCTGGGCGGCTATATCGGCCCGTATGGCATCGGGCTGATCAAGGACGCCACCGGCAGCCTGGCCGCCGGACTGTACTTCCTGGCGGCCATGCTGGTCTTTGCGGTGGTCATGGCGTTCGTAGTACGCGCAGCGCTGGAACCGCGGCAGTCGAACGGTTGAACACTGCGCGTCAGGCATCAGGCATCAGGCATCAGGCATCGCCGAACAGCCCGGGTGGCGGCTCATAGAAGCCGCGCCCGACCAGCCCGGCCTCACCGGCTTCATCGAGGATCGCAAGGTTGACAAGCGGCGCCCTGCCCGCCTGGCGCACCCGCGCGACATCGACGATTCCGCTGACAGGATCGACCAGCCCCGTACGGCGTGTGCTCCAGTCGTCAGGCAGCCAGCGTTGCCATTCGCCCACGAGTTGCGGCGCCTGCGTCAACGCCTGGCCGCCTAGGCCGCAAATATCGATGACCGCGCTGTCGCCAATCGCACCTAGCGCGCGATTGGCTTCCTTGCCAGGGAAACGCGGGCCCATCGGTGGCCTGGCGGGTACCGTCAGCCATGTCTGCGCGCCATGCATGCGCAGGCCAAACGCGGCCCCATTGCCGCCGACCGCCGCAATACCGCCACGCTGCCTGCGCAGATGCCAGCATGCGGTTGCCATCAGGATCGGCAGTACAAAACCGGCATTGCCCTGAATCGCCGCCTGGTCCTCAGGCGACATCATCGGCAGCGACGCCACCAGCGCGGCATTGGCCGCGACCGTGCGGCCATGGCATTCGTCACCATCGCCGAGTGCATGCGCGATGACCGGCAACATCGATACCGGATGATTGCGCAGCAGTGGATCGAGCCGCTCCAGCCCCAATGCACTGACGGCGGTCAGCCGTGCCTGCGCGACCGGGTCCAGCGTGCCAAAGCGCAAGGCCGGTGGCGGACCTTCGATCAACGGTGCATAGGCCACCGCAGCGTCGTCCCCCACCACGGCCAAGGGCATCGAAGCCGATACCACCTGTGCCAGCGGTATCGCCACGCCGTGATCTTGCGCGGGCGCGAGGCGAACCTCGCCATGCATCAGCATACGCGCGGCATCGTCACTATCGATGGCAATGCCCTCGAACAACAGCGCCTGGATGGCCGCATGGCGTATGGGTGCCGGAACCGCACCCACGATCGGCGGTCCCGCATGCAGCAGCACGGTGGGCGCCAGTGTCGGCAAGACCGCGTCGCGGCGCATCACACCGCGCCATGACGCGCCTTCGAAGGGATCAGCGAACGGATGGGTCATCGACTACGCTCCTCCGGTCTCAGGCAGCCCGCGCCAACGGCAGCAACGGCGACTGCGCATCGAAACGCGTACCGGCGCGCAGGCAGAACGCCGGGGCAAGCCAGCGGTCGGTGACCACTTCAGTGCCCTCGTTGTCGCGCATGACCCAGCGGCCTCGCATATCGTCGAGCACGCTGACATCGGCCACGCCGCCCACCTTCAGGACGCCAAGCTCGCCTTCCATGCCAATCATGCGTGCGGCATTGCGCGTCACCATCGCCACGACATGATCGAGCGGCAAGCCCAGCGCCAGCATGCTGGTCATCGCCGATACCAGTCCAAAGCGCGTCTTGCCCTTGAACATATGGTCTTCCTCGTCCGGATGAAAGTCGGGCGTACCCGGCGGCGGTGGCACCGAGGTGTTGTAGCCGTGCATGTCGGCGCCCAGCGTGTCGGGAATCACACCTGCATCGAGCACGATGCGCGCCGTGCCGTAACTGAAATGCGAGCCGTGTCCCACATCGATCTTGAGACCACGCGCAATGGCCTCGGGCACCAGCGGATGCAACTTGCCGTCGAGTTCGACAAAGCCACCGGGATGGCGGCTGAACGGATGAGCCAGGATATCGCCCGGCTTCAGCATCTCCACCACCTGGTTGAAGATTGAGTCGGGGTTCACGGCACGCGCGCCGCTTTCGGGCTTGGGCCACAGCTGGCCGAAATGGATATACACGGGCAGGTCGGCTTCACGGCCGATCCGCGTGGCCAGCCGCATTACGTCGACACCCCAGCGCGCAAAGCCGCCGATCTCGGCATGTGCCTTGAGGCCGCGTACCAGATCGCCATTGCTGCGCGCCGACTTGACCGTGGCCGCTACGTCGAGACATTCGGGACGATACAACTCCGGGTAATAATGCCCTTCCAGGCCGCCCACCAGATAGGCCGACAGGTAGGCCAGCACGCGCGTCTTCGATGCTTCGTTCACATAGCGCCGAAAGCCGGGCAGCGTAATGCAACTGGGACCACCCTGGTCCACCAGCGTCGTGACACCGGAATGCACGCCGCACATGTCGGGATTGAGGCCGAAGCGGCCGGTCACGCCCTCATAGACATGCGCATGGGTATCGATCAGCCCCGGCAGCACCAGCTTGCCATGGCAGTCGATGATTTCCGCGCCGAAGGCGCTGGCTGGAAGCTGCTGATCCGGCGCGGTAATCGCCGCGATTGTGCTGTCCTGCACCAGTACGTCGAACACGCCGTCGCGCTGGCTGGAAGGATCGATAACCCTGCCGCCCTTCAGAAGTATCTTTGTCATGGGATTCCGATAGTCAGCCGCCCAGGTAGGCGCGGCGAATATTGGGATCGGCCAGCATCTGCGCGGCGGATCCCTGGTTGACGATGCGTCCGTTCTCAAGCAGATAGGCGCGGTCGCACATTTCCAGCGCGGCATAGGCGTTCTGCTCCACCATCAGCACGGTGGTACCTTCGCGCCGCACTTCGAGAATCAGTTCGAAGATCATCTCGACGAAGTTGGGCGCCAGGCCCAGCGACGGTTCGTCGAACATCACCAGCCGCGGCCGCGACATCAGCGCGCGCGCAATCGCCAGCATCTGCTGCTCGCCGCCCGACAACGTGCCCGCGGCCTGTTTGAGCCGTTCGCGCAGGCGCGGAAAGCGGTCCAGCATGCGCTCGCGGTCCTGCCGTACGCGGTTGCGGTCGATGCGCCGGTACGCGCCCATCTCGAGGTTCTCCGCCACCGTCAACTGCGGAAACACGCGACGGCCCTCCGGACAATGAGACACCCCACGTTCGATCACTGCCGCGGCTGATGTGCCCGAGATCGGATGCCCGTCGAAAGTAATGCTGCCGTGTACCAGCGGCTCAAGCCCGCTGATGGCCCGCAGCGTGGTGGACTTGCCCGCGCCATTTGCACCGATCAGTGTCACGAGCTCGCCTTCGCGCACCTCCAGCGAAATGCGTTCGACGCCGACCGCGCTGCCGTAGCGCACCGATATCTGATCAACCTTGAGCACGTTTGAGCCCCGCTCCGAGATAGGCCCGGATGACTTCCGGGTCTTGCTGAATGTCGTGCGGCGTGCCCGTGGCAATCCGCCGACCATGATTGAGCACCACGATATGGTCGGAGATCGACATCACCATATGCATGTCGTGTTCCACCAGCAGCACCGTGACGCCGCTATCGCGAATGCGGCGCACCATGGCCTTGAATGCATCGGTCTCCGATGGATTAAGGCCCGCGGCCGGCTCGTCGAGCAGCAGCACACGCGGTTGCGCGGCCAATGCAATCGCCACGCCAAGCAGGCGCTGCTCGCCATAGGCGAGGCTCGACGCCAGTTCATCGGCGCGGTGCACGAGGCCGACAAAGCCCAGCAGATCCCCGACCCGCGCGCGCAGTGCCTGTTCCTCGCGGCGCATACGTACGCCGCGCGTCAATGCTTGCCAGAGCCCGGCCTTGCCTTGCAGATGCAACGCGGTCAGCACGTTGTCGAACACCGTGCATCCGGGAAACACATTGGTCCGCTGGAAGCTGCGCACCAGTCCCAGGCGTGCAATCTGCTCCGGCGCCATGCCGACCACATTGCGCCCAAACACCCGGATCTCACCGGCGGTGGGACGCATATAGCCCGAGATGGCGTTGAACGTGGTGGTCTTGCCTGCACCGTTCGGACCGATCAGGCTTACGATCTGCCCTTCGCCAACATCGAAGCTGACCTGGTCCATCGCCTTGAGACCGGCGATATCCATGGTCACGCCACCGAGACTCAATACCGCGTTGCTCATGCCTTGTCTCCCTTGGCCGGGACCGTCACCGGCAGTGCCATGCCTGCGGTACGGCGTTTGCCGCGGCGTAGCTGGTGCAGCGCGGGCACGATGCCGCGCGGCAGCAGTACCAGGATCGCGATCATCAGCGCGCCATAGAGCATCCATTGCAGCTCTGGCGCCAGCACGCCGCGCAGCAGTTCAGGCAGCAGCCCGAAGATCAGGCCGCCGACCACGGGGCCGGCCAGCGTTCCCTTGCCGCCGGCGATGACCATGATCACCATCGTGATCGTGAACATGAACATGAACACATCGGGGTCGATGATCTGCACCGTATGCGCGTAGAGCCCACCCGCAGCGCCGGCGATGCCCGCCGACACAAGCGTGGCAATGCGCAGATAGCGTGTCACCTCGATGCCGATCGAGCGCGCGAGCGTTTCGTTCTCGCGCAGCGCGATCATCGCGCGCCCTACCCGGCTGCGCACGATGGCGGCCACGATGCACCATGCCACCACGGCGGCGGCCAGCACCAGCCAGTATCGTGCAGCTTTCGAGGTCAGCTCGATCACGCCGGAGCCAGGCAGCCACATGGTCAGCGAAGGAATATTGTTCAACGCCATTGGCCCTTCGGTCAGGTCTACCCAGTTCAGCGCCACCATGCGCATGACCTGGGCAAAGCTGATGGTCACGATCACGAAGTACGCTCCACGTACACGGAATGCGAGCTTGCCCACCAGCCACCCCGCTACGCTGGCGGCACCGATGCCGGCGACGAAGCATAGCCACACTGGCTTGGGCGCGACCACGAGCGGCGTATCCATGCCGAACAGCGTCACGTCGAAGCCCAGCGACAACAGCGCGGTGGTATAGGCACCGATGCCGAAGAACGCCACGTGCCCAAGGCTCAGTTGCCCGGTGTACCCAAGCAGCAGGTTCAGGCTGATGGCCGCAACGATGAAGATGCCGCACGATGTGATTACCGAAAGCAGATATGGGTCAGGCCAGCATAGCGGC
>VFQP010005091.1_pt1 | contig 11697 bp, 23 predicted proteins | sample 3512351 | NCBI WGS metagenome assembly VFQP01 (sample SAMN10412372, study PRJNA504923) | tailings metagenome | isolation source: Relicate 1 Philex TSF1 revegetated site | place: Philippines: Tuba, Benguet | collected 2017-08-29
CACACACACACACACACACACACACACACACACACACACACACACACACACACACCATCACAGGGACACACCAAGATTCATGTTTTCAGAACACACACCATCACACCCAACACACTCACACACACCTGCAATACATCCTGCACAAACTCCACCAACTGTGTAGTGTAATAGGCAGCGACCATACTTGCTTGGGCACTGCTGGCTTGAGTGAGTCTCAACAGGGGGAGCTCCATCACAGTGCGAAATTTGAGTAATGCACATATCATGCCAGGAAGGGCGTGTGGGTTGTTGCGGAGGTGTGCCTGGTGGTGGGGAGGGATGGGGAGGGATGGTAGACAAGTGTGTGACAATAGGTAATGGTGAAGTGGTATATAAGGATGAGTGTATGCAGTCATGTGCATACAGTGTGCCTCATACAATACACATGCATTTCCCTCCACACTACACACAAAAACACAAACAAACACACATTCTCTCTACATCACCCCCATCATCGCCCTCCCCAAACCCCATCATACCTGCAGCACCTGCACCCGTGCACCATTCAGCAGCCCCCATGCATACCCCACATCCCCAACAGCAGCCAGTGACATCATCGTCTCCTCTCGCACTGTTGCCAGGCGTGTTAGGGTCCCCATGAGCTCCTGCACCTGCATTAACGACTGACTGGCTTGATAAGACACTTGTATTTTATGGTAGGACTGCACCTCTCTCACTGCAGCAACCACTCGTCTCAATTCCATAGCGTCAGGGGGTGGGGGGGTGTCTGCAAGTCGAGCGACACGGGCGGCACACTGGTGAAACCAGGCAGCAAGGTCGTCATCGTGGTGGGGGGTGGGGGGGGAGGGGGTGGTGGGGGTGGTGGAGGTGGACGTGTCGGGTGGGGAGGGGGGTTGTTGGTGGTCAGGTGGGGTGTACCATGCACTCAGCTGCCTGTGTGGGGTGTATACACTATATGTGCACACATGCTGCTGGGAAATTGTGTGACTTGTGATATACTTGTGATATACTTGTCAACACGCATAGCAGCAACTGCACATACCCCCTCCTGCATACAATCACACACCAACACACACCAACACACACACACAACCCATACTCGAGTATTGCATGTGCTTGTTGACAGCACCGCGCCCACCGCTGCCCCCGTTCCCCCAGCACTTGCGCATACAGTCTCCTCAACTCTGCATCCACTGCAGCAACCTCCACCAGCAGCCCCACCAGGGTCCCCTCCCCCGGGCCCCCTCCCACCACGGCCTCCCTCAGTTTCCTATTGACTGACGCACCCCCTTGTAACAGACACCAGTGGAGTGTGACATAGCACCTGCGGAGCAATGCACACGCAGCAGAAGCATGCGTGAGCACATAGTCGGCAGCATCATGGCTGCGCAGGTGTGTGGAGAGGGTGTGGAGGGCAGCTGTGAGGTCGGGGATGTGTTGGGCGTGTGATGTGGAGAGCTGGCGGGCACGGGTGGTGGTGATGACTGCACTGAGGGCAATACGAGCAGCCTGTGGGGGTGTGGAGGTGTGGGTGGGTGGTAGAGGGTGGTGGTAGAGGGTGGTAGAGGGTGAGGGTGGGTGAGGTGGAGTTGGTACGCAACATGGCACCACACACTCTCTCTCTCTCACACACACACACACAAATATACACACACACACACTATACACACACCTTGAATGGCTCCCACTCAACAGCCAAATCAGCATGTTGCCCAGGTGCCCACATCACACACCATGTATCAGCAAAGTGACGATCCACCAGCATGCGCATGAGGGGGAGGTCACGATGCAGTAGGTCAGGGCGCATGTAGAGGAGGAGGTATACAAGACCAGCCTGGGGGGGTTGGGGGGGTGATTGGGGGGTGGGGTGTTGAGGGTAGGATGTGTGCGTGTGAACGCATGTGAATGAATGAATGAATGAATGAATCAATGAATGAATGTGTGAATGAGAATATCTATACACACCAGGTTGTTAGCACCACCCACACCCCGTAACAAACAAACAACCACCCACCCAATACACACACACACACACACACACACACACACACACACACACACACAGTGTACTACCTGCTGACTCAGCGCAATGCAACGGTGGCTCGGAAAGTGCCCCAGCTGCCCATACACATCGTCACTCTTCAAACACCCCACCAGCACACCCACCACCTCTGGCGGCACAGGCAGCCGCGTAAGTGCTTGTGCGGGCGTCCCCTGTGGTCGGCTCACGAGGGCCACCACATCCTGCAAGAGGGGCCCCAGGGCTTGGGGCCCCCCCTGAAAGCGCATGTGGGCGATGAGGAGTCGTTCGCGGACAAGTGCTGGGAGTGTGTTGTGTAGGAGGAGCTGCAGGGCACCAAGGTTGGCAACTGCTTCAATGGCAACCTGTCTGCCCTCAAAACCCTTGGAGAGGATGTGTTTGTAGTGAGGAAGATGTGTGTGTGTGTAGTGGGAATGGTGTGTGTTTTGGGAGGTGATTGTTGTCCACAAAAAAGTACACACATGCTCAACATACACACTTGGCTACACACACACACACACACACACACACACACCAGGAGCAGTTGCTCCAAGGTAGTATGCAAAAACACACCCTCCTGCAGCTGCTGCAAGAGCATGCATAGGTCTTTGTGGAGCTGTACCATGCCCTCGAGCACACGATACGCCTCATGACAGATTGCAGCATGAGCTGCACGAAACTCAGCATCGAGAGCAGCATGGGCAGACAGGGGGGTGGGTTCGACCAGGTAGGCACAGTCAAGAAGGAGCGGAGTAAAGCGATTGTGTTTGGATGGGGTCAGGTCATCCATCGGTATGCGTTGGATGGTGTGCTGCAGCGCAGCAAGCAGGGCGTGGCCACGAGCAGCCTAGCAGGAATGGATTGGTATGGGTTGACAATGCATGTGGTTGAGGATGGATGAGGTACTGTCAACATACCAGCTGCAAAAACGCTTCCACGCTAGCACGATTGATCTCATCGTATGATGTGCCTTGATGAGATACGTCTGCCCCAGTGTAACGACCACGCGTGGTGAGCTGTGATTGGTTGTTCATATGCCAGTGCCTCTCAAGGGGGTTGATCAGGGTAGTTGATGTATTGATTGATTGATGGGAGCCACGTTGTATGGGAACCATGTTTACCATGTTTTCATATTTGATGGTGATTGTGTCACCATTGTGATATGCAGCAATGTATGCAGTGTTTGTTTGGGGTTGGAGTATACTCCAAGAGTCAGCAAGGGCGCTGGCCGGAGCAGCTAATATTTACATAGCATTGCCATCATAACTTAACTTTGCATATACAATATATCTGAATCAATGCACAGCTGAATTCCCAACATACTTTGATCTAGCCAGCAGAAACCCATTCATTGGAGATCTAGCCAGATCGTTGCCCAATATGAAAGTGTTTGTGCAGACACGCAGTGGCCGTGACGTGATACCAGGAGGCGTTGAGTTGAGTAGCAATGTACGTCGACAATTTCATCATCAACAACACAATACCCCACATCATCGACATCAACACATCGTTAGGCCATGGTTGAGGACCTCGCTGCAGCCATCCACAAGGCCAAGCGCAGGCTACACCCATCCAGGCAGCGCCTGACGCTCCCCCCCGCCACCAACGAAAAGCGGGGTGTCGTGCTTGCCCCCGGCAGCCCCCTTTCTGACTATTCACTTGTCGATGGTTCCATCATCCTCGTCAAGGATTTGGGACCCCAAGTGGGCTGGACGACAGTGTTTGTGCTTGAGTATGCAGGACCATTATTCGTCTACCCGTTGTTTTATTTCCTACCCCAGCTGTTCTACAGCCGCAGCACGCAAGACGAGGCTGTGGCGCTGCGTGGACCGGTGTGGGCCCAGCACAAGGCGCCTGTGCAGACACTGGCATTGTGGTATTACTGCTTTCACTACATCAAGCGCATCCTGGAGACGCTGTTTGTGCATCGCTTTAGCAAAGGGACCATGCCCCTGAGCAATTTGTTTAAAAACTGCTCCTATTACTGGGGATTCTCGGCCTACATTTCCTACTTTATCAATCACCCACTGTATACACCACCCGCTCCCATGCAGAGCTACGTGGCGCTTGGGTTTGCGATGCTGTGCCAGGTCAGCAACTTGTATTGTCACTTGATCCTGGCCAACCTGCGTCCTGCAGGGAGCAAGCAGTACAGGATACCATCAGGGTTTTTGTTCGAGTATGTGACCTGCGCCAATTATACCACTGAGATTTATGGGTGGGTCGCCTTTACGGTGGCGACGCAGACCTTGAGCGCTGCTTTGTTTACGGTGGCTGGTGCTGCACAGATGGCACAGTGGGCACTTGGGAAACACAAGCGGCTGCGCAAGGTAGGGGTTTGTTGAAGAAGCAATCACCGTTGCCACATTATCACCACCATCATCACCATAACAACAGTTGTTTGATGGCAAGGATGGACGTCCCAAGTACCCAAGGCGTTGGGTGATGTTGCCACCACTGTTTTAATGTTGGTTTTGTAACAGCAAAGAGGGTAACAACAACACGCCTCAACCTCATGTGCAAGTTTGGTGCGACAACAAGTACATGAGTTTGTGGAGAGCCAAAATATTGTTGCTACTGGGGCTCGGTTGGTTGAGCACTCCCTTCGTACAACCTGCAGCACAGTGTCGTACAGAGATAGGGAGGGGTCGTGAGTTCGAGCCTCACCTGTAGCTTCTCATGAATTCTTTTTTTGTTTTAACTGGTGTTCCCAGACGGAAGAAAGCCCCAACACACAGCCCATCGTATTTGTTACAAAACCACCGTAACTAATTGTACACCATGTACTTGGGCGTTGCCGAAAACTTTTGATACCCCTTGATGACCTTGTTGACTGCGTCCAAAAAGTCCTTTTCTGTCACCGTCTTGCGCCGGGCCCTGATTGCAAACATCCCCGCTTCTGTACACACGCTGCGAATATCTGCACCCGTACTGTTGGGACACAACCGCGCCAGCAGCTCAAACCGAATATCACGCTCGCACGACATGGTCCGTGTGTGAATCTGGAATATCTGTGTACGTGACTCGAGGTCTGGCAATGCAAATTCCACCTTGCGATCCAGTCGCCCTGGTCGCAGCAGTGCAGGGTCCAGTGTATCCGGTCGGTTGGTCGCCATCAGCACCTGGTGTGTGTGGTGGGGTGTATAGAGTTTCTCCCTGTTTATCTTCTTCCCCTCACCCCCCACCTTGATATTGCCACGTGCGTCAAAACCATCAAGCTGGTTGACAATCTCCAACATGGTACGCTGCACCTCATTGTCACCACCAGCACCATCGTCAAAACGTGCCCCACCAATGGCATCCACCTCGTCAAAAAAGATGATGCACGCCTTTTTCGATCGTGCCATCTGAAACAGCTCACGCACCATGCGGGCACCCTCACCCACGTATTTCTGCACAAGCTCACTGCCAATGACACGAATAAAGCATGCATCTGTGCGGTTGGCCACTGCTCTTGCTAGCAACGTTTTACCTGTAAAGAATGTGTTGTTTTGTGTGGTGCTGTTGTTGGTGTGTGGAGCTGTTGTTGTTTCCTTATGTGCTTATTGCACCAAGTTGTGCACACACACCCCACACACACCTGTGCCTGGTGGCCCATACATCAACACGCCCTTGGGTGGGTCGATACCCAGCTGCACAAATTTCTCCGGGTGCAACATGGGCAGCTCCACCACCTCACGCATTTTGTCAATCTGCTCCTTGCTCCCACCAATGTCGCTGTATGTAATGTCTGGCTTCTCCTCTACCGTCATCATAGTCACAGATGGGTCAATCTTGGGTGGCAGTGGTATTTGGATTTGATACTTGTTGCGATCCACCCTGTGAGGATGGGTGCGGGGTTGGGTGCGGGTTCCGGGACGCATAGTGGGTCTTGGGAAACGTTACATACCCGACACGCATGCCCTCTTCAATGTCGGTTGGTGCCACCTTGTCGCCCAAGCCCACCACAAACTGTGTGTACATAATCAGTGGTGGTCACGCGTGCAATCGATCATGTCCCACACCATCACCATTACCTTGGCAATCTGCTTGACATTGATGACATACTTGGCATCATCCTGCCCTGCATTGATGATCTTGGTGCACCGTGCCACCTGCAAGGGCTGCTCCTCCTGCATCATCTGCTTGTCCTGCACCAAATCCCAACGACTTGGGGGTGCCAGGCCAGTGTCACTTTCCTTGATGCCACAGATATCGTTTACTTTTGTTGCCTTGGCTTTGATGTCGGCCTCTACGTCTTTGATACGGTTGGCATACGGCCCCAGGCCATATGTTTTGAGCATCGCAATGTCATCCTCATCCAGTGCCCTCACAACGGTGTCCTCCTCCCCTGCAGGTGTGTCCGCATCTGTATTGTTGTTTGGCATTTGTAGTTTGTTGGGGGTGGGATTTTGTTGTGTTGCTGGGGGGGGATGCTGTTGATGATGGTGCTCTGTTTCTAAGTGGTGATGGTGGTGCTCTTGTACGCACCAAAGGTAGGTGTGAGTTGATGCAATATGAATAGGGTTGATTGAGCTTTATTTTTCTTCATCAATTTTCCCCATGGCCATTCTTGTACATCCTGTTCTTGTACATCCTGCTCCTCCCCTGTTGCTGTTGCACGTGATTATACACAACATGACGGACAATACATCCACCTACAAAGATCTCGTCTTGTCAGCGGTATGTAAAGGGGATCTGGCACGATCATTGCGGCATCAACCCATCACCATCAGAGCACCACCACCACCATCAGTACTCCAACCACCATCATCACAGCTGCAAGAGCTCCATCCCATCGTCACAGCGGTCCCGGCCACCAGCATCAACACGTTGCTCAACCACATGATCGCTGCCAAGCGCATCGTATGCTATGGCGTGGGTCGCGAGGGTCTTGCCATGCGCGGTCTTGCCATGCGTCTCTACCATGCTGGTCTCCAGTGCAGCTGTGTTGGGGATATGGCATGCCCACCGCTCGGGGCAGGCGACCTCTTGTTGGTGTCAGCAGGGCCCGGGTGGTTTTCAACGGTGTTGGCTCTTTCTCAGCAAGCAAAGCAGTCAGGTGCGTGTGTTGTTGCAGTCACTGCAAATGACAACCCCACGCTGCGTGCTGCAGTGCACGATGTGGTGGTGGTCCCTGCAACAACATTGGCCCCGGTATGTGTGTGTGTGGGGGGGTACATGAACACAATGTGTTGTATATGTGTACACAGCATGTTGTGCTTTGCAGTGTGTCAGGTGTTTTGTGCTGTGCATAATGTGTCTTTCGCAACACACACAGGAGGCACACAGCAATCTACAATCAAGTAGCGCGACACGCACATCCACACTGCAAATGGGATCTGCATACGAATTGGCACTGCAGTTGATGTTTGACATAGTGAGCATATTGTTACAGAGACGCTTGGGTCTGACTGACGAGGACATGAAGGCACGACACACCAACTTAGAGTGACATTCATGTTGCCAGAGAGCGAGGGCGTGCGTATTTTGTTGTGTGTGTGAGTTTGTGTGTTTTGCAGATGTTGTACTACTTGCTTGTTGCAGGATGGCAATCATTACATAATGGTAATAATAATCATGTGGAATAACATAATAACAATCATATGGAATAACAATAAGCCAATGGAACACCCCCCCTCTCATCATGTATCATGGGAAGCAACCTGCACCGCTATCAATAACGAACATGTGTCACACGGCAGCAGAATCCTGGCCAATCCCAGTTCCAGGTCCTTTCCAGGGAGCACAAAGTGCCCTCCACACCGGCAGGTGGTTGTGTGCACACCCTCGTCTGAGACATCCATGTCGTCCAGCTCGAGCTCATCAGACACCGCCACCATGCTGGCCTCTGCTTGCAATGCAAGCTGCCTATCGTATTCAGTGCGTGCTATATCATCCTGCAGTATTGTATAGGCGTGCTGGAGTGCCTGAAATGCAGCAGTGTTGCCACTGTTTTGATGGCGATCAGGATGCAACTGCAACACCAGCCGCTTGTAGGACGCTCGGATATCGTCTGAACTTGCAGAGGGTGGCAGCTGCAGAATGTCGTATAATGTGCTTTCGGATGGCTGCATATGTTTGTGTTGTGGTTTTCTGATGTGTTGACCATACATTATATACACAACTTTTTCGAGGGAGTGCATGTCAGAGGGAGTGCATGTTGACCTTGATCACCATGGCAAAGTGGTTGCTGCTATACAGCGTGCTGGCGTGTTCAGCATATGCCATGCAGCATACCCTTGATCAACATCTTGACAACCCTCTAGTTAACTTGACTTCTGGGAGTTTCTCAGCAGGATATGTCCAAGTGCGCCCTGGAGCCCACATGTTTTGGTATGTGGTTTTTGAGGGGTGACTTGCATCTCCCGCACATCCCGCCCATCAACACATCGTGTTGTACCGATCACCCATCACCCATCACACCCCCCACCTCCCCCCAGGCTTATGGAGCCATGTCGTCACTGTGGCCACCTTATTGAGGAGCAGCGACCATGGATTCTGTGGCTCCAGGGTGGCCCCGGTGCCTCTGGTGTTGGGTATGGCAACTTTGCTGAGATTGGCCCCTACACAGCCCCCTATTGGTTTTCGAGGGGACGGTCATGGGCGCAGTTTGCCGACTTGGTGTTTGTCGACAACCCTGTTGGCACAGGTGTGTATGATGGTGCTGGTGTGTGTGGTTGATTATGAACTGTTTGTGTATAGGATGTGTCATGTACAAGTACATGCAGGGGTACAGTTCATACGCAATGCGCAATGCGATTGTTCACACATATCCTACCACCGTATATTCTACCCACATATCCTACCCACATATCCTACCACCGTATATTCTACCCACATATCCTACCCACATATTCTACCCACATATCCTACCCACATATCCTACCCACATATCCTACCCACATATCCTACACACACATGTTCCACCCCCCCCATCACCCCCACCACACCCTCACCCACCCAGGCTTTAGTTATGTTGACAACAGCACCCTGTTGACAAAAAACAATGTAGAAATTGTGGCCGACCTAATGACCTGGCTTCATGCACTCCTCCAAAAGCACCCACACCTCACACGAGCCCCCATGTACATCTTTTGTGAATCCTATGGGGGGAAAATGGGGTTAGGGTTGGCACAGGCCATTCTTCAGGCACAACAGGCTGGCAAGCTTGATGTTAATTTGAGGTAAAAGGGTGATGTGTGTGTGTGTGTGTGTGTTGGCGGGTGGGGATGCGTTGTGCAGGCATGTGCTGTTGTTACAATTATTGTTGGTGTTGGTATTGTTCTTGTGTTTATTTTTGCTGTTGTTCCTTCTAGTTCCTTCTAGTTCTGACATTATTCTATATTCCTACTTCTTTTTCTAGCACATTGTTGAGCATCATGCACAAACAAATGCGCACCTCCCTACACTGCATCCCCCCCTTTCAAATACAGAACACTCGCACTGGGCGATTCCTGGGTGTCCCCTATGCATTTTGTGCGTTCCTGGGGCCCCCTGCTTCGTGCATGGTCCCTTGTGGACGACCATGGGGTTGCTCGCATGTCAGACATAGCAGACCAGGCAGAGGCAGCCATGCACAAGGGGAATGGCACCCAGGCAACTGCATTGTGGGGGCACCTGGAGGAGCTGGTGGGCAATCTGACAGATCATGTGGATTGGTATAATATGCGAAAACATAATACGGGAGATGATGATGATGGGGGGGTTAATGGTGGAGTAAGGAGTGGGGGGAATGTGGTGGCGGGGTGTTTGGCATCACCTGCATGTGCTGCACGACTTCCTGGTATGTGGGTGCTTGCTGCCAGTGGATAGGTTAGGGAAGGCCTTAATGGAAGGCCTTGATGATGTGCATCGCATTCTTGCCCATGTCATTGTTGCCCATGTCCTCGTTGCGTATGTCCTTGTTGCATATGTCCTTGTTGCAAATTCAAAACACATCACACATCCTCACCCGTCCCCACATCCCCACCCCACCCCGCACACCTCCACCCCTTGTACGACCCACCAGATGCAGCAATAAGGCTGCTTGCTCGTGCACACCCGGACCCACTGGATTCCTTCATGAACGGCCCCTTTAGGCAACGCATGGGAAATCGCATCCCCGACAGTGTCAAGTGGGGTGGGCAGGCTGGGGAGGTGTTTGCGGCACTGTCGGGGGATTTTATGACACCAGTGATTGATGTGTTTGATGATGTGCTTGCTGCAGGTAGGGGTTAAGGGGTGTTGGTCTTTTGGCACAGTGCATGATGATGCATATGATACTGTGCATTGACGGCGTATCATACACACAGCACACACTCTCATGGTCACACTCGGCACCTCCTTTCTCTCATGGTCACACTCCATGTACACAACCTACCCGCCCCAGGTTTGCCTGTGGTGGTGTATGAAGGGCAGCTGGATCTCATTTGTGGTACACTGGGATTTGACATGTGGCTGCGTGAATCCAAGTGGGAGCACCTGCCTGGGTTTCAGGCTGCAAAGAGGCATGCTCTGCATGGGGATGATCAATCTACATTGACAGGATTTGTAAAGTATCATCGCAACTTGAGGTTGTACTATATTATGGAGGCCGGGCACATGGTCCCTATCGATGGTATGCTGTATTTTGTGGTTGGGGGGTTGTACGTAGGTTGGGGGGTTGCACGCGTGCTTGCCACAACATTTTCCTACACACACACAGCACCGGATGCAGCGTATCAAATGGTGTTTGATTTGCTATATGGCATCTCTGCTGCATCGTAATACTTTATTTTATACTATTGCGCCCACAATGCTGTAACCACACATGAACACTGCAAATCACAAGACATCACGATGACACCCACAGTCGAAGAGATTTGGCAGCGTCTCAAACAGCAAAATAGTGTAAAGAAAATGTCATGTGAAATATCATTGGCGCAACCGCGTGCAAAGCCACCCACATGCCAATACAAGCCACATCAAGCACATGCCGATGACGATCATCAACAACCACCACCCACATGGCAAGCGCTGCACAACCACTTTATCTCGCACCCAAAACACACTGATGACAACAACCATCGAATGCTCCAGCACCTTGTTACAGCATTTTGCAACACCACCCCCCACCCGCTTGATGATCTCATTGCCCTTGTACAAGCAGCTGCAGCACCTGTGCATGATGCTGCCACACACTACACACTATGCACGTCCCTTGCTTCCCTCGCACCCATCTTGCAGGAGCACTCGCCCACTATTACCAAGCACGTGATCGCTGCGTGTACACCACTCGTCACCCACCCAACACGCCGAGTACGCAAAGCAGCAGTGGAGTGCATTGCTGCGCTGGTGCTTGCGGGGGGGCATGACATGCTGCTGGAGCTCACAGGATTTCGTGACCCCAACATGGTGTCCATTGGGTGCGTGTTTATTTCTTTTCCTTGGTGTTTATTTCTTTTCCTTGGTGTTTATTTCTTTTCCTTGGTGTTTCCTTGATGTTGTTAGCGAGATACACAAACACCAATATTGTCTCATGCCCCACCACCCACCACAATCCCCACCCCACAGTGCTTTTTATAAGCAGGGTGATGCTCGTGTCAATTACCTAGCACGTCTGGCACATGACTCTGCACCTGAGGTGTGTGCCTGTGTGTGTGTGAGTGTGTTTGTGTGTGTGCCTGTGTGTGTGTGTGTGTGTGTGTGTGTGTGTGTGTGTGTGTGTGTGTGTGTGT
>VFQP010005093.1_pt1 | contig 11696 bp, 8 predicted proteins | sample 3512351 | NCBI WGS metagenome assembly VFQP01 (sample SAMN10412372, study PRJNA504923) | tailings metagenome | isolation source: Relicate 1 Philex TSF1 revegetated site | place: Philippines: Tuba, Benguet | collected 2017-08-29
GGGGGCGGGGAACGAAAAGTGCGCCGCGGCGGTCGCGGCGGAGGGCGCGGCGGGGCGGTGGGGGCCCCGGCCAGGCCTGGCGGCGGCGGGCTGCGAGGGGAGGGGAGGCGCGTCGCCCGTCGCGCCTTGGCCGCCGGGCGCAGGAGCAGAGGAGGTAGCGACTTGCAGTGCGGCAGCGAGCAGCGCGGGCGAAGGCGCAAACGCCGGCGCCGCGTGGGGCTGCTGCTGCTGCGCTGGCGCCGCCGCCGCCGCCGCTGCGCCGCTGGTGGGCTGCCGCCGCTGCCGCTTGGCGTGCTGGGCTGCCGCGGCCGGCGGGCTGGTGACTGCCGCCTGATGCCCTCCTTGTGGCTGCTGCTGCTGCTGCCCCTGCACGACGACGTTGACGGCCAGAGGGACAGTCGTCTCGTAGCGCCGCCGCGCCGCCGCCCGGCCCAGCATCGACGTAAAGGCCGGGGCCCCTGCCGCCGCCACCGCCACGTCCACCGCAGCGACGGGCGCCGCCGCCTCCTCGCCGCCGCCGCCGACGGCGACAGCGTTGGCCCGCCCCGGCAGCCCTGCCGCCGCAGCCAGCTCTGCCGAGAGAAGCGAGGGCGACCGGGCCCGCGCCGGCGACGCCGCGGCGCCGTCGCCGGCCGCCCCCGAGGCCGCAAAGCCGAGCGGCGACAGGAGTGGTGGCGAGGCGCCGCGGGGGTGGTGCAGCGGCGAGGCGGCACCAGCGCCGGCGGGGCTGGATGAGAGCGGCGTGACGACGGCGGGGCCCAGCTCGATCAGCGGCCCGAGAGGCAGCGCGCCGGCGGTGTGCGCGGCCGCCGCTGCGATGGGCAGCGGCGCGGCGGCGGCGGCGGCGGGGAGCGGCGCCGGCGTGGGGGGCAGGCGCGGCGGGGAGAGGCTGCGGGTGGGCGGGGAGAAGGGGAGCGGCGCGTCCGACGAGGCGAGGGGGCTTGTGAGCGACGCCTGGGCGGCGTGGTGGTGGTGGTGCGAGGTCGCGGTGGCCATGGCCATGGCGGCGGCCGGCGTGTCGACAGAGATGTCGCGGGGCTGCCCCTGCCGAACGCTGACGTCGAGCGCGGCGCCGGCGTGCGCCGAGCCCGCATGGTTAGGGTTAGGGTTAGGGTTTGCGCCGCCGCTGCCGCCGTGCGAGGAGATGGAGGCGGCGAGCGCCAGCAGGTCGGCGCACGACCCGCCGTGCACCTTGCGCTCGGCCATGTTTAGGGCTTTGGAGGGCATGGGCGGCGGGGCCACAGCCCTGCTGCCGGCGCTGCCGGCGCTGCCGGAGAGGAGGAGCAGGGAGGAGGGGTCGGGAAGCGGCGCATCGCTGGCGCGGCGCGGCGCGGCGAGCGGCGGCGGCGGGGCCGCCGGCGGCACGGCGTCGTCCTCAGCCAGGGCTTGCAGCGACATGGACAGGGCGCCGTAGCCGCCGCGGGCGTGCACGCGCGTGTCGCTGCCCACCAGCAGCGGCTGCGCCGTGCCGCCGCCGCCGCTGCCCATGCGGACGTAAGCCCCGTACGAGGGCTTGGCGGCGTGCCCCCCGATGGGCACGCCGAGCGGCGGCAGCGCGCCGCGGACGACGACGTGGGAGGCGGCGCCGGCGTTGCGCAGCTGCGGCCGCCGCTGCTCCTCTTGCTGCTCGGCGGTGGAGGAGGTGGGCTCTTGATGCAACCGCAGCAGGGTTTGCATGCCTGTGTTTGCGCGTGTCCACGCACCACGCACCAGAGCAAGCGCAGCGGTGAGTCTGATGCGCGTATGGATGGACACCTGCTGGCCGCGGTCATCAGAAATCCCTCAACAGATGAGCCCGACTCACATGGCTCTGTGACGGTGCGCCGAAGCCCTCCGCCGCCAGACGCGCCCTTGGCCATGCCGCCGCGAACTGCCCGCTCCCCGGCCGCCGCCGCCGACCCGCCGTCCCCGCCGCCCTCCGCCGCAGCCATCGCCCCCAAGCCCTGCAGCAGCTGCCCGGAAGCTGCGCCCCAACTCGCAGCGTTCGCAGCAGGCAGGCCGCCATGCTGCTGCTGCTGCTGCTGCTCGGCGAGGGCCAGGAGCGGCGACGGCCCCAGCGACCCCCTCGTCTCCACCACGGCGGCGGCAGTACCCTGCATGAGGTCACTGGGCCCAGAAACCGACGGCGGGTACGTCACCTTGTGCACCACCAGACCGCCCAGCAGCGCCGCCGCCGCGTCGCCCTCCCCCGCCGCCGCCGACGCCGGCCGCTGCTGCAGCTGCGCGCTCAGCGCGCTCCGCTGCTGGTGCTGGTGCTGGTGCTGCTCCGGCGCGCTATCCGGGTAGGAAGCTGCCGCGAAGCTGTTGGCGGCGACGTCGTGGTGGCTGGCGGAGAGGTGGTCGGTGGCGGCGGGCAGGGCGCCAGAGGTGGAGCTGCGGGTCGGGTGCTGGCGCTCCTCCATGAGCATCTGCAGCGGCGAGAGGCTGTGGTAGCAGTGGTGGGGGTTGTGCCCCAGCGGGTGGTCGTGGGGGGGCGGCGCGGCGGCGTGGGCGTGGTGGGTGGGCAGCGCGGCGTGCGAGGCGGAGCGGGGCTGCCCGGCGCCCGCGCCGGGCGCGGGGCGGCCGCCTGCGGGTGCAGGCGGCAACGGCAGCGGCGTGCAGGCTGCAGGGGGAGGGGGGGGGGACAGTGCGGTGCGCCCGCGGGCCGGGCAGGAGGAGAGGATTTCTGGCGGGGGATGCGCTGTGCGCGCGCCGTCACGTTTCGTCGCGCACTGGAGGAGGCCCAAGGCCGCGCCACCAGCCCAGCTGATGCTAAGCGGGTCCAAACGCGCACCTATGGAGCCGCCCAGGAGGAGGCCCGAGGCCCCTCTTGGAGGTGGCGGGACCAAAGCCTGCCCTCAAAACCTGGCTCTACATCTGGATCCACAGGTGCGAACGCGCACCTTTGGAGCCGCCCAGGAGGAGGCCCGAGGCCGCGTCGAGCCGCTGCACCGACAGCGAGCGGAGCCGCTGGCGGACCGACGTGATGAGGTCCTGGTTGGAGGGCTGGTGCGTGATGGCGCCCTCGGCCAGCCCTGCGTGCGAACGCGCGCGCGTTTGAACGTGGCACGCGTGTGTGTGGGATCTGTTTGGACACCTCGGCGGGGCCGGAGCCCAACTACCGGGCGTATCAGGTGTCTCGCGTGTGCGTTTGAACGTGGCGCGCGCGGGTGCGTGCGTGGGTGGGTCGGGACTTGCGCCTGTTTGGACGCCTCGGCACGGCCGGAACCCTGTGTGCAACCACCACCCTCCCCACCACCCTCCCCACCACTCTCGCAGCACCCCTTCCTCCTCACCCGTGTTGCCAAAGATCACGTCCAGCACGTTGAGGTACTTGCTCCGGAACACGTCGCGGTGCTGCCCGTTGGCGTCGCTGTAGCAGTGCATGATGGCGGCGCACCCGGCGCTGAACAGCAGCACGTCCAGCCGCGCGCGCGACACCGCCGCCGGCACCACGCCCCACTGCTGCAGGCACCTGCCGAGCGGGGAGCGCGCAGCAAAGGGCGAGAGGGGCGAGCCAAACTTGCGCGTCACCCATGCAGTGGGCGTGAGGGCGGCGCGCAACTCGAGCGCAAGAGCGCCTGCTCGCTCGCTGCCGGCGGTTCGTCACGCCCTGGGCGCGATGCAAGCGCGATGCAAGCGCAACGCCTCTCTCCACACTCGGCGCGCACGCGCACGCACTTGGCGAGGCTCTCCTTAGCGCTAGGCGCTAGCCGAGCGCTAGAGAGCCCCAGCCTGCCAACCCATGCAGCTGCTCCTTGCCCCCTCCCACTCGCAAAGCTCTCTAGCGCGTCCCTGGGCAAGCGCCAAGTCCCTGGGGTGATGCCTCCCGTGCCCGGAAAACTCACTTGGCACAGTGCTCGAGTCGAGAACGCGCGGCTGGTGCAGTAGGACGCCCGCCCGCCACCCCACATTCGCTGCTGCTCCTCCTCCTCCTCCTCCTCGTCCTCCTCCCCCCCCTCCTCCTCCTCCTCCTCCCCCGATCCACTCACTTGGCAAAGCTCTCTAGCGCTCGGCTGGTGCAGTAGAGCGCCAGCTCCATGCGCCGGCTCTTCTTCTCCACAAACGTGGCCAGCCCGCCGGCGGCGGTGAAGAGCGCGATGACGGGTCCGCTGCTGGTGCCCGTCACGTTGAAGCCCAGGCACGCGCCTGCGCGGGCGGACACCTCCCTCCCGTCGCTGAAACGGGCCCCAGCGTGCAGATGCCACCGTGGCCCGGCCTGCCGGCAGCGCCAGCGGTCGCTGCCGCACGCAGAAACTCCGGCGGGCGGCGTCGCCGCTCAGGCCGATGGGAGGCGGCCTGGCCTGGCGCGGGGGCGGGGAGCGCGGCGCACCTCCAAAGGCCAGGGCGATGAACGAGGTGAGGAAGAGCGAGGAGCGCGAGATGCCCAGCAGCACCTTGGGCAGAAGCGTGCCCGCCTTGTGGAGCAGCTTCTCCCTGCGTGGAGGAGGATGCAGGGCACCATGGAGCGCTGAGGAAACCGGGGCGGCGTTCCCGCGAGGCACAGAGCTTGAGGGCGCCGGCGCAGCGGTGGGTGGCTGCCAGCGGCATGCGTCCTGCCGTGCCATCGCGCGGAGCTGTGCACCGGCCTCGCAGGGCGCCAGCGCCGCCGCAGGCAGGAACGCCGCACCACGCTGCGACGCGCGCCTGTGCACCGGCTCCGAGCCGCATAGCCCTGCCCTGCCAGCGGCACCTGCCCGAGCCCCGACCCGCCCGCCGCCGGGGCTGCCGCACCCACAAACGCCACACACCACTGCAGCACCGCGCGCACCTGTACACCAGCACCAAGTCCACGCACCAGCCCGCCAGGCACGCCGCACCACCGCAGCACCACGCGCACCTGTGCACCAGCACCGCCGGAACCAGGTAGACGGGCACGTAGACGCCCAGCGCCCGCAGGTAGCTCTGCGGCACGCTGCAGAGCGCGTGGCCCGCGCAGCTCTGGCCAGAGTGCTGCGGCGCGGGGGGCAAGACAAGAGGTGCGCGCGCCACCCGTGACGCGGCGCAACGCGGACGCTCTGGCACGGCGGCATCGACAGCCCTGTCCCCGGCGCGAGGGCCCATGCGTGAGCTGCAGCGCGTGCTGCGCGATGCAAAAGGCAGCAAGGCTGGGCGGGGGAGCGGGAGGCGGGCGCGTGCCGGGGCCGGCACAGCCGCGCTCGCGCGTGCGCTCCGCTTCCGCCCGCGCTCGGTCGGCCTGTTCTGCGTGGCGCGTCCATGCGGCGCTCCCTCAGACGCGCGCCACTCCGCACGCAAGCGCCCGCGTGCCGTGCGCGGCGCGCCCACAGGCGGTTCCTGTTGGGTGCTACTCTGGGTTCTTCCACAACGACGGCTACCGGCGGCGCCGTCATTTCTTTCCTTGCTCGAATCCTCGCAGCTGCTCACCCAGAACTCGCAGGGCGTGTGGCCGGCGCACTGGTGCCACGGCGTGCCGTGCAGGTTCTTGAGCGGCGCCGGCGACAGGCCCATCCAGTTGCGCAGCGCCTGCTCCTGCGGGGGCCCGGGCGGCGGGCGCGCACACGCGTCACAGCTGGGCAAAGGAAGCGTCAGCGGGGGTTCCGTCGGCCACGGCACGCCCGCACGCGAGTTCCGGCGGGAAGGCAGCTGTCCATGCGTGGCCGTCGTGAGGGTCGGCGGGACTCACCCTGACGGCCTTCCAGACGAAGGGCTCCTTGGCCGCCTGCTTGTTCAGGAAGCGAACGTACGACTGTGGGCGCGGCGCCAGCACGCATGCGTGCACGGGGTCGGGCGGGCTGCCTGGGCTGCTGGCGGGCTACACGCCATGTGCCTGCCGCTGCCTTGGGGTGCGTGGCGGCTCCCTGCGCCGCCCGCTACAGGCCATGTGCCTACCGCTGACTTGGGGTGCGTGGCGGCTCCCTGCGCCACCCGCCCAGACTGAGGTGAGCCGCAACCCCCGCGAGAGGTCCCCACGGCGCGTTCGGCTGCCGGCGCAAGACAGCACGAGGTGCACTTGCTTGGGTGTGGGGCCATGCCAGCGAGGCGATGATGCAACGACCCTAGCACACGTCCCCAGGAGCCTATCAAACCTCCCGCGCTGCTCCCCGCTCCCTGCCATCGCCAAAGCAACCCACCACAGGCAGCGTCTCGGGCATCATGATGAAGGAGTAGACGATCTGCGCCGACGCCAGGCACATGAGCGCCACGTCGCCGTGCTGCATGCGGCTGGGCGCCAGCAGCACCCGCACCACGTGCGCCAGCCGCAGCTGCGCGCTGCGGGCGGGCCCGGCGCGACCTCCTGCGGCCGCCTCCGCTGGGCCCTGCTGCGGCTGCGACGGCGACGGCTTGGCGTGGCCGTTGCCGTTGCCGTTGGCGTGCTGCAGCTGGCCCTCCACCGGCTGCTGTTGCGGCGGCGCGTGGGGCGCGCCGTTGTGGTGGCCGTGGTGGTGGTGGTGGTGGCCGTGGTGGTGGCGGTGGGGGCGGGGCGCCAGCGTTTGAGAGAGCGGCTTGTTGCCGCAGCGCACGAGCAGCGTGAGGCCGCGGAGGAGCACGTAGGTGGCGAGCGAGTTGTGCCGCGCGCGGGACCTGCGAGAGAGGGTGTGTGTGGCATAAGGCGCTACCCGTCTCTGGAGGCGACGGACGCGTGCCCTGGAAACGAGTGCCCGGGTGCGGCCCGCACCCGGTGAGGAGCATGGTGTGGCCGGCGATGAAGCCCGCCACCAGCGCCCGGAACTTGGACGTCCTGCGGAGGGTTCGTGAGCGTGTGTGGAGAACAGCTAGGGTTGCGGACCCGAGCCGACGATCATCGGCGTCCCTGATGAGCAGGCTGCTGACCTCTGCCTGCCGAGGACGATGGCGAGGCCTTCATCGACGGCGACGAAGGAGGCTCCCAGGGCGGCAAGCCACAGCGTGTAGCGCAGTGTGTCGCGCGCGGCCTCGCCCGTCGACACCCCGCGCTTGGCGGAGGCGCCCGGCCTCGACGAGGGGCGCTTGGTGCGAATGAGCCACACCAGCGCGGAGAGCAGGTGCAGGCCACCGCGCACCGTGAGGCCTGCGCGTGCGTGCGTGCCGAGGTGCGCTGGTCTCGCGCTGGTGTGTCAGTGCTGGCGAAAAGCAGCAGGCGCGCGCAGGACTCACCTGCGCAGCCCCCACGCACGGCCGCTGCCTGGCAGCGGTGCCACGCGCGGTGGAGCTCCTGCAGCTTGTCCGGGGGCAGGCGCTGCGCCAGCCGCTGAACAAGTGGGGCGGGCCAGGAGGGCCAGTGCTGCGGGGCTTCGGGGCCGGACTGCTGCAGCTGCTCCGGCTGCTGCACGCGCCGTGAGGCATGAGCAAATGGGTCGTCCATCTGGACACCCGGCGCGCTGCGCTGCTGGCGCGGGCTCGCCACTGGCGCGTCAGCGCGCCAGCTTTGCTCCCTCATCGGCCATCGCCGCTCCTTGTTGCTGCAGCATCAGGCCTTGAGGGCATCCTGACGCAGCGCTCTGAAGTGGCGCGGCAGGCCGTGAGAGCGTTTCGGGTTTGACGAGGGCGGGAGGAGCACGGCGCCACAGGCTTGCGGCTTCTCCCGCACACGCAGCTTCTCCCTCACACGCAGCTCTAGTGCTCCCCTGCGCTCGCGACATGGCTCTCTCTTCGTCCGCCCTGCCCCGTCAGCGCGCGGCCCAGCCACAGGCTCGGCGGGCGAGCCTTCAGCCCGTGCCAAGGGCGCTGCGGCAACGGCTCGCTCCCTCAGCAGTGCTGCTGCTGCAGCGGCGGTGCTCCTTGCCGCTGGGGGCAGGCGCGCCCCGGCTCGCTCCTGCCCCGCAACGGGTGGTCCACGCCGGCGCGGCCTCAGACTCCGCCACCGCCACCGCCGCTCCCCCGGCGCCACAGCTGCTCCAAGGCGTGCGCGAAGCCCTCGACGCGTACAACCAAGCGCCGCCCTCACAGGTGCGTGGGAGCTTGAGAGGGTCGGGTGCTCGCCTGGGCGCACACGAGTCGTGTGGTGTGGGGGTCCCACAGCGTGCTGGTGCTCCTCACACGCAACGAGCGCAGAAGTTCGAGTTCAGCGCGGACGTGCTGGCCGCGATGCTGGCGGCCAAGGAGGGCGGCGTGCTGCGCAAGTTCGGCGTGGCTCAGCCCAAGCGCCGCAGCGTGCTGCAGAACGAGCTCAGGCAGGTCAGTGTTGCAGTGTGTGCGCCTGGCCAGAGTGGCAGCAACGCACATGAGGCGCAACATGTGTTCACGCCGCTCGGCCTGGTGGGTGGGTGCCGTGGGCCGGCACCTCGCCGCTCCGCTCCCGGCCACTCGGCGAGGTGGTGGCGCGTCGTGCTGGCCCGGCCCTCGCAGGTGGGCATCAAGAACCCCGGCATGATTGCCACGCCCAGCGTGCGCAACGACGCCGCCTTCATCACGGCCGTCGTCCGTGAGTGTGCTGCAGCGCTGCCCGTGCGTATCATCAGCGTGCGCGCACGCTGCGGTCTTCCGCGTCACGAGATCCCAACACACGGCGTGCGTGCGCCGTGCGGCTGGCTGGCTGCACGCAGTGAGCACCAGCTTGCTGGCGGTGGTGGCGGGCGCCACGCTGCCGGGCGACTGGGGCTTCTTCTCCTCCTACCTCATCGGTGAGGAGACCCCAAGGGGGGGGCCGCTGCCGTGCCAAGACACGGCAGAGGGCCGTTCCTTGGCGGGCCCGCGTTCTGCCTCTAGCCCACCTTGGCGTGCGTGCGTGTGCTTGCGCAGGCGGCATCTCCCTCGTGGTGCTGGCCATTGGCTCGACGGCGCCCGGGCTTTTGCAGTTCTTCATCGACAAGTTCAGCCTGGTCTTCCCGGACTACCGCGAGCGCGTCACGCGACATGGTGCGCGCGGGGCGGCTCACGTTGGCCCCGCGTGGGGTGGATCGTGTGGGAAGGGATGGCCAGGTGCTCAGGCGATGCGAGCGGCACTCGCGTGTGCGGGCGCTCACCTGCCATCCGCTGTAGCCCACCGCGCGCTGCTGCAGAGGCTGGGCACTTTCTCGTCGGCTACCTGGCGGGCTGCCCCGTCACGCACTACTCGCTCATGCTCGGGCAGGAGCGCACCGAGTTCGCTGAGGCCAAGCTGGGCAAGCGCCTCATCGAAAAGGTGCCGCTTCGTCCTCCGAGCGCGGGACGGCGGGACGGCGGGAGGGAAAAGGACGACCTTGCGGGGGGGCCGCGAGGGCCGCAAGGTCCGCGAAAATCGCCACCTGCTTCGGAGCCGGCAACGCTGCTGGCCAACCTCGCCGGCGCGCCCCGTTGTCCTCCTGTTCGCGCGCAGACGCTCGAGGAGGACGAGGTGGACAACCTGGCCGTCGTGGCGGTGGGCGGCATCGCCGCCGAGGGGCAGTGGAGCGAAGAGGTGCAGGGCCAGACGGCGGACCTCCTGGACCTGCAGCGCATCCTGCTGCGCTCCAAGACCCGCCTCAGCGACCAGCAGCAGCAAAGCGTGACGCGGTGGGCCGTGCTGGCCGCCGGCGGGCTGCTGAGGCAGTACAAGAAGGAGCACGAGGCGCTGGTGGCGGCCATGGCGCGGGGCGCCAGTGTGATGGAGTGCCTGGAGGCCATCGAGGCTGTCCCTGCCTCTGACTGATCACTGCCCAGGGGGGGGGGGGGGATGTGCCTCGCAGCCTCTTGCAGATACCGCACGCACCGTGAACAACACCGCGTGCAACAACTCCTCAGCTTCCCCCCTCCCAGTGAACTGCCTCGCGCAAACAAAAGAGCTGCTCTCCTCCACACTGCTCCAGGAAGCTCCTCCTCTCAGCAGACCTGAACCTGAACATGAACTGCCTCACATCATCATCATCATCGAGGCACACGTCGCGCCCAGCCACACTGCTTGCCCCTCCTCCTCTTGTTGGCGCCGCCAGCCCCCTGTTGGCGGCCCTCCCCATATGCCCCACCACTAGGGAGTGATTGCGCGCCCGCCACGCCCCTCCCCCTTCACACGAGCGCAGAGGGAGGGCTCCCTGCGCTCCCCTCCAACTCAGCTCCGACCCCGAACGAAACCAGGCAAACACCTCGTGATGCCACGCCTCGCGACCGTGGCATCCGCACCCACTGTTCCAGGCACAGGGTGCACCTCTTGGAAGACACTGCTGCACAGAGAGTGGGAGAAGCCTTTGGGTGCTGATACGGCCAGACACAGAGCCACGTGTCAAGGAAAGGGGTCTTGTGCGCGCGGCGTGCACGCCGCGGGCAGGCGTCAGTCGACACGGCGTGAGAATGGTAGGCCACACGACGCTCGTACGGCAGTCCAGACTCGGGTCGGGCAGAAGCAGGCAGTCGCAACCACCACCAACCACGCAAACGCAGGTCAGGTCCAAACAGCTAGTCCGGGGGAGCCGAGCGTGCTGTGCGGGGGCCCCCGTGACGACGGGGCGCACCAGCAGACACGCCGCGGTCACCACCAACGTTCGCGCACGGAGCGGCGCTTGGGGACGGCGCGTGCCACGCAGCCCAAGCGCGCGACTGCCGGCCTAACCGCAGCACCAACAACACCAAACACCAGCAGCGGTGGCAGCTCAAGCAAAACAGAGCGCCTGGCGGGGGGGCGACGGTTGGCGGGGGACGGAGGGCGCCCCGCGCCGCCAGACTCGGAAAACCTGCTCAACGACCAAACCACACCAACCAACCACCAACCTGTGCACGCGTTCAAGGGCAAAAGTGCACGCGCCGGATGCACGGCCAAGCAGAGCGCACGCCGCACCGCGGCCCCTCGCCGCCGCGCCGCCGCCGCCGCCGGCACAGCTGCGGCATGGAAGAGAGCGCACGCTGGGGCGACGGGGGTGGGCGGGCGGGCGGGCGGGGAGGCAGGCAGGCGTGGCCGCTGTTGGCGGCATCGCGGGCGCACTCTTGCCCTTGCCGGCGGGGCAAACGCAGAGGAGAGGCACTAGGAGAGAGGGACAGCGCGGGGTGGGAGGCGCCGCCCGAACATGGGGAGGGAGAGGATGGACCCTCAAGCAGCAGTGCCGTCGGACGAGCGCGCGTTGCGTTCCTCCCCGCGTGCGACACGGGAGCACGTCCTCCCCCATTCCCACACCCCAAAGAGAGGCAACGCACGTCGTCGCTTCCACGTGCTTTAAATCCCCTTCCCCGGTCCACCGTTACGCTGCTGCTGCGGCTGCCGCAAGTTTTTCCATGGAGGGCATGCTCAAAATAGCGCTTAGGCTTTAGCCAACTCGGAACCAGGCACGTGCAACAGCAGGCATACTGAGGGATCCCGTGCTCACCACCCAGCTGAACTCACGGTCAGGCGCGGGGCGCCGGCAGGGCGTGTCGCGACGCCGCCCGCGCAATGCCCGTCCTCACGACGCGCACACGACGCCGCCCGCGCTTAAGCGACGAACTCTCGGCTCAGAGAAATTGGTTGGTTGGGGGGTCATGCTCGCCCCGGCCACACCTCGCCCGAAGCGGCGAGACCCACAACGGAAATGGTACCAAACGACGCCTCCTCCAACAGCCCTCCGCCTCGCATGACGGTGGAAAGGAGCCGCCCAAGCCCGAGACGGCGAAGGGGGCTGGTCAGCTCAGCACGAACAGCACGCCTTTGCTCGCCAACGACACCGCGCCTCAGCTCGAGCCCTTGTGGACCCACACAGCAAGAGAAATGCTTTCAAAGAGGCCCTCAACCCGTCACGCCGTGCCTTCCTCTGGCGACGCGAGGCACGACGAACTCACCACCCGCCCTCCTGCTCAGGCTCGCTTCAGCTTCCCTCTGCCTCCTCCGCTTCCCAAAGGCGCGCGCCTCAGACCAAGGG
>VFQP010005094.1_pt1 | contig 11693 bp, 6 predicted proteins | sample 3512351 | NCBI WGS metagenome assembly VFQP01 (sample SAMN10412372, study PRJNA504923) | tailings metagenome | isolation source: Relicate 1 Philex TSF1 revegetated site | place: Philippines: Tuba, Benguet | collected 2017-08-29
TGGCTTTGCCGCGCGCCTCGGCCGGGCTGATGATGTTGCGGCGCACGAGGTCGGCGAGGTTCTGGTCGAGCGTCTGCATGCCCACGCTGTTGCCGGTCTGGATGGCCGAGTACATCTGCGCCACCTTGGCCTCGCGGATCAGGTTGCGGATGGCGCTGGTGCCCAGCATGATCTCGTGCGCCGCCACGCGGCCCTGGCCGTCCTTGGTCTTGCACAGCGTCTGCGAGATGACCGCCTGCAGCGACTCGGACAACATGGCGCGGACCATTTCCTTCTCTTCGGCCGGGAACACGTCGATGATCCGGTCGATGGTCTTGGCAGCCGACGAGGTGTGCAGCGTGCCGAACACCAGGTGGCCGGTTTCCGCCGCCGTCATGGCCAGTCGGATGGTTTCCAGGTCGCGCATCTCGCCCACCAGGATGGCGTCCGGGTCCTCGCGCAGCGCGGAGCGCAGCGCCGCCGCGAAGGACAGCGTCATGGGGCCGACCTCGCGCTGGTTGACCAGACACTTCTTGGACTCGTGCACGAATTCGATCGGGTCCTCCACGGTGAGCACGTGGCCGTACTCGTTCTCGTTGAGGTAGTTGACCATGGCCGCCAGCGTGGTGGACTTGCCCGAGCCGGTGGGCCCGGTCACCAGCACCAGCCCGCGCGGCTTGAGCGCCAGATCGGCAAAGATCTTGGGCGCGTTGAGCTGCTCCAGCGTCAGGATCTTGCTCGGGATGGTCCGGAACACCGCTGCGGCGCCCCGGTTCTGGTTGAAGGCGTTGACACGAAAACGCGCCAGGCCCTCGATCTCGAACGAGAAATCCACCTCCAGGAATTCCTCGTACACCTTGCGCTGGGTGTCGTTCATGATGTCGTAGATCATGGCGTGCACCTGCTTGTGGTCCATGGGCTCGACATTGATCCGGCGCACGTCACCGTGCACCCGTATCATGGGTGGCAGTCCGGCAGAGAGGTGAAGATCGGAGGCTTTGTTCTTGACGCTGAAGGCCAGCAATTGGGTGATATCCATCCGTAGGGTCCCGTCCTCGACAAAATTGACATTTCCATTATGACGACGATTCCCGACAATCTCCAGCGCGTTCGGGTGCGCATACAACAGGCTTGCCAGGCTGCAGGCCGCCCGGACGACGCCGTGCGCCTGCTGGCGGTGAGCAAGACCTTCGGCCCGGACGCGGTGGAGCAGGCCCTGGCGGCGGGTCAGTCGGCCTTTGGCGAGAACTACGTGCAGGAAGGTCTGGAGAAGATCGAGACCCTCAAGACCCGGTCAGGCATCGAGTGGCACCTCATCGGCCCGCTGCAGAGCAACAAGACCCGGCCGGTGGCCGAACATTTCGACTGGGTGCAGTCGGTGGACCGGCTCAAGATCGCCCAGCGGCTGAGCGACCAGCGTCCCGAACACCTGCCTGCGCTGCAGGTGTGCATACAGGTGAACGTGGACGGCGGCACCACCAAATCGGGGGTGAGTCCGGCCGAACTGCCCGAGCTGGCCCACGCGGTGGCGAAACTGCCACGGCTGCGACTGCGCGGCCTCATGTGCATTCCCGAACCGGCACCCGACTTCGACACCGCGCGCGGGGTGTTCGCCCAGGTGCGGCAGCTCTACGACCGGCTGCGGGCCGACGGACTGGCGCTGGACACCCTGTCCATGGGCATGAGCGCCGACCTAGAAGCCGCCGTGGCTGGCGGCAGCACCCTGGTGCGCGTGGGCAGCGCGATCTTCGGAAACCGGGGCTGACTTACTTGCCTGGTGGGCGCACAGGCTTGACGCTGCCGCAGTCGGCGCCCACCCACTTGCCTTGCGCGTCGATGGTGGTGGTCTGCGGTTTGCCCTGGTGGCTGGTGCGCACCACCATGTTGGCGGTGTAGGCCGAGTCGCCCTGGAAGGTGTAGGTCCCTTCGCCATCCGAGGCCGGGTTCTTGCAGACGAACTTCATCTTCGTGGTGTTGCCGCTGCGCGAGGTGACGGTGGTGGTGCAGTCGCCCTCGGTCTGGCTGGGCAGTTCCTGGCGTGCCGCCATCTCGGGCGTGACGCAGATGCGTACCGCCATGGCGCCGCCCTTGCCGGGCGCTACGGACACACCCTGCTTGGCCATCATGTCCTGCATCATCTTGCGCTGCTCGGGCGTCATGGACGCCATCTGCTGCTGCATCTGAGCCATCGCCCGGTCCATCTCCGGGTTGCCGCCCATCTTGTTCTGCATCTCCCACAGCCCCGGCTTCATGGACTGCGCCTGAGCTGCCAGGGCCAGGCCCGCAAGGGCCAACACCAGATACCGCTTCATCGATTGCTCCTGTGATGGAAATGCGGCGATTCTGGCCTGCCACGCCTCAAAACGCCAGCCGCGCGCTGTGTTTGACCTCTTCCATCACCGCGTAGGTGCGGGTCTCGCGCACGCCGGGCAGCTGCCACAGCACCGTGCCGGCGAAGTCGCGGTAGGCCGCCATGTCGGCCACACGGGTCTTGAGCAGGTAGTCGAACCCGCCCGCCACCATGTGGCATTCCATGATTTCGTCGCGCACCTGCACCGCGGCCTTGAACTGGTCGAACACATTGGGCGTGGTGCGGTCCAGCAGCACCTCCACGAACACCAGCATGCCCCGGCCCAGCCGCAGCGGATTGAGCCGCGCCTCGTAGCCCAGGATGTAGCCCTCGCGCGTGAGGCGCTGGGTGCGCGCCAGCACCGCCGTGGGTGACAGCCCCACGGCCTCGGCGAGCTTGAGGTTGGACAGCCGGCCATCGGCCTGCAGCAGGTGCAGGATGCGGCGGTCGGTGCGATCGAGCACCTCGTCAGGCTCCATATTTTTCTCTACTTTCAATCGATTTTTTAGCGAATCATTCTCCCAATCTTGGCAGAACATCGCCCCAATTGCCACCTGAAGCGAGTTTTTCCATGCGCCTGCCCACCCCTTACCGCTCCGAGACCGAGGTCCTGTCTCACCGCCTCAAAACCCTGGAACACCACCTGGACTGGGCCGCGGCCGCACGCGTGGCCGCGCCCTGGGTGAGCGCCGTGCGACAGAACCCACCGCCGTTCTGGGCCATGGAAAGCCTGCTCAAGGAATACCCCATCTCCAGCAGCGAGGGGCTGGCCCTGATGCGGCTGGCCGAGGCCCTGCTGCGAGTGCCCGACGCCGAGACCGCCATCGCGCTCACGGCCGACCAGCTGGGCCGCGCCGACTTCGAGGCCGCCGGCCACCCGGCGCTCGCGCGGCTGTCGTCCAGCGCCATTGCGCTGTCCAAGAAGTTCCTGCCGCACGACGGCACCAGTGGCCTGCTGGGTCGCCTGGGCGCGCAGACCGTGGTGGCCGCCACGCTGCGCGCGGTGCAACTGCTGGGTCGCCAGTTCGTGCTGGGGCAGACCCTGCCTGAGGCCATGAAAGAGGCCCGCCAGGCGCGTGGCGCGCAGCCCGGGCTCACCTTCAGCTACGACATGCTGGGCGAGGGAGCCCGCACCGCCGAGGATGCCGACCGCTACCTGGCCAGCTACGCCCAGGCCATCCGCTACCTCGCCGAACACGCCCAGGGCGATGAGCGTGCCAACGACGGCATCTCCATCAAGCTCAGCGCCCTGCACCCGCGCTACGAGGACGCGCAGCACGAACGCGTGCTGGCCGAGCTGGTGCCACGCGTCTGGGGCCTGTGCGAGCAGGCTGCGCAGGCACGCATCAACCTCACCATAGACGCCGAGGAGGTGGACCGGCTGGAGCTCTCACTGGCGGTGTTCGAGGCGCTGGTGGCCCGCCTTGCCACAGAGCAACCCGCCTGGCAGGGTTTTGGCCTGGCGCTGCAGGCCTACCAGACGCGGGCGCTGGAACTCATCACCCACGTGGCCGGCGTCGCGCGCCACCACGGCGTGAAGCTGATGTGCCGCCTCGTCAAAGGTGCCTACTGGGACGCGGAGATCAAGCGTGCGCAGGAACTGGGCATACCGCACTACCCGGTGTTCACCCACAAGCACCACACCGACGTGAGCTACCTGGCCTGCGCGCGCGCACTGCTCGATGCTTCGGACGCGATCTACCCACAGTTCGCGACCCACAACGCCGGCACCATCGCCGCCATCCAGCAGATGGCCGCGCGAGTGATCGCGGCGCCGAGCGGGCGCGTTGCCGCCGGGCCGCCCCAAGGCAACGCAGCCCCCTCGGGGGGCAGCGACCCGCGCCAGCGGTGGAGCGTGGGGGCCTACGAGTTCCAGCGCCTGCACGGCATGGGCGAAGGTGTGTACCGCGAGGTGCTGAAAAACCCGCTGGTGCGCTGCCGCGTCTACGCTCCGGTGGGTGCCCACCGTGACCTGCTGGCCTATCTGGTGCGCCGCCTGCTGGAGAACGGTGCGAACTCGTCCTTCGTGCACCAGCTGGCCGACGAGTCGGTGGGCCTGGACGAGCTGCTGATCTCGCCGCTGCGCCTGTCACCCGTGCCCTCGCTGCCCCTGCCGCCCACGCTGTACGGCCCGGCGCGCACCAACAGCCGGGGCGTGGATCTCGCGGTTGAATCGGAACGCGCACCGCTGCTGGCCGCCCACGCGCACTGCGTGGTACCCACCGTGCCCGAGACCGATGTGAGCACGCTGCCCGCCGCCTTCACCCGCAGCACCGCCGCAGGCCGTGCCTGGCGCGACACACCCGTGGCCCACCGCGCAGCGACGCTCAAGCACGCGGCCGATGCCATGGAGGCCAACACCGCGACCCTGTGTGCACTGCTGGTGAAAGAGGCCTTCAAGACCTGGGGCGACGCCGTGGCCGAGGTGCGCGAGGCGGTGGACTTCCTGCGCTACTACGCCAACGAGGCCGAACGGGTGATGGCGCCCATCGCCCTGCCCGGCCCCACGGGCGAAAGCAACACGCTGCGCCTCACCGCACGCGGCGTGTGGGTCTGTATCAGCCCGTGGAATTTCCCGCTGGCGATCTTCACCGGCCAGGTGGCCGCCGCGCTGGCCACCGGCAACACCGTGCTGGCCAAACCGGCCGAGCAGACACCGGCCATCGCACGGGAAGCCGTGCGCCTGCTCCATGCAGCCGGTGTGCCCACCGATGCGCTGCAGCTGCTGCACGGCCCGGGCGAAACCGTGGGCGCCGGGCTGGTGGCCCTGCCCGGCCTGGCCGGTGTGGTGTTCACCGGCTCCACCGCCGTGGCCAAACACATACAGCGTGCGCTGGCCGCCAAGGATGGCCCCATCGTGCCGCTGATCGCCGAGACCGGTGGCATCAACGCCATGCTGGTGGACAGCACCGCCCTGCCCGAGCAGGTGGCGGACGCAGTGGTGCAGAGCGCCTTTCGCAGCGCGGGCCAGCGCTGCTCGGCACTGCGGCTGCTGTGTGTGCACTCGTCCATAGCCGACGGGGTGATCGCGATGGTTGCCGGTGCCGCACGTGAACTGGCGCTGGGCGATCCGGGCCGGCTCGCAACCGACGTGGGACCGGTGATCGACCGCGAGGCGTTCGAGAACATCCAGCGCCAGGTGCGCCGGCTGGAGACCTCTGCCCGCGACCACCTGCCGCCATCGCCCGTGCCCGACACACCGGCCCACCTCGTCGCGCCGCGCTTGTTCGAGGTGGGTTCGGTTGCCGAAGTCACGCAGGAAATTTTTGGTCCGGTGCTGCAGGTGCTGCGCTGGCACGGCAACCCCGAAGCGGTGATCGACCAGATCAACGCGCTCGGCTACGGCCTCACCCTGGGGTTGCAGACCCGCATAGACAGCCGTGCGCAAGCCCTGGCGGCACATGCCCACGTGGGCAACGTCTATGTGAACCGCAACCTCATCGGTGCGGTGGTCGGCGTGCAGCCCTTTGGTGGCGAGGGCCTCAGCGGCACCGGGCCCAAGGCGGGCGGACCCCACTACCTGCAACGCTTCTGCGCCGAGCAGACCGTCACCGTCAACACCACGGCCGCTGGTGGCAACGTGGCGTTGATGGCGTGACAACGCGGATCACGCCGCCATCGTCGACAGCATGCGCATGCAGTGATCGTCTTTCTTCCCTTTCAGCCACGCCACCAAATCGGAAGCCGGCATGGGCCGTGCGATCCAGTAGCCCTGCAAACTGTCACACCCCCACGACTGCAACAAGGAAGCCGTTGCCGCCGTTTCCACCCCCTCGCAAACAACGCCTAAGCTCAGCGCATGCGCCATGTCGGTGGTGGCGCGAACGATAGCAGCATTGCCCCCGGCCCCGCCCTCCGCATCGAGGGGTCGAACAAACATCTGGTCAACCTTCACCTCTGCAAGTGACAGCCTCTGCAAGGTTGAAAGCGAGGACCAGCCCGTTCCAAAGTCATCCAGAGACATGCTGACTCCGAGCTCATGAAGATCCGCGAGCACACGCCGGGATGTCGCCGTTTCCTGCATCGCACTGCCCTCGGTGATTTCCAAGGTCAGGGCACTCGCCCGTACACCATAACGATCCAGCAAGGCCCCCAACTCACCAGGCAGTTCCCTCAGCTGCAAGTCTTGCACCGAAAGATTGACCGCCAAATCGATATCGAGACCTTCATCTCGCCAAAGCGCGAGCTGAGCCACAGCCGTCTCAAGCGCCCACTGTGTCAGTGGGCGCATGCTCTCGCTCTGTTCGGCCAAGCGTATGAACTCCGTCGGGGCCACCGCTCCGTAGAGGGGGTGGTGCCATCGCATCAGCGCCTCCGCAGCCAGCACCCGTCCCGCTTTCAGATCCAGTTTGGGCTGGTAGTGCAGACTCAATTGTCCATTTTCACAAGCGCCCATCAGATCATTCAGCAGCGCATTTCGCCTCACCCGTGCGATCTCGCTCCCAGGACGGTAGACCTGCACGCCCACCCCCAGCTCCCGGGCTTCCTGCAGGGCTACCAGCGCGAACTGGCGCAACTGTATGGGGTCCTGTGTATGCGCCGGAAAGAGCGCAATACCCGCACTCAAGGCCAACACGCGCGGCCCCGAAGAACCAGGAACCGGGTGCTGCAGCCGGGAAACGAGCGACTGGGCCACACCAACAGCCTGTGTCAGATCCGCACTTTGCAGCACCATGACAAACTCATCGTTGACCCCTCGGGCAAGGAAGTCGTGCTCGCCTTGAAATGTTGTGCAATGCTTCGCAACCAGCTGCAAGGCCTGCTCCACCGCTGTCTCGTCTTGCTGCCCCCAGACACCCCTTCCGACATCGGTGCGCACGTGCAGCACCGCGAAAGGTCGGGAGTCCGCGACACGCCGAGCCAGCCACTCGTCCAGCGCCAAGCGGTTGGGCAGACCCGTCAAGCGATCCCGTCGCTGCTCGATCGCATCTCTGGCCTGCAACTCCTGGGCGATCTTGCGGGCACGACGCTCGGCCCGCAGTTTGCCCAGCCGCCACCGCTGCACCGAGACCATCAGCGCAAATGTGGACAAGCCCAAATTGAAAGTCACCGTCCACAGCAACAGGCCCTGGTCGTACGAGCCCGAGCGGATCACGCCCAGATACCGCAGCACCACCAGGGCGATCACCGTGAACTGCAGCATAAAGCCTGCGGCCACATACATGGCGCCAGGCACCTGCCTGAATGCCTGCCAGATCGCGAGTATCGACGTGTGCAGCAACAGCAACGCGATGACCAGCGTGGTGTTGATGGCAAGCGCAATCTCGTCAAAAAAAACCGGGGTGACAGACAAGAGGCTGAGCAGAATCAGTACTTTTCGGCTCGACACCAGCACACGGGGCAAAGAATCGGCCGGTCGTAAAAAGCTGTTGACGAACATCGAGTACGTGACCACCGCCAGGCACCCGCTGTAAAAAACAAACTGGACATGCCATCGGGGCCACTGGGGCCACAGGTAAGCGAGGTCATAAGACATCTCTGCCATGCAATAGCCCACCGACGCCAAGCCATACAGCGCCTGCCACAACGCAATCGGTGCGCGCGTCGCCACATAGCCCACAAACCCCATCAGTGCAAAGGCCAGCATCGCACCCAGCAGGAGTCCCCTTGTGTGGTCGGTCTCCAGCAACGACGCCGTGAAGGTCTCCTGTGACGACAGTGTGGGCCGGAAAATGTAGTTCCAGCCGTCGTGGGACAGTACCCGGATATACAGATCCGCCTGCGAGTTCGGCAAGAGATCCAGCGGAATGGCCAGCACACGAACCGGCAGGTCCCGCACATCCAGCGGCAGCCGGTTGCCCAGACGGCCGCGCGCGTATTCGTTCCCGCCAGGAGACAACAGGTACCAATCCATGTAGTCCTGCCGTGCACCACCAAAGTCCACAACGACGGATCTGCGGTTGGGCGTGTTGTTGACCAGCCGTATCTGCATCCAGTAGGCCGATGTGCTGTAACCGGGCCTGAAGCTGTCGAGGCCGCTCAACCGCCAGGTGCGCCGTTCGCGGGCCTGAGACAAGTCCATGACTTGGGATGCATCCTCGAACCAGGCCATCTGCCGAGTAACCAGTTGCGCCTCTCGCACGGCGTCACCCGCAAACCGCGGCACTTGCACCAGAGGTATCTTCGAACGGTCGATCTCCGGGTCTTCGACGGCTTGCGCGTTCGTGGGCAACCACCCGCCCAGTAGCAGTAGCAGAGCCAGCCACCCGCACAGCCCCCACCCGCGAACGCTCCGGTTGCCACTGGCCTTCATGCCGCAGCCTCTTCTTCATGCTCATCCGCCGACTCGGACCCGGCGGGCAACAGCATGCGAAATTCACTCCCCCGCCCTGGCTCGCTGCGAACGTCCAGCCACCCACCATGACGCTCCACCACGGCCTTCACCATGGGAAGCCCCAGACCGGCCCCTTCGACGCGACGGGATCCAGAGATGCGCACAAACGGCTTAAACAGCCTGGCCATGCCCTCGGAGTCGATGCCCGGCCCCTGATCGGCCACCACCACAGCCCAATAACCCGCCTGCCGCTCGACCCAGCAGCGCACGGTTCCACCTTCAGGTGAAAACTTGATCGCGTTGACCACCAGGTTGTCGAGCGCCCTTCCCAGCATTTCGTGGTCTCCCAGGCATTCTGCGGCGTCGTCAACCACGTCGGCCTTCAGATCCACGCCTTTGACACGCGCACGATCCCATTGCGCGTCCACGGTATCGGCCACCAGCAAACCCAGGTTCACGGTGTCCCGCCGGAGCGACCCCGACTGCGCCCGCAACAGCTGGATGAACGCTTCGGACAACGCCAAAGACCGGCGAAGGTGCCGCTCTACCCGTTCGGCCAGGGTGACGGCATCGACACCCGCAGGGTTCTGGCGAACGACATCCAGCACCGCCAAGGCTGCGGACTGAGGGCTTCTCAGATCGTGTCCCAGGAAATGCAATTCGTCGTCGCGCTGCCGCTGACCGGCCTTGAAGCTGGATATGTCGATCAGGGACACCACCCAGCCGCTGTGTTCCCCGGACCGGTCATAGGTCGGCGACACCTTGATCAACCAGTCTTTGCGATCCCGGTCCATGCATTCATGGGCACTGTGCACCGGCGGCGAAGCCAGCGCGGCGCGACAGATCTGCGCGGCTTTCGATGGCTCCGGTGCATGCTCAACCTCCAGACCCGCTGGCGGTGATCCATCCAGAATCTTCTCGAGCACAGATTCCAGGGTCAGCATCTGCCACTTGTTGGTGGCCTCTATGCCAAGCATCCGGGCCGCCGACAGGTTGCCATACCGCACCCGGCCATCGGTCGTGCACACAAGAGCGGCATCCGGCCAGTACAGCAAGGCTTCCAGACACCACCGCCCCAGCTCACTTTGCCGGGACAGGCGTCGCAACAGGTCTTTCAGGCGGACATCGAACGCGCGCCCCTGCCAGGGCATCGGTGGCCTGGAGGAGACGTCTCCCAGTGCGCGCTGCAGCGCCGTCCCCATCAGGTACCAAGCCCGCCCGATCCGGCCGGCGGCCAAAGCAACCACAAGACCCGCCGCAACGACGACGGTGGGCGTCGGGCCCCACCACATCTGGAAATGAACGAACAAGACCGCCGATACGATCACAGCCACCAGCGCGGTGCCCAGGCTTAGATACAGCAGTCGCATGTCACTCAGGCGCCACGACAGCAGGCTCACGGGCAGCAACAGCAGCACCGTCAGCGTCCAGGCTGACAGCGCGCTCACCTCGCCCCACGTCCGGTCCCGGATCAGCGCATCGGCCGCATGCGCCATCCATTCGACACCTGACATCCGGGTTTCCCATCGTCCCAGCGCCGTCGCATGCTGGTCTGACGCGGGACCCGTCATGCCAACAATCACCAACCGTCCCTCCATCGAGCGTGCCGGCAAACGCCCCTCAACCACGTCTCGCGCACTCACAGACTTGAAATGTCCGGGCGGCCCCGCCATGCCAATGCCGATGGGCATCGTCAACGTCCATCCTCTGGGCCAGCCCGATCCGGCCTCCCGATTCGGCCCTGCGCGACGCACCTCGGCCGGAACCATGCCCGAACGATCGAGCATGGTCACCAGCCAGTGCGCGTATTTGTGCGGGTCATCTGCGGGCCCCTGGTGCAGGTACAGATGCCGCGCAACGCCATCCCCGTCCGGCCAAACCCACCGCAGCCCCTGCCCCGTCGCACCGCCCTGTTCTGGCAGAAACACCCGGCCAAGCCAATGCGCAGGCAACGGATCGGGGATGATCATTTTCTGCATGGTCGGATGCATGTGGACACCCACCGACACGACGCCCTGTTCGAGCAACCGGTCGATCACATCGGGCAGCAGAGGCGCCCCGGGATCCCAGTCAACCACCGTCAGGGGGCCGCGCAGCACACTGCGCGTTTGAAGCATCTGCATGTGGTCGGCCAGCCAGTTGTCCAACCGCGTTACAGGTGGCAACCAAGGCAGCGTGGCCACCAGCAAGCCTATCGCCACCAGCAACACCACAGGCCAACTGCGCCGCCCCTCCAGCTGCCCCGGTTCAGAAGGCTCGGGAGACAACAGACCAGACTCGGTGCGCATCTTCATGTCCGGGCCACGCGATATTGCAGGGTCTCTGAGGCACAGCACCTTGGCCGCGTCCTCCGATGTGGTGCAACCACGCAGGGTTGGTTTATTCACGGCCCTTGTACGGTAGCGTCCACTGATTTGTCAACAATAGTTAATAAAGAGGCAGAAAAAGCGAATCATTATTGACAATTTGGGGCAATCCATTCAAAGAAGGCCTCCCGCAGAACGTGAGCGGCGCGACGTCAACGGCACCACCCCCGACGCGTAGGATGATGGGTTTTCACAGACTCGCCATGAACCCCAACGCCGCCACCCTCTGGCCAGCCCCCCGCTGGGCGCTGGCCGTGCTCCTTGCCCTGCTGGGCATGTTGGGGCCCTTCTCCATCGACACCTACATCCCCGCCTACGCGGGCATACAGCAGGCGCTGGGCGCCAACACCGTGCAGATGCAGCAGACGCTGTCGGCCTACCTGTTCGGCTTCGCGTTCATGAACCTGTTCCACGGCGCGCTGGCCGACAGTTTTGGCCGCCGCCCGGTGGTGCTGGTGGGCGTGGCGGCGTTTGCCATCGCCTCGCTGGGCTGTGCGCTGTCACAGACGGTGGGGCAGCTGATCTTCTTCCGTGCGCTGCAAGGCCTGTCCACCGGGGCGGGCATCGTGGTCTCGCGGGCGGTGATCCGCGACCTGTTCCCGCCCGACCAGGCGCAGAAGATGATGAGCCAGGTCACCATCTTCTTCGGCATCGCGCCGGCCATCGCACCCATCATCGGCGGCTGGCTCTACGTGCACCTGGGCTGGCACAGCATCTTCTGGTT
>VFQP010005096.1_pt1 | contig 11692 bp, 16 predicted proteins | sample 3512351 | NCBI WGS metagenome assembly VFQP01 (sample SAMN10412372, study PRJNA504923) | tailings metagenome | isolation source: Relicate 1 Philex TSF1 revegetated site | place: Philippines: Tuba, Benguet | collected 2017-08-29
CATCTTTGCCGAGGTGCTGCTGGGCAAGCCGCTCTTCCCCGGCCGCGACGCCGTGAGCCAGCTGCAGCTCGTCACCGACCTGCTGGGCAAGCCCACCCAGGAGACCATCGACCGCATCGGCAACCAAAAGGCGCGCGCCTTCCTCAACGCCCTGCCGCCCAAGCAGGTGAGGAGCAATGCTTCGGGGTGGGTGTACCGGAGGGGAGGTGGCGCCCAGACGGACTTGTTCTGGGTGTGGGCCAGCACGTCCGCGCCCCTCCTCCCCACACAAGACGCGCCATGTTGCGCGCCCGTGCTGCGCCCGCGCAGCCCAAGCCGTTTGAGCACAAGTTCCCCAACGCCAGCCCGGCGGCGCTGGCGCTGCTGCGACGGCTGCTGGCGTTCGACCCCCAGGAGCGCCCCACGGCGGCGCAGGCGCTGGCCGACCCCTACTTTTCCTCGCTGCCCAACGCCACGGTGCAGGAGCCCGCCAGCTACAGCCGCCAGCAGTTTGAGTTTGAGCGGCGCAAGCTGGACAACGACGAGGTCCGCGCACTCATCTACCAAGAGGTGAGCCGCGCGCAGCGCAGGGGCGGACCTCGAGAGCCCCCTGACGCACCCCACGGCGCGGCGTCACGGCCCCCACTCCCACTCCCCCAAGCCCATCACCAATGCGCGTGTGTGCACGCAGGCGCTCATGTACCACCCGCTGGTGGCGGCGGCCTACCACGCGCAGCAGACGGCGGCGGCGGGCAACGGCTTCCCCGTGCACCACGCCTCGTCGCTCTCGGCGCCCGGCGGCGACATGGACATGCGGCAGCAGTTCAGGGTGGTGGAGCAGCAGCAGCAGCACCAGCACCAGGCGGCGCTGCAGGCGGCGGCAGCGGCGGCGGCAGCAGCGGCGGCGGCCTCGTCGGCGGGCGGGCCAGGCAGCAACGGCTCGTACGGCGCGCACATGTCGGCCACGGCCAGCGACGTGTCAAACGCCACGCAGCACCACCACCTCCACCTGGAGCAGCACCAGCAGCACCAGCACCACTACCACCAGCAGCAGCTGGCGGCGGCGGCGGCCATGGCCGGCGCGCACCAGCAGAGGCAGCAGCAGTCGTACGGCGCGGCCGGCGTGCCGGCGCCGCAGCACGCGCAGCATGCGCAGCAGCAGCAGCAGGCGGCGGACACGTACAGCGCTGGGAGCCTGTGGTACAAGCAGCAGGCGCTGCTGCAGGGCGTGCCGGTGGGGCACGACGCCATGGCGGTGCTGACGCCCGAGCAGCAGGCGGCGGTGCTGCAGTACACCACCCAGCAGTACAACCAGCGCTTTGCCACCATGCAGGCGGCGGCGCTGGCGCAGGCCATGGGGCACTGAGGTCTGACGCATGGGGTCTGAGCCGCCGCTGGTGGTTGTGGCTGGGCTTGTTGTTGTACATGTTGGTGCCGAGGCTGCCGGGGCGAGGACGCGAGCCAGCAGGCTTTGCTGCTGCTGCGCGCCCCGTGCGCCCTGCTGCTGAGGGCTTCCTTGCGGGCTTTGCTCGGTCCCGCCTAATGTATCGGTGACGTGGTGGTGGTGGTGCTGGTGGTGAGCGTTGGGGTAGCGCAGCAGGTCGGGGTCCCTCTGTGTGTGTGCGTGTGCGGGAGCGCGTGCCTGGGTGAAGGCACAGCGGAGGCGCGCGCTGGCGATGTGTGGGGGTGCGGGGGGGCCGACGGCGCCGACTCGCTGCACCTGGCGCCAAGAGTGAGGGAGCGTGCTTGCGGCGACGCGCGGCAGAGGAGGGTGAGGGCGGCGGTCTGCTGACTGGGTCTGGGCCACAGCCACCTTGCTCTGGCCTCTGGTGTGCTCTTGCCGAGGCGGGTGGGGGAGGGGTTGCGGGGGTTGCGCTGCGCTGCGCACGGGCAACTCAGCTCTTCCCTGCCGCTCTTCCCCTCGGCGTGGGCAGGCACGTTGCGTGCGCGTGCCTCCGTGATTCACCTGCACGCGCGTCTGCCCACCCACAGCGTGGCGCCAGGTCGCGCACACCAAGCATCGCGTGGGCGGGCGCCTCGTCTTTTTCGTCGAGAGCATCCAGTCAGCTGGGGGTTGGCTGGGCGCCGTGGGGAGTTGGCCGTAGCGTAGCAGCCTGTGTCCTCGCAGCAGCAACTGCATCCCATTCTTCCGTTCTCTCTCCATAGCAAAAAGCAGTGCGGTGCATCCCGTGGAGGCACTGCGTGTGCGTGTGTGGATCACGCCCTGCTGATGCGTGATCCTCCTGCTCTGCGATCTCTGCGTTCGCCTCCACTGTTTGCCAGCAGCTGAACGAGGGCAGGAGCTGCACGCCGGGCGTGCCGAGCAGGTGCGGACCCGTGCGTGCCGCCCCAGCTCCGACGAAGAACAACGCCTCTGCTGCTGGTGCTGCTGCACGTGGTCCCTCCCCTTTGCTTCTGGTGGCCATCTTTGAGCAGGGCCCTCGTCGCTTCTTGATGATGATGCAGTGCCCTCTCCCCCTCTCTACTCCTGCACCAGGACTCCGCCGCACGCTTCCTTCATCCCACTCCTGCAGAGCAGACGATCTGGCGGCTGCTGCCGCGCGTGTTGAGCATCGCGCCGCAGCGCCTGATGTAGCGTAGCTCCGGTGTTGGTGCGTGTGCAGCGTTGGGCGCCGGGGCTCCTGCTGTCCGCTGTCCTGCTTTGCGCATTTGCAAGTTTTCCCCAGGCAGGAAGGCAGGAGGCAGGAAGGAAGGCGCCGCGAAGCTGACGCCGGGCTGCGCCCGCATATGAGCTCTGTGCCTCCCAAAGGCCATTGACCGGCAGCAAGCTGCAGCTGCACCAACAGTGCGCTCCCCCGCAAGTGTGGGTGGGCATCGCCGTGGCGCCCCCAGCACCCGCACCAGTCCTCTACCCGCCCTCGTCCTGCATCCCCAGCAGAGAGGCGATCGTGCGCACCGCGTCCCAGATCGCAGCTTCACTCGATCGATCGCACATTGCACTGCCTGCGCGCGTCGCATGCTCACGGCGCCACGCGCTGACGACGCGCGATGCAGCAGCAGCAGGCGGGAAGTGCTTTGTGGCAGCTGGGCGGCCCGGCTCCCTCGATCGACGACTTCGTGGACCTGGCAAGTTTGCGCGGGGGCCTGATGCCGCCTTGATCGCGTCGGGGCGGCGCTGGGGTTGTTCGCACGCGCACGGTGACGCCGCGCCAACGAGAGAGCACGGAGCTCAGCACGGGCATGTCGATGTCCATTGGCGTCCGCACGCAGGACAATTTCCTTGACTCCTATCTGCACCAGCTGCACGACGCCAATGCCGCACAGCAGCGAGCCGGGGGGGCGGCGACGGGGCCGGGCGGGCCGGGCGCCATGCCGGGCGCTGGCGCAGCTGCCGGCGTGCCAGGGGGCATCCCGCCGCACCTGATGGGCAACGCGGGCCTTCCGCAGGGCCTGATGGGCGGAGGCGCGGGCGCAGCCCCACCTGGGCTGCAGCCGGGGGGCGCCTTCCCCCACGGCCAGCTGGGCGGGCTGGGCCAACTGCAGGGCGCCCCCGGGGGTGGGGCCGGAGGAGCCGGAGGGTTCCCTGGCCTGCCTGGCGGGCTGGGGGGTGGCTTTGGGGGCCCGGCGTTTGGCGGCGGCGGCGTGACGCTCCCCGGTTTGGGCGCCATGCAGGGCGTGCAGGGCCTGCAGGGCGTGCCTGGCCTCTCCGGCTTCATGGGCATGCAGCCGCCGCAGCAGCAGCAGGGCCTGGGCCTGCCTGGCGGGCTGGGCCTGCCCGCTGGCCTGGGCGCCGCCACTGGCTTGGGTGGGCTGGCGGCGGGCGGGGCGTCGGGGGGCGTCTCGGCGCGTGGCGGCGCCAAGGGCGGCGCGCGGGGCGGGCGCGGCGGCGGCGGGCGCGGCAAGGGTCGTGCCAAGAGCGAGGCTGAGCCCAGCAGCAGCCCCGAGCACAACGAGGGCAGCGGCAGCGACAGCGGGTCGGGCAGCGAGGGGCCCGAGCACAAGTCGCGCAAGAAGAACCAGGCGCCCATGGACGAGGCCGAGCGCAGGCACCTGGCGCTGCAGGAGAAGAACCGGCGCGCGCAGAGGCGCTTCCGCGAGCGGCAAAAGGTGAGGAGCGCGAGGATTTCTGTGTGTGGCGCTTGGGGACGGACCACCAGCCAGCCAGCCGCGCAGGTGCTGAGCGCACGTGCCGGTGGAGACCCACCTCGGCACGTCAGGCACTGACTTCCGCCCCCCTGCCCCGGCGTTCCTTGGACGTGCGTGCGTGCTGTGCGCAGAACAAGCTGCAGGACCTGCACAAGCAGATTGAGGAGCTCACGACGCGCGTGTCGTCGCTGCAGAACGAGAACGCCGCGCTGCACAGCCGCACCAGCATCCTGGAGAAAGTGCTCGACATGCGCAACGAGCAGATCCAAGTCATGCAGGAGACCAAGGAGGTGCGTGAGGCACTGGACGGGCCCCTGCGCGCCGGGGACTTGGGCCTGCCAGGCAGCCAGCCGCGCATGCGCGGCGCTCACGTGCCGCCAGAGCGCCCCCGCCTCCTCAACCTCACGTGCGCGCTGTGGTGCACGGCGCCCCTGGGTGGGTCGGCCAACAACGCGCGCAGTCCAACCAGTACGGGCCCAACAGCGAGGAGGAGCTGATGCAGCTGCAGGACGTGGGCGGGCAGCTGGTGCAGCTCACGCCAGAGATCATCAAGGAGCTGGGCAGCGACCAAATCTACAAGATTTACCAAATGTGAGGCGCAGCCGCGTCGGGGCCCGCCCGCCCGCCCGCCCGCCCGGCGCCCGCTGCCCTCTAGGGCACACGCCTGCCTGACGCCCCGCCCTGCCCCACCTTGCCCCCCCTTGCTCACAGGTACGTCAAGGAGCTGAGCACGCAGCTGGCGGCCGACCCCCCCGCGGGCGGCGCAGCGCAGGCGCCGCAGGGGCAGCTGGAGCAGGGCGGGTCCTCCTCGGGCAACCAGGTGGCCGGCACGCCCGTGAGCACGGGCGCCAGCGGCGGCGCGGCGGGCGGCGAGGGCGGCGAGGTGGTGCCCTCGGGCTCCTCGTCCTCCCCCGAGCTGGAGAAGCTGGTCAAGGACCTGGTGAGTGGGGAGGTGGTGTTGGGGCAGGGAGGAGGGTTGCAGGTGACGCTTGCAGGAAGGGTGAGGAGCGGGGTGGGGCTTGTTGCGGCCACTTGGTGGGCGCGCGCCACACACACGTGGCGGTGGTGGCTGCGCAGAGCATGATGATCATGCGGCTGGGCGTGATCAAGCCGCTCGAGACGCGCAAGTTCATCGTGGTGAGCCGCCAGTACCTGGGCAGCAGCGAGGCCGAGGTCATTGAGCTGTGGAAGAACGTCATGGTGAGTGGAGCAGGTGGTGGTGGAGGAGGAGGGGTGCTAGGCGCGCGGTGCTGCCGGTTTTGGCTCGTCAGCGCCTCGTGTGCTCATCCTCGCGCCTGCCCCATCCACACGCGCTTCTTGGCCCGCGCAGAAGTCGATTGACCTGACGGAGCAGCAGAAGCGCGAGGTGGTGGAGCTCAAGCGCATGTTTTTGCAAAAGATCGAGCCCATCATGGAGGAGCGCAAGCACCTCAACGTGCAGATCCAGGCCAACCTGCCGCACGACACCTTCCACACCAAGAATGCCCTCACCTATATCAAGGTGAGGTGCCAAGACGAGGGACAGCTGCTCCGGCCGCATTGCACGTTTGGGGACGGGGGCGCCCACACCCCTTCCTCCTCCCTGCCCTCCCCCAACCAAACCCACTGCAGGCGCACGAGGCGGTGATCAAGCTGAGGGACAACCTGAGGGCCGAGCAGCACGTGGTGCTCGAGTTCGCCATCGCCGTCTTCCGCGGCGTCTTCAAGTGCGCTCGCCACCGCCCGCAAGAGCCGCGCCGACAGTGCGGGCGGGGCGCGCCAGCCGCCTCGACCGCCGCCGCTCACGCCGCGCCCCTCGCGCACCCGCTCCTTCGTGGTCCGCAGGCCGCGCCAGATGGCCACGCTGCTGGTCAAGTGCTACCCCGCCGTGCCCGACGCGCTGGGCATTGCCAGCGCGCTGGCCTCGGAGCTGGGGGAGCCCGACTCGCCCTCGGCGCGCCAACTGGCCCTGCAGCTGGGCGGATACCTGGGTGAGGGGGCGGGACGAGTGGAGCGAGTGGGGTGGGGTGCGGAGCGGGGCACGCTCCTTGTGGCGCTTGCCGTCCTGCCGTCCTGGCGTCACGCACGCTGATGCTTGTCCCACGGCGCAGAGACCAACGGCGGCGCCACGCTGGGCACCAACTACATGACCCTCCACCCCAGCATCATGGCGGCGGGCGGCGCAGGAGCGGCGGGGGGGCCGGCAGTGGGTGGTGCCGGCAACGTGGGGCTGCCTCTGGGGGCGGGCGTGCCCGGCCTGCTCAGTGGTGGTGCGGCGGGCGGGCCGGGGGCGCCGCACGTGCCCGGTGCGGTGGGCGGAGGAGCGTCGAGCTCGAGCCAGCTGGCGGGGGGCGCGCTCCTGGGCCAGCAAGCGGCGGCCGGTGGAGGGGGCGCGGGTGGGGGCGCGGCGGAGCAGTTTGCGCACTTCATGGCGCGGCCAGGCGGCCTGGGGGGCTTGTACCAAGCGTGAGTTGCGGGGGATGAAATGGTCTGTCACTTGATCGCGCTTTGTACGTTCGAACGACGCGTGTGCTGCTGCACGCTCTGCTCGACAGAGAGGAGGGAGGTCTTGAGTTGGCCATGAAGTGCTGCTCTCGAGTGCTTGAATGCAATCCGTTGCTCCTGCGCAACAGCGCTGGGATCCAGGCTGCCGCCAGGCGCCACCTGTCGCCGATGAGCGGCCACATCGCGGAGGCGCCTCGCGCGCCGAGTGCGCACGACGGCGGCAGCAGCGCGTCCACGACGGCGCAGCTCGCTGGGCCTAAGCGCGTGGTGCTGCGCAGCGGCGTCGTGGTGCCGGCGGCCCCTCCCAGCGGCCATGCCGAGCAGCAAGGCGTGCTCGTGCATCAAGCTCTGAGGCAGCTTTTCCCGGACCTTTACACGAGTGCAACGGGTAAGGCCGAGGGGTGTTAGCGTGCACTGTGCGTGCACCGTGCCGCCCCAACGCGTGCGTCACGACGGATGCATCGCAGGTGCCAAGCGCGCGGTGCGGCGCGGCGAGGTGCGTGTGGACGGCCGCGCTGTCACCTCCACCGCCGCCACGCTCCTGCCGGGCCAGCACGTGGACATCGTCACGAGGCTCGCGGCGGACGGCGGCAGGCGGCACGGCGGCGGCGACGGCGACGAACTGCTCAGCGAGGAAGAGGCCGAGCCCGGGCACGCCGGCGGCGCCCCTGCGCTGAGGCTGCGCGTGCTGTACGAGGACGACCACGTGGCCGTGGTGTTCAAGCCGTCGGGCATGCCGTCCACCGGCTCGGGGGCGCACACGGCGGCTGGCCAAATGAAGCACTGCCTGCGCCGTTCGCCCGCGCTGGACGCCGGCATGCGGTACGCCCGGCCCTGCCACCGGCTGGACGCCGCCACCTGCGGGCTGCTGCTGTGCGCCAAGACGCGCCCGGCGCTCACCCGCCTCAGCCAGGCCTTCCGGGAGCAGCAGGTGCACAAGAGGTGAGCGCAAGAGGCGGGCGACCCTGCAGCTTGCGCTCGGTGTCCTCGTCCCGTCCAGGTGGGGGGCGTGACCAGCCGCGCACCCGCCCCGTGCCGCTGCTTCCTCCCCACGCACCCCCACCCCACCCCCGACCACGGCACAGGTACCTGGCCGTGGTCAAGGGCGCCGTGGCCGAGCGCTCGGGCGTGATTGACTCTCCCGTGTCGGGCAAGCGCGCCGTCACCGAGTTTGAGGTGCTGCAGGTGCGCACAGGTCGGGGAGGCGGGGGGTGGAAGAGCAGCTGGTCAGCGGAGGGGAGCGCCGCCTGCGCCAGCGCTCACACCCACGCGGCGCGCCACCGTGCGTGCAGGAGGCGCCTTGCCCGGTGTGGGGCGCGCTGACCACGCTGAGCCTCAAGCCGCGCACGGGACGGCAGCACCAGCTACGGCGGCACTGCGCTGAGGTCCTGCAATGCGGCATCCTTGGCGACCCCTACTATGGCAGGACGAGGGGCGTGTGCCACGGCCAAGCTTCCGCCGCGCACCACAGCGAGCCGCCGGGGGCGCCTGATGGCCAGGAGCAGGGCGCCAGCGACCCACAGGAGGAGGGCACACAGTTGGCAGGCGGTGACGGCAGTTCCCCTACGCAGTTGACGCACCCGGTGCCTGGCTCCCACGCCATCCCCTTGGCTCTGCGCCCTGCGTTTGGTGGGGCGCGACGCGTGGACGTGCTTGCGGACGGTCGCGTGGCCACCCTTTGCCTGTGCGCGGCCGAGCTGCGGCTGACGCACCCCATCACGGGCCAGGAGCTGCACGTGCACGTGCCCGAGCCAGGCTTCTTTGAAGAGTACAGGAGAGCGGCTGCTGGCTCTGCCGCGACTTCTCCACTGTTGAAATGAGCGCACACGAGGGGCCCATGCCGGCCCGCCGCCTCAGCAGAGCAAATCTCCCCTGTTGCACTTGACGGCAGCAGTGTATCACCAGCGGGGAGGAGAGCATGAGGATGCCTGTCAACACGGACGACTTTGAGCTGCTCGCTGTGGGTGGGGCGCCTGACGGTGCTGTGCTCTCGAGCGGAGCGCCCAAGGAGCAGGACCGCAAGGCGCGCGAGCCCAGCGGCACTGGTGGCGACGACGACGATCACCACGGTGCGCCGCGCTGCGCGTTGTGGGCCCGTGCGCGCGTAGCGCCTCATCTGCTCCCTGGCGGAGTCGCAGCGAGCGCGAGCGGCGATCGATTGATGGACAGGATGAACGCGCACGCGCACGCGTGCACGCGCACGCAGGGTCTGCGCCGCCCGACGAGCTGCCGCGCACGCCCGCTGGACCGCCCGGGCACCACGACAGCCTCTCGCGCCGCGCAGCCTCGCTGGCCAGACGCGCAGACCTCGCGGCCGTCCCCTTCCTCGGCCTGCTCCTGCTGGTGGCGGTGCTGGCCGGCACCTACAGCGTGCTGCTGCAGCGCTCCCTCAACGCGCGCGTGGAGCGCCTGGTGCGCCAGTCGGACGCCGTGGTGGCCATGGTGCAGGCCGTGCAGGAGGCGCAGGCGGCGCAGCGCGGGGTCGTGGACGGGGTGCTGGCCGAGGCCGTGCACGCGGCACGCCTCTTTGGCGCTGCTGGAGCGGCGGGGCAGGGCACGGGCGAGGAGCAGGACGGCGACGCCACCGCCGCCGACGCCGTCGCCGAGGACGACTGCTGCTGCTACTACTATGAGGAGGGCGTGGAGCAGGCCGCACCGTCCACGTCGTCCTCTTCCGAGCCCAACGTGAGCGACGTGCTGCAGGGCGGTGCACAGACAGCAAGATGATCCGAGGAGGACCATCCGCGCCATCCGCTGGCCGGGTGGGGACTGCGCCGCTCGCACTCGCAGGGACCGCCCATCACAACCAAGAGCGCAGAGACGCCGCCGTCCCACCGTGGCGCTGAGGCTGGCGGCCCTGACCTTGGCCACCGCCTGCATCAGGGCCTGAGCGACCTGGCCCGCCGTGCCGCCGAGGTGGCCAGCGCATCGTCGCGTGCCGTCCAGGACCAAGCCCACGACGTGCACGCACGCCTGAGCGCCGCACGCCAGGCCACACGGCACGCCCTCAGCCGCCTGTGGGAGTGGAGGGCATGACGACAGACCTGTTGCTCCAGCGTTTGACCACCACTTTGACCTGCAAGACGAGTCCGCGCCTCTGGAGCCACTCGATCGAGGAAATGCTGCAGCTAGCGCGCTCATTTTGGCGCAGAGTCGCCACCTCCGGTGGTCGTGCGCGACTGGAGGCGCTCGCCCATCGCGATCTCGCGTCCAGTGGCGCCCAGCCAGAGCAGCAGCAGCAACAACAACAACAACGACAACAGCAGCAGCAGCAGCAGGACACCGCGCCCAGAGCCATCAAGCTGCTCAAAGGCGGCAAGGTGTGGCAAGGGGCGGCCGCGTCCTCGCAGTGCAGGAGTTCCGCAAAGCACGGCGGCCAAGCAGTGTGGCTCACCTGCTGACCGCAGCGGCTGGAGGTCACGTTCCAGGACGGGCGCGTGGCCTCTCTCTCGTCCGAGTACCTGAGGGTCATGTCCCCGTCGGCCGACACGCGCGACCGCAGAGACGCCCGCGGCACGCCCACGGTGCGCCTGACGGGGCTGCTGCTGCTGCTATCCAATGTGCCTGCTGGCCCTGGAGCCCGCGGATCACGACCGGCACGAGTGCATCAACCAGTGCGTGCACAGGTGGTCAGCGGGCGCAAGCACGTGAGCGTGCTGGCGGTGGAGCCCGTGGGCCAGTACGCCATCAGGTGACCAGTGATGGGCGGTCATCAGTGGTGGCGTGGCAACGTCGTATCTGCGGCGCTGCTCAGCGACGCCTTGCACTGGACGTCCCCGCCTGGGCGCAGGCTCAAGTTCGACGACCTGCACCACGCAGGCCTCTACAGCTGGGGCCTGCTGCACGACCTCGGCGCACGAAAGGTGCGGGTGGCCCATCGGTGCGGGCGTGATCACGATCCTGACGCCGGTCCGTCTGCCACTGCGCCACCGCCGCCCAATCGTCTGCCCGCTGTACTTCTTGCTGCGTGCAGTGGCATCACATGCGCGCATACATCCACGCCCTGCGGCGCGCCGGCCTCAGCCGCCACCCAGCGGGCAGTGCGCCGCGCCGCGCGCCGCACGCACCACGACCAGGCGGACCCAAGACGCCGCAAGGAGGAGGGCGCGATGAGCATGAGGACGGCTCCAGGCTCTGACCTGAACAAGACTCCTCCCTGCCGGTGCGCTGCTGCTGCTGATCACGGGGGTTGAGCAAGGGCACGCATGCGCGGGGCCGCTACAGCCCACCAGGCGGCCAGTCGCTCCTCGCCAGTCAGGACAGGTAGGAGGCATGGTGCGCAGCAAACGTAGCAGTGTCCGCTGCGCGCATCACGGCGACGCAGGATGTAGGAGCGCCCGGCGCGGCGGTCAACATGTACAGCATCATCGAGCGGGAAGGGCGGGCGTGGTAGGCGCCGTCGTCCTCCTCTTGTGCGCATCAACGCTGGACGCCGTGTCGACGCCTGCATCACGCATGCCGGCGGGCTGGCGGCCACGGCTCGACCCGCGGCGGCACCCCTGGCTCGCACACATGCCGGGGGACTTCCAGAACGAGACCAAGCTCGACCGCGAGACCTTCTCCAGCTTCTACCCGGGCTACGAGCATCCTGGGCGCGTCATTTGGCGGCACGAGGACGTCGATCGCGCGCTGGTGGCCGACTCGCACGAGCAGTTCAAGTGCGCGCACGCTTTGCGGGGGGCAGCAAGCACCAGCAGAAGGCGCACCAGGGGTTTACTGCTGACGCGTGCCACCTCCCTCTTCACGCACATGCGCAGGCCGATGCTGCACAAGCTGCACAGTGGCGGCAAGATCCACGTCCTGGCGTACGGCTCCAGCATCACGCAGGACCAGGTGCACAGCGTCGTCACGTGCCTGCTGGGGCTGCGTGTGGGAATGAAAGAGGGGGACAACAGGGAGGCTGCAGGCTCCGCGGAGGTGGGCTGTCGGCCACGGGGGAGGGGGCTGTGCGTGCCGACGCAACCAGCCACCTCACTCCAGGACCGTCGACGCTGTCGCGTGCAGGCGGGTTGCTTCCACTCTGGGCCCGTGTCCCAGCTGGCGGCGGCAGTGGGCGCCCAGACCATGCCCTCGTGGTCGCACCTGTACCACGAGGAGTGGGAGGGCGGCGCGTGCACGGCGC
>VFQP010005097.1_pt1 | contig 11692 bp, 9 predicted proteins | sample 3512351 | NCBI WGS metagenome assembly VFQP01 (sample SAMN10412372, study PRJNA504923) | tailings metagenome | isolation source: Relicate 1 Philex TSF1 revegetated site | place: Philippines: Tuba, Benguet | collected 2017-08-29
TCGACCGCGCCTGCTCTGAAGTCGGCCTCGGCCCCAACGACCATCTACTCGAAATCGGCAGCGGCTGGGGCAGCCTGGCCATCCATGCCGCCGAACGCTACGGTTGCCAAGTCACCACCACCACTATCAGCCGCCAGCAGTTCGAGTTGGCCGAGGAGCGTATAGCCCGCGCGGGCTTGCAAGGCCGCATCCGCTTGCTCTTGGAAGACTACCGTGATCTGAAAGGCCGCTTCGACAAAGCGCTCTCCATCGAAATGTTCGAGGCGGTAGGCTTTCAGCACTACGACGCTTTTTTCTCGAAACTTACTTCGCTCCTCCATCCCGGCTCGCCGTTTCTCATCCAAACCATCACCATGAACGAGCGCCGTTTTCCAAGCTACATCCAAAGCACGGACTGGATTCAGAAATACATCTTTCCCGGCGGCGAACTCTCCAGCGTTCTCGAAATCGAAAAGAGCCTTGCCCGAACTAGTCACTATCGCTTGGCGGACCGCAGAGACTTTGGCCTCGATTACGCCCGCACCTTGCACCTTTGGCGCGAAGAATTCCACCGGCGCATCGGCGATATTCGCTGTCTCGGCTTCGACGGCCGCTTTGAGCGGATGTGGGATTACTACCTCGCCTACTGCGAAGGCTCCTTCTTGGAGCAGTACATCGGCGTCTCCCAATTGCGCTTCGTTCCTGGCCCTTAAAGTGCACCTTCCCACCTAGGGCGAAGGCCCGATTACAATAAAGGTAGACCTACATGCGATTTTTGCGTCTTTTCGCCGCCAGCGCGGCCCTCTCCGCCTGTGCCCTTTCCGCTGCAGAAGTGAAAGTAGTGGAACAGATCGTGGCCAAAGTGAATGGCGACATCATTACCACCGCTGAGTTCACTCGTGCTCGCCGCGCCCTTCTGGAGGAAATCAAGGTACGCAAAGTCCCCGAAGACCAAGCGAAGCAAGCCCTCGCGGAAATGGAAAAGAACATGCTTCGCGACAAGATCGACAACCTGTTACTCGTGCAAAAAGGCAAGGATCTGAATATCAGCGTCGATTCGGAAGTCTCCAAGTACATCGCCGATTTAATGGTCCGCACCAAGGTTGCCAACCAGGAAGACCTCGGCCGCATGATTCAGGAACAGACGGGCCAAACCTTCGAGGATTGGAAGTCTGAAATGCGAAACAACATGGTCACGCAACGCGTGGTGCGCCAGGAAGTTGGCTCCAAAATCAATATCAAGAAGGATGAGATCGCCAAGTACTACGAAGAGCACAAAACGGAGTTCATCCGCGAGCAGGAAGTGTATTTGCGTGAAATTCTTTTGAGCACGGAAAACAAAAAGCCGGAAGAAGTCGCCGCGATTGAAAAGAAGGCAAAAGATGCCGTCGCTCGCGCTCGCAAAAATGAACGATTCGGCAACCTCGTTCGCGAGTTTTCGGATTCTCCCAGCGCGCGTGAGGAAGGCGATCTCGGTTGGTTGAAAAAAGGCCAACTCGCTCCCAACATCGAAGCTCTTGTTTTCGATCTCAAGCGTGGCGGCGTTACCGATCCCATCAAGCTCCCCAATGGCTTCCTCATCCTCCGCGTTGAAGACATCCACCAGGCCGGTCAAGCCGAACTGGAACAAGTCGAAAACGAAATCATGGAGAAGCTCTACACACCGCGCTTCCAGCCCACCATGCGCGAGTATTTGACCAAACTGCGCACCGAAGCCTTTCTCGAAATCAAAGACGGCTTCATCGATTCCGGCGCTGCCCCCGGCAAGAACACCGCCTGGACCGATCCCGCGCAGTTGAAGCCGGAAACCGTCTCCAAGGAAGAAGTCGCCAGCCGCCGCCGCATGAAGCGCGCCCTTTGGGTTGTCCCCATCCCCGGCACAAAAACCAGCGCCACTTCCAAATCCGAAAAGGTCGGCGCTCAGTAATCCGCAAGAAGCGTTAATCTGCAAGAAATAGAATATTGTTCGTGGGGCCTCGGCCCCGCAAGTATCACGCGTCCATGAAATCTCCTTACGTGTCGGAGTTGCAAGTCAACTCGGATTCCACCGGCATCTATCTCGTCCAAGCCAAGGACATCCGTCAGAAGAAAACTGGCGAGCCCTATTTGTCCCTCACCTTGTCGGATCGCAGCGGCGAACTCGACGCCAAGATGTGGGACAACGTCGAAGACGTCCTGGACTCCTTTGAGAAAGACGATTTCGTAAAGGTCCGTGGGCGCTTACAACTCTTCCAGAACAAGCCGCAGCTCACCATCCATAAGCTGCAACCCATCGCCGACAACGAAGTTGACCTCGCGGACTTTTTCCCAGCCTCTGCGCGCGACCTCGATGAGATGTGGACGGAACTGCGCGCCGTGGTCAACAGCTTCTCCCAGCCGCACCTGAAAGGCCTCTTGAACGCGCTGCTCGACGATCCGGAGATTGCCCGCCGCTACCGTGTGGCCCCGGCCGCAAAATCGATCCACCACGCTTGGATCGGCGGTCTCTTGGAGCACGTGCTCAGCCTTTGCCAACTCGCCCGCCTCTCCGCTTCGCATTACGCGGACGTCGATCTCGACCTCTTGCTCACCGGCGTCGTTCTCCACGATATGGGCAAAATTTACGAGCTCACCTACGAGCGCAGCTTTGGCTATTCCACCGAAGGCCAGCTCTTGGGACACATGATCATCGCCCTCCGCATGGTCGACGAAAAGCTTCGGGCTTTCCCGGAGTTCCCGCCGCGCCTCCGCACCTTAGTCGAGCACATGATCATCAGTCACCACGGGGAACTCGAATTCGGCAGCCCGAAAACTCCGATGTTCCTCGAAGCCATGCTCCTCCACCACCTGGACAATATGGACTCGAAGATCGAACTCATGCGGCAAGCCGTCAAGCGCGACCGCAGCGTCACAGGCGTTTGGACGAACTATCTGCCTTCGCTCGAACGCACCGTTCTTAAGAAGGACCGCTTCCTCAGCGATGAACCGGAACCGTCGCCGGAACCCTCTCCTGCGCCAGTTGCCGCCACTCCGCGCGCTTCCAGTCCAGCTTCCCCCTTCGCCGACAAACTCAAGCAGGCCCTCCGCTAACCCATGGAGCGCGTGCCCTTTCGCGCCACCCAACTCGCGGCCGCCTATGATCACGCGAAACCATTGCCGGTTTCCGTCCTTCTCGACAACGTTCGCAGCATGTACAACACGGGCGCATTCTTTAGAACGGCCGACGGAGCGGGCCTGGAACGTCTCTATCTAAGCGGTATCACCGCGCGCCCACCGAAGAACGCCATTACGAAAACGGCTCTTGGCGCCGAAGAAACCGTTCCCTGGGTGGATTGCCGCAATCCTCTGTCCACCATCCAAGACCTGCGCACCCAAGGCTACGAAATCGCCGCGATTGAAACAGCCGTTACGGCCGTCGATCTCTTCGACTGGCAACCCCGCTGGCCCGTGCTCCTGCTCTTCGGCCACGAAGTCGACGGCGTCCAACCGGAACTCCTCGCCCAATGCGACACCTATGTGCGCATTCCAATGCTCGGCCTAAAGCACTCACTTAACGTAGCCAGCTCCGCGGCGATTGTCCTCTACGAACTCCTCCGCAAGTTTCGCAATTCCCGCTAGTTCTGCTAAGATCGGGCAACTCTCATCATGCGTTTGCTTGCTGTCGCATTGCTTGCCCTTGTATCTCTTTCCGCGCAACCCTTCACGCCGAAAATCCCCCAATTCTGGGATGACCACGAAGTGGAGAACTTCGAGGTCCCTCTCGCCAACCCCAAGTTCTCTCCTCGCCACATGAGCGCCAAGGATTATTACGCGCTCAAAGTCCGGCCCATTTACAAGACTTACCCCGTATACGCACCTGGCAGGGAACCCGCTGGCTACCGCGAATCGCTGCAACAACTCGAGCCGGAAATCGTCTTCGATCCTGCCAAGCTGCGCACCAAAGCGGATTGGATCGCAGCGGGTAAGCTCGTTTTCGAATCCGAGCCTCTTATGTTTCCTGCACCTCAAGAAGGTGTCTTCTTTCCGAGCCCTCTACCTCCTGCTGCGGATGGAACGCTGCCCTATTTTCTTCCTGGAGCACACTATATCATCCGAAAGAAAGGTGTCTTGGAAGTTGGAACCAATGCTTGTGCGGGTTGCCACACAAGAGTAATGCCCGATGGATCCTTCCTGGCCGGCGCGCAAGGCGTGGTGGATTTCCCCGCTTCGAAGGAAGATCTCGACCGAGCCAGCGGCATTCCGGAAAGCGTTCCATCCCAGCAGATGGAATTGGCCTGGGCATTATTCGGTGCGCCCTGGGTAGAAACGAAAGAGGCGTTCTTCGCCGGTCTCACTAAGAAATCCTTCCTCGACAGACTTGCGAAAACGCGATCCGGCGTTTTTGTCCGCCAAGGTACAAGCCCTTTTTTTCCTCCGCATATTCCCTCCTTGATCGGCATTCAAGATCGCAAATATCTCGATTCCACGGGATTCGCGAAACATCGCTCCATTGCGGATCTGGCGCGCTACGCAATCACCAATCAAGGTCTCGACACTCTAGCTCATTTCGGCGACTTCCAGCCAAGTACGGAAACGACACCCTTTAGCTCGGAGCAGGGCACTCGCTACAGCGATGAGCAGCTCTACGCACTTGCTCTCTACCTTTACTCCCTAGAGTCTCCCGCCAACCCAAACAAACCCGATGCCCTCTCCCAACGCGGGCAGAAGATCTTCACCCAGCAAGGTTGTCAAGGTTGTCACCCTGCTCCGCTTTACACCAACAACAAACTCACCTTGGCCCCAGGCTTCAAAGTCCCGGCGGCCCTTGCCAAGAATGAGGACATCATGAATGTCTCGGTTGGTACTGATCCTTCGCTTGCCCTGAAAACTCGGCGCGGCACAGGGTTCTACAAGGTTCCTTCGCTACGCGGGGTCTGGTACCGAAATGCATTCGGGCATGGGGGATGGTCCGAAACGCTGGAAGATTGGTTCGACCCCGCTCGCCTCCGGCCTGATTATGAACCAAAGAGCCCGAATTATCCCAGAGGTCCCATCCCCGGCCATGAATTCGGACTCAGGCTTGTGCCCGGCGACCGCGCCGCGCTGGTCGCATTTCTAAAAACTCTCTAGCGGCCCCGCACCAAAGAGTGCTTTGCCCAACGCTAAGCTGCATATTCTGCTTTGGGTCGAATTGCTCTGCTAGACTCGCTTGATCCAACTCATGCGCTTGCTTGCCGCTGCATTGTTGTTCTCCATCATCCCTGGCGCCCAGCCCTTTCAACCCAAAATCCCAAAATTCTGGGATGACCACGAAGTAGAGAAGTTCGAAGTACCGTTGGCAAATCCCCAATATTCCCCGCGCCACATGCGCGCCGAGGATTACTACCAGCTCAAAGTACTTCCCATCTACAAGACCTACCCGGTTTATGCGCCCGGTCGCGAACCGGCCGGATATCGGGAGTCGTTGAAACAGTTGGAGCCCGAAATCCTATTCGATCCGGCAAAGCTGAAGACCAAAGAGGATTGGATTGCCGCCGGGAAGCTTGTATTCGAATCGGACCCCACGATCATTCCTTTGCCGGAACAAGGCGAATTCTTTCCCAGTCCGCTCCCGCCCAATCCAGACGGAACGCGTGTTTTCTTCCTGCCTGGCTCCCGCTACATAATTCGCAAGAAGGGCGTCCTGGAAATTGGATTCAATTCCTGCGCCAACTGCCATACGCGCGTCATGGCTGACGGCTCTTTGGTTGCCGGTGCGCAGGGTATGTTTGATTTTCCCTCCTCGCCCGCGCAATTAGAGGCCGCGAAGAATAGGACGCCGGAGCAATTTCGCCGCAACTTGGAGTCCCGATGGATTCTGTTTGGGGCTCCCTGGGTCGAGTCAAAAGTGAGCTTCATGTCCCGAGTCACGCCGGAACTTGCCATGGACATGCTACGTGCCAGGCGCTCGGGTGTACTCGCCCGGCAAGGAACCAGCCCCTTTTCTCCACCGCACGTCCCCTCGCTGATAGGCATCGAGAATCGCAAATACCTCGATGCCACGGGCTTCGCGCGCCATCGCAACTTGGGCGATCTTGCCCGCTACGCGATCACCAATCAAGGCCTCGATACTCTGGCGCATTTCGGGGACTTCCAACCCAGCAAGGATGGCACGGCATTCAGCATGGAGAAGGGCACTCGCTACAGCGACGAGCAGCTCTTCGCCCTTGCCCTCTACATCTACTCCTTGAAGCCGCCACCCAATCCGAACAAGCCCAGCGATTTCTCTCGTCGTGGCGAGAAGATCTTCAATCGGCAGGCCTGTTCCGGATGCCATCCCGCGCCGCTGTATACCAACAACAAGCTCACTCCTGCGAAGGGCTTCTCGGTTCCCCTGGAGCTTCGTAAAACCGATTCCATCCTCGACATTTCGGTTGGTACGGATCCGACACTCGCTCTCACCACCCGCCGAGGTACGGGATTTTACAAGGTCCCCTCGCTATTAGGTCTTTGGTACAGGAATGCCTACGGTCATAGTGGTTGGGTCGATACCTTGGAAGACTGGTTCAACCCGGCACGTCTACAACCGGATTTTCAGCCAAAACGGAATCTCCCCAAAGGCGCTATACCGGGCCATGAGTTCGGCCTTCGGCTCAACTCGGAAGACAAGGCGGCCCTTTTTGCATTCTTAAGAACCCTTTAGGCTAAGGAAAATCCAGCAGTCCTCTGCTAAGATCGGTCAACTCATTCCATGCAAGTGCTTGCTGTTTTCCTGCTGGCTGCGATCTATCTGTCGGCCCAAAGCTTCCAACCAAAGATCCCGAAATTCTGGGACGATCACGAAGTTGAAAAATTCGAAGTCCCCCTCGCCAACCCCAAGTATTCTCCCCGGCACATGAGTGCTAAAGATTATTACGCTCTCAAAGTCCGCCCCATATACAAAACCTATCCCGTATACGCACCCGGCCGGGAACCCGCCGGATACCGCGAATCCCTGAAGCAACTAGAACCGGAAATAGTGTTCGATTCAGCCAAACTTAACACCAAAGAAGATTGGATCGCTGCGGGGAAGCTCGTCTTCGAATCCGAGCCGCTCCATCGTCCCGCCCCTGAGTCTGGAGTCTTCTTCCGCACGCCTTTGCCGCCTAATGCTGATGGTACTCTCCCCTACTTTGTGCCCGGCGCTCGCTACATCATCCGGAAGAAGGGCGTGCTCGAAGTCGGAATCAACTCCTGCGCGGGCTGCCATACCCGAGTCATGCCGGATGGTTCATACTTGCCCGGTGCGCAAGGCGTGGTCGATTTTCCCGTCCCCGCCGCTACCATTGAGGGAATCAAAACCCGCAACGCCGAGGTCCATCAGCCCGTTCTGGAAAGGGCTTGGATCCTATTTGGCGCGCCCTGGATTGAGTCGAAAGAATCCTTCTTTGCTCGGTTAAAGCCCGCTGCCTACGCGCAGATCGTGGCGGATCGCCATTCTGGCGTCCTTGCCCGACAAGGTACCAGCCCCTTCACCCCGCCACACATCCCTTCCTTGATCGGGCTGGAAAAGCGTAAGTTTTTCGACTCCACGGGCTTCGTCCGCCATCGCAGTCTCGCTGACCTCGCTCGCTACGCCATCACCAACCAGGGCCTCGATACTCTCGCCTACTACGGAGATTTCCAACCCAGCGGCGAAGTGACCGCCTTCAGTTCGGAGAAGGGAACTCGCTACAGCGACGAACAACTCTACGCCCTCGCCCTCTACATTTACTCCTTGCAGCCACCGCCAAATCCCAACCAACCCAGCGATCTTTCGCGCCGCGGCCAGAAGCTCTTCTCGCAGCAGGGTTGCGCCGGATGCCATCCCGCGCCGCTCTACACCAACAACAAGCTCACGCCCGCCAAGGGCTTTCAGGTGCCCGAGCATCTGCGCAGCAGCGATGAAGTACTCGATCTGTCCGTCGGAACCGATCCCACCCTTGCCCTCACTACTCGCCGTGGCACCGGCTTCTACAAAGTCCCCTCATTGCAGGGCCTTTGGTATCGCAACGCTTTCGGACACACCGGCGGCGTGGACACGCTGGAAGAATGGCTCGACCCCGCCCGCTTGCGCGACGATTTCGTCCCCAAGAACAATCTACCCAAGCGCCCGGTGATTGGCCACGAGTTCGGCCTCAAGCTTTCACCGGAGGACCGCGCCGCCCTAGTCGCCTTCTTGAAAACGCTCTAACGCCCCCGCACCTGATTCTTACACTCGCCTGTCTTTTCGAATTCGCTCGCATTGTCCAGCGTCGTCATCGAAATACCGCGCAGGGCCTCTTCGGTGAAGAAAGCTTGGTGCCCCGTGATCAACACGTTCGGGAACGTCAACAGCCGCGCGAACACGTCGTCCTGAATCACCTGTCCGGACAAGTCCTCGAAGAACAGGTCCGCTTCTTCCTCATAAACGTCAAGCCCCAAGTACCCCAACTGCCCGTTCTTAAGCGCCTCAATGACGGCCTTCGTATCCACCAATCCGCCCCTCGAAGTATTCACCAGCATTGCGCCCTTCTTCATCGCCGCCAGGGCCTCCGCGTTGATCAAGTGATGCGTCGCCGGCGTTAACGGGCAATGGAGGCTAACGATGTCGCTCTTGCGCAATACATCCTTCAAAGGCAAATACGACACGCCCTTTTCCTTCAAATAAGTGTTCGGCGCCACATCGTAAGCCAATACCTCACATTCGAACCCAAGCATGATCTTCGCGAAAACCGCGCCAATCTTGCCCGTGCCGATAATTCCAACTGTCTTCCCGTACAGGTCAAAGCCGAGCAGTCCCTCAATCGCGAAGTTCCCCTCGCGCACCCGGTTGAACGCCCGATGCGTCTTGCGATTCAAAGTCAGGATCAAAGCCACCGTGTGCTCAGCCACTGCATAAGGCGAGTAGGCTGGCACACGCACCACCATCAGTCCATTCTTCTTTGCCGCCTCCAGATCGATGTGATTGAAACCAGCGCTTCGGGCCGCGATCAACTTCACGCCCAGCCCTCCCAGCGTTTCAATGACTGCCGCATTCACCGTGTCGTTCACGAATACGCAAACCGCGTCAAAGCCCGCCGCCAGCGCTGCCGTGCTCTCGTCCAGATGCGCCTCGATGTATTCAATCGAGTGCCCCTTCTTTGCGTTGTACTCGTTGAAGTACCTCCGCTCAAATTTCTGTGCGCCGAAAAATGCAATCTTCATAACACGTCCGCAAACCCTTTCTTCAATTGCTTGAAAATCAATCCGCCCGCGACAAACGTCACCGCCGCCCATGCCGTCAGGATCCCAGCTTCGCTCCAATCCGGCATTGTGTGCGTCAGCATGCGGTCTCGATAAGCTCTCACCACAAACGAAAGCGGATTCATCGCAATAAACAAGCGGAATCGCTCGGGAATTTGCTCCACATCGATGAAAATTGGCGTCAGCCAGAACCAGAACGTCAATACAACGCCCACCACCTGCGTCGTATCGCGCAGATACACCTGGAACGCCGCTACCATCCAACTCAACCCAATCGCAAACAATCCCAAGAGCACCAGATACAAAGGCAAGAGCCAGGCAAATTCACTGATGCCGCCGTCCCAGAAGATCACCGCCACCAGGGCAATCCCAAAGGTCAGCGCATGGTTCACCAGAGAACTCAAGAACACGCTCACTGGAATCAACTCGCTCGGGAACACCGTCTTGGTAATCAGATTCGCGTTCTCCACCAAGCTAGTGGCGCTGCGCGAAATCGTCTCCTGGAACAGCATCCACGGTAAATAGCCACAGAACAGAAAAATCGTATAGTTCCGCGTCCCTTGCCCCGGCGGCACGTCCATCCGCAAGCAAATATGAAAAACAAAGGTCCAACTCAGCAGCAAAATCAATGGCTGCAGTAAGCCCCACATCCATCCGCCAATCGAGCCTACAAAGCGGCGTTCGAAATCCCGCCGCACCATCTGATACAAAAGGCCTCGCCTCTCCACGATATTCCGCAGAAATCCGAAACCCGGCCAATTACTCATGAACTTTCAGGATACGCTTAGCGGGCCCTCAACAAAGCGCGGCGAGCTTCCTCGTTCTTGCCCGCCGCGCGATACGCATTCGCCAACGCCGTCCATACCGACTTCTCGTTCAACTTCGCCGCCGCCTTTTCCAACGGCCCAACTGCCTCCGCGCCGCGACCCACACTCAACAAAGCTCGCCCCAAAGCCGCCTGCGCAATCCACAAGTCCGGCTTCGCCGCTACGGCCCTCTCGTAGTGCGGCAATGCCGCCTCCGCCGTCTCCTGCAATCCCCCCAACTCAAATTCAGCCTCCGCGTCCTTGGGATCGTTCGCCAAAATCCGTCCGTACGCCTCCCGCGCCTCCGCTACTCTCTTCTGCTTCACCAAGCCCCGCGCAATCTCCAATTCCAACTGCCTCAGTTCCGCCGAGTAGGGCAGGGAACTCAGTCGCGCAAACGCCTCCTGCGCCCCCGCTTCATCTTGCAACTCCACGCGCGCCTTCCCCAAGCCATACCAGGCTCGGGTGCTCAAAGGTTCCATCCGCGCCCAAGCCTCATAGCTCTTTGCCGCCCCCGCGTAGTCCAAGCAATCCAACTGCGCCTGCCCTGCCACACCCAAGTACTCCGCCGTGTTCCCCAGCGCCGCCGCCTTCTTCACATAGGGCAACGCTTCGCATCCCTTTTGCAGTTTCACCAACGATGCGGCGGCCAGCAAGTTCGCCTGCGGATGCGATACTTGCGACTTTAAAAAACTCTGAAACGATGTAGCCGCTCCCGCATACTGCTGCGCCGAATACTGCGCCAACCCTAAGTTAAACCGCAACAGCGGCTCGCCCGGGTTCGCCTTCACCATCTGCTGATACAGGCGCACCGCCTCCGCGTAACGCCCCTTCTGCATGGCCTCCTTGGCCGCATCGCCCTGCCACAGCCAAACCCACAAGAGGAAAATCATCGCTTCCCCCCACAAAGATTCTCTAGCACCAACGCCGCCGAATTCAGGGCCGTCACCGCCACATCCAAACACCCATCCCCATTGAAGTCCGCCGCCACCGCCCAACGATACATCGCCGCCGGCGCATCGATTTCCGGACCCACTTCATAGCGGCCATCCTCGCGCAATCGCAACACACTCAATCTCTCCTTCGCGTTTTCTCCCCGTCCCCCCATCGGCGACAAAGCGTCGCTTCGCGCAAAGAACAAATCCCTACGTCCATCGCCATCGAAGTCCTCCCACAACACACCCCATCCCGACATCTTTCGCGTCAACGCCGCCAATCCCGTCGCCCGCCCCGCATCCACAAACTCCTTCCCCGTATTGCGATAAACCGGAAACGTCTCTTCCTTGAGCGCGGTGTAGATCAAGTCCACTCGCCCGTCCCCATCAAAGTCCTTCGCTGCCGCCCCCATCGCCGATGGGCTTTTTCCATCCGCCGGCACGGCCACACCCCACCCAAACGCATCCTCGCGAAATCGCAGCTTCCCTTCGTTCCAAAACAAAAAGTTCAACTCGCGATCGTTTGTCACAAACAAATCCAAACGCCCGTCGTTGTTGAAATCCGCCACCGCCACACCCATGCCTTTGCCCCTGTGCTCCGCGATCCCACTCGCCACGCTCACATCGCGAAAGTTTCCTTTGCCATCGTTCTCCCACAATTGATTCGGCCGCGCCGGATAGTAGCGCGGATGACAATAGTCCGCCTTGCCTTCCACCTTACATGGCGGATCCTTCGCCGCGCTCCATCCCACATAATTCACCAGGAACAAATCCAAGTCCCCATCTTCATCG
>VFQP010005098.1_pt1 | contig 11686 bp, 9 predicted proteins | sample 3512351 | NCBI WGS metagenome assembly VFQP01 (sample SAMN10412372, study PRJNA504923) | tailings metagenome | isolation source: Relicate 1 Philex TSF1 revegetated site | place: Philippines: Tuba, Benguet | collected 2017-08-29
GACAAACGCGGCCGCACGCCCGATATGATCTGTCAGGCGCCCATTCAGGAAAACACGCGCAGCATGGTTTTAAAGGCGCAGGACGAATGGCGCAAAGGCCTGCGTCCCATATTGGAAAATGGCCGCCTGCGCCGCACGTTTGGCCGTGCAGGCAAACGCGGGCAAAACAACCTGCGCCGGCCATACGGCAAAAAACCGCCTTCTAATGACGGCGGATATCAGCCATAATGCTGGACGGTAACGATTGTCGTTTCATTCACCCCGCGCAGGAAAGAGGGCTGAACCGTGCATCCGCCAAGCCTTGACCGCCTGACCAAACCCGCCCGCGCCGATATCAACCGGCCGGTGGATGTGCATGGCAACACTTATTTGCATGCGCTGTGCCGCAGCGGCGCGCCGCTCGCGCTGGTGGCCGAAGCGGTGCGCGTGCTGGGCGCGGACGTGAATATGCGCAACAGCAACGGATATTCGCCTCTGCGCTATGCGGTGGAATACGGCAATGCCGAAACCGCCGCCTATCTGCTGAAACACGGCGCGCAGGCGCGCTATAACACGTCAAACAGCGCCGCCGCGCAGCCCTATAATGCCGTCATCGCCGCCGTTTACCGCGGCAACCGCGAAATGATGGATGCTGTTTTGAACAACGGCGCCGCACGTCATGTAAACGATAGCGGCATCGACAACCGCGACAATCTTGAAAAAACGCCGGTGCTTAATCTGGCCGTACAAAAATATCAATACGACCTGTTGCCCGCGCTGGTCGCGGCAGGGGCGGACATGCGCCGCACGGCGCCCGATACGGGCTTTACAGCGATCATGCAGGCCGTCAACAACGATGCGGCGGGTGTGATTCACACGCTGGTGCGCCTCGGTGCCGACATCAATGCGCGCGGCGGTGCGGGCACGTCGCATGCCGGGCAAACCGCGCTGCATCTGGCCGCGCAAAGCGATCACCGCAATACCGTCACCGACATGCTGATCCGCCTGGGCGCGGATCTGGAGCTGCGCGACGCCAAGGGCCGCACGCCCCTGATGATCGCGGTCGAGGCCGGCAACCGCCGCATGACGGAAATTCTGCTGAAGGCAGGCGCCAATCCCGATGCGCGCAATGCGCAGGAAAATAATGAAACGGCCCTGATGATTGCCGCCCGCAAAGGCAACAGCGACGGCGCCGCGTTATTGCTGGCGCACAAGGCCGACCCGCTGCTGGCCGATAAATTCAACCGCACGGCGGCGAAGATTGCATCGGACAACCCATCCAGCAGCCGCAGCCTATACGACCCCATGATGGGATTTTCCGCGCCGCAGCCGAAAACCATGCTGGCCGAGGCCGAACAAAAAGCCGCGGCAAAAAGATTCGAAGACCAGTACCGCGCGCAGCAGCGCGGCAAGAAAAACGGCAACCACAAGCCGTAGAGAAAAAATCCATTCACGCCGGCGGTCGATAAAGGGTGAGCCAAGCAAAGGACGACGACGTGAAAAACAAAAAACAGCCGCCGGATCAATCTTCGGCCAAGACCCCGTCTCCCCGTAAAGGCGCGAAGGCATTGCCCGCCGCGCGCAGCGGTTTCAATGGCCGCGTCCTGCGCGAGCCGGACAAGGTGACAGATCCTGCGACCGGCCGCACCAAGCTGATCGACGCCATTTTATCGGGCGATACCGACACCGCCCGCCATCTGCTGGAAAGCGGCGCCAGCGTCAATAAAACCACCAAAGAAGGCAAGTCGCCGCTGCATTACGCCGCGCGTCTGGGCCATGTCGAGATGATCGGCCTGCTGGCCGAATTCGGCGCGCAAATCAACGGCCGCGACAAAACGCTGCGCACGCCGCTGCATGATGCGCTGGATGCGCCGCAGAATTTGCGTGTGCTGTCGGCGCTGTTCAAACTGGGCGCATCGGCGGATATTCCCGATAACGAGGGACGCCTGCCGCTGCACCATGCGGCCGCCAGCGCGACGAACGCGGTTGTCAAACGCCTGCTGAAAGAAACCTCCAACCCGAACGCGCCGGATAAAAAATACGCGCAGCCCCTGCATCTGGCCGCAGATACCAACGGTGTCGATGTCGTGCAAACGATCATGTTTGAACGCGTCGCCGTTTTCAGCGCGAATCAGGAAGGCGATACCGCCCTGCATCTGGCCGCGCGCCGCAGCGACCCCGAAGTTGCGCTTTTCCTTTTGCGGAGCGAAGCCGCGCAGCTGGTCAATACCGTCAACCTGAACGGCCGCACGCCGCTGCACGCCGCAATTTGCAGCAAGAACGAAAAGCTGGTGCGCGCGATGGTGGAGGCCGGCGCGGATGTGAACCGCGCCGATAAAAGCGGCGCCACGCCATTGCACGAAGCGATTTTGTCCGACAACATCAAGATGGTGAAATTCCTGATTGCAAATGGCGCCAACGTCGGCCGCCAGAGCCCGGGCGCAAAAAACACGCCGCTGGTGCTGGCCATCCAGCAAAAACGCGGCACGGCCATGCTGAACCTGCTGCTGGAAGCGGGCGCGGATGTGAACACGCAAAACAGCGACGGACAAACGCCCTTGATGGCCGCCGCGAAAAACGGCGACCGGACGCTTGTGAACCTGCTGCTGGAAAGCGGCGCCAACCCCGCGCTGACCGACAACCATGGCCAGACGGTTTTGCATTACTGCGCAAGCAGCATACCCGCCGCGCAGATCGAGGCGATGATCACGGGCGGCGCCGATGTGAACCGCAAGAGCGACGGCGGCAGATCCGCGCTGATCGGCGCCCTGCAAGATCGGAACAGCGTGCTGGCGGAAATTTTGCTGAAACGCGGCGCGCTGCCCACAGGGTCGGACGCGCAAGGTCACACGCCGCTGCATCTGGCGCTTCAGCAACGTAACCTGAATTTGGTCAACCTGCTGATTGAAAAAGGCGCCGATGTGAATGCGTCCGCCGGATATTCAAAACTGACGCCGCTGCACATCGCCTGCGGCACGGGGCTGGAGCGTGAAGCGCAAAAGCTGCTGGACAAAGGCGCGAACCCGAACGCCCCCGACAACATGGGGCGCACGCCGCTGTATCATCTGGTGCAAAATACATACGTCAGCGCCGATCTGGTGCGCACGATGCTGCAAAAGGGCGCGAATCCTCTGGCCGAAGACCATTACGGAACCAACCCGTATGATCTGGCGCATGACAAACGCAAATCGGTGGTGGTGGAGCTGTTCAAGCAGCATAACCTGAAAAAATCGCCCAGGCCCTATAGCCCCAAACCGCCGCGCCCGCCGTGGATTGGCTTCTATTAAGCGCTTTTTGTAATTAAATTACAGAAAACTATCCGTAGACATAATCTCGGTGAATCTGTAGGATGCATCATTCAAGATTTGCCCTCGAAAAGGACGATCGCGCATGGCTAAGAAACAGCATTCCTCCGTGCATGTGGCTTTTATGAAAGCCGCCCGGGATGGCGATTTCGAAGGCGTCCGCCATTATTTCGAGGAAGGCGCATCGCTGGAAACCCGCGATGATCAAGGCCGCACCGCCATGCATATCGCTGCCGAGCGCGGTTTCAGCAAAACCATCAACATTCTGGTCGAACTGGGCGCCAACGTGAACGCCACCGACCACCACAAAGAAACTCCCCTGCACCGCGCGGCCAAACAGTCGCACGGCGCGGATACGGCGGCGCTGCTGATTTTGAACGGCGCGGATATCACCCTGCAAAACCGCTTTGGCGAAACCGCCTTTACAATGGTGAAGCAGGAAAACCGCACCAAGCAGGTGCTGCGCGGCGCATGGCTGGCGGCGATTGAGAAAAACCCGCTGGATCTGAGCATCGTGACCGACCGCGATATCGTGGTTGGCAAGTCGATGAACGTGAAGCGCCGCGTACAGCCGCACGCGCCCGGCGCGTAAACCTTTCCCCCCTCGAAATCCTCCTGCGGACGGCATGCCATTGCCAGCTGCGCGCCGCTTTTGTTTCATAATCCTGATATCATCTTACGCACGTACGGGGGCGGACCAGCTGCGGGGGCAAATGATGCGCCGCAAGCAGAAAAACCTTGTCAGATCAGGCTATTGAGCATTGACCGCTTGATAATAATATGTCAAGAATCTGAACGATCTGGACATCTTTGTATCATGCGCCCTGACTGTATTTCAAAGGGGCGCGTACGCGGCGGCATGATGCCCGCCGCCCGCACGGCCAAAGCAGGAGAGCACCAAGGACATGGAGCCGACAACGCCCGAAACCGAAAACAAAACCGCCGCGCAAGACACCGCCGCGACCGGCGCCGCCGAAGCCACCAGCGCGGCAGGCGAAGCCGTGGAAATTGCCGAGGGCGCGCTGCTGACGCTTGCGAAAGAAAGCAAATACGACGATGCCCGCGCCTTGCTGGCGCTGGGCGCGAATGTGAATGCGCTGAACGACCAGCGTGAATCGGCATTGACGCTGGCCATCGGCAATTACGATGTGCGCATGACGCGCCTGTTTTTGCATGCGGGCGCGGATGTTGCAAAATACGAAGACCTGACGGGCAAATCGCTGCTGTCTGTACTGCGCCATGCGGGCACCAATTTTAAGCCCGAAGAAGAAACCATCGCCTGCATGCTGCTGGATCACGGCGCGGCGGCCGATGTGCGCGACAACCACGGCCTGCCGCTGGTCGCACGTTATGCCTCGCTGGGCATGCTGCAGGCGGTCGAGCGTATTCTGGAGGCCGGTGCAGACCCGAATGCCATCAACCCCGGCAGCAAGCTGTCGGCGCTGTATTTCGCCATTTCGAACGACGCCAAATCGCTGTCCGTGATTGCGGCGCTGCTGGATCGCGGCGCGAACCCGAACGGCGCGGAAGGCGAAGGCACGCTGCCGCTGTTCGTCGCCGTGCGTCAAAAAAACCTGGCGGCGGCCCAGCTGCTGTTGAAAAGCGGCGCGGATGCCAATCGCACCAGTCCCAGCAATGCCATGACGCCGCTGCTGCAGGCGCTGAAAAACGGCCAGGCCGATATGATCGACCTGCTGGTGGCCCACGGGGCGGACGTGCAGGCGCCCCTGCCCGATGGCGCGCGGGCGCTTGACGTGCTGGTGCGTGACAATGCCGATATCGCCGCCGTGCAAAAAGCGCTGGAACTGGGCGCGCGCGCCGATACCTGCCGCCTCGACGAACACGGCGCGCCGGTTGAATCGGCGCTGCATCTGGCCGTGCGCCACAAACGCACCGAGATGATCAATGAAATGCTGAAGGCGGGCGCCGACCCGCTGGTGGTGGACGGGTTCGGCTATACGCCGCTGCAACTGGCGCATAGCATGCTGGGCGGGGACGACGCGATTGTCGACCGCCTGCGTCTGGCCGATGGCGCGGCACGGGTGGAGCGCGAACGCGCATACCGCGCCGCCGCCGTCGACACGCCGCCCCCGAACGCGCCGCCGCGCCCGCCCGCGCCGTAAAGCAACCGAGGAAAAGCGCATGTTCCCCGCCTTCAACAATTCTTCGAAAAAACCGCCGATGGGCGTGAATGCGCCGCTGGACGAACGTGGCCGCACCGCATTGCATCTGGCCGCCGAAAAGAATGACGAAGTCGCCGTGCAGCGTTTGCTGCGCATCGGGGCAAATATCAACCAGCCCGACAAACAGGGGCAGACGCCATTATTCGAAGCGGTCACGCATAAACATGCCGACATGATCGAACTGCTGTCGAGCCGCGGCGCCAAGGTATCGCACCGCGACCAGCAAGGGCGCGGCCTTGCCGAATGGGCGATTGAAACCAAGGCCGATACCACGTTTCTGGATCTGCTGGCGGGTTATGGCGTACCGTTCGACCCCGCGCAAAAAACCAGGCGCACGCCGCTGCATCTGGCCGCCGCCGAAGGGCGTGCGGATTTGATCGCAGGCCTGCTGCTGCAGGGTATCGACATCGACGTGCGCGATGCCGAGGGTAAAACACCGCTGCATCTGGCCACGTCGGCCGGGCATATCGGCACCATGCGCGCCCTGATCGAAGCGGGCGCCAACGCCGCGTTGCGCGACAATGACATCGTGACGCCGCTTTATATCGCCGCTGAAAAAGGCAATACCGAGGCGGTTGATTATCTGCTGACCCTGCCCGAAGTGCGCATCGGCATCAACCAGCATGCGGCATACCAAAACGGCTTTACACCCGTGATGGTCGCGGCGTCGAAAAACCATGTGGCCGTGATTGAAAAACTGGCCGCCGTGGGCGCCGACCTGAACAAAACAGACAACCAGAACCGCCACAGCCTGTTCATTGCCGTCGAAAGCGGGCAGGTCGATGCGGTGCGCAAGCTGATCGCGCTGGGCGCGGATGTGGGCAAGGACGTGCTGTCGAACAGCAACAAGTCGCCTATGATGCACTGGATCGACGAAAAGCATTACGCCGAGATTTTGACCCAGCTGGTCGAAGCGGGCGCGAACATCAATGCCACCGACGCTAATCACCAGACCGCGCTGCACCGCGCCTGCGACTATACCCGCCGCGATAAAATCCTGCCGCTGCTGCAAATGGGCGCAGAAGTGAACGGCATCAACAAATCCGGCCAGCGCCCGATTGACGAACTGGTCGACAATTATAGTTACCGCAACGAAGACATGCCTGAAGTCATCGACGCCCTGCTGCGTGCCGGCGCCGATCCAGGCATTTCGCCATCGCCCCTGGTGCAGCGCGCACCGCTGCATGTCGCTGTTGATGCGGGGCATGTGCAATCGACCAGGCTGCTTTTGCAAAAAGGCGCGCAGGTGGACGTATCGGAGCGCAGCAGTCTTGAACACACCCCGCTGCATCTGGCCGCGGAAAACGGGCACCGCGCGGCGGGTGAACTTTTAATCGCGCACGGCGCGAATGCGTTGAAGACCGATACCGAGGGGCGAAATGCGCTGCATCTGGCCGCGCGCGGCGGGCATGAGGGTTTTATCCACCTGCTGCTGGAGAAAACGGCCGTCGGCATCAATACGCCCGATAAAAACGGCTGGACACCCCTGCACCATGCCTGCGCGACGGAAAAGCCGCTGGCGATTATCCTGTTGATCGCCAAAGGGGCGGATGTAAACGCGATTGACAACGATGGCATGACCCCCCTGCACCGCGCGATGACCGAGGGCAGCGATGATGCGATTGACGCCTATGTCAAGGCGCTGGGCGCGCAGGCAGATTACGATACGCTGTCGGAAAAAGGCGAGACACCGCTGCAGCATGCCGTGCGCCGCGGGTTGGAGCGTTCGATTAACAAACTGCTGGCGGCGGGCGCCGACGTCACCGCGCAGGGCAGCGACGGGCAAAGCGCGCTGCACACCGCGCTACTGGAAAACAAACACGGCATTGGCCTTATTTTGACGCAGGCGCTGCAAAACCGCGGTGTGAACCCGGATATTCTGCGCGACAAGAATGGCGATAACCCCCTGCACATCGCCGCGCGCATGGATGCGAACACCATTGCCGAAAAGCTGATCGAATGCGGTGCGGACATACACCAGCCGAATGAAGACGGCGACACGCCGCTGCACATCGCCGCGCGCCATGAAAATTTCAGCATGCTGAGCCTGCTGGTCGACAAAGGCGCTAAGGTACTGGTACCCAATAAAAAGGGCGAAACGCCGATCGATATTGTCATCGCGGCCGATCAGGGATATCTTTTCGATATCATGACCCCCGCCGCAATTATTGAAGAGCAGGCGGCGGCCGAGAAAAACCAACCGCCCAAGAACGCGCCGCCCCAAGGGCCGCGCCCGCCCGCGCCCTAAGCGCGCCGGCAAGACGGCAAGAATAAGGATAACGATATGCGCAAATTCATCATTGCGGCTTTTTGCCTGACGATTTTCATTCAATTCCCCACGCTGGTGCATGCACAGGCGGATATGTTTGATGCGCAAGAGGAAGAAACCGCCAAGCCAAGCGGCGGCATGCGCACAGTAACGCCCATCAGCAAATGCCTCGACCAGCTGCCCGAAGCGGATGCGATCGAAGTACGCGGCAATTACCTGAAGCCGTATCAGGAATGCCAGCGCCGCCTGCATAGCCTCAAGCACAGCGGCGCGGACGACGCCAAGACCGGCGGCAAAAAAGCGCGCAGCAAAAAAGCCGCGACAGACGGCGAAGATGCAGGTGAAGAGCCGGAATCTAAAAAAGCCCCCGCGCCTGCCGAAGACGCCCGCAATTTCGTGCGCGTCCGCAAAGACGATTCGCCGCGCCGTCCGGCCAGTTATGGCGACGCCGCCACCCCTGAAGCCCCCAAAAATCCGCCCCGCCAAGGGAACAGAGCGCCGCTTTACAATCGTTAATCTGTTCGTGTTATAATATTATAACGCAGTATGGACCGGCCAGAGGCCGAAGGGGTTTATCATGTTCGTCTCTCGCTTCCAGATGGCCGCTATGGCCGCCACCGTTTTTGCGGGCCTGTCGCTGTCGCCTGCCTGGGCGCAGCCTTACGACAGCGAAGCGTATGGAACGCCGGGCACACCCGCGGTGGACGATCTGGGCGGCACGGTCAGCGGCATGATCGGGCAAGACCCCGCAACCGCCACACGGCCTGCGCAAACGGATGCCGTCCCCCCGTCTTTGCCGCCGGCGTTTGAGACAGTCGAGCCACCCGTGACAACACCCGCAGCCGCACCAGCGACGCCTGAACAGGCCGTGCCGGAATTTAAAGACCCCTGCGCCAGCTATGGCAACGGCGATGCCTATAACCTGTGTCAGGATCGCATCAAAAAGATCGAGCGCATGCGCGATGCCAAAAACCGCCGCATGGGGATCGAAACGACGCCTGTCATCGTGCCGACAGAAACAACGGTTAAACCAGGAACGACCACAGACGACAAAGCCAAAGCGGCGATCGACAAGGTCGAAGAGCTTGAAAAAAAGCTGAAGGAAAAAGAGGCGGCCGATGCCGCGAAGAAAGCCGCCCCGACCACCAAAAAAGGCATTGGCGATTTCGACCGCAATCCGGCCAAAGGCAACGAGCTGTTTAAGTAAGGATACGCGGCCGCCTCAATGCATGCGGCGGCGGATATTGGCAGGTTTCAGCACATTGATTTCGTGCCGCGCGCCTTGGGTAATTTGCGTGACGTCATAGCGGCGGAACGCTTCGCGGATTTCATCTTCCAGTCCCCATTGACGCGCATAGAACATGACATCGCGGCCGCGTTTGTCGCTGATGTCGGGGCGCGCGCCTTCCATCAGCAGGCGCGCCACGGCTTCGCGGTGGCCACCCATCAGGGATGTCATCAATGCGGTCTGGCCATTGTTATCCTGCGCATTGACCGCAATCTTGTCGAAGGTGAAAATTTTATCGATGGCCTGAAGGCGGCCTTGCGCGGCGGCATGAATAAGCGGCGTGCGGCCATCGATGCTGGTGATATTGGGATTGGCGCCGCGCGACACCATTTCGCCCATCACGTCATGCATGCCATGCAGCGCGGCGTGCGCGAAGGCCGTCATGCCCGCCGCATTCGCGGCAGCCAGATTGAACGGCTGTTTGAGGCAGATTTGCGCGGCCGCCGTATGGCCGCCGGTGATGGATTTCATCAAGGCATCGTCGCCCTGCGCGTCCTGCGCACGCGGGTCGGCGCCGATCGAAAAAAGATACGACAGCATATCGGCATCGCCATGCTGTCCGGCGTGGAGCAGCGCCGTCAGACCGTCTTTGCCGGAGCGGTTCACGGCGGCGCCATCCGCATAGGCTGCCTGAAGCCCCCGCAGGTCGCGGGCGGCGGCGGCCTTGAGGAAATCGTTCGTGGCATTGATTTCGCGCGGGCTATGCATGGGCCGTAGACATTCCTGAACATGGCTGTGGGACGTTTTTTGGTGCCTACATCGTAGATTCTATATATGTAAATGTCAAACCGGATGCCTTTTTGATATTAAATAACTGAATAATCGCCATTTTACGGGAGCGCCCCTGTAGACGCAGCTGCTGCGGTAGCGGCGTGAAACGATATGTAACCATCGGCGCGCCGGGTGATTCGCATCCCCAGTCTGGCGCGCAGGCGCTGAAAGGCGAGATACGTCAGGCGCCTGAAATATCTGACGAAAAGGGCAGTGCGGGGCACCGCCTTATAGCGGCGCGCAAAAAATGTTTTGCCAGCGGGGATCATTTTTGGCCAAATCTGGACATGCTCCCGAACTGTGAGCGACAACAAGACACATCAAAACAAGTTTCACAAAAACCCGCCCGCATCCGCGCCGGCGGGTTTTGTCATGGAGCGAGATGAGCGCCAAAAAAACAGCCAAAACCAAAAAGCCCGCGCGCGCAAAAAAGGCCGCGAAGCCGCGCGCAAAAAAAGACCTGCGCAGCACCATCAACGTGGGCGCGATTATTGACGCGCTGGAGCAGCACATTCTGGGCAACAAGAAAATGACGTCGACGCAGGTCGCCGCCGCGCTGGCGCTGCTGAAAAAAACGCTGCCCGATGCCGCGGCACAGGCCGCCCCCCGCAACGCGGCCGCCAAACAGGAAATCCGCGCGCACGAAGATGCGCTGGGCGCGCTGGAATAGCCGCGCATGACCTATGTGATGGACGAGAAAGAGCGGCGCATCCGCGCGCGGCTGATGACGGATTTTGCGCATTACGCGGCGAAGTGCCTGAAAATCCGCGCCAAGGACGGCCGTATTGTGCCCATGAAGATGAACAGCGCGCAGGAATATATCCACGCGCGGCTGGAGGAGCAACTGGTGACCACCGGCCGCGTGCGCGCCCTGATTTTAAAGGGTCGGCAGCAAGGCTGTTCAACCTATGTGCAGGCGCGGTTTTACTGGAAAGTCACGCACCGGCGCGGGGTGCGCGCGTTTATTCTGACGCATCTGGACGACGCATCGCGCGGCATATACGGCATGGTACAGCGGTTTTACGAGAACTGCCCCGCACCGGTGCGGCCGCAAGCCGCGCGGCTGTCATCGCGCGAGATGTTGTTTGGCAGGCTGGATTCGGGCTATGCCGTCGGCACGGCGAAATCTTCCGGCGTCGGGCGTGCGCAGACGCTGCAATATTTTCACGGGTCCGAAGTGGCGTATTGGGCGCAGGCGGAAAGCCACGTATCGGGCGCGCTGCAGGCTGTGCCGGACGAAAAGGGCACCGAGATTATTCTTGAAAGCACATCGGCCGGCGCTGCCGGACTTTTTTACCAGATGTGCAGCGAGGCGCAAAAGGGGCGCGGCGGATATGTGTTTATATTCGTGCCGTGGTTTTGGCAGACGGAGTACAGAAAAACACCTCCCGCCGGGTTCGCGCCCAGCGCGGAGGAAGCCGGGATCGCGGCAGCGCACTGCCTCGACCATGAACAGCTGTATTGGCGGCGCTGCAAAATAGAAGAGCTGGGCGGCATATGGACATTCCGCCGTGAATACCCGTCAACAGCGGACGAAGCGTTTCACAGCGACCGCGAAGGCGCGCTGTGGGACCGCGCCACGATCGACCGGAACCGCCGCCATAGCGCCGATGCGCCCGACATGAAACGCGTGGTCATCGCGATTGACCCTGCGGTGTCATCGCACAGGCATAGCGACGAGACGGGAATGATTGTGGCGGGACTGGGCGCGGACGGACATGGCTATGTGCTGGCCGACCTGTCCGGTCGCATGACGCCCGCCGAGTGGTCGGCCGCCGCCGTGGCCGCCTATTACAAATACAAGGCGGACCGCGTGGTGGCCGAAGTAAACCAAGGCGGGGATCTGGTGGAACATACGTTGCGCGCGATTGACCCCGTCATTGCGTACAAG
>VFQP010005099.1_pt1 | contig 11686 bp, 13 predicted proteins | sample 3512351 | NCBI WGS metagenome assembly VFQP01 (sample SAMN10412372, study PRJNA504923) | tailings metagenome | isolation source: Relicate 1 Philex TSF1 revegetated site | place: Philippines: Tuba, Benguet | collected 2017-08-29
AGCGTCAAGGAGCTCGTCTGCTTTGTCAGCCAGTGCGTGCGTGCGTGTTGGATTTACGGGCTCGTCGGGGCGCTCTCCCTGGCGTATCGCAGCAGAGCAAGCCGCGCACGCGCGTGCCGCGCGCCGCAGGGACGTGCGGCTGGACCTCAAGCTGGCGTCCATGCGCCAGTCGGTGCACCGAAGGGAATTTGTGCTGCCCGACGGAGTGCACAACCTGCGCGGCTACATCAAGGTGCGGCCCGTGCGCCACACTTGGCCGCTGCGCGCCCTGGCACGGGCGGCGGGCGGGCTGACGAGCGGTGCGGCGTGCGCTCCCTGCTGTGTCACGTGCCTGCTCTGCGCAGCCGCTGCCAGAGCCTGGGCCGGCGGCGGGGGCGGCGGCGGGCGCGGGGGCGGGGGCTGCGCCCTCTGGCGCGCCTGGGGCGGGCGAGGCCGGGGCAGCCGGCGCGGCGGCAGGGGCGGAGGCCGAGGGCGCCGGCGAGGGGCAGCCCCGCGCGTCGGGTGGGGGCGCGGCGGCCCGCGGCGACAAACCCAGTGGCGCTGGGCGTGCGGTTGGGCCCCAGGACCAGGTGCGGAGGCAGGCGGGGCAGCACGCAGTGGGGGGGCGCCGCGCTGCGCCAAAGACACTGGCAACGCTGATGTGAAGCACCGCAATGAGAGTGCGCGCCTCTGGCCAACTGTGTGGCCAACTGTGTCGCCTATATGGGTCGCAGGTCTTGGTGCTCAACAACGAGCGCTTCATGGTGCCCGAGCTCATGTTCCACCCGGGCGACGTGGGCCTGCAGCAGGCGGGCGTGGCCGAGGCCGTGCACCAGGCCGTGCGCGCCACGCCGCTGGCGCTGCAGGGGCTGCTCTACAACAACGTCATGCTCACGGGTGCGCGACGCTGTGATGCGGCGCGCGCCGTCGTCCTCCTCAGGCAGCACGTGGGCACGCCTCGTCAGTCACGTGATGCGCGTCGTGCGTGGCGCGCCCGCAGGCGGGCTGGCGGCGTGCCCGGGCTTCACCGAGCGCTTCACGCGCGAGCTGCAGCCGTGGGTGCCGGACGAGGTGGCGCTGGGCGTGCACGCCGCGCCGGTGCGTGCAGCTGCGTGGCTCACGTGGCTGGGCAGGGCACCCTGCGGCGAGCTCGCCCGCAGAGAGATCACGCGTGCACCTGCGTGATGTGCGCGTGTGTGCCTGGCGCAGGAGCCCGCCACGTGCGCGTGGGAGGGCATGTCGGCGTTTGTGGCCAGCCGCCAGTACCACGGCGTGGCCATGACGCGGCAGCAGTACGAGGAGCAGGGCGGCTCGGCACGCAACGACCCGCGCAGCGCCTGGTGACGGCCGTTGCAGCCATGGTTGAATGGTTGAACATTGAATCGCCTCTGCAGATGGAAGCCACTGGCCTAGCACTTGACGACACGCGCACACCGCAAACCGCAGGCGCTAGCCGCCCATGAACACGCTGACCCGCAGCACTGCTGATCAGAGCTTGCGGCCGTCTGTGCAGAGCCTCTGTGCGTAGTCTTCCTGCGGCACCAGGAAGAGCACGGGCAGGCAGGGTCATCTCGGCGTCCCGCGCACCCCGCACGCATCCCGCCCGCGCATCCCCGTCCCCCGCCTTTGCTCCTCACATAGTAGACGCGCCCGCTCTCGTCGGCCGCGAACATGAGCATCTTCTGCACCTCCTCCTCGCTCATGGGCTCCCCCCTGGCGCAGAGCAGCAGCTTGAGATTCTCGGCGTCCACCCAGCCTTTCCCCTCGGCGTCGAAGGCACGGAAGGCGCGGATGAGCGTGTGGTAGTCGTCGCGCATCAGGCTGGCCTCCTGCTGTATGAGGAAGTTGCTGACGACCTGCTCGACGTGCTCCTGCTGAAGCAAGGACGCGGGGTCGCCCTGCTCCGCGTGGAGCGCCGCGAGCTGGTCCACCACGCCCGTGACCTGTGCCTGAGTCGGGTTCACGCCCAGGGAGCGCACCAGCGCTGGGATGTCCTTGATGTCGACGAGCCTGCTCCCCTGCGCGCAGCACGCATTCGCGCACGGGAGACCGTATCGTGATGCAGCGCGGCGAGCAGGAGCTCAGAAGCACGCCAAGGCACCTCCTTGCGCGCACCTCCTTGTGCTCAAAGAGCTGGACCTGCGCGGCGATGCGCTTGCGCGTGGCCTCCTGCACGTCGCCCAGGGGCACCGGCATCTGCGCCAAACACTGAGCTCTTTGCGGCCAGGAGGCGATGCTGCTCTCTTGCTGTGCTGTGCGGATTGGCTTTTGCACAAGGAGGCACAGTTAAAAAGTAGAAGTTCGAGTGCAGCTGTCAGGGGGACGCAAAGCCACGGGTTCACGCGTCCTGCTTCTTGGCCTCCTCGCCCTCGGCGTCCGCGGCGTGCTCCTGCAGGAACTTGACCACGGACTTCTGCGCGGCGGCAGAAGAGGGCAGTGCAGGCACATCGCAAGGGTGACTATGGCCGGCCGGCTCTGAATCTCTGCGATGGCGGCGCCGGACCCGCGGGCCGCGCACCTCGCCGTTCATCTTGGCCGCGTCGATGGGCTTCTGCCCCGCCTTGTTGGTGGCGTTGATGTCCGCCCCCGCCGCCAGCAGCTTCTTGGCCAGGCTCAGCCGCCCGTACCCTGCGCACCGCACGCCCCGACGCCCATCCCACGCTCGCGTGCACACTGGGCGCCCACACCCTCAAATCGCCCCCGCTTGCATCGCCACGCCCTCTGCGCCCCCGCCCGCCTGCTCTTCACCTGCGGCGTAAAAGAGCACCGTGTTGCCCGCCGGGTCCTGCGCCTCGAGGTCGGCGCCGCGCGCCAGCAGCTCGTCCACCACCGCCTCGCGGTTGAACCCCACCGCCACGCCAAGCACCGTGATGCCGCGCTCGTTCTGCGCACGCACACCACAGACACGCAGGCGTGCACGCTTGCTGGATGGCCGGGCCGCCGTCCCTCGCTGCACGCAATTGATCAAATTGCAGCCGCGCCCACCCCTGAGGCCCGCGTGCCGCTGCTCGTCAGCGCCGCGCCACGCCGCGTGTGCGCGCGCACCTTGCTGTTGACCGAGGCGCCCTCCTGCTCCAAAAAGGCCTTGAGCGCCTCCACGTCGCCCTTCTTGGCCGCGTCGTGCACGTCGGCGGGCGGCGCGCCGGCGGCCGGGCCCGTCTTGCGCGGCGCCTTTGCGTCGCCGCCCTCGGCGCCCTCGCCCTCCTCCTGCTCCCCCTCCTCCTTGGTGGCGGGCGCGTTGCCCAGCTTGGCGGCACGCAGCTTGGCAGACACCTGCGCACGGGAAGGCGGGAGGCGCAGGCGAGTGCTGTTGCGTTGCTGCCGTGGACGCGACCGACACCCCACAACAAGGGCCCTGTGAAGCGCGCGGCGTCCCAGGGGTCCAGCGCCTGCAGCACACGCCCCCGTCGCCCCCTCGCACCTTGGTCATGAGGTCCACGTCGTCCCAGTACTTCGCAAAGGCCGACGGCCCGTTGGCCACCACGTCGTCAAAGATCACTGCGCGAACATGCAGCACGCCGGGGCTCCTGGTGAGACGCTGCCCGCTGCTTGTGGGCGCCGGCCTGCGCACAGCCGGAGGATGAGGAGGAGGGGCGCGCACCCTTGAGCTCGGGGTCGTCCTTGAGCACCTGGTACTTTTCCAGCATGTCTGGGTCCTGCATCCGTGACTGCATGTTCATGAAGGCGTGCGCCATGCCCGGCGTCTTCATCATCTCCTGCGCTTGCTGGTGCACCTGCGCGGCATTGACGACAAGTGCGCGGCGCACCCGTACGCGTGGTCCCTGAACCACCTGGCATCCGTGCATCAGCGAGCCCGGGAGTTGCCATTGCGCGTGCGTGACGCACGCACTTGCTTGGCCGCGTCGGGGTTGGATTGGAGGTAGGCGATGAGCGCCTGCGCCTGGTGGGGCGGCATGCCTGCGCCAACGGATCCACCCCACAGATCCGCGCTCGCTGCAGCGCCTGAGCTCCACATCCGCGCACGAAACCTGTGCGCCTGTGCTGGCCGAGGGCCAGCGCCGGTTGCGGCGCGTATGCGAGCACGCGCGGCGTCCACCGTGGCAACCTCGCGCTCACCTGGGGGGATCTTGATGGGGATCTGCGTCGGTGGTGTGGGCGTTCAAGGGAGCACCCCATCAGCTTGCTGCGCCTTGACTTGCTGCCTGGATGGTGCTGCTCTGCTCGCCCGCGCGCGCGCAGGTGGCGATAAAGTGACATCGACCCTCTCGGCGAGCTGCGCCAGAGAGCCAACGGGCAGCGCTGCGCTGCGAAAAGACGCCTACCTTGGTGCCGTCCGGCAGCTCAATCTCCGAGGCGAACGCGATGGGCAGCTGCTGGTTGCCCCTCGCGGACGGGTTCACGCCTGCCGCCCTGCGGCCGCCGGCCTTGCGAGCTGGGAGCTGAGGTGCCATGGTGAGAGCTGTGGTGGTGCTGCTGTTCGCTGAGTGCCGCAAAGGTTGCGGATCCGGGTGCGGAGACCGTGGCTTGCATGAGATTGATCGCAGCAAGAGGGGAGAACGCAGCGCTTGGAAGGTGGATGCTTCCAAGTTTGTGCGTGTGGGTAGAGGTTCCAGCTGGAGCAGATGGGGGGAGGAGAGGGGCCACCGCCCACGCGTCGCGGACGGGGCGGGCAACCCTTGCGGCCCGCACAGAACAGCGCAGGAGCGTCTCACACGTCCTGCGACGTGCCTGCTTGGGTGCAGGCAACATGAAGGGGTGCGAGCCGTCCACGGTCATAGCAGACAAATCGCGTGTGTGTGTGTGGGGGGGAGAATAGAAAGCAATCGAGGCGAGAGAAGATGCAGTTTCTTCCAAGGAGGAAGCTGCACACGCTGGTGGGACGGTCATTTCTCTAACCTGAAGCAGCGGCGCCGCCCGCTCCCTGGCCGTGGCGGTTTACGTGTTTTTCTCCATTCGTGATGCCAAACCAGAGCGTGGTGCAGAGGTGCTGCCGCGATGCGTGCACGCTCCGACAATCTCCGACTGCAGGATGTGGGCGGTGCGCAAGAGGTGGAGAGGGGCAGACAGCTGCGACCCCACAAGGGCGCGCCCGTAGCACTTTTGTGCGCCACCATGCCCCTCCTGGCAAAAGGAAACAAGGCCCGCTAGAACGCGCTGACCGCCTGGCGCTTAGGCGCACGACGTGAGCGACGCAGGCCTCATCCACTGGGGGTTCACCGGCCTCCACCACCAGCAACGGTGACGAGCAGGCGCAAAGGGGTATCCATCGCGTGTGTGTGCACAGCTCTGCCCGCTGGCGTCGCTGCATCTATGTCCTGCGACTGCAGGGACTGTGGGCCGACGCCGACAGTGTTCATCACGCGGAAGCAATCAATCTTTGCTTTCCATCGCTGCTCTAGCCCACGGGCGTGCCTGACCCCTGTGAAGCCCCGCATCTCCCGCTGTCGGCCCAGCCCTCTGCCAAACCGCCCCACCGCCGGGTGCTCCCCACGGTGCCGGCCTCCCTCAGCAGCCCCAGCCCGCCGCGTTGTGCGCCGCCAGCGCCGCCTGCGACAGGCGTGACACGCCGCGTGAGCTCAGCCCCCCGGCCGCTCCCCCCGCGCCGCACCCATCAGCGCACGCGTGCGCAGCCAGCGTGCCTCCGCGGTCCTGCGCGGTCTGTGGGCCTGCCAACGCCCCAGCCGGGCAGGCCGCGCCGGCGCCCGCCCCGCACTCCTGCTGCTGCTGCTGCTGCTCATCCCACGCCAAGCAGGGCGTGGGGGCCGAGGAGACGGCGAGGCAGCAGGGCGCGCCCTCCGTCGTGCCCTCCGCCTTGCCCGCCGCCCCCAGGTGCCGCCGCAGCGCCGCCGCCGCGCCCGCCAAAAAGTGCCGCCGGTTGGTGAGCTCCACGGCCCAGGCCGCCGCCAGGCACGCCAGGTTCCACGCGGCCGCCACCAGCAGCGCGCGGCCGCCCGGCCACCCGCACGCCTCGGTGTACACGCCCGCCGTGGGCAGGGTGTAGGCCAGCCGCACCAGCAGCGCGTGGCGCAGCCGCAGCTGCGGGCACACGCATGCATGCACCGCGAGGCAGACGCCGCGTCACTCGCCTGTCGCCCCCCGCCCGTTTGTCTTCACGCCGCGCCGCGCCGCGCCCGAGCCACCACGGGCGCGCCACACGTTGGCAAGCGCGGGATGCAGCACGGCCCACCTGGTAAAAGACTGAGACGAGTCCCTCGGCCAGCCCGTCGCCCCCGTAGTCGCACACGAAGGCGCGCGCCGAGGCGGGGATGCCCACCAGGCCCAGCGACTGCACGCACCGGCACAGCGCCATCCACACCTGCGGGCGGAAAGACACGCGCGCGCCGGCCGCAGCGGTGCGCAGGACAGGGATGAGGTCATGGGGCCACGTGCGCACGCACGCAGCAGCACTTCTCCCCCCTCTGCACGCACGCACCACGGTGCCCGCCCACAGCAGCTCGTCCAGCCGCCCGCCCCAGGCGTCGGCCCCCACCAGCCGCGCCGGCGGCACCTCTAACCGCGCCTCCCCGCCCCCACCCCACCCGGTGCCGCCACTGGTGGGCCCCGCACCCCCCAGCAGCAGCCGCTCGCCCCACTCGGCACACGAGTAGGCCGCCATGAGCCAGTGCGGCAGCCCGTGGAAGGTCATGGCCACCTGCCCGTGCCAGTCCCCGCCCAGGAACGACCGCACCCACGCCGCCGTGGTGATGAGCGCCATGCACAGCGCCAGCGTGGGCGTCTGGCGCCGCCGCGTGCGCGACATCCACGCCGCGTAGCTGTGCTCCAGCCAGTCCGCGAGGAAGCCCCGCAGCGCCGCCAGGCCCAGGGGCAGGGGACGTTGCAGGTGCGACGTCAGCCGCGCCGCGTCCGCCCCCTGCGCCGCGCTCCACATGGCCAGCGGAGCGCCGGGCGGCGGCGGCGGAGGGGGCGCGCCTGCGCCGGCGCCAGGCGCCAGGGGCGGCGAGGTGCTGCTGCAGCTCGGGCCAGCGGGATCACAGCCCTCGGGGCCTGAGGGCTGGGCGGGGGGCGCTGCTGGTGCCGCCGCTTCTGCTGCCGCTGCCTCCATGGCCGCCTGCACGGCGGCTGCTGAGCTGGGCGACCCCGGCGCCGCCGTGGCCCCGCCCGATGACCACGCGCGCTGCACGGCGGCCGCCACGCCGCGCGCCGCACCGCCCAGCACGCCCGACCCCCCGGCGCGCGCAGCAGCCACCTCGGCCGCCGCAGAACCGGTGGGAGGAGGCGTTTCCAGAGCGCTGCCGCCGTGCCAGCGGTGCCACGCCGCCTCAAATTCGGCCAGGATGCCGTCTGCCAGCTTGGCGCCGGGCCCCGCGCCTCCGTGCGCCGCAGCGCCCCCCGCCCGCAAGGAGGGCCGCAAAGCGAGCTCGCCTGCGCCCGCCGCAGCGCCGCCGCCAGCGCCGCACGGCGCCGTCGCGCCGGCGTCCCCGCCAGCCGCCTGCTCCACGCCGCCAAGGCCACCACCCAGCGCGGCCCGCCCCATCCACCCGAGCACCAGCCCCGCCAAGTCCTCGCGCCCGCACGCCACGGCCCGCGCCAGCAGCCCCCCCGCCTCCCCGCCGCCCTCGCAGCCCCGCTCCGCCCGCGCCACCACATCGCGCGCCGCCACGCCCAGCGCGCCGGCGCCCCGCACCAGCTCCTCGGCCGTGCACGCCCACCCAGAGCCGCAGCAGTGCCGCAGCAGCTGAGCCGCCGTGTCCAGCATCTGCTCCTGGTACTCGGCGTTGCGGCACGCCAGGCACAGCACGGCAGACACGGCGCCCGCGCCGCCGCCCGGCGACTGCTCGCCCGCCTGCCGCCGCCGCCGCTGCCGCCGCGGCGGCGCCTCTGCCGTGGGTGAGGCGGGGCCAGGCCCCAGGCGCAGGCCCAGCTGACCCGCCGTGTCGGAGAACTCGAGCCAGCACCCCAAATCCATCATCACATCCGCCGCCAGCTCCATCTCCTGCCGCGCCGCCGCCTCCTCGTCGTCGCACGCCTCCTCCTCGTCGCACGCGCGGGCGCCGCCGCGGGGCCACCGCCGCGCCGCGCGGCGTTGCCGCACCAGCGCGGCGGCATGGCTGAAGTGCGAAGAGAGCTCGCGCGCCACGCGCGCGTCGCGCGCCACGGCCACCTGCCAGCGCCACGTCAGCAGCCGCCCGCACCAGCCCTCCAGCTGCAGCAGGCCTGCAGCACGTGTGTGTGTGTTGGGGGGGGGTCGCGGCCACCAGCAGCAGCAGCAGCACGTGGTGAGCTGGTGCGCGCGGAACCAGCGGGCGAGGCCCCAACAAGTCGAGCAAAGGCCCAAACAAGTGCCTTGCGAGCGAGCGAGCACGTGTGCGCGCACCTGGCTCGTGCACGCCGTGCACCTCTAGCAGCACTGCCTGCTCCTCCACCTCGTCCTCCTCGTCCCCGTCCACCTGTCGCGCCACCTCTTGCTCTGCCGCATGCTGGTGCTGCTGCTCCGGCCAGGCACCCAGGGCGTGCGGCGCCCGAGGGAGCGCGCCAATGGCCCAGTCCCCAGGCCGCAGGCGCGTGGACTGCACGCGCAGCGACACGCCCCGCAGCCGCGCCGAGAAGCTGGCCTGAGGAAGGTGCAGGTGCCAGCCCACCAGCAGCAGCCGCACCGCGCCCTCCTCCTCCTCCTCCTCCTCCTCCTCCTCCTCCTCCTCTTTATCCTCCTCCTGCTGCTGCTGGGCCGCCGCGGCGTCCTCTTGTCGCCCCTCGAGGAGCGCCGTGGCCACGCAGCAGGGCGGGTCCACCCAGCAGAGGCGCGGCAGCGGGCCCGACAGCTGCCTCGCCAGCAGCGGCGGCTCCTCCTCCCCCTCCTCCCTGCCCGCCGCCGCATCGCCGCTGGCACACCCGCCAGACCCGCCCGCCTCGCGCCGCTCCAAGGCCACGCTGCCGCCTCCCCCTCCTTCTGGTCCTACTGCCCCTCCTCCCTCTGCCACCTGCTGCACCTCGTGCGTGAGCCAGAGCTGATGCGCGGCGTCCCAGCTGGTGATGAAGGTGCGCCCGCACGCCCGCACCAGCACCTCGGCGTCGGCGGGCGGCTGAAGGTACAGCCAGTGCACCCAGTCCAAGGGCGTCAGGCTGTGCAGCTCGGGGGCCAAGTCGCCGGGGAGCTGCTGCGCGCCTGGGCTGGCCGGCGCCTGATGCTCGGCCACCTCCTCTGCGCCCTGTGGCTGATGCTGCTCGCTGCCCGCGCCATCCAGGGGGTGCTGCGCGCCGCCCTGCTCATCGGCTGTGGCTGATGCTGCTGGCCCCCCGCCGCTGTGGCGAGGCGGCTGGTCGGCGGGCCGGCCGGCGGCGGCCCGAGGCTGCCACGCGCCGCGCTGCTGCCCGATGCGCCAACCGCCCACCGCCGGCGTGCCCGACAGGCGCAGTCGCTCCAGGTGCGCGTCCATGGGGCTGAGCAGGGCCTGCTGGGCGTCGTCGCCGCCGCCGCCGCTGCCGTCGCCTGGGCTGAGACTTGTGGCGCCGGGGCCGCCGGCGGCGGAAGCGTGCGGGCTGCCCCCTTCTTGGCCCTCTGACGTGCGCCGCGTGCTGGTGGGCGTGCTGGTGGCCAGGTAAGAGGACGAGGAGGTGACGTCGTTGTACACGTACTCAGCCAGGCCCACGCCGCCGCCCGCGTGTAGTGGAAACGCCCTGGACGCCCCGGGCTGCGCGTCCGCATGCAGCGCCGGCGGGTGCTGCTGCGGCGGCTGATCAGGGGGCCGCCGCATGTCGACCAGCGTGTGGGCACGCTAACTCATGCACACGGGGTGTGTCTGGACAGCGGCGCCGCGCCAGGCTGCAACCGCGCCACCACCACGACCAGCGCGCCACCACAGAGCTGCACCGCTGCAGCAGGCGCTGGCATCGGTCAAGCTTGATGACGCGCAAGAGGCTCGTGCGCGCCCCGCTCCCTGCGAGGCCCCAAGTGCGCCAGCACGACGGCACGGTTCCGCTGCTGGGCTGCGCGCTCACAAGCTCGTCTTCACGAGCATCGCAGGCTCTGCATCGATCACGAATCGCCCCGAGCAGGTCCTGATGCGAGCGCGCGCACCGGTCAATCGCGCGCGTTGGGGTGGCCCTGCCCACGAGTCTCGCTCCCGCCAGCAAGTGGGACTCCGCCAGCGGCTCCTCTAGCAGGTTGCTGTCAACAGTCTTCCAAAGCAACAAGTGCTGCAAGCCAGAACGCAAGCCCAGAGCGCAGACGCGCACGCAAGTCGCAAGCCGCTGCCGGGGTCATCATCACGGTCGAGGTCTGATCACCGCGCCGGCAGGCCGGCGCCACTGGCCTGCTGCTGCTCCGCCGCCGCGAAGACCGCGGGAGAGGTCCTCATCGCGAGCCGGGAGGGGTTGCCCCCCGCCGGCGCCGCAGCCGCCCCCGCCGACAGCTGCTGCGCCGCCCCACCCGCCTGTGCTGCGCTGCCCCCTTGCGCCGGCGGCAGCTGCACCATCGAGTCCCCGGGCGACTCGCTGCTGCTGCCCCCCAGCCCCGACCCCAGCGCCCACCCCGGGTCGGACGACGTGCCCGGCAGCACACCCGCCGCGCCCGGCGGGCCCCCGCCGCCGACCCCCGGCCCCGCCGGCCCGCCCGCTGCGGCCGCCACGGCGGCGCTGCTCTTGGGCCCTCCTCCCGCTGACGCGTCCGTGGTGGATGCCTGGCTGGGCCGGTGCTGGTGCGGCTGGTAGGGCTGCTGCGCGACGCTGGTGGGGTATCTGGGCAGCAGGTGCCTGTCCATGGACGTGAGCGTGCTGTGCACCGAGGTGCCCTGCTGCTGCAGCTGCAGCTGCTGGTGCTGGTGCTGCTGCGTGGCCAGGGCGGCCAGGAGGTGCCCCCGCAGGTCGGCCAGCCGCGCGTCCATGGCCGCCGCCATGACAAAGGGCATGTGGCGGATGAGGTGGTCCATGTGGCCCAGCTGGCGCTCCATGGCCTGCAGGCCGGCGGGCGGCCAGGGCATGCCAAGCTCTGTGTGACCGGGGGCCGGCGCGGTACCGCGATTCCCTCGCCTCCCGCGGGGGAGCACGGGGCGCGCAGCTCTGCTTCTCAAGCACGCACGCGGTGCTGCGACGTGCGCGCTAGCTAGCTCTGGGCGGTGGCCTTGGCCAGCGCACGCTGGCACAGAGAGAAAGAGTGCCGAGGACGACACGCGCACAGCCTTGCCCGCGCACCTTGAGCGCCTCGTCGTGCGTGGGGCAGCTGCCCAGCACCCGCGCGGCGTCCACGCCCTCGCCAGCCGCGTCGTCGTCGCCGGCGGCGTCCAGCTGCGCGCCCGCGCCGCCCTTGCCGCCGCCCTGTTGGTGCGCCTTGGTGGTGGACGAGGTGTGGGAGCTGCCCACGCTGGCGTTGCCGCCCAGGTCGCCGCGCCACGACCGCTGGCCGTCCCTGCGGCGGCAATCAGCACGGCCCACCCACGCGTCAGGCTGGGAGGACGGTGTGTGGACATGATTGCCAAGTGCCGCGCGGCTTTGGCCTGCTTCCAGAGGCGCGCGCAGCAGTCATGCGCGCACCTGCGGTGCACGCGCCCCCACAGCAGCTTGGCGGCGTTCCACACCACGGCGGCGCCGATGCAGGCCGCCAGCATGATCCTGCGCGCGCAGGCACACAGGCGTGGCCACCACCGCCGCCATCGTCACGCTCTTGCCACCGCACGCTGCTGCTCCAGGCTCACACAGACTGAAGTGGACTGCGACCTCGCCAGCCTCACCAGAGCCCCGCCACGTCGTCCAGCTCCACCACCGGGCTCGTCACGTCGCTGTACCCTCCCAG
>VFQP010005100.1_pt1 | contig 11685 bp, 9 predicted proteins | sample 3512351 | NCBI WGS metagenome assembly VFQP01 (sample SAMN10412372, study PRJNA504923) | tailings metagenome | isolation source: Relicate 1 Philex TSF1 revegetated site | place: Philippines: Tuba, Benguet | collected 2017-08-29
GAGGAAGCCGGCGGTGAGGAAGAAGCCCACCGCGTTGTGGCCGTACCACCACTGGACCATGGCGTCCTGCACGCCGGCGTAGGCGGAGTAGGAGTTCATCCAGCCCACCGGCACCGCCGCGCTGTTGACCAGGTGCAGCACCGCCACGGCCAGGATGAAGGCCCCGAAGAACCAGTTGGCCACGTAGATGTGGCGCACCTTGCGTATGCCCACGGTGCCGAAGAACACGATGGCGTACGACACCCAGACCAGGGTGATCAGGATGTCGATGGGCCATTCGAGTTCGGCGTATTCCTTGCCCGAGGTGTAGCCCAGCGGCAGGCTGATGGCGGCGGCCACGATGACGGCCTGCCAGCCCCAGAAGGTGAAGGCGGCGAGCTTGTCGGAAATGAGCCGCACGTGGCAGGTGCGCTGCACCACGTAGTAGCTGGTGGCAAACAGCGCGCAGCCGCCAAAGGCGAAGATGACCGCGTTGGTGTGCAGCGGCCGCAGGCGGCCGTAGCTCAGCCACGAGATGCCCAGGTTGAGCTCGGGCCAGGTGAGCTGGGCGGCGATGATGACGCCGACCAGCATGCCGACCACGCCCCAGACCACGGACATGACGGCGAACTGCCGCACGACCTTGTCGTTGTAGACCACCGCTTCGCTGGCCTTCAGGGTCACTGACATACGAAACTCCTCACAGTGTTGTGGGGCAAGTGTCCCCGCGGGTTAACCCGTAGGGCTTGATCTGCGTCAATCGCCCTTGAGAATGCGCTCCCCTTCGCGCTCGATGTGGTCAAACTGCCCACTCTGCAACGCCCACCAGAACAGGCCGATCACCCCGAAGACGATCAGCACCGACAACGGGATCAGGATGTAGAGAACGTCCATGACGCATCTTTCTGAAGCGCGGCAGGCGCTTCGGGTGTGGACCGGCGGGCCAGCCGCAAGGCGTTGCCAATGACGAACAGCGAGCTGGCGGCCATGCCCAGGCCGGCCAGCCAGGGCGGCATCCAGCCGACCAGCGCCAGCGGCACGCAGACGGCGTTGTAGGCGGCGGCCCAGGCCAGGTTCTGGCGCACGGTGCGCAGCGTGGCGCGCGCCAGCAGCAGGGTGTCGGCCACGTCGGCCAGCCGGTTGCCCTGCACCACGAAGTCGGAGCGCGCCTGGGCCAGCGGCACCGCATGGCCCAGCGCAAAGGAGGTGTCGGCCCGTGCCAGCACGGGTCCGTCGTTGAGCCCGTCACCCACCATGGCGACGTGGCGGCCCTCGGCCTGCAGCGCCAGCACCTCGGCCAGCTTGTCCTCGGGGGTGGCCTGGGCGCGCAGGCTGTCCACCCCGGTGGCCAGGGCCACACGGCGGGCGGCGGGCAGCCGGTCGCCCGAGAGCAGGTGGGTGCGCAGGCCCAGCGCCTGCAGCCGCGCAATGGTGAGCCGGGCATCGGGCCGCAGGGCTTCCTCGAACACGAAGCTGGCCAGCCAGCCGCGCTCGTCGGCCAGGTGGGCCACCGGTGCTTCGGGCGCCGGGCCGCCGGCGGGCCAGGCGTCGTCGGCCAGGCCCAGGAAACGGGCCGAGCCCAGGCGGAACCGGCGGCCGTCGGGCCATTCGGCGGTGACGCCCTGCCCTGCGGCTTCCTGCAGCACGGCACCGGCGGGAGCCTCGGCCCCCTCGGCCACCAGCGCGCGCGACAACGGGTGGCGCGAGGCGCCCCCCAGCACGGCCGCCAGCTGGAGCGCCTGTTCGCGCGAGACACCCGAGCGGGTGAACACGGTCTGCAGGTGCAGGCGGTCCTGCGTCAGGGTGCCGGTCTTGTCGAACACCACGGTGTCCACACGGGCCAGGGCTTCGAAAGCCTGCAGCCGCCGCACCAACACGCCACGCCGCGCCAGCGCGCCGGCCGAAGCGAGCATGGCCGCCGGCGTGGCCAGCGAGAGCGCGCACGGGCAGGTGACGATGAGCACCGCCACGGCCACCGCCAGCGCCTGGTGGCTGTCGCGCGGCCACCACCACAACAGCGCGGCTGCGGCAGCCAGCACCACCAGCACCAGGAAAGGCGCGGCAATGCGGTCGGCCAGCTGGGCCAGGCGGGGCTTTTCGGTGGCGGCGCGTTCCATGAGCTGCACGATCTGGGCAAAGCGGGTGTCGCCGCCCAGGCGGGTGATGCGCAGCTCGGCCACGCCGGCCAGGTTGTGGCTGCCGGCCACCACGGCCTCGCCCCGGCGGCGCGACAGCGGCTCGGACTCGCCGGTCAGCAGGGCCTCGTCCACGCTGGCGGATTCGCTGAGCAGGTCGCCATCACCCGGAAAGGCCTGGCCGGCCTGCACCCGCACCACGTCGCCCACTTTCAGGCGGCGCAGCGTCACGGTTTCCCAGCCGCCGCTGGCGGTGCGGCGTTCGCATTGCTCGGGCAGGCGGCTCATGAGTTCGTCCAGCGCGCCGGCGGTGCGGTCGCGCGCCTTGAGCTCCAGGTAGCGCCCGCCCAGCAGGAAGAAGACGAACATGGTCAGCGAGTCGAACCAGACCTCGGCGCCCCAGGGGCCGGTGGGGTCGAAGGTGGCGGCGCTGCTGACGATGAAGGTGACCAGGATGCCCAGCGACACCGGTGTGTCCATGCCGACGCGGCCCCGTTTCAGGTCGGTCCAGGCGCTGCGGAAGAACGGGCCGCTGGCAAAGAACACCACCGGCAGGCTGATGACCCAGCTGGCCCAGCGCAGCAGCTGGTCGATGTCGGCCGGGATGTCGCCGGGCGCGGCCACATAGGACGGCCACGCGTACATCATGACCTGCATCATGCAGAAACCGGCGACGAACAGGCGCCACAAGGCGCGGCGGGTTTCGGTGCGGCGCTGGTTGAGCGACAGCGCTTCGGCCAGCGGCAGCAGGCGGTAACCGGCGGCGCGCACGGCGCGGGCCAGGTCGGACAGGCGGGTGAGCGACGGGTCCCAGCGCAGCGTGAGGCGCCGGGTGACGGCCTGCACCTGGGCCACGGTCACGCCGGCTTGGTGCTCCAGCGTGGTCTCCACGGTGTCGGCACAGGCGGCGCAGTGCATGCCCTGCACCACCAGCACCGATTCGGACAGTTCACGCCCGCCTTCGCGCACGGTGCGCGTGAAGGTGGGCTGCTCATCGGGGTCGTCGAGCAGTTGCAGTTCGTCCGTTGCCGGCGCAAGCTCGGTCATGGGCGCAAGGTTATCCCTAAATGCGAATTTTGCAATTGATTTACATCAACCCACGGCGCCTGCACTTAGGCTAGTCTGTGCCTGACGGTGGCACCCGGCCACCGCACAACCGGAGAAACACCATGTACAAACGCATACTCGTCGCCACCGACGGCTCCAAGCTGTCGCAAAAAGCCGTGGACCACGCGCTGGCCCTGGCCGACCTGAGCGGTGCGGAAGTCGTGGCGCTCAAGGTGACGCCCCGCTACCCGCAGAGCTACTTTGAAGGTGGCGTGGCCCTGGCCGCCGCCGAGGTGGGCCGCATCGAGAAGCAGTGGCAGCAGGAAGCCCTGGACGTGGTCAACGCGGTGAAGGCCGCCGGCCAGAAACGCGAGGTCAAGGTCAAGGCCATCACGGCCAAGTCCGACCTGGTGTCCGACGCCATCATCTCGGCCGCCAAGCGCCAGAAGTGCGACCTGATCGTGATGGCCTCACACGGCCGCAAGGGGCTCAAGCGCCTGCTCCTGGGCAGTGAAACCACCCAGGTGCTGACGCACTCGCATATCCCTGTTCTCGTGCTCCGTTAAGGAGCGACAAACAGGTTTTTGTACTGCTCGCGCAGCAGGTTCTTCTGGACCTTGCCCATGGTGTTGCGCGGCAGCGTGTCCACCACGAAGCAGCGCTTGGGGATCTTGAAGTTGGCCAGCTGGGCCTTGAGGTCGGCAATGAGCCGATCGGGCGCCAGCGTGGCCCCGGGCTTGGCGATCACCACCGCCACGCCCACCTCGCCGAAGTCCGGGTGGGGCACGCCCACCAGCGCGCTTTCGGCCACACCGGGCATCTCGTTGAGGTAACCCTCGATTTCGGCCGGGTAGACGTTGTAGCCGCCGCTGATGATCAGGTCCTTGGCGCGGCCCACGATGGTGACGTAGCCGCGCGCGTCCACCTTGCCCACGTCGCCGGTCTTGAAGAAGCCGTCGGTGGTGAACTCCTCGGCGGTTTTTTCGGGCATGCGCCAGTAGCCGGCAAACACGTTGGGGCCTTTGACCTGTATGCCACCGACCTCGCCGGTGGGCACGGGCTGGCCGGCGTCGTCCACCACACGCAGGGTCACGCCGGGCAGCGGGAACCCCACGGTGCCGCCCCGGCGCTCGGCCTGTCCGCCATGGCGCTTGTCGGCCTGGTAGGGGTTGGATGTCAGCATCACCGTCTCGCTCATGCCGTAGCGCTCCAGGATGGTGTGGCCGGTGCGTTCGCGCCAGTCGTTGAAGGTCTCGATCAGCAGCGGGGCCGAGCCCGAGATGAACAGGCGGATGTTCGCTGCCGCCGCGCGCGTGAGACCGGGTTCGCCCAGCAGCCGGGTGTAGAGCGTGGGCACGCCCATGAACACGGTGGCGCGTGGCAACCACTCCAGCACTTGCCTGGGGTCGAACTTGCTGCACCACAGCATGCGGCTGCCGTTGAGCAGCGCGCCGTGCAGCGCCACGAACAGGCCGTGCACGTGGAAGATGGGCAGCGCGTGGATCAGCACGTCGCCCGGTTTCCAGCCCCAGTAGTCCTTGAGCACGCGGGCGTTGCTCAGCAGGTTGCCGTGGGTGAGCATGGCGCCCTTGCTGCGGCCGGTGGTGCCGCTGGTGTAGAGGATGGCGGCCAGGTCGCCGGCACCGCGCGGGACCACGGTGTGCTGATCGCTGCAATGGGCGGCGCGCTGCAGCAGCGTGCCGCTGCGGTCGTCGCCCAGGGTGAACACGTGCTGCGTGCCGGCCTTGAACGCGATCTGGCTGACCCAGCCGAAGTTGGCCGGCGCGCACACCACCACCGCCGGTTCGGCGTTGGTGATGAAGTAGCCGATCTCGGCACTCTGGTAGGCCGTGTTCAGCGGCAGGAACACATGGCCGGCCCGCAGCGTGGCCAGGTAGAGCACGACAGCCTCCACCGACTTCTCCACCTGAACCGCGATGCGCGAGGCCGGCGGCAGATCCAGCCCGTCCAGCAGGTTGGCCACCATGGCCGTGGCGCGGTCGAGGTCGCGCCACGAGTAGGTCAGGCCGCTGTCGGTCTCGATGGCGACCGCATCGAGGTCGGCGGGAAAGGCGGCCCGCAGGGCCGCGTACAGGTTGTCGTGAAGGTTGTCTTGGCTCATGAAACTGGCTGGTTGGAACAATCAATCAAACTTCGCGCCCGAGGCCTTCACCACGGCGGCCCAGCGCTTGACCTCGTCGCTGACGAAGTTGCCGAACTGCTGGGGTGAAAGCGTACCGAATTCGGCGCCGTTGGCCGCCCAGGCGGTCTTGATCTCGTCGGCGGCGCCCAGCTTGCGGATTTCTTCGACGATGCGGGTCTGCACGTCGGCCGGCGTGCCCTTGGGCGCCCACAGGCCGTACCAGGTGGTGACGGTGTAGTCGGGCATGCCCAGTTCGGCGGCGCAGGGCACGTCGGGGAAAGCGGGGTTGCGCTGCTTGCCGGAGACCATCAGCGCCTTGATGCGCCCGCCCTTGATGTGGGAGGCCGAGGAACCGAGACCGTCGAACATCAGGTCCACCGAACCGCCCACCAGGTCGCGCAACGCGGGGCCGGCACCGGTGTAGGGGATGTGGGTGATGTAGGTCTTGCTCTGCTGCTTGAAGAGTTCGCCCGCGAGGTGGTGCGAGGTGCCGGTGCCGGCCGAGCCGTAGTTGAGCTTGCCGGGGCTGCGGCGCACCAGGTCCATGAAGGCCTTGAAGTCGGCCACGGGCACGTTCTTGGGGTTGACCACCAGCACCTGCGGCACGTTGGCCACCAGGGCGATGGGCACGAAGTCCTTCTCGATGTCGTATTCGAGCCGGGGGTACATGGACGGCGCGATGGCGTGGTGCACCGCGCCCATGAACAGGGTGTAGCCATCGGGCGCGGCCTTGGAGGCGACGGTGGCCCCCACCGTGCCCCCTGCCCCGCCCTTGTTGTCCACCACCAGCTGGCGGCCGGTGGACTTGGCGAAGGCCGCCGAGAGCGGGCGCGCGAACGCATCGGTGCCCCCACCGGCCGGGAACGGCACCACCACCGTGACGGGTTTGGAGGGCCAGGCGCCCTGTGCCTGCGCGGCGGGCAGCAGCAGGCCAAGGCCGGAACCGGCGCCCAGCTGCAGCAGGGTGCGGCGTTGGATGGATGTGTGCATGTCTGTCTCCTGTCGTTGTGTGCGCCGGTTGTCCGGCATTGTGGTCGCCTGCGGTGCTTGGCCGCCGGCTGTGAATTCCCTGTCCGTCATTCCTTGAGCCAGCCCTCGATCTCGCCCGACATGGGGATGCGGCCCTGCGCCAGCTGGCTGCGGTGGCGGTCCAGCCGCTTGAGATCGTAGAGGTAATTGACCATCACGCCATAGGACTGCTTCAGGCCCTTGGAGGAAGGGTCGCCGCCCCAGTTGAGCCGCTCCACGCGGGCACCGTTGCCCAGGTGGAAACGCGCCACCGGGTCGAGCGGCTTGCCCTCCTGGAACTGCGTGCCCAGGTAACGCGCCGCCGAGCGCATGAGGAACCGGCGCTGAGGCGACTTGGGCGCCAGCTGCAGCGGCTGGTCGAGCCCGGCCAGTTCGGCCTGGGCTTCGGGCTGGCGTGCCAGCCATGAGCGGAAACCGGGAATGGGCGACAGCGTGGCAAAGTGCCGCAGCTGCGGAAACTCCAGCTTGAGGGTGTCCACCACGTTCTTGATGAGCGAGTCGCCAAAGCTCACGCCGCGCAGCCCGGCCTGGGTGTTGCTGATGGAATAGAAGATGGCGGTGGTGGCCTTGGTGATGTCCACGGCCGCAGCCGATTCGTCCAGCAGCGGCACCACGTTGGTGGCGATCTCGTCGACCAGCGCCACCTCCACGAAGATCAGCGGAATGCCCGGCAGGCGCGGGTGGAAAAAGCCATAGCAGCGGCGATCGCTGTCCAGGCGGTTCTTCATGTCGGCCCAGCTCTTGACCTCGTGCACCGCTTCGTAGCGGATCAGCTTCTCAATCAGCGAAGCGGGCGAGTCCCAGGTGATACGCTGCAGGTCGAGGAAGCCGACGTCGAACCAGGTGGAGAACATGTACTCCATCTCGACATCGAGCGCGAGCAGGCGGCGGTCGGCGCGCAGGTGCGGTTGCAGCTCGGCGCGCATTTCCACCAGAAACTGCACCCCACCCGGGTAGACGCTGAACCGCTGCAGCAGCCGGCGGCGCGGCGACACGGTGGAGCGGCGGTAGTGCACCTCGGCGGCGGCCTCGTCGGGCGTGCCCAGTGCGGCGGCGAAACGGGCCTGCGCTTCGGCGGCCTTCTTCTGGTCGGCCACGAACATCTCGCTCATGAGCAGCCACAGGTCGTAGCGGCGCTCGGGCGTGGCGCCTGCATACCAGGCGGCCATGGCCATGGCGCGGCGCCCGCCCTCCACCTCGCTGATGCGCGGGTCGATGATGGCGCGCAGCTCCTGCAGCACGCGGCGCAGCATGCGCGGCGACATGGCCTCGTTGCCCTGGCGCAGCAGGGCGTCCAGACGGGCGCGCGTGGAGCGTGATGTGGTTGTCATGGGATAACCTCCGTACTGCGCACTGCGGTGCGAGCCTGCTGGGGGCGGCCCGGCGCGGCGCTCATGACAAGACCCCGCGTGGCAGCTGGCGGGCCAGTTCGCGCAGCGCCTCGCGCTGGCGCAGCAGGTGGGTACGCATGGCGGCCTCGGCGCCGTCGCAGTCGTGCGCCTGCAAGGCGGCAAACACCGCCAGGTGTTCGGACAGGCTCTGCTCCATGCGGCCCTCGGCCTGCAGCGACTGCAGGCGCGACAGCCGCAGTATCTTGCGCAGGCCGTCAATGGTCTGCGCCAGCCAGCGGTTGTCCGACAGCTCGATGATGGCTTCGTGGATGACGTGGTTGGCCTCGTAATAGGCGGCAATGTCGCCCGAGCGGGCGCAGTCACGCAGGCGCTCGTGCTGGGCCTCCAGCGCGCGCAGGTCACCCTGCGTCACGCGCTGTGCCGCCTCGTAGGCGCAGCGGCCCTCCAGCAGCGCGATGACGGGAAAGATGTCGTCCAGGTCGCGTTCGGTGATCTGGTAGACGAAACAGCCACGGCGTGGCTCGTGGCGCAGCAGGCCTTCGGCGGTGAGCACCTTGAGGGCTTCGCGCAGCGGCGTGCGCGAGATGTCCAGCCGCTCGCACAGCGCCGGTTCGTCGATGAAGCTGCCCGGGGCCAGATCACCGTCGTAGATGAGCTGGCGCAGGCGATCGGCCACCCCTTCGTGCAGGGCCTGCGGGCTGGAAGTGGCTGGCGTGAGCTTCATAATTTTCTAAAATTATGCGTAATTATGGAGCTCGGGCGACCTTTTGTGCAACCGTTCGTCGCCCGATGCGGCGTTTGCCGTGCCGCTCGATGGCCGTGACCAGATCGCGCGTGAAGACCTGTGCCAGCGGCGGCAGCGTGCGCCCGAGTGCCGACATGAGCTGAAGGCGCCGCTGCTGGAGCTGGGCTTCCTCGAACGGTACCGCTACCAGCCGCCCTTCGGCCACCAGATGGGCCACCGTGAGGTGGCTGGACAGCACGATGTCGTCGCCCTGCACCAGCGCCAGCAACGCCGACGAGAAGTTGCTGGTGACGGCGGGCTGGTAGCTCACGCCGGCCACGCTGCAGCCCAGGTCGAACAGCTGACGGGCGGTGACGCCCGCGCCGCCCAATGCCAGCGGATACCGCGCCACCTCGACCACGCCCACCACACGGCGGCGCGCCAGCGGGTGGCCGGGTGCCATGACGGCGTACACCGGCGCCAGCGCCGAGTGTTCGACCTGCACGCCCTTCTCCGGCGCCATGCTGTATTTCAGGCCAAGATCGACCGCACCGCGCGCCAGCAGCGCGCTCACCTCGTCGGGCCTCGCCACGGTCAGCTCGAACCGGGCCTGCGGGTGGCGCTGACGGAAAGCCGCGATGGCGGCGGGCAAAAACGCCGCTGCAAAGCCCTCGGTGCAGGCGATTCGGATCTGGCGCAGTGCGTGCTCGGCCAGCCCGCGCACCTGTTCCAGCACCACTTCGGCCTCGTCGGTGCCCAGCCGCAGGTGGGCCTGCAGGCGCTGGCCGGCGGGCGTGAGCAGCATGCGGCGGTTGCGGCGCTCGAACAGTGCCACGCCCAGGCCGTCTTCGAGCTTGCCCACCTGACGGCTCACCGCCGAAGCGGCCACGAACAGCCGCTCGGCCGCCTGGTTGACCGAGCCGCAATCGGCCACCTCCAGAAAGTAGCGCATGGGGATGCTGTACAGCGGTGTTTTCATGATTGCCTCAAACAGAACATCGTTTTGCCATATCTCTATTCATGGCAACCATATTCTGGCTTCAAATTTGCGACAGCACACACGCCACAGGCCCATGCCATGACCACCCGAGACCACGCCATCCGCCAGGCCGCTGCCCATTTCGACAGCGGCGCCTTCTTCAACGACCTCGCCCGCCGTATCGCCTGGCGCACCGAAAGCGACACCGGCAGCGCACCCGAGGCGCTGACCCTCTACCTGAGCCAGGAAATCGTGCCAGCGCTGGAGGCACTGGGTTTCGACTGCCAGCTGGTGCCCAACCCGGCGGCCAACGCCGGCCCCTTTCTGGTGGCGCGGCGGGTGGAAGACGAACACCTGCCCACAGTGCTGACCTATGGCCATGGCGACGTGGTGAGCGGCCAGGACAGTGCCTGGCGCGAAGGCCTGTCACCCTGGACGCTGAGCGCCGACGGAGCCCGCTGGTACGGACGCGGCACCGCCGACAACAAGGGCCAGCACAGCATCAATCTGGCCGCGCTGGCCCAGGTGATCGAAGCGCGGGGTGGCCGGCTGGGCTACAACCTGACGGTGCTGTTCGAAATGGGCGAGGAGGCCGCCTCGCCCGGCCTGCACGCGGTCTGCGCTGCGCACCGCGACGCCCTGCGCGCCGACCTGTTCCTGGCCAGCGACGGCCCCCGCGTCAGCGCGGACCGTCCCACCCTGTTTCTGGGGTCGCGCGGCGCCGTCAACTTCTCGCTCCGGGTGAAAAGCCGGGCCCGCGCCTACCACTCGGGCAACTGGGGCGGTGTGCTGGCCAACCCCGCCACCATCCTGTCCAACGCACTGGCCACGCTGGTCGACGGCCAAGGCCGGCTGCGCGTGCAAGCGCTGCGCCCTGCGGCCATACCCGCGTCGGTGCGGCGTGCGCTGGCCGATGTGCCCATTGCCACCGGCGCCGACGACCCCACGCTGGACGACGGCTGGGGCGAACCCGGCCTGAGCGCCGCCGAGCGCCTGATCGGCTGGAACACGCTGGAGGTGCTGGCACTGGGTGCCGGCTCGCCGCAGCGGCCCATCAACGCCATCCCCGCCGAAGCGGTGGCCCATTGCCAGCTGCGCTTCGTGGTGGGCACTCCCTGGCAGCGCCTGGCGGACATCGTGCGCGAGCACCTGGTGACATACGGCTTCGGCCAGGTGGAGGTCGCGGTCACGCTCGAAGGCGCGGCCACCCGGCTCGATGTGGACGACCCCTGGGTCGCCTGGGCCGGGCGTTCGGTGGCGGCCAGTACCGGCCAGATTCCCACGGTGCTGCCCAACCTGGCGGGCTCGCTGCCCAACGACGTGTTCGCGGACCTGCTCGGGCTGCCCACGCTGTGGGTGCCGCACTCCTACCCCGCGTGCGCCCAGCACGCACCCAACGAACACCTGCTGGCGCCGCTGGCCCGAGAGGGCTTGCAGATGATGGCCGGCCTGTTCTGGGACCTGGGTGAACCCGACGCGCCCTGGCGCCGCAACCCCGCATGAATTTTCCCCATCCCAACCGAAAGGATCACCCCATGAAGACCCGACGCGCGCTGCTGGCCCTGGCTATGGCGACCACCTGCCTGCCCTCGCTCAGCCTCGCCACCGAGGCCTGGCCCACCCGCCCCGTGAAAGCGGTGGTGCCCTTCCCGCCCGGCGGCGGCACCGATATCGTGGCCCGGGCCATCGGCCAGAAACTGTCGCTGCGCCTGGGTGAGCCGGTCGTCATCGACAACAAGCCGGGCGCCGCCACGGTCATCGGTACCGACGCGGTGGCCAAGGCCGAACCCGACGGCTATACGCTGCTGGTGTCGGGCTCCAGTTCGTACAGCGTCAACCCCGCGCTGCGCGCCCGCCTGCCCTACAACGTCGGCACCGACCTGGAGCCCGTGGCCATCGTGGCGCAGGCACCGCTGGTCATGGTGGTCAATGCGAATGCCTCCTACCAGACCGTGGCGGACGTGATCGCTGCCGCCAAGGCACGCCCGGGTGCCCTCAACTACGCCACCTTCGGATCCGGCTCGGGCCCGCACCTGGCCGGTGCGCTGTTTGCCCAGGCTGCGGGCGTCAAGCTGCAGGACGTGCCCTACCGTGGCAGCGCCCAGGCACTCACCGCCCTGCTGGGCAGCGAACTCGATATCGCCATCGACACCGTGGCCGCAGCGGCCCCCCACATCCGTGCCGGCAAGCTGCGCGCGCTGGCCATCGTGGGCAGCGTGCGCTCCAGCCTGCTGCCCGACGTGGCCACCGTCACCGAACTCAAACTCCCCGATGCCGTCTTCGATGCCTGGTATGCC
>VFQP010005101.1_pt1 | contig 11684 bp, 13 predicted proteins | sample 3512351 | NCBI WGS metagenome assembly VFQP01 (sample SAMN10412372, study PRJNA504923) | tailings metagenome | isolation source: Relicate 1 Philex TSF1 revegetated site | place: Philippines: Tuba, Benguet | collected 2017-08-29
GATTTTGGGCAATCATTGCCAAATGCGCGGGCACTTCGCCTGCTTTGTTTTTCGCATCCGGATCGGCGCCAAGATCGAGAAATTCGCGTACCGTATCGATGCTGCCGTCTTTTACAGCACGCGTCAGATAGGTTTCACCGCCAAGGCCCGGTTTATCGATCACGCCAGCAAGACGGATACGATTGAAAAGACGTTTCAGCGACATGGGAGATATCCCTTTGGTTATACGCAGTGGCGATATGGTTTTTATGCAATGGCTGGTATCTTGGGCAATTCTGCGGCGCTTCGCAACAAAAAGCGCATTTGTGCGCGGCACAAATCCTGCTTTGCAATATTATTGCGGCTCGCGTTTGAAATAATCTTATACATCCGCTGTATTTGTACTGTTGACTCGCTGCTACGAGGGCTTAATCTTCTACCATTCGTAAAAAATTATTGTGCGCATGCGCATACAGGCGGCGATAGCCGCATCATGGAAGGAGACGACCGATGAACTTCGGATTCAACCCGCCCGATCCCGATGACGTTTTGAAATCGATGGAACGCCTGAAAGATATTTTCGACAAAGCGGCCAATGCCGATACCGGCAGCGCACAACCGCTGTTTCAAAAACTGCGTGATGGTTTTAACAAGGCCGCCGACGATGCCCTGCGTCTGCAAAACAGCGGCGCGGAAATCGACCCGCGTCAGGCGATGATGCAGATGATGCCGGCCCTGATGCAAATTAAGTCGACAGTGGTGCGTATCCAGCAAGCCGCGCGCAGCAATCCGGCCGCAGCCGAAGCGCTGCAGGAAATGATGAGCGACATGCGCGCTGAAATCAGTTCGCTGATGGGCGGCATGCCCGGCTTCCCCGGTGCAGGCCCGTCTACACCGCCCAAGCCGCCGGCACCGCCTGCGCCGCCGAAAGGCCCCGCACCCAAGCCCCGCGGCCCCGGCCGTGGCGGTACATACGATCTTTAAGCCATTCCTAGATCCATGCACTTGATATCGGATCGACGATTGTAACGGAAAGCCCCCGCCTTTACTGGCGGGGGTTTTTTCCGTTTCCGCGCCGGCCCGCCAGACAAAGGAAAAGCCATGGTAAAAATCCGCCGAGAAGGCAACAAGACAACATGGCTGCTGGAGGCGGACACGCTGCCGGAGCGGCTGGAAGAGTTGAGCGAGATTTTCAATTTCCACAGCAAAGAGAACAGCAACGAGCGCATCGACCCGCGTTTCATGGCCGAGATTCTGGCGTTGCAAACCAAGGCGCTGGCCGAAATGGCGCGCGCGCAGGAAGAGGAAATCGAACGGCTGCGCCACGTGGAAAAAGAGCTGGCCGAACTGCGCGCAGAGTTCAGACATGAAATGGAAAAGCTCAAACAGCCGCTCCATGGCAAGCTGGACAAGCCCGCCATGCGTGCGCCGTCAAAAACCCGCAAGCCGTAAAAGCTTACAGATGTCTTTCAAGATGCAATGAGCGAAGCGCCGGTTTTTTGACAAGATCCGCTTCGGCGATATTCGCCATGCGAAGCGCGCTGCGGAGGTCTGCTTCCTGTTCGAGGAAGAGGCGAACACGGCCTTGGTCGGGGTGGGATTGTTGCAATTCCCATGCGAGTTCGCGGGTTTCGTAAGATTCGGTGTTAAATGATTTATCGAGCTGTCCCATACGGTTTACATCTCCTTGACGTTATCAAATATTTTCAGTCGCAGCCGGAGATTCCCCCGCTACGTGGCGAAATTAACGTACTGTTATAAATGATATTCAGGCGTATTCCGTTCCACGCTTTATCCATCTATCGGCTACTTAATCAGCCGTAAAAACAATGTTTCACTGCATATAATCGAGTGTATGCTCAATTTATGAAAAGACTCTTAAATTCGGCAGGCCTTCGCAAAACAGCATGAAACATTGCACTTTTATGATCTTGCGTTTACAAATAGATATAGCTTGCATATAAAAAGCTGCGGTATAGAAATGCCGCTCATCGCGCCGGTGATTTTTTTGACGGCGCGTTTTAAACTACAATCCATTTAATTACCTAAGGAATATCGTATGGGCCGCAAACTGGAATTCTGCCGAGATAAAGCGCTGCACACCGCCATGGAAAGCTTTTGGGCGCAAGGATACGAGCATACATCGATGCGCGATCTGGCGTCGAAACTGGGTCTTCATCTGGGCTCGGTGTACAACGCGCTTGGCGACAAGGAAAAGGTTTTCGAAGCCGCGTTGAAGCTGCACTATCAGCACTACATCGTGCCGGAGCTGGATACGCTGATTTATGCAGAAGACCCGATCGCCGCAATGGACAACCTGATGGTAAAAGTCATCGAGCAATGCAAAGGCGCGCCGGAAGCGCCGGGCTGCTTCTTTGTCAATTCGCTGCTGGAAATCAACAACATCAACGACAGCATCAGCGCACTGGTGCAAGAGTATATGCAGAAAATGGAAACGTCGTTCACGACCTGCCTGCAAAACGCACAGCGTGCCGGACAGGTCCGGGCGGAACGCGATACGGCATCGCTGGCGCGTTTTTATATGGGCGTTCTGTTTTCGCTGCACACGATGGGCAAGCTGAAAGCATCGTCCCTGCATTTGCAGGATATTCGCGAATGCACGCTGCGGGCGCTGAAAGCATAACCCGCATACAGATTTGAGCTTTAAAAGCCCCGCCATAACAGGCGGGGCTTTTTTCTTTCAGGGCCGGGGCATCTTCGCTGCACGGCTGCGGTTCCACTCTTCTTGCCACGCACGGTCGCGGGCAGCTTCGCGCGTATCGATGACATCGCAAAAAAGCTCGTGGATTTCCTGCTTCTGCGCGCGGCAGCCGGAGAGCTGGCGGCAGGTTGTTTCATAGGCTTCCGGATCTGCGCCGTGATCGATCAGCGTGCGTGCGATAGCCAAATATTCCTGCGGCGATGCATAATCGTTGACGGAAAGTCCAATAAGCGCGCGATCGAAATAGTCCTGTGCCTTTTCGGCCGGTACGACCTGAACCAGCGCTTCGATCACTTTGACGTGTCCGAACTCTGCGGCATCTACAATCACTTCCAGATCGATGCGCTCTGCCGTGCCCAGCGCCTTGACCAGCTCGCCCACCGGCGTTTGCTGGCAACGTTCGCGTACGGCCTGTTTCAATTCGGTATTGAGCGCATGCGCGCTGAGCCCGCCGAAAACCGCGCGGCGGAAATCTGCAATACTGATAAAATCCCGGTTTGGCATGAATAGCCTCCTTTTTGTTCTTGCGATTATTTGAGGTTTTTTAAACGCGCGGGGGTTTCGGTCCCACGGGGTCTTTGCCGCCACGGGCGGGCGACGGGGGATCTTGCGGCAGATAATTTCTGAAAAGGCGCAATTGTGCCGCATCATCCGCTTCGGGTTTACGCGCGGGGTCTTTGAGCGCCGCAACCCATTCAGCAACCAAAGGACGCGCCGAGGAAGCCGCAGGTAACAGTTGCGCCAGCATCGGCATATCTTTGCGTTTATATGCTTCGCGAAGGGCTTTGAAATCTTGCCGCGCCGGATCCGCGCCGTTTTCAAGCAATACGGCGGCGGCGGCATGGTGCCCTTGCGATACAGCCCGGATCAACGCTTCGCCATCGCGGGCGTTGACATCCACGCCGCCATGGCGGAACAGCAGTTTCAACATATCGCTATAGCCGCCATTCGCCGCCCAGCGCACAGCGAAACTGTCGCCGGATGCGATATCTACTTTTTTCTCGTTGAGCAAATATTCGGCGCGCCAAAGTTTACCCACCGTAGCCGCATAGTGGAAATCCTGTTCCAGTTCTTTGTCGCTGCGGCCGGACAGCCAGACGGCATGCCAGAATTTATCGCCGAGACTGGGCGCATAAGGGCGCCCTTTGCTGTATTTGTCTTTCGCCATAAAAATATCTCTTGCGCTTATGGTTTATCAGGCTTGGGCGGCAAAGACAGACGCGGCCAGCGCGATTGCATATCGGCTATATCGCGATCAACATCACGCGCGCGTATCAACGTTTGATAGGCGTCAAATGCATGTGCGCGGTCATGGGCATCGAGTGCGCTGTATACTTTGTCCGCTTCATCCAGATTGCGCCGCCAGATACGCTCGTCAAATAATGCGCTATATTCGCCCCGCGCCGCCAGAATACCGGCAGGCGTTGCGCCGCTTTGCGACGGTTTTAAAAAATCTTCTGCCGTGAAATCTGCCAGCATGTCATGGCCAAGCAAAAGCCGGATCATGCCCGCTTTCGCGGCCAGATGCAGGCCGGTTTCATCATCGCCTGCACGAAGCCCTGTGGGGGTAATACCGTTTGGTGTTCGCAGCATCAGTTTTTTCTGGTTATCGCGCTGCACATTGCGGACGGCAGCCATCAGTTCGGTATAGACATCGAAGCTGGACTGCGCGCGCGCCAGGCGAAAAGCTTCGGCATTGGCGGCGTATAAATCGGCACCGCTTTCAGCCAGCAGCGGGATAAGGGAGGACTTTCCAAGCACAACAGCCAGCGTGAGCGGGCGGTCGTTTCTGGTATTCAGATCCACATCACCCAGATCCAGCAAATACGGCAGCATCGCCGACGACTGGTCGGAAACAATAGCGGCCTTGATGATAAAGCAATCATCTTTGGCGCGGTCGGTCATGCGGGCGTTTTCAAGAAGACGCTCGCCCCCACTATTGCGGCTGTCAAACAGCGGTTTGACGAAATCGTGCTGGTACCAAAAATCCAGCCACGGGAAGCGGGCGCGCATGCGCGCCTCTGTGCCATTGGGGTTTCGGACATCTTCGGCCAGCGCCATCAGCATGGGCAGCTGCGATCCGGCTTCGGCAGATTCCGCGCGGTTGAACGCGTCCTCTATCTGCCCGCGATGCACAAGGCGGCCCAGCAGCACGGCATCCAGCCGCGCATCAGCTGGGGGCTGATGCGGGCGCTGGGCACCGCCGTTGAAGTTATTTTGGATATCGTCCGGCATCTGTCACGGACCCGGGGGTGGCGGCGTGTGGTTGGAACGGCTGGGAGGCGGCGGCGCGCCGGGCGATGCAGGCTTGCGCGCGACCATATGCTTTTCCAGCATGGCCACCGTTTCCACTTCGCCATTCTGACGCGCCCATTTAAGGGCGAGACCGCCGTCTTCGGGTATTTCCGCGCCCTTTTGCAAAAGAAATTCAAGCACGCGCGTATGCCCGAATGCTGCGGCAACATCGACCATCAGTCCATTGCGCGCATGGATGTCGCTGCCTGCGGATACCAATGCCTCGACCGCGCCGCGATGGCCGTTGCGGCACGCCCAGTAAAGCGCTGCATGATCGTCCCGCGATACGTCTGCGCCGGAGGCTGAGAGCAAACGTACGATATGTTCGTGGCCTTTGGATGCCGCAATGCGTAGCGGCTCGCCATCGCGCGCATTCACGTCTGCCTTGGCGCGGATGAGATCTTCCATCATGCGCATGTTATTGAGACCGGCAGCGATGCGAATGGCTTTTTGTTCCTGTGCAGCAATGTCTGCGCCGTTTGCAAGCAAAAGACGTACGGCTTCGCGCTGGCCCGCGACGATCGCGCCGTGCAATGCCGCGCTGTTGTCATCTGCGCCGGATGCGCCATGCCGCAGTAACATCTGCATAACGCCGAGCTGGCCGCTGGCCGCCGCCGCACGCATCGGCGCAGAGGCCTGGCAGCGCGGATTGGCGCCAGAGGCCAAAAGGAAAGCGACAGAGGTATCGAGCCCCTGCCCGCTTGCATAGATCAGCGCTTTTTCCACGCTGCCCGCCCGTAAAACCATGCCGGTTTTACGCAAGCCCGTCGCCACGCTGTTGAAACTGCGTTGCAGAAAGTTTTTCTTGTTCTTGCCGTCGTCGGACGGATCATCGTGCGCCATACTGACATCCACTATTTCTAGGCGTCTGTTGGTGCGCCGCGCAGGCGCAAGTATTGTGCAAATGCACATAAATTCAGGTATTTGTGCAATTACCCTAGACATAAGAAGCGCATGCGTCAATAGGCCATGCACCTGCAAAGCCCACTGAAAACAAATGCATCCGTGAATTTACGCGCCAGGTTTTGGCGGCGCGTTCTTGCGGCGTTGCGGCAGGCGGAAATCGTACCCCTCAGCCGTACTGCGCAGGTGACGCAGGCCGGTTTCGACGTCCAGCGCGGCCAGCAAACCGGCATGTTTTTCAGCAAACTCTGATTGCCAGTGCGGGGGAAGCGCATCCCACAGTTTGGCGTATTCTTTTGGTTGCCCCTGCCACAGACTGCGGGAGAAAAGCCAGTCTTGCTGTTTATGATCTTCCAGCCGGTCGAGGGCGTTGAATCCGCGCGGGTCGGGCGTGATCAAATCTTCCGCGCCAAGCAAAACGTTTTTCTTTTGCAAAAGCGTCAGCAGCGCCGCCGTCTTTCCGCTATCTATCACCGACATCAGGCCGGTCGTGCCCTGTATGCCGTCACGCGTGCGCAGCGCCCCCGCAAAATCTTCGGCGGCGAGAGTCTTGCCGGCATGGCTATCCGTAAAAATATCCGCCGCCGTAAGGGCGTGCTGCACATCTTGCAGAATAAGGCGATGCGGCTGGCTTTGCTGGTCCTGCAAGGATTTTTCGCTGGCAAGGCGCAGCCCCTTGGCACGTTCGCGCCGCGGGTCGGCGCCGGCATGGAGGGCTTCTTTCACCCACTCCGGGTCGCCACGATGAATGCCCGCGTATAAAACAGCCTGCATCCCGCCCGCCTGCAGCACGGCATCTTTGCCCCGCTGCGCATCGGCCAGAGATGCCTTCCCTTGCCCTATTTGCAAAAAGGGCGCCAGCACATCAAACAAGTCGCGGCGATCTTGCGCCGGAATATCGGCAAAGCGTGGTTGCAGCACGATTGTTTCGAGCAGGGCAGGCGATTTTTCGCGCACGGCCGTGAAAGAAAGCCATGTCAAATGCGCTGTCATGTCGTCGCCCCGCGCCTCGGCCAGTGCCAGCAGCATGTCTGCGACACCTGTCAGATCCAGCGCCGCTGTATGGGGCGGCAGGGTGCGCGTACCGGACAGGTTGTGACATATTTTTTCAAGCGGAGGGCGGATATCGTCGTCTCGGCTGATCAAAAGGACCGTCATCGACATATCGCCGCGGCCGGCGGCGTGGACAAGCCCCTCGCCGCGCGGACTGCCGCGCTTTAGGAGCATTTGCACAGTTTCTTCTTTGCCGCTGTCGATGGCCGCGCGCAGGGGCAGGCCTTTTTTAAAATCAGGCTGTGCGCCTGCATCAATCAATTTTTCGGCAAGCGCCGTGCGCCCTGCACGCGCCGCAGCGAACAGCGCCACATTGAGCGTCAGCGCATCTGCCGTTTCTTTTTGCAGGAAATAATCGACGATATTTTCAAATCCGTTATAGGCGGACAGATACATCGCGGCATTGATATGGCCATGTTGTTGGTGCAGAACCAATGTTTCAAGAAGACCGGCACGCAGCTGCGCATTCGGCGAATTGTCGTTTTCTGCGGCACGCAATACATCGGCGGCCGAGGCGCTGTCGATTTCAGCTTCTGCCCCCTGCGCAACAAGTTCACGCACCCGCGCCAGATCACCCTCTAGCGCGGCGCGCGCAAGCAACCTTGCAGCCGTATTGGCTTCGGCTTGCGGGCGGCTCATGGCTGGCGACCCCGGGGCTTCAGGCGGAATTGATGCGGCGCGGGGGCGATGTCCCGCAATTCCATGCGCTGCATTTCCGCTGTGAGCGCCGCGAGGTTGACGGTGCCTGCCGCGCGGAAATCCTGCAGCTTTTCATCAAGCTGCAACAGTTCACGCGGCGCGCGGTACCATATGGACGCATCGAAAACAGCGGCAAGCTGGCCGCGCGCAGCCATCAGTTGAAAAGCGCTGAGGCCTTTGCCGTCTTCGTCAAGGAAATCACTGGCGCGCAATGTCGCCGTTTTATCCTGCATGGCGGCGTTTTTAACATCATCCCATTTGCCCGCACGCACGGCTAGCTGCAAACGTGTATAAATATTTCCATCTTCGTCGCTGATTTTTTCGCGCAGCGCAGCGACATTCCGGGCGGTGCCAGCCGCCGCGTATAAATCGGCCTGCGGCTGGTTATTGATATCGACCAGATCGCGGTAGACGGAAAGAGCAATCGAAGCCTTTTCCGCAGGCAGCTCGCCCTTGCGGCCATATTGCGCGGCCAGCATGGCGGGATGATAGATATCCGCGCCCTTTTCGTACAGGTAGTGCATAGCGGCAGGATGCCCCTTGTAAAGGGCAAGGAAAAAGGCCCCGTTGCCCGCGCGCACATCCGCGCCTGCATCGGCAAGTGTTTCGAGCGCGTCTATGCGGCCTGCCGCAGCGGCGGCATAAATGGCATCGGTCGGGTCGGCCGATTGGGGCGCAGCCATCAAAAGACGAATAATGCTACCCGCTGTGGACGCGTGATGCATGACGAGGCGCTTGGTCGTTTCGGCAAGCGTTTCCGGATCCTGCGAGAAGCCGCGTTCGAACAACGTCTGCACAATATCGGTTTCACCGGCACTGGCCGCGGCATGGAAAACTTCGGTCACAAAAGGGTGGGCGGGCAAAGGGTGGTCCGGCTCGTACGCCAGACGCTGGCGTAGCGTTTCCCATCGGCTGGCGCGCGCATCTGTTTTCAGGCTGAACCAGTATTGCCACAAGGCATCGCCGCTATTGGGGGGAGTGTCGGGTTGATCGGCCAAGATTCTATATCCTTATCCCGCGCTGCGGGGGCGCAGGCGGAATTGCGGTTGCCAGGCCTCGGCCATTTTTTGCAGACGGTGATGATCCAGCTGGGCGGTGATGCCATCCATATCAATCCACTTTTTCTGATCATCGTTGAGTTTTTTATCCAGAAAACCCGGCATATCGACATCGAAACGCGACCAATAGCCCGGCTTTAACAGTGCGGCCGCATCGCCGCGGTCAATCGCCAAAGACAACAGGCTTTGCTTGCGTCCGCCTTCGGCCATGAGCGCCGCGATATCAAGATCGCCTGTTTTTTCGGCGGCGCGCAGCAGCTCGGGAATGCGGCGGGCGCGCGCGGCCAGATGCAGGCCGTTCTCGCCGTTTTCGATATCGGTGCGCAGTAGATCCTGCACGCGAAAATCCTGTCCGAACAGAGCGTCAAATTGCTGGCGGTATTTTTCGGTATATTCACTTTGGCGCGCGTCGAACCATGCTTGCCATTTGTCAGCTTTGGATAGGTTGTCTTGTTCGGTGTAGGTTTGAACAAGATAACGCCGCGCGGTCGCGCCCAAATAAAACGGGTCGGCGCCTGCGGCGAAGAACTTATCCATCAGTTCGGCGTCTTGTCCACCCTCGGGCAGTTTATAGGCGACAAGCGGCAATGTGAGATCAAACGTATGAATATCATCACATCCGCTATCAATCAGCTTGCTTACGAGTGTCAGGTATGCGGGTTTTTGATCGGGTTCGCTGAAACTTTCGGCGCGCGCATTCATCACCATCAGCATGATGATGCCGCCATGCGGCCCCATTGTGGCGCCCGCATCGGCCAGCGCGGCCAGCGCGGTGAATTCTTTGGCCACAGCGGCCGAAAGCATGAAATCGGACAAAGTCCGCGCAGGGCTTTCGGATGCATCGGCAATTTTATGTGCGACATCCCCGATTTTTTCGGCGGGTGTATTTTTTGCCGCGCGCTCGATACATTCAGACGCCGGAATACCTGCCGCCTGACATTTCTTGGCGAAATAAACGGCTGTATCTCCATGCCCCTGCCGCGCCGCGCTGGCCAGATAGGTCACCAGCGCCGTCGGGGTGATATTTTCAGCGGCCTCTTCCGTCAGTCTTTTGACAAGCGGGGCGTGGTCACCCGCGGCGACAAGTCCACCGATCAACTCGAAACGGAAATCTTCGTCCAGGGTTTGGCCATCCAGCAGCAGCTCGACGCGCGCCGTATCGTTTTCGAGCACGGCCTGTCGTAGCTCGTTTTGCAGCGCGTCTGTCTTTTGGTCTGCGGACATGCCGGTGCTTTCGCGGCGGATTAAACCGCCAGATCATTGATGGATAAGGATAAAACCGGATTAATGGTAATCAGTTGACATATTTATGTCAACCTATAAAACCTTGTTTTATATCAACTATTTGGCCTGCGGCCGAGACGGAAAGCACCCGCCGCCGAGGCTGCAAGCCGCTGTAGCGTTTGCTGTTCGGCAGCTCTCAACGTCTGTGCCCGTCGTTGTGCGGTCCAGTGGCCATCGGGCAGCAGGTCGAGCGCAGCGGCAAGCTTTTCGGTCTGGCCGTGCCAACGGGCGGGCGCAAAAAATGCATCCTCGGCGCCACGTCGGACAAGAACCTGCACCACGTTTTCACCTGCCGTATTCGTCTGCGCCAAATCGGCGGCTTTAAAATTCGGCGTGCCAATGCGGTCAAGCACACGGTGATGCGCGGCATAGTGAATGCCGGACATACCCAGCGTGGGTTGATGCGCCGCGAGCTGCGGCGGCTGGCCGCATGCTGCATGCAGAGCGGCAAGATGTCGCTGCGCGGTTTCTTCGGCCGCCTGTTTGATTTTCGGCAATAGTGTTTGCGTTTCAGGCAATGAAGCCAGCATGTCTTGCGCCTTGCGCGGATGGGCGCCTGCACGCACAAGCATCTCCATCAGGATACCGCCATCCGCAGCACTATGCGGAAGCGCCTGGCGCAGCGCCGCATCGCCGTGTGCGGACGCATCTGCGCCGGCGTACAAAAACTGCGATACCATCGGCGTTTGCGCGCGTTGCACGGCAAGCAGGAACGCTTTATCAACATGCGTCTGCTCGAGCTTGTTTTCTTTTTTGCATACTTCAATCATCCATGTCAGCGCAGGCATGTTATCGCCGATGACAGCTGCATAGAGCTGCGCCGCGGGGGCATCGCCCGTCTGCGGCCAAATTTTTTGCAGGATCGCGGGCGTGCCATGCGCCGCCGCTGTACGCAAAAGACTGCCGTAAATATTGGCTACGCCATGATGGTTATCAATGATATCTGTCAGGAAATGCCACACCGGCATGACGCCTGTTTTTATCGCCTGCGCAGCCGTGTCTTTGAGTGTTTTGGTATCAATATGCTGTGGATGCAGATTTTGCACCCACGCCGCCAAGGCCGTATCGCCCCGCGCGCAGGCGCCGCTGAAAACCGCCCGCACGGCAGAGGCGCGCGCCTGCTCCGGCCGCTTATGATCTCGCCAAAGCGTTTCGAGGGTCTGCGCATCGCCCTGCATGCACGCCGACGACAGAATCCCCCAGGGGAGATCTTCTGCGGCATAAACAGGGCGTGGCGAAGGGGTGGCGGGCATCGGCTTTCCTCTCGTCCGCATTAAAGCGGGTTTTCAGGTTATGTCAATGCCGTTTGGCCTATATCTTTGACGGTAAAAGGCTTTCATGCTGATTAGGGATTTAAAATCAAACGCATGCAGGGTACAATCCGGTTAAGCAAATTCACTTTTCATCCCAGCGCGAGGCAGACATGCAAAAATCCGAAATCACCCGTCTTCAGCAGTACCTGCAGGAGAAGTTCGGCAACCGCAATATCCGCCTGTCGCCGCGCAAGGAAGCAGGCGATTCCGTCGAAGTGATGCTGAACGACGAATTCATCGGCGTCATTTATCGCGACGAAGACGAGGGCGATGTTTCCTACGACTTCAACATGGCGATCCTGGAAATGGATCTGCCGCCCGCAGCCTAAGACGAGGAAGAGATGAAAATCGGCGACAAGACACTGGGCGAAATCTTTC
>VFQP010005102.1_pt1 | contig 11683 bp, 19 predicted proteins | sample 3512351 | NCBI WGS metagenome assembly VFQP01 (sample SAMN10412372, study PRJNA504923) | tailings metagenome | isolation source: Relicate 1 Philex TSF1 revegetated site | place: Philippines: Tuba, Benguet | collected 2017-08-29
CAAACAATCAAACAATCAAACAATCAAACAATCAAACAATCAAACAATCAAACAAACAAACAAACAAACAAACAAATACCGAATCGTAGTGTGTCCACAGTGCTTGTGCTCGTGCGACCCTCAATACTCTTATCAATGCTAATACATGCTGTGTATCCCCACGCTGTGTATCCCCACGCTGTGTATATGATGCACACTGACTCGCATACACATTGCCCTTGTCTTTTCCATTGCTTGCATTGTTGTTGTCAGTAGCATGTTGTGCATCGTTGTTGACATCATCAGTAGCATCATGAGCATTATCAGCAGGAGCATTATCAGCAGGAAAAAGGGCTTGACACAGATCTGCCAGTGCATGTCTATCAATCTGAATGGTGTGTATATGGTGTGTATATGGTGTGTATATGGTGTGTATATGGTGTGTATAGGGTGTGTATAGGGTGTGTATAGGGTGTGTATAGGGTGTGTATAGGGTGTGTATAGTAAGTAGGGTGTGTATAGGGTGTGTATAGGGTGTGTATAGGGTGTGTATAGTAAATAGGGTGTGTATGTTTTGAGTGGTCGGGTAGAGCACTGTGCCTCACTGTACACACACATATATACACCTATATATACACACACAACAATACACACAACAACACACACAAACACACACAACATCACAAACATCAACACACACAACATCATGCAAAACAACCCCACACAACATCACAAACATCAACTCAAACAACATCATGCAAACCACCCCACTACCTTGACAGGGATGGGTAGTACATAACTAGCAGCATTACTAGCCACCTTACAGTCAAACGATGTGAGAACCGACACCAGTGGCTGCAACCACACCTGTCGCCAACGGTCATACCCTTGTCCTCCTGTGCGTTGACCACAAGCAGCAATAGTTAATACAATGCATACATCATGTACACCACATACCATACACACCATATACATACCATACACACCACATGCATACCACACATAGCACGCACTCTACACACCCACACCCACACCATACCATTACCGTACCATTCCCAGCATCATACTCTTCATACAGCTGCTTCAACAACAGCCGCAGCAGGTGTGCGCTGCTATTGGCCAGCCTGTCCACCTGCATACCCTGGAGCACCAGCTCATGCATGAGGGGTGGGTGTGCGGTCAACACAGATGCAGCATCCACTCTCTGTACAAAGTATGTAAGGGCTTGGTAGGTTGCCTTGGTACTGGCTGTGCCCTGCAGGAGGGTTGATGGGAGGGATGCAAGCAGTGCATGGCCTGTGTGGATGGGTGGGTGTGGATGGGTAGGTGTGGATGTGGATGGGTGGGTGTGCATGGGTGGGTGTTTGTGCATGCACAGAGCATGGTGATAATGAGAAATACGCATGTTGGTTTGGTTCCACCAATGTGGAGTGTACCTTGTGCAGCAGCAGTTGACCATTGTTCTCCAGGTAGTTGACCAGTGTGGGTTTGTTTGACCAGCAAGTCAACAAGGGCTTCAAAACATGCTCGTAATTTGTGGGTCAACGATTCTGAGGGATCCTGTGTGAATCATGTTGTTGACCATTGTGTTGACCATATTGTGTTAATGGCTGCATGTTATATGCATGATAATGTGTTGCACACATACTTGTGGACACATGTTTCATGGCCACACGTTAATTTCACCAATGCACATCCCACACCCACCCACACACACACCTCCCAACGCGACAGTATTGCAGCTACCAGCGCTCTCACATACACATCCGATAATGTACAATCCTGCACGTACAGCATCATCTGTGCTTGTTCACCCTGCTGTTGACCATATATTCCTCCCTGATGTTGACTACCATGCTGTTGACCTCCCTGCTGTTGACCATGTGCCCCTTCCTGCTGTTGACCTTGTTGTATACACCTATCCAGCACCTCTATGTGTCGCTGCAGCCCCATGAGCAACAGGTTGGCTGCATACACATGCATCATAGGGGTGCTACTGTTAGTCAACATGAGCAGTGCAGTGGTGTGGAGGGTGTTGAGGCATGTTGCATGCTGTGCTGTGGTTGAAGGTGATTGCTTACTGGGTGCGTGACACTGTGCAGAGGATGTGGTAGGAGGAAAAGGGTTTTTGTTGTGGGGGAGGGGTGTGAGCAATACATGGGCTGGTACGACCATGACCATGCCTGTACGTGGTTGGATGTGGATGTGGATGTGGAAGTGGGTGAGTGGGTGCATTGTTTGCGTATGCATGTATTTGTGTGGTGTGTGAGTGGGTGCATTGTTTGCGTATGCATGTATTTGTGTGGTATGTGACACACAGGTACTTCCCATGTCCAACAAGCCTACCTTGTGTCACAAACGTTTTGGTCAACACATCACACATGGTCAACATGTGAGAGAGACTTGTGTTCTGCAAGCGCATGTGGTGTGCTGCCCAACTGTGAGCAACTGTGAGTGGACAAATGAAAGGGTGTGTTTGTATGAGTGTTTGTATGAGTGTGTGTGTGTGAGAGAGAAAAAGAGTGTACACATATGAAAATAGTATGCGTATAGAGTATGAGTATATGTAGATATATACCCCCATCCCCCCCTCAAAGGACCATACACACCGTGCCTACCATGCTCATGCACACCACCATCCCCTCCACTCGTTTCCTCCCCTTGCATTTCTTCCTCCCCTTGCATTTCCTCCCCTTGCATTTCTTCCTCCCCCTCCCTCCCCCCTTTGAGCACACCACACAACACCACTGCAGCCTCATGCACCTCCATGTGTGGTATGCTCCATGCCTCCCACAACACAGAGCCCAACAGCACCAAGCTGTCCCGGGGCAACCACCCTGTCTTGAGTAGGGCGGCACATGCATCTGCTACAGCACAAACACCTTGTTTCAGCATGACTGTTTCAACATTGCTGGATTGCAATGTGTTGGTGTTGCTGGACTGCAATGTGTTGGTGTTGCTGGCTGGTGTGTTGGTGGTGTACCCCTGCCGTACATGTTGTAGCAGCATTAACAACACTCGAAGAGCATCATGACACTGCTCTTGCACATCCAATGATGGTGATTGTGATGGTGATTGTGATGGTAATCCACGCACAGCAGGTGATGGTGATCCACCCACAGGAGAAGCCACATGATGACTGGTCAAACCTTGATCGGTCAAACTTTTGTCGGTCAACTGCTTGCCCCCCTTGTGCATTGACTCACATGATGCATCCCCCATGATGTGGTATGTAGCCACACCAGCTGCCCCCTGTGCCTGTTGCTGCAGCCACACTGCTATTGGCTGCATAAACACGACCCCATGTGACTTGACTGCATGGCGTATGCTGTTCATGGTGGTCAACGCACCCAGGGCCCTGATCAATGCAAACCCCTCTGCATGTGTGGGGAGTGCTGCATGGAGGTAGGGTGGAATGCAGGGGTTCGGTGCAGGGGAAGGTGGATTGCTGTCTCCTGTATGTACTGTATGTGCTGTGTCTACTACACGTGCTGCTGTTTCTGTGCTCGTCCTCTCTGCTGCTGTTGCTGCTTGTGACCTCAATGCTCCTGATGGACTGCTGTGCAGCAACACACCCAGTTGGTCGATCCAACCCACGATGCATGTGTGGAGGGGTGTGGGGTGGGTGTCGGGGAGGGTGTCCCCGGGGAGGGTGTCGGGGAGGGCATGCAGGAGGGATGTGATCTGAGGGTGAAGGGGACGACTCCCAGGGAAAAAGAGCAATGCTGCAATGAGTTGTGTGATTGTTGTGATGCCAGCGTGGGTGGATTGATGTGGCATGTCATGGTTTAGTGTATCATGTCGCTGCAATGCACCAATCTGTGTTTTCACATCACGCAGTGCTGCCTGCTCAACATAGGTCGATTGTGCTGTGGCTGCTCGCAGTAATAATGCTGTAATGGAATGGAGTGGTGCATCATGGGGCTGCTGTGCATGCAGCTGCTGCACCTGTGTTGGGATGCGGGGTGGTGTGTAAATGGTGTCGCCATGGGTAGGTCGACCATTGTGTTGTTATCAAATAGTCATACCGCGTCAATGTAGCTACTTGGACATTGTGTGCCGTTTTCAGAGTGTTTGATGCGTTGCTGAGACTGTTTGAGGGACTTGGACGACGGCATGGTGATTGATGGAGCTGATGGAGCTAGCCTGTGGGCATTCTCAAACAGATATTATAATTGCCAGTACATCAGTGGCAAGTACAAACACGAATGCTGCGCCCACAGCAATGTATGGAGGAACACAATGAAGAGGGGGCTGCTGTGTTTGACTGTGTTTATGTATTTTGTAACAAAGCCAAAATCCAACAGAAATGATCCGTCGTTGTGCAGTAAATAGCTATTGTACTATGTTGACGCAACAGCATGCTTAGTGCGTGGCAAGTGCCCTTGTATATGTGATGTGGATTGTTTGTCAAACCCAGTTTACCTGCACGTGTTTGCGCTACACCATTGAGTATACCTAGTACTACTGCACGTGATACACAATACTCGCCTCTTGCGCGAGCACTAGAACCTAGAGCAACATCGTCACTCAATTATCGCGGTACACGCCTTGTTCCTCGCCATGGTGACTGTTGCAGACGCTGCATCAGATGCTACATATTCACTACACGTTGCAGTGACACACAACCATCCTGGTATGGGGAGGGAGTTTTGGGTGAGGCGTGTTGCCATTCTCCAACAACACCATCACATCGTCTCGTGTACATAGGCATGGTCGATTTTGTGCTCAAGCAGCCCGTAGACCCCAACTACAAAGATGCATCAGGCAATACAGCGCTCCATCTTGCAGGAACCACTGCTACTGGCCACGAGTATCTGAAAGTGGTGTCAACACTGTTGAATCATGGCGCGGTATGTTTTGTGGCTGGTGTGTGTTTTGTTTGTATTGATGGAGAATGCGCATGGGGGGTACGTACAGCACTTGCCATTGCGCAGCACATGTTGTATTGCACACGTCTCTGAGAAACACACATTCGTACATCGCCATCCCCAACATCACCAGCCCCAACATCCCACACACACCCCAGGATCCCTGTGCTCGCAACAATCAGGGCCACACCCCCCTCCAATCAGCCGTTCTTGGCCCTCTTCCTCAAAACCTCTCAACAGCACGCACCAAGTTTTGTGAAGCCCTTGCGTTGCTCGTGGATGCTGGCAGTCCCGTGTGCTTTACCCTCCCCGAAACACCTGCTGCCTTGGTACACCGCAGCCGTGATACGCCTGGGGTGGTGGTCACAAGTCACGCACAAGACACGCAGCAACAACCACAGCAGCGCCATGGTGTACCACCAACACAACAAAGCCACCAACACCGCCAACACCCACACCAACAGCAACAGCAACAGCAACACCAACACCACCAACAACAGCACATGAATGCGTGCAGCACACAGCCATTGACATTTTTAGAGTGGGCAGTGGTGGAGATGCAGGATCCACACTTGGTGCGATGTATACTCACAGCATACACAGAGAGGGGAAAACGTGGATATACAGAGACAAGTGGGTGTTGTACAAAGAGCGGATGTACTGGATGTGCACATAGTGAGAGAACGCGTAGCAGCAATGAATGGGGTAGCAGTAGTAGTAGTGTTGGTCATGCTCATGAGGATGCTATTGGGTTCACACCCAGGACCCACACCCACCTCAATGATCTACCCACACAAGACCTCGAAAGGTGTACAGACCTTGCCTCGGATCTTTCTAGAGCACTGGGCATGACACGTTCTGCTGAGATTGCCAAGCTCCTGCTGGCTGTCAGCAATGGGGCTTGTGTTGGTCGTACTCGTGGGTCTGGTCATAGTACTGTTGTTCAGTCAGGTGATGCTCATTGTCATGGTGATGGTCCTGGTCATCATGATGATACTCGTAGCCCTGGTGATGGTGCTCGTAGCGCTGGTGATGATGCTCCTGGTAGCAATGTATCACACCGTGGTAGCAATGTATCATCACCCACATTGTATCTCCCTGGGTCATGTGTGCGGCATTTGGTGCGGGTGGCACTTGCTGGTTTATCTGAAGAATTGCTTTTGACTGCTGCTGCACACTTGGATGTGCATGAGGTGCTGCGACAGGGGGGGGTGCAGATGCAAGAGGGGGTGGTTGGAGACTTGGGGGAAAGGCAGAGGGAGTATGTGCGATGTGTGTTTTTGAGAGAAACACTGAGGTGTGTGTTTACTTGGGGTGTGTTGTGCATGGGTGGTGTCGCTGTATGTACGTGGTAGCACCTGTATGTATGTACTAGCACTGTCTGTGCTTGCTGTGCCACGCTCCTCTCAAGCATCAACATATGCACACACACTCGTATTCCTATACACCCCCCCCTCTCCCCCTCCTCACCCCACACACAGGGATATTCTCCCAACCCATGATCTTGCTGCTGTGCTCAAACGTGCTATTCTTGCACGCGAGGTTGGGTTGGTTCAATGGTTGGTTGACCATGCACCATCATGCGTGTTGACCAAGGCAGCTGTGCAACCTGGTCAACGAGCTGCATGGCTGAGAACTGGTGTGAGGGGGGGGAGGGGATCAGGGGGGCACATTGACACACACACACATTCACATGGACCCACCCACCCACACATTCACATTCACATTCACACCCACACCCACATTCACACCCACATCCACATCCGCATTCACACCCTCACCCACAGTGACTGGGCAAGATCGACGTTTAAAGAGCAGTATATGTCCAGCAATAAGTAGTGTGACTGCACTAGCAGTGGATGCATGGCTGGTGACTGCTGCTGAGCTGTCATGGCCACCCCTGAATGTATGATGGTGATGTATAGTGTAGTATTGTATGTATTGTATGTTGATGTATGTTGTTCTATGGTGTAGGATGGTATGTTTTCAGTATTTTCTATGCATCAGGAACACCCCTCACACCCCTCACACCCCTCACACCCCTCACACCACCACCACCATCACAGGGCCCCAACCCCAGCCCAGCATGCCACATGCTCCAGCGCCCCCTGCGTGTGATTGAACTGCTACGCACAGCTGGGGTGGTGTTTGAGGCATCCACCTTTGAGAGTTGCCTGCAGCGTCTGGTGTATACAGTGCCACAGGGGTTGAGACCCAGGCAACCGATACCCACTGTGTCTTCAAGGGACAGGTAGAGATGGTGGTGGTGTGTGGAGGTGGTTGTGGGGGGGATGTGGTGGTGGTGGGGATGTGGTGGTGGTTTTGGCAGGAGGAGCTGTGCTCAAGCGCATACATGCTGTCATATATATCTCATACATACTCTCATATATACTTTCACACATACGCTCATATATACTTTCACACATACTCCCATACATACGCTCATACATACGCTCATACATACTCTCATACATACGCTCATACATACGCTCATACATACGCTCATGACAAACACATGCTGATATCAACACACATGTATCCCCCATACGCACACAAACACACACAGTTACAAAACAATATACCTCACTGCTGCTGGCTTACTACCCTGGACCCCAGCACAACACTCCAAGTACCCAGGACCATTCAAACAAGCAGTACAAACACTCTTATTACTTTCAAATGCTGTACAAAGCAACAGTACAACTACAATGGCGTCATCATGCAGTACAAATGTGGCCCATTCAAACACTGTGGCCCAATTTGACACTGTCCAAGCACTACCTGCTCGTGTTATAACAAATCAACACCCACATCCTGCTGCCACTACCAACATCACCAGACATGGACCACCACCACCACCATCATCATCATTATTATTATCATCATCACCACCATCAGCAGCAGCAACAGTAACACCACCACCACCATCATCACCATCATCACCATCATTATCATCATCACCATCATTATCATCATCACCACCACCACCATCAGCAGCAGCACCAAGCACAATAATAAATATATCATCAGTACCCATGGATGTCATGTGCACAGTCATACAACACATGGCCAGGGACCCCTCAGTGTGGCTCCATGTCACCACCACACCATTGAAATTGCAACGGCTGTGTGATGAACGAGCAGGGGGGGGAGGGGAGGGGGTGCCTGCACGGCGGTTTGTACCAGCATACTTTTATTCTATATGAAAATGTGTTTTTTGTACTTGCATACTTATGAACAGGTGTGTTTTGTATCCAGGTGTTGACAAGTATTGCTGTTTTGTGTGCTGCAGCATACGACTGTTGTTGATGTATATATGTATTCTTCTTATTGTATGTAGATGTTTGTGCATGCATAGATGTGTACCCACCCAATCAACACATCTGCATGTGTTGTGTAGGAGTGCACATGTTGCACATGTGATTATACATTTTGTTTCCATTTTGAGTTGACCATTGACCACTTTTTTACACCTGATTGCCAGCTGTGATAGTGCTGCGCAATGATGTTTTCTCGGCAAACCTGCAGGCAATATTGCACATGTATACATGATATAGTCAATACAACCCTATTCGCGTGCGCGACATGATCACCAGGAAATAACAAACAAGAGCAAACAGGAAATACCAATCACAAAAAATCACATCGCCACCACAACACGTCATCATGACACTGCTGCACTGTGTGTATACATCAGCAGCAACAATGACTTGGGCACCACCCACGAATACACTGCAAACAAGACCAATATCATCACCACCACCAACCCCGGCCACAACGCCACCGGCACCCCTCTGGACGGCACCGTGGTCCCTATTCGATTGGAAAACATCAGCAAACACCCTGCTGCTGCAGTCGCCAGTGGCAGCAGCACCATTGCCAGCGCCACAAAGAGCCACCGCAGGACTTCATCCAATGTGCTGCGGATTGGTGAGTCAAACACCATCACACTCAACACGCCCGCTGCGAGGAGAAAGGGGCTTGCCACAATGTATGCCAGACCTAGGAGCCGTCCTGGTCCTGCTACGCGGCCTGCTGTTTCTGCTGCTTCTTCCACCACATGCAGGAGCTCTTCTGCATAGTGATGTTGATGGGTTTCGGTGGTGCGGTTGGTTTGAGGAGGGTCTTGTTGCGTGAGGAGTGGGGTTGCTGCTGCGCTCATGGTGTATTCAGGTTGGGCAAAGATGGAGAGGCTGTGTTTTACGCAATCAATTGCAAGCGATGGGTGTATGCTCGTTCGCGTGCTTGTTCGTGCATCTTGTACGCAATAGGAATATTACAACTGACGATGTGGTACAATGATATTTATGAATATGAGACGATCAGGCCACAGTTTTTTGAGGTGTTGCGAGTACGGTCAATGCAGTCAGTACGCACTCTGGTGATGGCAACACTCAGCTCGCCTTATCCCCTGTCAGCAGCACCAGTGTGTTGACATATGTATACCTTGAAAACAGCACAAACAACACGCGATACCTGTTGATGCAGAAAGGGTGCACACATAAAGGTTGCGTCCTGTCACGTCGTACGCACACACACATATCTCATGCAAGGCACATGTCACCCATACATTTACACACCATACCACACAAATTGACTGTAATGCATCCACATGGTGGTCAACGTCACCCATGGCTGCATACACCAGCACACCAGCATTGTTGCACAACCACCACCTCGATGCTTTGTGCCCACAGCAGCAGGTGACTGTGTGCCCCCACCATGTGTGTTGCTGTTCCCCGCATCGTTCCCATGGTGTGTCTCACTCAAAAACTGTGTCAGGGAGATTAACTGTGGGGGGCCTGATGACGTAGTATGCTGGCGTGATGATGTAGTTTGCTGGTGTGTCATGTGTTGATGCACATGACACCCTGCTGTTGGTTGCTGGGGTGCATGGTGTTGTGCACGCTGTTGTACAAGCGCTCGTGCTGCTACATACAGTGCGTCGAATGCACCAAGAAACTTGCGCCATGGGGGTACTGTTTCCTGTGGTATGTGGAGTGTTGTGTGGTGGTACAATGTGAGTTTTGCATGTCAATAAAGCACTCTTGTGTTTTTGTGCATGATACTGTTGGTTTCATTCTCCATCTAATGATGAAACCAACATGTTTCATGATGATGTCTCCCATACGACATCTACCAATACATATTTCATGATGATGTCTCCCATACGATATCTACCAATACACATCAGCAGCCAATACACATCAGCAGCCAATACACACCAGCAACCAGACGTGTAGGTGGGGTACCTCCAGTGCTGCTGCTACCACTCCTCTGTACACTGCAATATGATTGGCATGGTGGGAAATCCCCTCTTGGTCAAAGGTCAACACCTAGGGTTGACGATGGTCAAGAGAATGGTTGGTATGTTGAGTGCTTGTTATCATATGCTGTGCATCAATGTTATGCATCAAATAGGACCAGCCATGCAGTGTGCTGATTTTGTATTTTGCCACCACCATCCCCATACTGTACACATACTGTGTCTATGTGGTGTTCTTGTATAGAATCAAGGACGATATCAGCCACAGTGCGAGTGGGCCAGACAGTGTGCATACCATCCTGCGTAGAAAACAATAATCCTATATACCCTGTCATGCTAGCAAGTTATGTACACCAGCATACCTGCAGCTGTGGGTGATCATGTATCAACACTCGGTCCTGAGGGATCTGTGGAGCCCACGGATGTTGTTGTTGATGGACAACCTCAACCATGAGAAACCCCCAATCACGTACCTGCAACCATTGACAAACACGCTCGAGTTCATTTTTGCGTGTTGCACCGCTGCCATACGCGTTACCCGTGGACAAGCACAGCAAGTACAGGCCAAGATGTGATTGCTGCAGTGTGCGCAGCGTGGGCAAGAAAAACATAGATTCATCATCAGGGTGTGCTATGACGAGTAGCACAGTGCGCACCATGGTATCGTGATGATTGCAAGTTGTTTGCTCTTGATTCATTTCATACTTGTGCAAAATAGTGGCAGTTTGCTCTTCTTGCTTCGCTTCAACATAATGCAAAATCCTAGTACACGAGCATACATGTGATTGCAGCAATCACACAGCAATCACACACCCATCCATATACACTGCGATGCACAGCGTTGACTTGTATACTCGTCCAAGATAGCCCATGCCCATGGACACATGCATTCAACTCACAACACAGTGTTCTACTACGTACTACATTGCCACATACAAAGCATATTACCCTATGCGGTCAAAACAAGATCACCGTGTTGATCTCATGTGCAGCATTGTTGCAGCCAAAAAATAGCGATGGATGCCGTCAGGGATCAAATAATCCAACTGCTGAATGACGCCAAGCTTTCAGCAGACGCCCAGGAAAAGGTATGCAGCCGGTTGAGGCTTGCAATCACTCGTTGACAAGATGCATCACACATCATCATCGCTCGAGCACCCACGACACAGGTGGGCTTGCTCAAGAGCCTGCGTGAGCTTCTGGTGCACAAGGAGCCACTGTTACTGGATGAATATATCAATGATGTTGCGGAACTGCAACTCACACCCGCCCCATCTGTGAAAAAGGCATTGGCTGATTTTGTCCTTGCAGCTTCTGGTGCCACACGCAGCCCCACAGCACTGCTTGGCTGCACACGGTATGCACGGAAGTGCATATGTACATGTGCATCAACACACCTCCCTTTCTTCTATCACGTACATGCCTCGCACATCACACATCTGTCCCCTCTCTCACACACAAACCAAGGTGTCTCATGGCTATGGCAGCAGATGATACAGCTAGTGTAGCCAAAACAGCATTGATGTGTGCAGCAGGAGTTGTGCGCAAGAGTGTTGAGGTGTTGCTG